>OJSC01000180.1_pt1 | contig 86697 bp, 79 predicted proteins | sample 1599361 | NCBI WGS metagenome assembly OJSC01 (sample SAMN04168656, study PRJEB22393) | human gut metagenome | biome: human gut microbiome; feature: stool | host: Homo sapiens | collected 2014-03-17 | reverse complement strand
ATCCCCACCGACAGCACCATGCTGACAAAGTCGTTGGCCATGCAGACCATATTGACGACGAGCTGGATCACGATCAGCACCGCCGAAAGCAGCACCATGGTGATCACATCCCTGACAGACCATTTATTTGTTTCTTTCATAAACTCCTCCTTGTTTTCGACACTTTGTTTTCCAATATTGTACTCAGGATCCTGTTTCCCTCGGGGTTTTCTACGCCGTCCACTCCATGCTCTCGCTCTGGAGCTGTGCCATGTGGCGGAACAGGCCGTTCTTTTTCAGCAGCTCGGCCGGAGAACCCATCTCAACCACGCGGCCGCCGGAGAGCAGGACGATCTGATCGGCGTTCATGACGGTACGCATGCGGTGCGCGATGACGAGCACCGTCTTATCCCGGATAAGCCCGGACAATGCCGCCTGCACCGCCGTTTCGTTTTCCACGTCCAGCGAGGCCGTTGCCTCATCCAGCAAAATCACCGGCGCGTCCTTCAAGATGGCGCGGGCAATGGAGATGCGCTGCCGCTCGCCGCCGGAGAGACGGGAGCCGTTTTCCCCGATCAGGGTATGGTAGCCCTCCGGCAGCTTGGATACAAAGGCGTCGCACTGCGCCGCCTTCGCCGCCGCCAGCACCTCCGCATCGGTGGCGTCCCGCTTGCCGAGGCGGATGTTTTCCATCACGGTATCGGCAAACAGCACCACATCCTGAAATACGATGGCGTAGTTTTTCAGCAGTGCCTCGCCGTCCACCGTGGACACGTCCACGCCGCCCAGCCGCACCGTTCCCTCCGCCGGGTCCCAGAAGCGGGCTGCCAGCCTGGCTGCCGTGGACTTGCCGCCGCCGGAGGGTCCCACCAGCGCCGTCACCTGTCCCTGCTTCGCCGTAAAGGAAACGTCTCTTAGCACGTCCTCTTTTTCCCGGTAGGCAAAGGTCACGTGCTCAAAGCGGATGTCGTAGCCATCGGGATCATATTCGGTCAGTCCGGTCATGCGCTTTTCGTTCTCGATCTCCTGCATACGCTCGATGCGCACCTCGCAGGCGAAAACCGCGGCCATGTTGGCAAACATGGAGCCGATGGGGTCATATACCCGGGTGGCGGCGATAAGGAACATCAGAAACGGGATCAGCGACAAGTCGCCGCGGCTCATGAGTGTCACCCCCGTGAGGACGGTGGTGGCGATACCCAGCTTCAGGAAGGACTGTGCCGCCGTGACTACGGAGCCTGTGAACAGCTCGCCCCGGATGGTGTCCTGCTCCGCCTCGTCCAGCCTGCGGTTCAGGTCGGCGATATACCGCGCCTTCTGGTTGCACGCCTTGATCTCCGGCGCGCACTCCAGCACCTCCTGCATGGCGTCGGTGGCCGCGCGGCGGGTGACGAGACCCTTCTTTATATGCCGCTTTTCCATGCGCCGGGAGAGATAGACCATCAGCAGCGACGCGGGCACCACCCACAAAAGAGCCAACGCCATCCGCCAGTCGTAAAGCAGCATGCCTGCGGAAATCAGCGCCGTGGAGATGAGCGCGCCGTGCATGGCGGGGTAAAAGTGGGAGAAGGCCTTTTCCAGCGTCTCCGTATCCCCCATGATGGTGGTGGTCAGGTCAGTCAGGTCACGGTTTCCGAAGAAGGACAGCGGAAGCTGGCGCAGCACCTCCGCCAGCCGGATACGGCGGTTGGCACTCTCCCGGTAGGTGGCTTCGTATAGGGCTTTGTACTGGATCAGAAAGGTCACAAAGAGCGCGGCGAGGGCAAGGACGCCCGCGACCAGAAAGCGCGTAAGCCCCGCCCTTGGGTCGGTGCCGTTTGTCAGTGCCTCTACGATGCCGGAGAGCGCCGTGGCCAGCACGCCCACCGGCAGCATTTTGCTGATGTTGACCAGTACGGACCAGAACACGGCGGCCACATAGTCTTTTGCGCCCTTCTCCGTCATGGCGTATTTTTTGCGGATGCGTTCGATCATGCGGCACCTCCTACCTTCCACTGCGCGGCCTTTTGGTATTCCTCCCACATGGCGGCGTATACGCCGCCCTTTTCAAGAAGCTCGTCGTGCTTTCCTTCCTCGGCGATCTCGCCGTCCCGGATGACGAGGATGCGATCCATGTTCCGCACCGTGGACAGGCGGTGGGCGATCATCAGCACGGTCTTGCCCTTCATCAGCGCCTCGAAGGCCTTTTGTATCTTCGCCTCGTTCTCAGGGTCTGCAAAGGAACTGGCCTCATCCAGCACCACGATGGGCGCGTCCTTTAAGATCGCCCTCGCCAGCGCGATGCGCTGCATCTCGCCGCCGGAGAGATGCACGCCCTTTGCGCCGATCACGGCGTCCAGCCCGCCCGGCGTCTTTTCGAGAATATCGCTGCACTGGGCAAGCTGCGCCGCGTGTAATATCTCCGCCTCGGTGGCGTCCGGCCGGGCGGCGCGGATATTGTCGCGGATGCTCTTCTTGAAAAGCCTCACCTCCTGAAAGACGAAGGAGATCTGCTCCATCAGCTCCGCGGTGGGGATGCTTCGCACATCCCGTCCGCCCAGGAGCACCGCCCCTGCCTGCACATCGAAAAAGCGCGGGATCAGCCGGGCGATGGTGGTCTTGCCGCCGCCGGAGGGGCCCACCATCGCCCACGCCTCCCCCTGCGGCAGATGGAAGCTCACATTCGTCAGCGCGAGCCTGTCCGCGCCGTCATAGGAAAAGGTGACGTTTTCAAAGGAAATGCTGCTGTCCGCGGGCTTGCTTCCGCTGTCCGCCGCAGGCTCGGGAAGGGGCGACTCCCGGAGTATCGCCTCCAGCTTGTTCACTGCCTCGGCGGCCTCCATCTGTGCGTTGACCGCGTACATCAGCCGCTCCATCATAAAGGCAAGCTGGGGCGCGAAGAAGATGTAAAACACCAGATCGGCCAGCACCGCCCAGCCGTCCGCCCCGCCTACGAGAACCATCCCCAAGGGCATGAGAAGCAGGAACATGGCGTTCAGCACTACTGTAAACAGAGTGTAGGGCATACGGCACATCATGGCGTAGCCGCTGGCAAGGTCGCGGTAGCTGAGGATGGCGGCATGAAAGCTCTTGAAGGAGTAAACCGTCTGCTGGAATACCTTCACCACCGGGATGCCCCGGACATACTCCGTGGCCTCGGCCGAAATGCGCTCTCCTGCCCGCTGGTATTCCTCAAAGAACTTCATGCCTGTCCCGGTCATCATACTCATCAGGCAGACAAGCCCGATGACCATGGGGATCAGGCAGGCAAGCCCCATGCGCCAGTCAAAGACGAAGAGCAGCCCCACCGCCAGTATCGGCGTTACGATCCCGCCCACCGCGTCGGGAATGGTGTGGGCGAGGAGCGTTTCTGTCAGCGCCGCGTTGTCGTCGATCTGCTTGCGCAGCCGCCCCGTGAGGTTGGCGTTAAAGTATCCCAGCGGCAGGTCAATGAGATGGGCGGCCGCCGCCTTTCGCATATTTGTCGCCACCCGGAAGGCCGCAAGGTGCGTACACATGAGGCCGGCGAAATAGATCGACGCGCTCAGAAGCGCCGCCGCCAGCGCGTACCAGCCGTAGCGGGCAAGCCCTGCCGAAACGCCGCCTCCCGGCGTCAAAATGCCTCTGGCCGCGTACCAGACAAAGACGAACGGGAAAATACCGACCGCCGCCGAAACGCCGGACAGCCCGCAGCCCAAGACGGACAGCCACTTATGCCCTCCGGCGTATTCCAGCAGCCTGCCCAGCACCGGCGTCTGCTTTTCTTTTCTCTGTTTGCTCATATTCCGTGTTCCTTTCTAAAAATATGTAGATTCTTGGAGGATGCGCCGCGCCGGTTAGAGGCAACTAACCGACAGTTATTTTTTTAAGGCTCATTCGAGCCTTAAAAGTCCGCTCCAGCCGGAGTGGAAAAAGATAGCCAGTTCATCGACGTATTTCATGGCTTCCTCTCTCGGCATATCGTGGACGATGGTTTCACACACCGCCGTAAAGTAAGCTCTTGTGATCATGTGATGAAGCTGACGAGTCATGCTCCCGGAGAGCATACCGTTTTTTCTGAGGAGGGCGTAGTATTCTTCGGATCGATCGACCTCCAGCTCTACCAGCACCTCGATGAAATCCGCATAGCCCGTTCCCTCCGCTCGGCAGAGGATTAGCTTGAATTCGTCGAAATGGTCGTACATGAACGCGACAAACTCATGCAGGTGCTGGGTGGAAAGCTCCAGACTGTCTTTTGCTCTCCCCTCCGGGACAAGGTCAAAATAATCGTCCTGTGCTGCCTTGAAGCGGGTGAGCAGCTCGCTTGCTGCCTCGCCCACAAGGTCTTCAAACAGAGCGGTCTTATCCGGGTAGTAGCCGTAGAAGGCGCCCTTCGTGAAGCCTGCCTCCGCGACGATTTTATTCAGAGATGCGTCCTTAAAACCTTTTTCCAGAAATTCTTTTTTCCCAACTTCGAGGATTCTCCTCTGGGTTTCCGTTCGTTCCATTTCCTACGCCTCCCGATATACCAGCAGTACATACCACTGGTATATTATAACCGCGTAGATTTGGTTTGTCAATGGGAGTGACACATTTTATACTAAACACATACACCCTTGCTTGGAGGATTCGCGATATTCTTTTGTGCATGGAAGGGAGTTCATACAGCCATATATGGAATCTCCAGCGAAATGCCTGCGGCACTTCGCTGGAAAAGCACTTAAAACAGCAGCTATGGCTGATTTTTTGACTTGCCCTTCATCTCACCCATTCTATCGCCGCAAAATATCCTTTACAACGCAAATGGTTCATCGGAGTGCCGCCTGCGCGAGGCAATCTCTGACCGCTTCACGAATGGCATCGCTGGTAAATGTTGCAGATGAAACGGCATCCACATCCCAGGTCTGCGCCTCCACGATCCGGGAAGGGAGTTCATCTATTGCGCGGTCTGAGATATTTACTGTTTCGCTGTGAGATAGGACATGTACAGACAATATGCTGCTCCCGTCAAACTCTACCTCTACGGTAACCGGACCGGAATAACCTTCAGCGGAAGCCGTATAAACGCCCGCCGTGTAGATGTCTCCCGATTTGCCGCATCCGGCGCACAGCAGCAGCGCACCCACCAGCACGGAGAACAGCACTGATTGCACCCCTTTTTTCATGTGTTCGAACCTCCTGTTTTTTTGTTCTGTTCCGTTATCCTGAAGGGAAGGCATACCGGAACGTTTAATACCGGATGTGTAATGACCTCCGCTTCTACATCAAAGATTTCCCGCAACGCCTGCCGGGTAATAACCTCTTGCGGCGTACCGGTGCTGTGCAGTGTCCCGTCTTTGATCGCCACCAAATAGTCGGAAAACATGATGGCATGATTTAAATCATGAAGAACCATTACGATGGTAACACCATTTTCCCGGTTGAGGCGGCGCAGAAGGTACAATATATCCAGTTGGTGCGAGATGTCCAAATAGGTCGTGGGTTCATCCAGAAACAGCAATCCTGTTTTCTGCGCCAACGCCATGGCGATCCATGCCCGCTGTTGTTGACCTCCCGAAAGTCTCTCCATTTCTCTGTGTTCAAGGGAACTCATGCCTGTACTGGCAAGAGCCCACTGAATGATCTCCCGATCCTTTTCACCGAGACCGCTTAGCGCCGACCTGTAAGGAAAACGCCCGTATTCCACAAGGTCGCCGACTGTGATGCCGGCAGGGGCTTGCGCTCCCTGCGGCAGCAGCGCAAGTCTCTGGGCAACACACTTTGTCGGCATTCTGTGGATCGCTTCGCCATCAAGGTATACTGCGCCGGAATCCGGGGAAATGATCCGGCACAGTGTCTTCAGTATGGTGGATTTTCCAGAGCCGTTGGAGCCTATCAAGGTGGTTATGCTGCCTTCAGGGATTTTTAAGTCAAGCCCCTTGAAGACGGCCTCCCCATTATATCCGGCAGACAAACCCTTTGCCTGCATATGTGAAAGCATAGACATCCTCCCTTAAAAATACCTGCGGAGCAGGAACAGAAAATACGGAGCCGAAAGCACGGAGATCACGATACCAACCGGGATCTCCCTCGGCTGAAAGGCAGACCGTCCCAACGTGTCTGCCAAAAGCAACAGCAGCGCCCCCAGCAGCATGGAGGCAGGCATAAGGGCGTGGTGTCTGCCTCCAATCAACCTTCGTGCCATATGCGGCGCTACCAGTCCCACAAAACCGATCCCTCCGCTGACGGCAACGCAGGCAGAGGTAAGAGCCACCGATGCAATCAGGAGCAGTCTTATCTCCCTCTCTACGGCTATCCCCAGAGAAATGGCCGTATTCTCTCCTAAGAGGAGAATATCCAATATGTTCGACTTTGTAAGAAGAAAAGGAACCAGTATGAGCATATATGGCAACAGGGCAAGAATCTGATGCCAGCTCGTCCCCCAAATATTTCCTGCAAGCCATCTTGCCACGAGCTGATAGCTGCTGTTGTCCATGTTCGCGGCCATGATCAGCATAAAAGAAGAAAATAGGGACGCAAGACCGATGCCGCCCAACAGAAAATATATTGGGAGAAGTTTTCCGTTCCTCTTTGCAAAAAGATACAGCAGTCCCGTTGTGCAAAGCCCGCCCGCTATGGCAAATATCGGCTGGTATGCCATGGTACGTATATGCAGTGCAGGGAAAAATGTCAGGAACAGCATAACGGCAAATCCCGCCCCTGCGTTTATGCCCAATATCCCCGGATCGGCCAGCGGATTCCCCGTGACAGTCTGCATGATGCATCCGGCAAGTGCCAGACCCATCCCACATAGAACGGCGAGGACGATTCTCGGAACGCGAAACTGCGCTACGACTACGGAGGTTCCCTCCATATGCGGTTGGAATATGCTGCGAACCGCAGCCGAGAAGGGAATTCTTGCGTAACCACTGTTAACGGATAAGATAGCCGCAGCCACAATCAGGATAAGAAGACCGTTGAGGATAAGGAGCTGTCTGGTTTTCTTTTTCATAAGACCATGCCCTCCTTCCTGAAAGTAAGCGCAAAAAAGACGGGCACGCCGAGGATGGATACCAGTGCGCCGACAGGCGTATCAAAAGGGGCGTTTATCATGCGCGCCGCAATATCCGACAGCACCAGCACAACGCCGCCCATGAGCGCAGACACGGGAACCAGCCTGCGGTAATCACCGCCCACAAGAAGTCGGGATATATGCGGTACGATAAGACCGATAAATGCGATGCCTCCCACGAGCGATACACTGGCTCCCGCAAGCAGCAACACCACAAGCATACCGAAAAGCCTGACCGTGCGGACATTTACGCCCAAGCTGGCGGCGCTATCTTCTCCCAGTGCCAGCGCTGATAGCCGGCTCGATAAAAGCAAACCAAGCGCACCGGCTGAGAGGATCACCGGGGATAGCATTTTCAAGCTTTGCCATGTCACACCGGACAAACTGCCCGCGCTCCAGAAAGAAAGGGATTTCACGATTCCAAACGCCAGAGAAACCGCCTGACTCAACGCGGTAAGCAGGGCTGATACAGCAGCGCCTGCCAGAATGAACCGGAAAGATTCGGATCTATGTTTGCCGGCACCGAAACCATAGACCATGAATACCGCAAGAGCGGCTCCGGCAAAGGCGGCGCATGTTTTCACGATGTCTGGTGCGGCGGGAAACAGAATCGCGGACAGTGCAACAAAGAAACCGGCTCCCGCATTGATCCCCAGAAGGCCGGCGTCCGACAGGGGGTTTCTGGTAATTCCCTGCATCACAGCGCCGGAGAGAGCGAAGGCCATTCCTGTCAGCCCGGCAGCCAGCGCCCTGGGCATACGCATTTCCAACATAATCATTCCAACACCAGAAGCCTTAGCGGGGGACATAACCGTTTCCGCAAAGACCTTGAAGCTACCGCCGGCAATGCCGGTGCAGACGGAGAGAACCATTGAGAACCCAAGCAGCAGCACCAATGCGGCAAGAATAATCAGAAAAGCCGGCGCGGAGCGTTTGTATCTCTCTTGTCTCTGCGATATTCCCGCAACCGCGCCTGTTCCCTTACTCAACGTCCCCATGGTTCAGAATCGCGTTTGCGAGTTTTTCCAAATAGAGTTCCTTCCCCATCGCCGTAAAAGCCATATTATACTGATCCTCATTGATACCAAAGTAAACATTGCCGGCTTTGACAGCTTTCATATTCTTCCACACGGCAAGGTTCCCCGTGTCTCCAGCTTTGCCGTCGTCGCTAAAGAAGAAGATGTGATCTGCATCGATCAGGGAAAAGTATTCCGCATCGACCACTTCACCCCAGACATTCTCCGGTACGCCGGCTGATGGTGTGAGTTTCAACTCATCGTAGACAAGCTCACCCGGCCCGCCGCTGCGATAGATGTAATAGGAACCAAAATGAACGGAATTGGCCTCCAATACAGCAAAGGTTTCGTCCCCGATCATATCCCTGATTCTCGCCGCAAGCTCCGCAGCTTTGGCATCGTAGTCGGCAAGCCATTTTTCTACGGCTGCTTCTTTATCAAACCACTGCCCCAGTTGCTTAAATCTTCCGCGCCAGTTAACATAGCTTATGTCATCGTCGATCATGACCGTGGGAGCAATAGCCGCGAGTTGTTCATAAACCTTCTCGTGGCGAATATTCATAATGATCAGATCGGGCTTTAACTCCGCGATCTTTTCGAGGTTCAGGTCTCCGGTAGAAGAAGACCCGGAGTAATTGCCGACAACCTCAATACCTCTTTCGGCAAAAAGCGTTGTCAGATGTTTGGGGACAGACACCCCATCGAACATGCTGGTATTAGCCGAGGCAATTACCTTCATATCCAGAATAAGAAGTTCCTCTGTCAAGCCAGCTACATCAACGATGCGCTGTGGATTTGCCGGGATGGCAACCTCGCCCTTCATATCCGTTACCGTGACGGTATCCGAGACCGATCCCTGCGGCGTGGTATCCGTTCCAGCACAGGCTGCAAGAGCAAACACAAGCACAAGGCACAACATGAGCATTGCGGATTTTTTCATTCTGATGACCTCCTGAGTAATAAATCTTTAGTTAGAGTAAGTTAACCAACGGGCGCGCATAGCGAAATAACAGAACAGCTGAGTCTTTTAACCGTGTGGGGTCAACCTTTTCTAACCGCCTACCATTATACAGTCGGCGAAAGGAAAAATCCCCCCGAAAACGCCATGTCTTTCCCCTAAAGCGCCATGATGCGCAGTGCAGTAATAGAATAATTCATAAAGCTATGCTATAATCAAAATGGTTGCTCAATAGACTAACCGGAATTTATGGAGGTGTTTTTTTTGCGAGTATACAAAAGTAAAGAAGAACTCAAAGCTGAAATCAATAAAACTTTTGAAAAATATATTTCGGAGTTTGATAGCATACCAGAATCCTTAAAAGATAAAAGGGTTGATGAGGTTGACCGGACCCCGGCAGAAAACCTTGCCTATCAGGTGGGTTGGACAACATTGGTTCTTAAATGGGAGGAAGATGAAAGGAAGGGGCTTCAAGTAAAGACGCCGTCGGACGAATTCAAATGGAACCAACTTGGCGAGCTGTATCAGTGGTTCACGGATACCTACGCTCATTTGTCTCTTCAAGAGTTGAAAGCCGAACTGAACGAAAATGTCAAGTCTATCTGCGCAATGATTGATTCGCTCAGTGCGGATGAATTATTTAAGCCGCATATGAGAAAATGGGCTGATGATGCTACAAAAGCAGCTGTATGGGAAGTTTACAGGTTCATTCACGTTAATACTGTTGCTCCTTTCGGAACTTTTAGAACTAAGATCAGAAAATGGAAAAAGGCGGCGCTGTAACTTCCGGTTCATCAAGCCAATATGCCCTTAAAACACGAGCGGCGGGACAGACTCTATCTGTCCCGCCGCTCTGCTTTTTCAGCGGTCGAAGTTTTACTTGTGCGTAGGCTCGTTTTGCAGCCCCGCGCGAATGGTTAATTCCGCCCAGCACTAACATCAATGTGTATGCCGCTGCTGAGCAACTCACATTTCAAATGATATAGTTTCCACTGGGCAAGATCTTCCTCGAAATGTGCTGCCTACTATTCTGGTTTTTCAAGGGAAGATGCAATCTTTGTAATTTCCATCCAAGTAACCACAAAAGAATACACCTGTGTCTTTGCTCTTATGTTTCAGAATGGTAAGCTCCGCTTATATTCGCTCGGAGTGCATCCAAACTTTTTTCGGAAGGCGTCGCTGAAATGGCTGATGTTGCTGTACCCCACCAACCCTGCTATGTCTTTCACCTGAGCATCGGGCGCAGACAACAGTTCGCAGGCGTGCTCCATGCGGCGATTTAACATATATTGATATATGGTGATTCCATAGTGCTTTCGAAATATCTCACGGAGTTTGGATTCACACATAAAGTGCTGTTTGGAGAGCTCCGCGATGGTCACGGGTTCCAGAAATCCCTCATCTATCTGTCGCCTGACCCGAAGTAACGTCTCGCTATCCGCCCAGCTCAACGACCCCTTCACAGCAACAGAATTCTGATCCATCATCTCGTTCGCAAAGGCTGCAACAAGTTCCAGTATCTTTCCTTCTTGATACAATGACTTTGCACAATCATTGTAGTTACACTGCAATATCTGGCGTATTGTGGCTTCTATGGTAGCGGTGATTCTATGTTTTGGCGGGTTTTTTCCCCCGTTAAAGGCGGTGCAAGCCTTTTTCTTCTGCAAGCCATCCATCACAGACCGAAACCGACAGGGATGCAGGTTCAGCCCGACGCCTATATATCTCCGCCCTGCCTCATAGATATTTTCCGCATCAAACAGACCGCTGCCGTATACGCAGCAATCTCCCTTTTCCAACAACGTTTTTTGGTTTCTGCCCGAAGCCTTCCACTCCAATGCGTCGGAAAGAGAGAAAATGACGGAAAAAGAATCCTTATACACTTGCTCCCGCAATACTGTGTCCCTGTAAAACATTACATCGCAGATATACATCTCGATATTGGGGCACGGTGAAATATAGCGGAAATATCCTTCTCCAATATCGCTTGGCAAAGCAACCTGATTGTCTTTCATAATACCACAAAGCTGCTGCATTGCGGGGGAGAAAAAGTCGCTGCGATCCGTTTGCCCATGAAGAAAATCATATTGTGCTTCTTGCATACCAGGCCACCTCCTCCGACACATGATTAGACACTTTTATGCAAATTGGTCCATTCCACCTTTCCAGTTCCAGTTCTGCACACTGGTTAGCCTACTCTAACCAGTGGATGAAATAAAAGGCAGACTGCCTGTACGCAGTTTGCCTCAAATCCGACGGCACAGCGCCTGTAAAAAATATTTTACCATAAGCGCGCAGGGATTTCAATGTAGAACACCAGGCATCCCTGATTTTCCTGCGAATTTTCCGTTTGCCCAATGTCATCCGTGTGCCGAGAGAGAAGGCCTCAGTGCTTTCAGCGAAAAAATCAATCGATTCAAACACGTTTTCTTATTCGGCTTTACGTCTACTCAACACAGAGCCTCTCTGTTCACATGTCTTGGATACTTGAGCATATTCTTTTTCAATACTCGCCATACAGCGCAAGGCAGGAACACCGCAAGAGGTGTCCCTGCCTTTTCGGATAGGCTGTTTGGCAAATGCAACCCATGCAATCCGCCGCTGAAGTAACCGTCAGCGGCGGGCATCATTTCTCACTCCACCAACGCCTTGCCCAGAGCGCGGCAGTCTTCAAGCGCCGCGTCGTCGGGAGGCTCCGTGCAGATCATGCTCTCGCAAACGAGGTTCACCCCTGCGCTGTCGCAGTCACTCTCCCAAGTACGCATCCACTCGCCATCGCCCCAGCCGTAGGAGCCGAACAGTGCCACACGCTTCCCGCCGAAGCTGCGCTTGCACGCATCGAACATGGGCTGGAACTCCATTTCCTGCAACGGCAAGCTGCTCAAGCTTCAAGCCGCTTTGCCAAAGTGCGCAGTAGATATCCGTGCATTTTCTGTATTTTTTGAATAACGAGCGTGCTTTTTCCTCGTCGCCGTATACCTACCAGAGTCCGGCGCATTTGAAGCCGCTCGCGCGGTGGTCGATGAAGCCCTTCACGTCCTCCGGCGGATAGCTGAGAAACAGCCCTACCTCGTGGGGGAACTCACTGCTCTCGCCTCCTTCGTATGTTTATCGGTTAGCATAGTCTAACCATATAGCCCTTGAGAAGCCGCCCGAAGGCGGCTCTTCAAAAATCGCCGACTACTTCTTCAAGAATGGAAACGGCTCCTTCTTTTCGCATGTCCTCGTTTGAATATCACCCCTGTGGTATAACAGGCGGCATCGATGGCGGCGCGCAGGGCGTTCTCGTACAACGGCTCTTGAGAGAGAATCACCGCCTGCCGCCGTGAGCGAGCGTCATGGTTCCATGGTTCTCTGCCGAGGAAGCCTCGGATGCAGACCAACATAGCTGATGTCATCGCCGCTTTACTTTCTTCCCGCCAGCAATGTTGAGCCGCGAAGCATCAGGCGTCTGGCCTCCTTCGGTGTCATGAAGCTGCCGTCGGTCGTGTCGATCAGCTCCACGCGCTCATAGTCCATGTCCCTGAGCTTTTGGACAAACGTCTGCATGTCGCCGTATCTACGGGGCGACATCAGGTCGTGGATAGCAAATGTTCCGCCCTTTTTCAGCACGCGCAGCGTTTCCAGCAGAAGCTGCTGCTTGTCCTTTCCCGTGATATTATGATAGACATAGTTGCTGGTCACCGCGTCGAAGCTCTCATCGGGAAAATCCAGCTTCACGGCGTTCCCGCGCCAGAACGAAGCGTTTTTCACACCCTCCGCAGCGGCGTTTTTTTCGCACAGCAGCAGACTGAAGGAGGCGTATTCCTTGCCCCAGCGATCGATACCGACCATTTTTCCCTGCGGATTGCGCTTTGCGCAGGCAATGGTCAGCGCACCGCTGCCGCAGCCGATATCCAGTCCCACGCCGCCCTCCGGGAGTGTGATATGCTTCGCCGTACCGTCAATGATCTGCTTTGAGAGCTTGCGTTCGCCGTCATAGGAAAAGCTCCGATAGGCATACACGCACCACTGGGTGTACTTTGCACAGACGACAAAGGCGACTCCGAATACCACGCCCAGCACGACGCGCAGCTTTCCGCTCACACAGACGCCGAATACGCCGAAAACGAGCAGCAGCGCAAGGGACAGCACCGTCCCCGCGATGAGTGAAAACAGCATTCCCTTGGGGATCCAGTTTTTGTAGTCAGGCTTCATTCTTGGGACTCCTTTCTTTTCTAACGGTCTTCATGCAAAAATCGCAGCGGTCGTCGCCGCGTCTCAGCGTTTTCGTTCGATGCCGGGTGCAGACCGCGTCATAGGTGATATCATAGCTGTCGCAAAAGCAGCGACACCTCCGCGCCTATCCCAGCGCCACATCCAGCGTCATCATGACGCTAAAGCCCACGGCAAAGAAAATCGTGCCGATGTTGGAGTGCTTTCCCTGCGACATCTCGGGGATAAGCTCCTCCACTACCACATAGAGCATGGCGCCCGAGGCAAAGCTCAGAAAATACGGCAGCGCCGGGATCACAAGCTGCGCCGCGAGAAGCGTCAGCACCGCGCCGATAGGTTCCACCACGCCGGAGAGCACGCCGCCGAAAAATGCCTTGCCCTTGCTCTCGCCCTCCGCCCGCAGGGGCATGGAGATGATCGCCCCCTCGGGAAAATTCTGAATGGCGATGCCAAGGGACAGGACAAGCGCGCTGGCCGCCGTGATCTGCGCGTTCCCCGCGAGGAAACCCGCATACATGACGCCCACCGCCATTCCCTCCGGGATGTTATGCAGGGTCACTGCCAACACCATCATGGTGGTACGGCCGAGCCTGCTTTTCGGGCCCTCAGCCTGATTGCTGCCCACATGAAGGTGAGGAATCAGATGGTCGAGCAGGAGCAAAAACAGCACACCAACCCAGAAGCCGATAAAGGCCGGAAGGAAGGACAGCTTGCCCATGCCCTCCGACTGCTCGATGGCGGGAATCAGCAGACTCCAAACGGACGCTGCCGCCATCACCCCGGCGGCAAAGCCGGCAAGGGCGCGCTGGACCAGATCGCCAAGGGATTTTTTCATAAAGAACACGCAGGCCGCACCCAGCGTTGTGCCCAAGAAAGGGATCATGATTCCAAGAAAGGTTTCCATTTGTCTCACCGCCTTTGCATTGCGTTTTTATTTGTTTCTTCTGAAGCCCGCCTCATCCCGGTATTCGGGATGTTCCTTTAAGTATGGGTCTTTATCGCCGCAGATGGTATAGTCGCATTTGCAGCCATCCACGCAGGTAGTCGTCCGCACCAGCCTTGCGTGGAGCAGCTCCATAGATGCGTAGTCCACATTGCACAAGGCGGGCATAATCTCCGTAAGACCGTGCCGGATAGCGAACTCCGCTGCCGGACACGATGTAAACTCATAATAAATAGGCTTTTTGATTTCATAAGGCGCAACCGTCATCTCGTAATCGTGCCATTTATCGCAGCCAGTTTTCGCCCGCACAAACGCCCTGTACATCAGCTTCCTCCAGAACGGCTTGTTGCAGTCCACAAAGCGCAGCCTGCGGAAGGTGGGCAGGATCAGATTTTCCTCCATCTCCTCGATCTCGCGGAAGGATGTGACAGCTTTGCAGACTGTGTAGTAGCTCATGATGGCGATACAGTCGTAGGTGCCGCCTACGCCGTTGTGGAAGTTCTGTTTGCCACCCAAGTCGGTACGCCAGTCGGAGAGAAACTCCGCATACTGCCGCTGCACCTTTTCCCATACCACCTCCCGCTCTGCCGCAGGATAGTGCAGGGCGATTTTCGCCCGTATCTCCTTCTTGCAGGGCCGGGAATACAGCACATGGCATTTGCGGTCAAATAGGAGCTTCTTGTCCTTCATCTGTCTGCTTTTCCCTCATTTCCGCGCCGTGATGCAGAGCCAGCTTTTCTTTTTGTGTATCTGCACATCGTGAAAGCCTGCCTGCTCCAGATACGTCTTCAGCTCGGCGTCCTTGTAGATGGTCATGCCGCCGATGATCTCCGTCCACTTCTTGTCCTTGTCCGTATCGCCGTTGCTTTCGTTGCAGATGAGTAATGTCCCGCCGGGCTTCAGCACCCGGTAAACCTCCCGGAAGCACTGCGGCAGATCGGGCCAGAAATAGACGGTTTCAAAGGCCGTTACCGCATCGAACCAGTCGCCTGCAAAGATCATATCCGCCACGCTGCCTTGCAGAACGGTGCAGCGGCCCTCCGCTATGGCGGCCTCGTTGACCTTTTTGGATTTCTCCACACTGACGGGGGAATAGTCAATGCCCTTGACAATACCCTCCGGGCATTTTTTCAGAAGTCTCTTGATGTTCGCCCCTCCGCCGCAGCCGCAGTCCAGCACCTTGGCGTCCGGCGCGGCATTCAGAAATTGAAGCCCCCACCGTGCCACAGGACTGTGCCCCAGGTTCATCATGGCGACCATGATTTTCCCGCCGAAGCCCACGGGCTTGCGAGTGTTCTCAAAAAATGACATCTTATCACACCTCCGATTTCACACATTCCGCATAGGTCAGCGGGAAGGACGCCTTCAGAACAGCGCTTTTCCGCACCGTCCAGCCGTTTTGCTGCAGGAAGCGCAGGTATTCCTCGCTGGTCCACTTGCTGTGGAGAGGAAAGCCCGCCAGCTTCATGAAAAAAGCCTTGGCCTTGCCGGTAAACGAGTTTCCCGCATGGGTGAAGGTGGGCGCAATCAACACGCCATCGTCTTTCAGCACCCGGCGGATCTCGGCAAGGGCCTTCTCCGGCTGTGGCACGATATGCAGCGCATTGGACACGATCACCACATCGAAGGACTCCTCCGCATAGGGCAGGCGGAACATATCCTGCACGGAAAAGTGCAGCTTCGCAGATCGGTTATCCCGATTTGCCTCGGCGATCATCTCCGCAGAGGCGTCCGTCGCCTCGATGTGTGCCGCCGCGTTCACGATGTGTTTTGCAATCAATCCCGTGCCGGTAGCAAGCTCCAGTACAGTTTTATGCCGTACAATCGGCCGGATCAGCTCATACATCTCGTCATACGCCGCCCCATCCTTTCGCATAAAGCGGTCGTAACGTCCGGCATTTTTGTCCCAGAAATTCTTGTGTTCCTGCATCGCTATCATTCCTTTCAATGTTAGATTAACCTAACCGACGTGTGCATCCGTGCGGTTAGATAGCGCTAACCGTTGTGTCTTGGAAAAGCCGCATCTCTGCGGCCTTTCGGCTTATTCAAATAACTCCCTGCAAGCGCCGTACACCAGCGTTTCCAGCACCTGTGGGTATAGCTCCCCGATCTGCTCCTTATGGGAAACTGTGAGAATCAGTCCCCGCACCGTTGCGGCAGCCAAAGAGATGCCGCAACTCGGCACAAGGTCATATTTCTCCAGAAGCTGACGGATGTGCGTCTCGTCATCGTGGTAATGGATGTTTTTGACATCCTCCGGCAGTCTCTGCAAAAGCAGCTTCGCATCGTTTTCAATGAAAACCATATCGCCGGTATCGGACAGCCTCCGACAGACGGCCAGAACCGCCTTTGCCGCACGCTCCGACGGTGGCAAGCCGTTTGCTTCGCTCAGTGCATGGTCAGCCACTCCGTAAAGCTCGGAGTGGATACTTTCCAGAACCGCGAAGAAGGCCATCTCCTTGGATTCGTAGAATTTATAAAACGAGCCTTTTGCGATGCCGACAGCCTTTGTCAGTTGATCCACGGAGGTTTTCTTCATCCCCAGTGTGACGGCGCAGCGTCTTGTTTCCTTCAGCAGCGCCTTGTGAAGTTGTTCTGTTTCATAGTCGGTAAAAGCCAAGCTCGTTCACCATCCAAATGACCATTTCGGTTCTTCTGGTCATATTATACCGCATTTTTTCTGGTTTGCAAGGGTGTAAAGAAAAACATACGCATTTTAACAAAAAATTATTTTCCCTTAACACATTATTTCATGAAGGCGCTCCTCTTCCTTTGGCAAAGAACTGCACCCCCCTCCAAACCGTAATTGCACCCCCTTAATGGGTTTCTATCAAAATTAGAGTCATTTGCCACGAAGTGCGGTAGTCCATGATACAATGGGCTACCGTACTTTTTTATTTTCCTATTAAAAAAACGCCGTGATACAGAAAAATCCAGACAAAGGGGTGCAAAAGCCCGGCCGGTCTGGATTTTTCTTTATTCGGAGAACTTCTTTCCGCAAGTCGCTCTTGCACCCCCTACTGAGAAAAATCAAAATGTTCTATCGGCTTTGACTAATCATCATTGCCATGTTTTAGCCTGTTATTTCGTTTTGCAGAGTAATGCGTATCTGAAAGACACATCGCAGTTATAGCCCTTCAATTTCCGGCAAGCGGAAAGAGCGTCAACGGTATTTCTGCCAAGTCGGCTGGAGTTTTTACTACCCCTGTCCGTCTCCGGCAGACGCCCCCGCCTCCATACGGCCTTGGTTAGCCCTCACTAACCCTTTATATAGCCCATTTCCCGGACATTTCTCATTTTTGTCCTCCTGTCACGCACATTCCTCTTCGTGCAGTAAGTCATTCGGCGAATCGATTCGGTATTCCATTTTTGAAAAAACTGTTAAATTCGGCAAAAATGCGCCCGCATAAGAGAATAATTTCAATAAAAATTTCGTCAAAATATATTTCTCAAGAATTGCAATCTCTTCCAAATCGTGCTATGATTGGCAAAACCATACTTGCTCGGTATGCAGCAGGGCAGCCGCTTCCGGCACACCGTATGGTCAATTCTAACCGGCTGACGCCGGGGAAAGAGAGAGTGAGCTTATGAAACACGCAAAGCCCATGAAGCGGGCATTGTCCGTGCTGCTGGCTCTGGTTCTGAGCCTGAGTCTGGTCACGCCCACCTGGGCCGCCGCCAAGACGCCTGCCAGCGGCACCGGCAACGGCCTCACCTGGGAAAAGATCGACAACCGTTCCACCGATCTGCGTTTGGATAAGAACAACGCTGAGAAGGTGGCGCAAGACACTCCGGAATATGCAGACACCGACGTAGTCCGTGTCTCCATCGTTCTGAAAGATGCCTCCACGCTGGCGAAGGGTTACTCCAGCGAGGATATCGCTGCCAATTCTGCGGCCATGAAGTACCGCCAGAAGCTGGAGACCAAGCAGGAAAAGATGGCTAAGACCATCTCCAAAAAGGCTCTGGGCGGTGAGGCTCTGGATGTGGTCTGGAACCTGACTCTGGCGGCCAACATCATCTCCGCCAATGTGGAATACGGCCAGATCGAAAAGATCGAAAAGATCTCCGGCGTCGAGGCCGTGCTCATTGAGACCCGCTACGAGCCCTGCGTGGTGAAGGACAATGAGACCACCGATCCCAACATGGCTACCTCCGGCAGCATGATCGGCTCCCATGTGGCTTGGGCGGACGGTTATACCGGCGCCGGCTCCAAGGTGGCCATCATCGATACCGGTGCCGACACCGACCATCCCTCTCTGGATCCCGATGCCTTCACCTATGCCGTGAAGGACAGCGGCGCCACGCTGATGACCGCTGCTGATCTGACGGATACCGTTCTGGAGCAGCTGAACGCCTCCAAGAAGATGCCCGGCGTCACCGCCGATCAGCTGTACGTCAACGCCAAGATCCCCTACGGCTTCAACTACGTGGATGACGATCTGGATATCACCCACGCCAACGACAAGCAAGGCGACCATGGCTCCCACGTCACCGGCATTGCCGCCGGCAACCGCTTCATCAAGAACGAGGACGGCTCCTTCTCCCCCGCTCTGGATACCGCTCTGACGCAGGGCGTGGCTCCGGATGCTCAGGTGTTCGTTATGAAGGTGTTCGGCACCAACGGCGGCGCTAAAGACTCCGACTACATGGCCGCCATTGAGGACGCCATCCTGCTGGGTGCTGATTCCGTGAACCTGTCTCTGGGCAGCGGCAACCCCGGCACCTCCCGCAACTCCTATGCCGCTTATCAGGCCATCATGGAGAACATCACCAATAGCGGCACCGTGGTGTCCATCTCCGCCGGTAACTCCGGCAACTGGTTCGAGAACACTGCCAACCAGTATCCCTATGCCGAGAGCAACAGCTGGACCACCACCGGCTCCCCCGGCTCCTACACCAACTCTCTGGGCGTTGCCTCCGTAGATAACGTGGGCGGCACCGGTGATTACGTGGAAGTGGCCGGCAAGAAGCTCTTCTACACCGACACCACCAGCGCTCCCATCCAGGCTCTGACGACTCTGGCCGGTGAGCAGCAGTTCGTGTATGTGGACACCGCCGGTAATGCCGAGGATTTTGCCGCCGTAAAGGATATCCTCACCGGTAAGATCGCCATCTGCAACCGTGGCTCCATCGCCTTCACCGATAAGGGCAACAACGCCATCTCCAACGGTGCCATTGCCCTGATCGTGGCCAACAACGAGGCCGGCACCATCAGCATGGCTACCGATGGCTATAACTACACGGCCCCCTATGTCTCCATACTGCAGGCCGACGGCGAGTACATCAAGGCCAGCTCCGAGAAGCACACCACCGATTCCGGTCTTGTGTACTACACCGGCGCCATGACCGTGGGTGCTTCCGCCGCTGTCAACCATGCCTCCGCCGACTACTACACCATGAGCAGCTTCTCCAGCTGGGGCGTTCCCGGTTCTCTGGAGATGAAGCCCGAGATCACCGCCCCTGGCGGCAACATCTACTCTCTGAAGGACGGCGGTACCTATCAGAATATGTCCGGCACCTCCATGGCCGCTCCTCAGATCACCGGTATGGCCGCTCTGGTGGCTCAGTACATCCGTGAGAATGATCTCACCGAGCAGACCGGCCTCACCGCCCGTCAGCTGGCTCAGTCCCTGCTGATGTCCACCGCCGAGCCCATGGTGGAGGATTACGGTGAGGACGGCGACGGCTACTATCCCGTGCTGCGTCAGGGTGCCGGTCTGGCCAACGTGGCCAATGCCGTTACCTCCGGCACCTACATCCTGATGGATGAGGGCGCCAACGCCGGCGCTGCCGACGGCAAGGTCAAGGTAGAGCTGGGCGACGATCCCTCCCGCACCGGCAAGTACTCCTTCGGCTTCACCATCCACAATCTGGAGGACGAGGCTGCTTACTTCGACCTGAGCGCCGACTTCTTCACGCAGGATCTGATGTCCTCCGACGGTGTGTACTTCGAGGACACCTGGACCGACCCCGTGGCCTCCAACGTCAAGTGGACCGTGGACGGCGAATACGCTGCTTTCCTGAACGATACACTGAAAGATTGTGACTTTAACGGCGACGGTAAGGTCGATGCCGATGACGGTCAGGCTCTGCTGGACTATGTCACCGGCGTGCGTGCCGACATCGAGCATAAGGACGCCGCTGACTTCGACAACGACAACGGCATCGACACCTACGATGCTTACCTGTTCTTCAAGGAATTGGGTACTGCTCCCGTGGTGATCCCCGCCGGCGGCAGCCTGCACGTCACCGCCGATGTGACTCTGCTGGGTCTGGATGCCTATGACAAGGCCAGCGACAACACCGGCACCTATGTGGAGGGCTATGTGTTCGCCAACGAGGCCGCCACCGCCGAGGGTGAGCAGGGCGACAGCCACTCCATCCCCGTGTTGGGCTACTATGGCAGCTGGACCGACTCCTCCATGTTCGATATCGGCAGCTATATCGCCTATGCCAACGGGCTGGAGACCCGCGCCCCCTATATGTATGCCTATAATGGTGACAATTCCGTAAACAATCAGGCCCTGACCATCAAGGCCGTGGGCGAAACGAAGGCCTACTACTTCGGCGGCAACCCCTTCGGTCTGGACGAGTTCTATGATGCTGCCCGTGATGCCATCAATCCGGAGATCAACAGCTTCTACAAGATGTCCTTCACCGCCATCCGCAACGCCGCCGCTTCCCGCCTGACCATCACCGACGGCAACGGCAAGGTTCTCTCCAGCAGCGATCTGGGAGAGGTCTCCTCCGCCTTCTACTCCAGCAGCGACGCCACTTGGATCAGCACCCGGTACACCCTGAACATGGGCGATACCCCCAACACAGCTGACGGCACCTACATGAATGTGGACCTGACTCTGGCCCCTGAGTACTACGCCAGCTACGACAAGGACGGCAACGCCACCGTGGATTGGGATGCTCTGTCCGACGGCGCTACCATGCACTATGGCATGGTCGTGGATAAGACGGCTCCCACCGTCTCCAACGTGAATCTGGGTACCGACGCCAAGGGCAACAAGGTCCTGACCTTCACCGCCGGCGACGACCAGTATATGTCCGCCGTGGCCCTGCTGGACTACGACAAGGGCAGCGTCGTCAGCAAAGTGGCCGGTTCTCCCGAGGGCGCTGCCAAGGGTGCCAGCCAGAACTTCACCCTGTCTCTGGGCGATTCTACGGCTACCCATCTGCTGCTGCAGGTGTACGACTACGCCGAGAACTACGTCACCTACAAGCTGAACCTGAACCCCGATGAGTTGGCCGGTGATGTCACCGTGAAGCTCAACACCGAGGCCCTGACCCTCTACAAGGGCAACGTCGCCAAGCTCACCGCCAGCGTGGAGCCCTTCGGCGTACAGCCCGACACCGTGACCTGGTCCTCCGATGACACCGACGTGGCCACCGTCAGCGACAATGGTCTCGTCACCGCTGTGGGCAAGGGTACTGCCAACATCACTGCCACCTCCGCGAAGGATCCCTCCGTCAGCGCCAGCTGCGTTGTCACTGTCAAGACGGTGGAGGTCACCCTGAACGGCGCTCTGCATGATGCCAAGGGCAAGGCTGAGCTCTTCACCTGGGATCTGGCCAACGATGCCACTTGGACCGCCGGTTCCGAGCTGGAAGCCGGTTCCGTGAGTGCCACTACTCTGGATGATGACAACAACACCCTGCTGCTGTTGGATGGCGATAGCTACAATATGCACGAGGTGGATCTGGCCACCGGCAAGAACCTGCACACTTGGAACGGTATCGACGGCGGCAACGGCAGCAATCTCCCCCTGTTCGATATCGCTCACAGCTACCTGTACTCCGGTGAACAGAACGGCAGCAACATGGTTTGGATCTACGGCTACTATGTATCCACTCTGCAGCATCCCGATGAACTGGATGCCGGCGCTTACAGTCTCCAGCAGACACTGGCCACGCAGGGCGCCAACTTCTTCACCGCCATTGCCAACATGGGCTATTATGATGTGAGAGTCGGCAGCACCCTTTGCCCCGCAGATGTGTTTGTCGCACTGGACGATGCCGGCAACATCTGGACGCTGGGATATGTCTACTACAACAATACGGTCAAGATGTACACTCTGGGCGACGTGGAAAAGACCACTCTGCCTGAGCTGAGCTATCCCGGCTTCGACCAGTACGATTCCTCCATGTCCTCTCTGGTCTATGCCGATGAGGAGAGCGGCGACGTGCTGTATCTGTCCTACTTCAACGGCGAGACCAACGACATCTATCGTCTGGCCTATTCCACCGACGACGGCGGCACCCATTACTGGGATGCCAGTCTGTTGGGCGACGTGGGCAGCGAGGTGTGGCCTGCCACTCTGTACTCCGCCGTTCCCGCCACCTCCGGCGAGGCCGGTAACAACGCCGTCACCGTAAAGAGCGCTCTGGGCGATGTGACTCTGGATGCCGCCTCCGCTATGGTGGAGACGCAGGCCAAGGCCCTGACTCCCGCCTCCGTCACCGGCAGCCTGAACACTGCCAACGACGCGGGTACCGGTGCTGTCAAGCCCGCCGATGCCGAGACCACGACCCCCGTTTCCTCCATCACTGTCTCCGAGGATGAAAAGACCGTCACCGTCACCGTGGTTCCCAAGAACGACGATGTCACCACCAACGGCCTCTTCACCGTGGACTATGACGCCAGCGTCCTGACTCTGGCCGACGTCACCTTCGCCTCTCAGTACTCCTCTCACAAGGATGCCGACGGCAAGGTCACGCTGGGCTATGTGGATGTGGACGGCCTGCAGGCCGGTACCGCTGTGGCGACCCTGACCTTCACCGTCAGCGATCCCACCGCCGTGGATACCTCCACCGCCGTCACCGTCCACCAGATGGAGATCAACGATCAGACTGTGGACGTCACCGAGGATCTCACCGCTGACCTCCATCAGGACACCAAGGTCGTGAACGCCAAGCCCGCCACCTGCACCGAGGACGGCTACACCGGTGATACGGTCTGCGCCGTCTGCGGTAAGGTCCTGGCTAAGGGCGAGGTCATCAAGGCTCTGGGCCACGACTACAAGGATGGCACCTGCACTCGCTGCGGCGATAAGCAGCCCGGCGTCAACACCGGCGACAACAGCACCATGACCATGTGGACCATGTCCGCTGTGATGGCTCTGGCCGGCGCCGCCGTACTGGTCCTGCGCAGCCGCAAGGAGAAGTACGAGGGCTGACCCCTAAGTCTCCGCAGTATCATCTGCCATAAGATCAGCCCTCCGGCTTTCGCCGGAGGGCTGTCTTTCATGTATCCGCAGTACCATCGCCGGCAGGCGTGTTTGCCCTGATCCATCGATGGTACTCCACACACAAAGGCAGTGGGCAAAAGCCCGCTGCCTTTTCTCATTTTTTCAGTTCAAAGCTCCCGGCCCATCAAAACACCGCCACGATGCCGCTGACATCGTCGCCGGGCTTCAACCGGGGATAGCGGTTGCAGCGGCTGTCCGCCGCCTCCCGCTGCCGCAGCTGCCGATACAGCTCCTGCAAGCACGGCTCCTCCGCTCCCAGCAGAGCCTCCCACTGGCCGGAAAAGCCGTCGGAGAACAGCACCACTCGGGAGAGTTCTTCCCTCCGGTACACCCGGTGAGTGCCGTGCCGGGCCGCCTCCGGGGCGAAGCCTGCGATCCAGTAGCCTCCCGGCCGGTTCATCATCCGCCGGTGCCGCAGCAGCATCTCTCGCACCTCCGGCAGCTGCCGTGCCTCGATGACGTCGATACCTCGCTCCCGGTGCAGACGGCACATCTCCTCCACCACAGCGCCGTCCAGACGGCTCACCGCCTCCTGGGACACCAACTCCGGCCCACGCCCGTCCCGGAAGCGTACCCCGGCGGCGCAGTCCCCCAGCACGAATACCTCCACCTGTTCCCCCGTCTCCCGGAGGATCGCCAGCGCCGCCGAGACGCCCTCCGTCTCCGGCGGAACACCGCATCGCCGCCGAAGGGTCTCAATGCCCGCCGCCACCATGTGGGGCAGATCCTCCCCCTCTGCACCGGCCACGGCATCCGCCAACAGGCGGACATACTCCCGCACCTCCGGCACACGGGGATCCTTCACCAGCGGTGTGGAGCCGTCCACCACCATGGCGATGTTCTCTCCCAGCCGGATATAGTCCTGATTCTCCGCTGCGCCGGGGCAGCAGAGCTGCTGTGTGATGTTCATGCCTTCTCCTTCCGTTCCGCCAGCAGCGTCCGGACAATGCGCTCCAGATAGTCGCCGCCCGGCTCCGTGGCGTCCACATACTGCATCCCGCCCAAGCTCAGCTCCATGCCCGGCGTCAGCTCCACATCGTCCAAGTTCACCCGCAGGATGGGCTTACCGCAGTGCAGAGCGTAGTTGATCTCATTGCGGACAAAGCCCGGCTGGATGGACTCGTGGGAGGCAAACAGCAGCACCTGCCACGAATCCCGTATCTTCTCTGCGATGAACTCCCGGAAATCGCTGCCGGCCTCGATGCCGTCGTCGTACCACAGCCGGATGCCCCGCTGCATCAGCTGCTCCACTATGGGGTACACCCGGTCGCTGTTGATGTGGGCATAGCTGACGAAGCAGTATGGCTCTGCTCCCTCATAAGCCTTCGGTCCCCGCCCCGGCACAAAGGTCTTGGGCTTAGGCAAGGACGGCAAAGATCTGCGCAGCTTCTCCATCTCTCCCTGAAAGTACTCCCGCTGCTCCTGCAGCAGGATCACCGTCTCGCAGTGGCGATAGTCCAGCAGCCGCAGGGCGTAGTCCTTCCGGGCGGAGCTCTCCGTGGCAACGGCCTTGTTGATAAGGCTGTACGCCTCGGCGTAGCGGCCCCGCTGGGCCACCACACGGGCCTTGGTGCAGTAGAACTTGGCATAGGCCGGGTCCAGCCGGATGGCATCCTCCACCGCTCGCTCCACGTCGTCGTAGTACTCTCTGCGCACCTGCTCCCGCATCTCTCCCCGGCTCTTTTCGCAGGTGTAGACGAACAGATGGGCGAACAGATGCAGATACCCTGCATTGTCCCGGTGCTGCCGTGCGTCCTCACGGGCCAGCTCCAGCAGCTCCAGCGCATCGAAGAAGGTCTCCGCCTCCAGCTGGAACAAAATCAGCAGATGGTGATAGGAGGGGTGTCCCGCAAAGTGTGGATTCTCCTCGAACAGCGCCTGCAGCTGCTGATAGTCCTTCCGATTGCGGTAGATGATGGTCAGGGCATAGAAGGCCCGGTAGGCCAGATCCTCCTCCCCCTCCGCCACCAGCTGCCGCAGCTGCTGCACCAGCTGGGCGTCCATATGCCTGGTGCAGAAGGCGGACAGATCTGCCTCAAACTCCCGTGAGCACTCCTCCTCATGGGCCGTCAGTGCGCTTATCAGCTCCTGCATGGCGCTCCCCCTCTCGCAGTGATTCTTCTCCCCGGATTCTACCATATCCGTCTCCGATTGGCAACCACGCAAAAGCACCGACGGCCCCACAGACCGCCGGTGCTCTCTGTCATTTTACCCCGCCAAACAGATCCCACGGATACACCTGCGGCGGCGGACACGTCACATCCACCGGCTTCCCGGTGACGGGATGCCGGAAGCCCAGATGATACGACCACAGCGCCGCCGTGCAGCCGGGAGCCTTGCTGCCGTAACGGATATCCCCCAGCAGCGGCAGCCCACGGGAGGCGAACTGCACCCGGATCTGATGGGTGCGCCCCGTATAGAGCTGCACCCGCACCAGCGACAGCTCCTCCGTGCGCCCCACCTCCTCATAGGAGAGCCGGGCCTCCCGGACGCCCTTACGCATCCGCTTCACCACATAGCTCTTGTTGTGGGAGGCGTCCCGGAACAGCAGATCCGTCAGCGTGGCGGCCGGCTCCCGGGGATGCCCCCGCAGCACCGCCAGATACTCCTTGGTGATCTCATGGGCGGCTATGGCCGCCGTCAACCTGCCCGTGACCTCCCGTCGCCGGGACAGCACCATCACTCCTCCCACGATCTTGTCCAGCCGATGCACCGTGGCGATATAGTCGGGCTTTCCCGCCTGCCGGTAGTGCTCCGCCAGCATCCGTGGCAGGGATCGCCCGCTCTCGCTGTCTTCCGACAGCACCCCCACCGGCTTCACGCACACCACCAGATAGGGATCCTCATAGAGGATCCGCAGCTCCTCCGCCATACCATACACCTCCGCCCATAAAAAGCGGGCCTGCCCTTAGGGCAGACCCGCCCGTCTATCGTTTTTCAGCGTCCTCTTCTGCCGCCCCGGTAGGAGCTGCTCCGATACCGTCTGCCGTTGCGGCTGCCGTAGCGCCGGTTGCGGCGGAACACCTTCGCCCAAAGCACCAGCAGGATCACCAGCAGTACCAGTACCACCAGCGCCACCTTCACAATGGTGCGGGAGAGGAACTCCTCCACCGCCGCCTTGGCCACCAAAAACCGGGAGGCGCTGACGTCCGCCTGCGCCAGCAGCGGCACCGTGACGCACACCTGCCCGTTGTAGGAGATGGTCAGGGTCCCCATCTCCTGCCCCCGGGTGATGGGAGCGTCCGCCACCTCATTTTTCAGCGTCACCGTCTGCTCCAGCTGATCCTTCGTCACGTCGGAGGGCAGGAACGCCTCGGCGTTCTCCGCCGGATAGAGCATCACGCAGTCCGTCTCCTTGGACAGGGCCACCGGCTGGCGGAATACGTCCTCCGTGGAGACCACCAGCTGCTTGCTGAAGTTGTTGTAGCCGTAGTCATAGAGCCGTGCGCTCTCGGAAAAGCTCTCGATATGAGTCCCCTCGCCCTCGGCGCCCAGCACCACCGCCACCAGCCGCTTGCCGTCCCGCAGGCAGCTGGACACCAGACAGTACCCCGCCTCCGGCGTGGAGCCGGTCTTGCCGCAGTCCACCCCGTCATAGAGATAATCCAGAATACGCCAGTTGGAGAGCAGCGAGTTGGTGGTGTGCAGCTCCCGTGCCTCGGACTTGTTGGTGGCCGGCACCTCATAGGCCACGGAGCCGGTGATGGTCATGAAGGTCTCATGCTTCATGGCCTCCCGGAAGAACAGATAGATATCGTAGGCGGTGGTATAGTGGTTCACATCGTGCAGGCCGTTGGTGTTGGCAAAGTGGGTGCCGGTGCAGCCCAGCTCCTGCGCCCGCTGGTTCATCAGCTCCACAAAGGCCTCACGGGAGCCGGATACCGTCTCCGCCAGAATGTCCGCCGCCTCGTTGGCGGACACCAGCAGCAGGCAGTACAGCAGCTGTTCCACCGTCAGCACCTCGCCCTCCTCGATGCCGGCGGAGCTGCCCTCCGGGTCCTGATCGTTCACCACCGCCGATGCGGTGATGGGCTGATCCAGAGACAGCTTCCCGGCGTCCACGGCCTCCAGCGTCAGCAGGGCCGTCATCACCTTGGTGATGCTGGCGGGGTATTCCCTCTCCTGCTCATTCTGCCCAAAGATGATCCGCCCCGCATCGGCGTCCACCAGTACGGCCGCCTTGGCCTTGATCTCCAGCGCAGGCAGGGCGTAGGCCTGCGGGGTCAGCATCAGACTGACCATCAGCACGGTCAGCAAAAAAACAGATAGAATACGGCGAATTTTCATAGTAATTTTTCTCCATCTATGCTATAATGAGCCTATCTACCATCCGTAAGCAGGAGCCGGCCCTCATGCTCTCCGCCGGTATCAGCGGCCGTCAGCGGGGCAGCCCCCCCTCCCGGCCGCAGGGTCGCTTTCCTCTTATTATAACAAAAATCGACCGGGAGTCAACTGCGGAAAAATGGGAAAGATCACAAAAACAGAAAAATATCTGCTGCTTCTGACGGCCATCTTCCTTCTGTGTCTGGCGCTGCTGTATTTCACCGACCACCGCAGCGCCGGCGGCGGGGACTACACCGTCACGCCCCAGTATACAGCGCAGGAGCCGGAGGCCCCCGATCCTCCCGCCGTCCCCGGCAAGGTGAACATCAACACCGCCGACGCCGCCCAACTGGAAGCGCTGGACGGCATCGGGCCCACACTGGCCCAGCGCATCGTGGCCTATCGGGAGGAGCACGGTCCCTTTGCCGATATCGAGTCCATCATGGATGTCAACGGCATCGGTGAGGGCATTTTTGAAACCATCCGGCAGCAGATCACCGTGGAGGACGATACATGAAAATACTGGTAGTAGACGACGAAAAGCTCTTGGTCAAGGGCATCAAATTCAATCTGGAGAACGAGGGCTATCAGGTCCTCACCGCCTATGACGGCGCAACCGCCGTGGAGCTGGCCCGTCAGGAGACGCTGGACCTCATCATTCTGGACCTGATGATGCCCGGCCTCTCCGGCAGCGAGGCCTGCATGAAGATCCGGGAATTTTCCGACGTTCCCATCATCATGCTCACCGCCCGCAGCGAGGACGCCGACAAGATCATGGGCTTTGCCTGCGGGGCCGACGACTACGTCACCAAGCCCTTCAACATTCTGGAGCTGAAGGCCCGCATCCGGGCGCTGCTGCGGCGCTCCTCCGGCCAGAGCCGTCCGGCAGCCCAGCCGGATCCGGAGCTGCTGACGGTGGGTGACCTGACGCTGGACACCCGCCAGCGGGTGGCCATCCGGGACGGCAAGGCCATCGACCTCACCGCCAAGGAGTACGATCTGGTGGAGCTGCTGATGAAAAATCCCCGGCGGGTATACAGCCGAGAAAGCCTGATGGATCTGGTGTGGGGCTACTCCTACGCCGGGGACTATCGCACGGTGGATGTCCACATCCGCCGCCTGCGGGAGAAGCTGGAGCGTGTTCCGGCGGAGCCCGCCTATATCATCACCAAGTGGGGAGTGGGTTACTATTTTGCCGGGGAAGATCAGCCTACAATTTAAGTTCGGCCTGAGCTATATTCTGGTAATTCTGGCGGTGCTGCTGCTGCTGAATACCTACCCCCTTCTGGTGTCCCAGAATCTGGTATTCCGCACCAAGCAAACCGCCATGGTCGGCAGCGTCAAGATCGCCGAGGCGGCCCTGTCAGGTCTGGCCGACCTGACGGAGGACAACGTGGCCCAGGCTATGTCCGCCGTGGAGGAGACCGGCGTCTCCCGTGTGCTGGTCACGGACACCGCCGGGCGCATCCTCTATGACACCCGTGAGGGGGACAACGCCCGTGGACTCTACGCCTTTTATACGGAGATCGCACAGGCCCTGCGGGGCAACGACACCTTTTACTGCCGCTACGACGGCGAGGCATTCCTGAGCCGGGGCGCCTCCCCGGTGGTGTACCACAACCAGATCGTGGGAGCGGTCTACGCCTACGAGTACGACACCGTACAGGCGGAGCTACTGCGGAGCTTCCAGACCAATATCATGCGCATCTCTCTTCTGGTGGCCCTGTTCGTGCTGTTCCTCAGCGCTCTGCTCTCCCGGATGTTCACCCGCCGCATCAGCGACCTGCTGCAGGCTATCCGTCAGGTGCGGGAGGGGGCTTACAGTCACCGGGCCAAGGTGACGGGCTCCGACGAGATCGCCCAGCTGGCAGCGGAGTTCAACAGCCTCACCGACCGTCTCCAGCGCACGGAGAGCGCCCGCCGCCAGTTTGTCTCCGATGCCAGCCACGAGCTGAAAACGCCGCTGGCGGGTATCCGCCTGCTGACGGACTCCATTCTTCAGACCGACGACATGAACGCCGAGACCACACGGGAATTTGTGGCGGACATCGGCGAGGAGGCTCAGCGTCTGACCCGTATCACCGAGGATCTGCTGCGCCTGACCCGGCTGGACAGCGGAGCCGCCGCCGAGCCTGCGCCGGTGGCGGTGGCCCCGGTGCTGCGCCGGGTGGTACGGATGCTGGCGGTGGTGGCACGGGAGCAGGAAACCACTCTCTCTTACGAGGCGGACGAGTCCGCCGTGGTGCTGGCCACCGAGGACGATCTGCACCAAATTCTATATAACCTTATGGAAAACGGCATCAAATATTCCGGCCACATGGGCTTCGTCCACACCGCTCTGACGGTGGAGGGCGGAGACGTGGTGATCCGGGTGGAGGACAACGGCGTCGGGATCTCCGACGAGGATATGCCCCACATTTTCGAGCGCTTTTACCGGGTGGACAAGGCCCGCTCCCGTGAGGTGGGCGGCACCGGTCTGGGCCTGAGCATCGTCAGCGATACGGTGCGCCGCCGGGGCGGCACGGTATCCGTGGCCCACCGCCCCGCAGGACAGGGTACCCTCTTCACCGTCCGTCTGCCCCAGGTCACAGAGGAAGGAGGGAGCGCATGAAGCGGCTTCTCGCAGCTCTGCTGACATTTTTTGCCCTGCTGGCCCTCACCGGCTGCGGCGGCTCCTCCTCTGACGGTCCTCACCTACTGCTGTATTATCCCGCCCCCTCCGGCGGCTCCCCCGGCGGCGATGCCATCGTCAGCCGCAGTGTCGATTGGGCCGCCAACAGTGCTCTCCCCACCGAGCAGCAGGTGCGCCGGGTGGTATCCCTTCTGCTGGAGGACAGCGCCGACGGCAGTCTGGAAAGTCCCATCCCTGCCAGCACCCGGCTATTGGCTTGTCAGGTCTCCGCCGGCGCTGCGTGGGTGGATTTCTCCAGCGCCTACGGCCAGCTGTCCGGCATGGAGCTCACCATTGCCGACTACTGCGTGACCCTGTCCCTGTCCCAGATCGTGGGCATCTACTCCGTCCGCATCACCGTCAACGGTACGGAGCTTATCTACCGGGACAGCAACATCTTTCTGGCCGGGGACGTGCTGATGACCAGTCAGGATGACGTGGTGCAGAACCTCTCCCTGCGGCTCTACTTCCCGGATCGGGAGACTGGAGAGCTGACGGCGGAGGAGCGCCTGCTGACGGTCTACGAGGGCGAAAGCCAGGCGGAGGTGATCCTGTCGGCCCTGAAGGCCGGGCCGGAGAGTGAGAGCCTGTCTCCCCTGCTGCCCACCGGCTTTGCGGTGCTGACGGTACGCACCGAGGGCGGCATCTGCTACCTGAACCTCCCCAAGGGGGATCAGTACCTGATGCCGGAGGACGAGACGGAGCAGCAGCGCATGGTGCAGGGCTTGGTGAACTCCCTGTGCTCTGCCCGTGGTGTCCGGCAGATACAGCTTCTGCTGGACGGCGAGGTAGCCTCCTCCTTGGGCAGCGTGGATATCAGCCAGCCCTTCTCCCCCATCCGATAGATCCTTCACCCGGGATCTCACATTTTCAACCGTAAGGAGAACATCATGTCTGCTGCTAACGGCACACAGCGGGATATTGGCCTGGATCTGACCAGGATCCTGGCCTTTCTGGCCGTCCCGTCTGTCCATTTCTTTCTGAATTCCACCTACTATGACACGGCCATCGTCGGCCCCCGCATGGCGCTGATGACCGTCATGCGTACCGCCTTTATGGTCTGCGTCCCCCTGTATATGCTGCTCTCCGGCTACCTCTCTGCGGAAAAGCACATCCCTCTGACCCGCCCCGGTCTGCTGGGGTATTACAAAAAGCTTCTCCCCATTTTCCTCACCTACGCCCTCTCCACTGGGGTCATCCTGCTGTATCGGGCGCTATGGCTGGGAGAGGAGCAGACCATCCTCAGCGCCGTGAAGAATCTGCTGAGCTTCCAGCAGTATTCGTGGTACATGAATATGTACTTCGGGCTGCTGCTTCTGACGCCGTTTCTCAACGCCCTGTGGCAGAGTCTCGCCACCCCCGCCGCCCGGCGGGCCCTGCTGGCGGTGCTGTTGGTACTGACCGTGCTGCCCGGTATGGTCAATATCTACAATCTGCATAGTGCCGAGACCCTGCTGCATCCGTGGCTCAGCACCTCCTATGACCAGCTGGTGCCGGACTGGTGGCAGCGGCTCTATCCCATCACCTATTACTTTTTAGGAGGCTATCTCCGGGCCCATGTGGACATCAAGCGCCTGCGGACCGGGCGGCTGGCGGCCCTTCTGCTGCTGGCAGTGCTGTGCTTCGGCGGCTACAACGTCTGGCGCAATCAGGGCATCCCCTTCGTCTGGGGCAGCTGGTGCGACTGGGGGAGCCTGCAAAACGTGGTGGACACGGTGCTGGTATTTCTTCTGCTGAACTCCATCCGATATTCCACCCCCCCTACTTCCATTACACGCTTTACCGGCTATCTCTCCAAGCTGACCCTCGGTGCCTATCTGGTGTCGTGGATACCGGACAACTACCTGTACACCATGCTGAAATCTGCCGTCCCCTCGGTGACGGATCAGCTGAACTACTTCCCTCTGACGGTGGGCGGCACCATCCTCGTCTCCCTGCTGCTGGCCGCCGTGGTGGAGTGCTGCGTCTCGCTGCTGATGCGTCTGCTCCGCCGCTCCGCCAAGGTGCGAACCGCCGGCACAGCTCAGGCATAGGATGATGCGGGGGCAGCGCCGGTCAGGGATTTTCCCCGGCGGCGTATAAATCCGGCGGCTGCGTGGGAGAATGAAGTTGACCCGCTGCGGCGGGTACTTCTTCCGGCGGAGTGTGGACTTTGTGGATACCAATGTCAGACGTGGAGAGATCTACTATGCCGATCTCAGCCCTGTGGTGGGCAGTGAGCAGGGCGGCGTGCGTCCGGTGCTCATCGTGCAGAACGACACCGGCAACCGCCACAGCCCCACCGTCATCGCAGCGGCCATCACCTCCCAGACGGGGAAGGCCAAGCTGCCCACCCATATCGAGGTGGCGGCCCAGTGCTGCGGCCTGCCCAAGGATTCGGTGATCCTGTTGGAGCAGATCCGTACGCTGGATAAGCGGCGGCTGCGGGAGCGGATGGGTAAGGTGGACGGAACGGTGATGCAGCGGGTAGACGCCGCCATTGCCGTGAGCTTCGGACTGTCCAACAGCCGTCTGGTATGACGCTACATACCGGACGGAGCATAAAAGGGAGGGCCAGTGCATAGAATGCGCTGGCCCTCCCTTTTTATTTGTTGTGGGGGAGGCTTCTAACAAGGCTTTTTATCTCACCTCTATTGCCTCCGGCGGGTAGCTTTCTTTTATTGTCTCCGGCGGCCTACTTTTTGCCAATTTCTTTTTTGTCTCCGACGGCATACTTTTTGCCAACAGCAGCAAAAAGTATGCAAAAAATGCCGCCAGAAACCGATGGTTTCTGGACTTCCTTTACCTTCAAGAGCTTCGTTCGTTATGGGCCGTCAAGGGAATTGGCTCAGCAATAGACCCGCTGCCGCTCCCACTCAGGTGAAAAGGCGTGTGGGTCTACCGCCGGGGAGCGGATTCCCACGGTAGAACAGCAAACTTCTTCAACTGACCGGGTAGCGGCAGCGTGAGTAGAAATACGCCAATTCCCTGCTTCGGCAGGATTTAGTCAGCAGCTCTTGCACACCGGGAAGGAAGTGCAGAAACCTTGGTTTCTGCTGGCTCTTTTGCTTACTTTTCCAGCTATTGGGAAAAGTAGGCCGCCGGAGGCACGTTCCTTATGCAAAATGCTCCACTGAAAGGAGGTCACCATGGAAAATCGAACCACCCTGCGCTGGGGCGCACAGGAGGTAGGCCGCCTGACGGCGGCGCCGGAGGGAGCTGACACCTGCTTCCGGGCAGAATACCGGCTGACGGAGGGCCTATGGCGGCTCTACGCTGTGGGCCGTCAGAACCGGCTGCTGCTGGGCTGCGCCGAGGGCGGGCAGGGTATCCTCCAGCGGCGATTCTCCCGGCAGCTGACGGAGGGGCTGGGAGCGCTGCTGGGCGGGACGGCAGAGCCGGTATCCGCCCCGGAGGATTGGCGTCCCGTATGGGCCGGAGAGTTTCCCGGACTGGCACTGCCGGAGGGCGCTCTGTGCCGCCGGGTCGGGCGGCGGCGGTATCTGGCCCTGCCCTTCCGGGAGGACGGCCCCTTCCCGCTAACGGGGCTGTTCTGTCTGGCCAGTGTCCGAACCCTCCGGGGCCGGGAGTGGGCCATTTTTGCGCTGGAGGACCGGGAGGCATAAAAAATTTACATTTACGCTACCATATCTTGTAGGAATGTGGTATACTACTCCCAAACTGGCGGACTATCCGCCGAAAAACGGGAGGCGGAAGCATATGAGATGTCCCTATTGCGGATTCCGGGAGAGTAAGGTCGTGGATTCACGGCCCGCCGACGAGGGCAGCAGCATTCGCCGCAGGCGGGAGTGCCTGTCCTGCGAGAAGCGTTTCACCACCTATGAGACGGTGGAGAGCCTGCCCATGGTGGTCATCAAGAAGGACGGCAGCCGCCAGAGCTTTGACCGCAGCAAGATCCTTCGGGGCATCCAGCGCTCCTGCGAGAAGCGGCCGGTGCCGGTGGCGGACATGGAACGCATGGCCAGTGAGATCGAGCAGGAGGTGCAGAACTCTCTGGAGCGGGAGGTCAGCACCGAGATCATCGGCGAGAAGGTCATGGAGAAACTGAAAAAGGCCGACGAGGTGGCCTATGTGCGCTTTGCCTCGGTGTATCGTCAGTTCAAGGACATCAACACCTTCATGAGTGAGCTGAACAAGCTCCTCAGCGAAAAATGATCACAGGATATTCCGAATGCTGATGCGCTCCAGCGCATCCAGCGCATCCAGCTGACATTGCAGCTCTGCCAGCTCCGGCAGCAGGGCCTGCGAGTCCCCGGTATCGCACAGGGTACAGCAGCGGGTCAGCAGCGTCTGCACCTCTCCTAAGGTGCTGTGGTGTACCACGATATGCAGATAGCTCTGGGCTTCGTCCCAGTCTGCCGCCAGAGCGTCCAGTTCCCGGCGGGCCTCCGGCCAGCGCTCCGACCGGGCGTATCGGGCGGTCTCGGCAGCCATGCCGGACCACCGGTCCGTGTGCTGCCGCAGCAAAAGCCCGTTGGCGATGCACAGTCCCAGCAGCAGAAGGATCGTCACCGTCGGCAGGATCAGCGCACGTCTCATGCCTTCCCCTCCTTGGGCAGGCATACCACGCTGCCCGCCTCATCCACCGACAGCAGGAACACCTCACGGGGTGACCGGACCCCGGCGTCCCGAAGCCGGGCCTGAAGCCACCCATCGTCCAGCCCCAGCCGCTCCATGCTGCGGCGCAGCAGGCGGCCGTCGCTGATGACCACGATGGGCAGGGTCTGTGGGTCCTCCGGCTGGAGAGACAGCTGCCGTGGTGTCACCGGCTGGCAGTCCGCCCGTGGCAGGACGGACAGCTGACCGCTGGTCTCCAGCACGGCGTACTTCACCTCCCGCAGATCGGAGATGCCCTGCCCCCGCAGAGCCTCCAGCAGCTCATCCACCGTCAGGCGGTTGCGGCGCATGGCATCCTGCAGGATGTGGCCGCTGCGGATGATGAGCGTCGGCTCCCCGCACAGAAGCGTGCGGAAGCGGACGCTGCGGAGACTTCCATAGCTGAGGAGCATGGACAGCGACAGCAGCGTGACGATGGGGACGATGCCGTTGACCAGAGGGATGCCGAAATCCTGCATGGGGACGGAGGCCAGATCGCTGAGAAGCATGGTCAGCACCAGCTCGATGGGCTCCAGTTCTCCGATCTGACGCTTGCCGGTGATGCGAAGTCCTGCGATCAGCAGGAGATAAAGAATGACGGTGCGGAAAAAAGCCGTTGCCATGAATAAGCACCCTCCTTTTCCGGCAGTATTTGCCGCAGGAGGGAAAATTATCCACGATAGAAGCAGCCAGGGCTGTTTTTATAAAGACGCAGCAGAGAAAGGAGGCCATGGGAATCTCCCATCACAAGCGCCAGTGCCTGCCCTCCGGCAGGACAACGAGGAGGAGAGAGGATCGAGCGTTTCGGCGGAAGCTCTCCCGTGCCGCTTCGGGTGCGTGACGCAGCCGGTAAATATGCGGGTGACCGCAAAACAGAGAGGCTGTGACCGGAGTGGCTCATGCGGATGGACTGCGTATCCGCATGGGCCGATGAATCAAGCGATTTCAGGAGGAATTTTAAGATATGTGCGGAATTGTAGGATATGTGGGCCAGCAGGAAGCGGCTCCCATCCTGTTGGACGGTCTGCGCCGTCTGGAGTACCGGGGCTACGACTCGGCGGGCATCGCCGTGTGCGGCGATGGGCAGCTGCGGGTGAAGAAGTCCCGTGGCCGGCTGCAGGTGCTCAGCGATCTGACCCACGACGGGGCGGATCTGCCGGGCCATCTGGGCATCGGTCACACCCGCTGGGCCACCCACGGGGAGCCCAACGACATCAACGCCCACCCCCATGTGAGCCAGAGTGGCCGCATCGCCGTGGTACACAACGGCATTATCGAAAACTACGCCGAGCTGAAGGAGCAGCTGCTCCACAAGGGCTACGGCTTCCGGTCCGAGACGGACACGGAGGTGGTAGCCCAGCTGCTGGACTACTACTATGCCGACTGCGGCGACATCTTTGAGGCCATGATCCGGATGCTCCACGCCGTGGACGGGGCCTATGCTCTGGGCATCATCTGCGCCGACTACCCGGACCGCCTGCTGTGCGCCCGGAAGGATGCGCCGCTGCTGCTGGGCTTCGGTGAGGGGGAGAACATGATCGCCTCCGACGTGACGGCCATCATCCGCCACACACGGGACATCGCCTATCTGGACGACGGCGAGCTGGCCATTCTCAGTGCTAAGGGCATCCGGGTATATGACAGCCAGATGCGCCCCATCGAGAAGGAACACCGCCATGTGGACTGGGACGTGGCCGCCGCCGAGAAGGGCGGGTACGAGCACTTCATGCTCAAGGAGATCCACGAGCAGCCCCGTGCCATCCGGGAGGCCACTGCCGCCCGCATCCAAGGTGGTCAGGTGGTGCTGCGGGACCTGAACATGACGGATCAGCAGATCCGGGACATCAACAAGATCTTCATTGTGGCCTGCGGATCGTCGTACCACGTGGGGATGGTGGGCAAGTACAATCTGGAGCGGATGCTGCGGCGCAGCGTGGAGGTGTGTCTCGCCTCCGAGTTCCGGTACAGCGATCCCATCGTGGGCAAGGGCGATCTGGTCATCGTCATCAGCCAGTCCGGCGAGACGCTGGACACCATGGCGGCCCTGCGGGAGGCCAAGCGCCGGGGCGCCCACATCCTGAGCATCGTTAACGTGGTAGGCTCCTCTATCGCACGGGAATCCCATACGGTGCTCTATACGTGGGCCGGGCCGGAGATCGCCGTGGCCACTACCAAGGCATACAGCACCCAGATGGCGGTGCTGAATCTGCTGGGACTGTATTTCAGTCAGGTCATGGGGACGCTGGATCACGAGGTGTACAGCGCTATGGTTCGAGGCATCGAAAAGCTGCCGGAGCAGATGGAGCGTATTCTGGAGCAGTCGGAGCACATCCACGACATCGCCAAGCGCTGCGCCGGCCGAGAGGATGTGTTCTTCATCGGTCGGAATCTGGACTACGCCCTGTCGCTGGAGGGGAGCCTGAAGCTCAAGGAGATCAGCTATATCCACTCCGAGGCCTACGCCTCCGGCGAGCTGAAGCATGGCACCATTTCCCTCATTGAGGATGGCACGCTGGTCATTGCGCTGGGGACATATACCCCGCTGTTTGACAAGGCCATGAGCAATGTGGTGGAGGTACAGGCCCGTGGCGCACAGGTACTGGCCCTGACCACTGAGAGCCATGCCGGGGAGATGAGCAAGCGTGTCCCCATGCTGATGACCATTCCCGACACCGAGGAGATGCTGCTGCCCCAGCTGGGCGTGGTGCCGCTGCAGCTGCTGAGCTACTACATTGCGCTGGAGCGTGGCTGCGACATCGACAAGCCCCGAAATCTGGCCAAGAGCGTCACGGTGGAGTAAGCTCTCTGTCCCGTTTTTCCTGCGGAAAACCGAAAAAATCAACAAAAAACCTGCGGTACACGGTACCGCAGGTTTTTTATTTCTCTCCCTCACACGTTTTCGCCGTGGGGCAGGTCCGGATAGGGAATAATGGGCGGTTGCTGGGGCCGGTGGGGCGCAAGGAGCTTCTCCATCCAGACCATGTCGTACCAGCGGCCGAACTTATAGCCGCAGCGGCGGAAGGTCCCGGCCAGCGTGAAGCCCAGATGCTCATGGAACTGGGCGCTGTTGCGGGTGAGATACTCGTCCTCCGCCTCCGGCCAGCCGATGCAGGCGTAGAGGTTCAGCACCCCCATCTGCGCCAACCGCTGTTCCAGCGCCGTATACAGCTGCCGCCCCAACCCCATTTTCCGGGCGTCGCGGGCCAGATAGATGGTCAGCTCACAGCTCCAGTCATAAGCGGCCCGACCCACAAAAGCCCCGGCGTAGGCGTAGCCCTGCACCGTGCCGTCCACCTCCGCCACCAGATAGGGGTAGCGGCTCATGATGTGCCGCATCCGTCGGCAAAACTCCTCCTGCGTGGGGGTGGTGTATTCGAAGCTGATGGCGGTATGCTGAACATAGTAGCTGTAAATTTCCAGCAGACGGGGCGCATCGGAGATACAGGCGTCCCGGATAATGACAGACATGGCGTGTTCCTCCCGGATAATGGAATCGATTGCATTTAAGTATAGTGCCGGGGCCAAAAATGTCAAGAAAAATCGCTTCTTGACATGACCCGCTTTTGATACTACACTTTTGAACCATAGGGAGGGATATTCATGGAGAGCGGACAGCTGCGAAAGCTGAACCTGTGCTACGCCGGGATCCAGAGCCTTTACTGGGCGGGCTTTGCCGCCATATGGGCCTTTTTGTCGGTGCTGCTTCTATACCGTGGCTTCAGCAACAGCCAGATCGGTACGGTGTCTGCGCTGGCGCTGCTGATGCCCTTGGCGGTGCAGCCGGTGCTGGCGTCGCTGGCGGACCGGGACCGACGCTTTACCAGCCGCCGGCTGGCCATGGCCCTGACGGGACTTCTGCTGCTGTGCGCCGTGGGGCTGTGGTGCTCCGCCGGGAGCATGGCGGTGACGGCGGCCCTGTATGTGCTGGTGGGCATCTCTCTGACGGCCACGGCCCCCTTCCACAGTGCCATGGCCATGGAGCTGCAGCAGCATGGCGTGGCCCTGAACTACGGCCTGAGCCGGGGTCTCGGCTCCGCCTGCTACGCCGCATCGGTACTGGTGCTGGGCGTGGTGGTGGAGCGGTACGCCCCCACGGCGGTGCTGCCGGTATTTGCCGGGGAAATGCTGCTGCTCCTGCTGCTGACATGGCGCTTCCGGGCCTCCCGCACGATGGAGGCCACCGCAGGAAGCGGCCCGGTGCTGTCCGTGGGACAGCTGCTGCGGCGTTACCCCGCCTACACATGGCTGCTGGTGGGCTGTGCGCTGCTGATGGCCTGCCACAGCGCCACCTGCACCTACATGATCCACATCGTTGGCAAGGTGGGCGGCAGCGAGAGCATGATGGGCTCGGCGCTGGCGGTGGCGGCGTTTCTGGAGCTGCCCGCCATGGGTCTGTTCAGCCGGATGCGGCGGAAGGTGCCGTTGGCGTGGCTGCTGATCTTCTGCGCCGCCTTTTTCGTCATCCGGGCCGGGCTGTTCTGGGCAGCCCGGTCGGTGCCGGTGCTGTATCTGGCGGCGGCGCTGGACTTCTTCGAGTACGGCATTTTCATTCCCGCCACGGTATACTATGTGGCCGAACACATCGACCCGGCCAATCAGGTGAAGGGCCAGTCCCTCATGGGCATGGCCACTACCGGCGTCGGCTCCGCCTTCGGCAACTTCGTCAGCGGCCAGCTGCTGGATCGAACCGGCGTAAATGGGATGCTGCTGTTCTGCACCATCTGCGCCGCAGTGGGTCTACTGGTGGTCATCTATGCCGTGCGGAAGAAATAAATGTAAGAAACAGGCCGGAAGCAAGTGCTTCCGGCCTGTCAGCGTGTCGAAATAGTCTTTTCGACACGCTGAGGCATTTTTCAGAACTTTAAAAAGCTCTGAAAAATGGGGATCATCATCGTGCAGGACACCCTTCCGGGTTTCCCGCACACACCCTTCCGCCCCGTTGGCGAAAGGTTTCCTCTTTGGGGGGGCAGACTCAGGGTATCCCGGCGGCAAAAGCCGCCGGGATACCCTTTTCTTCATCGTTTCTCCGGTCCGTTCCGCCGGAGGGGCGATTTTTGCGTAAAATATGACAACAAAATGTAATCTTCGATATAAATATTGCGTTTTGTATTCGTTTTTCAGAAGGAGAACACCACGCCTATGATGGCGGAGGCCAGAATGAACACGATGGGGTGCAGGCCCTTAGTGGGCTTGCACCAGCGGGTCAGCACCAGCAGCACCGCCGCCAGCGCCACGGCCTTCCAGTTCACCGCCGCAAGGCCCGTCTGGCCGCTGTAAAGCAGGGCCAGTCCCACCACGGACAGGCCCGCCGCCGCCACCATGGCGGCGGAGGCCGGGCGCAGACCGTAGAACACGTTATTCACCAGACGGCTCTCCCGGAAGCGCTTGAGGAAGGCCGCCACAATGAGGATCACGATCACCGAGGGCGCTACCAGTCCCATGGTAGCCGCCACGGCACCGGGGATCCCGGCGGTGAGGTAGCCCACATAGGTGGCCATGTTGACGCCCAATGGCCCCGGTGTGGATTCCGACACCGCCAGCATATCCGCCAGCTGGGACACGGTGAACCACTCCGGGTGGCGAGCGGCCATGTCATAGAGGAAGGGCAAGGTGGCAAGACCGCCGCCCACGGCGAACAGGCCCGTCTTGAAGAACTCGTAAAACAGCAGCAGACAGGTCATTTCTTCGCCCCCTTCAGATTCTGGATCAGCACACCGGCCACACCGGCGGCCAGCACATACCACACCGGGGAGAGGCTGGTCAGCAGGGACGCTGCCAGCACCGCCAGAAAGATCAGCAGCCCCCATACATCCTTCACGGCGCTTTTCCACAGCTTCAGCACCGCATTGAAGATCAGCACGCACACGCACACCCGGATCCCGGCGAAGGCGTGCTGCACCCATGTCAGGTGGGAAAAGCTGGTGATGACTCCCGCCAACGCCAAGATGATGAGCAGGGACGGGAACACCACCCCCAGCGTGGCCACGATGCCGCCGGCGATGCCGGCCCTCTTCTGGCCGATAAAGGTGGCGGTGTTCACGGCGATGACGCCGGGGGTACACTGGCCAATGGCGAAATAGTCCGTCAGCTCCTCATCGGTGGCCCAGCCCTTGTTCTCCACCACCTCACGCTGCAAAATGGGCAGCATGGCATAGCCGCCGCCGAAGGTCATGACCCCCACCTTGGCGAAGGTCAGAAACAGGCTCCAAAGCTCCTTCATACACTCACTCCTTATCCGTATATCCGTACAGGCCCCGCACCGATACCTCGCCGCTGCGGAGGACCTCCTCCGTGCCGTCGTCATAGCGCACCGCAAGGCCGTAGTCCGGTGTCAGGGACACCGCCAGCGCCTCCCGCTCTCCGCCGGGGCGCAGCACCCGGACCCGGTGGCCCAAATTCAGGCAGGCGACTCCGTACTCCTGCCGCCGCTCCGCCGTCTCCTGAGGCAGTTCCCGGCGCAGGGCCTCCAGTTCCTCCAGAAAGGCCGTCTCCAGCGCCGCCCGGTCTATCTCCGCCCCGGCGATCATGGACAGCGATGCCGCCGTCTCCCGCAGCTCCGGCAGGAAATCCTCCCGCCGCTGGCAGACGTTGATGCCGATGCCCACGACGACCCACAGGCTGCCCTCCGGCCCCGGCAGGGCCTCCGCCAGAATGCCGCAGACCTTCCGGCCCGACAGCACCAGATCGTTGGGCCATTTGATGCCGCAGGACAGACCGCAGCTGCGGCGGATGGCACGGCGCACCGCCGTGGCCGCCAGCGCCGGAATGCGAGGGGCGTCCTCCGGGCTGCTCCGCAGCAGCACCGATCCGTACAGCCCCAGCCCCGCCGGGGACTGGAAGCTGCGGCCCATGCGGCCCCGGCCCGCCGTCTGCTGCCCGGCCAGCACCACGGTACCCTCCGCCGCTCCCTGCCGGGCCAGCGCCATCAGCTCCGTATTGGTGGAACCCACCGTCTCATAGCGATACACACGCCGCTCCATGGCCGCACCTCACTTTCCGCAATACTTTACCACGCCCGTGGAGATTTGTAAACCTCCCCCTCTTGCATCCGCCGCCGGATTCCTGTATAATGCCGTTATCTTTATTTGAATACCGGGAGCATCGCCATGACCACTCGACAGCTTGTCCGCACCGCCCTGTTTGCCGCCCTGACGGCGGTGGGCGCATTTCTGAAAATTCCCTTGGGTCCCTCCGCCATCACCCTGCAATTCTTCTTCACCGCCATGGCGGGCTGTCTGCTGGGCAGCGGCTGCGGGGCGCTCTCGCAGCTGATCTATGTGGCGCTGGGACTGCTGGGGCTGCCTGTTTTCACCGCAGGCGGCGGCTTTTCCTATGTGCTGCACCCCACCTTCGGCTTTCTGCTGGGACTGATCCCCGCCGCATGGGTCATCGGGCGTCTGGCCCGCAGCACCCGCTCCTTCTGGCGCATTGCGCTGGCGGCGCTGGCGGGACTGGCGGTGCTGTATGCCGTGGGGCTGCCGTACATGGCGATGATCCTCAACGGCTATATGGGCAAGGGCATGGACCTCTGCGCCATTTTGTGGGCGGGGATGCTGCCCTTCCTCCCCGGCGATGCCCTGAAAATTCTGGTGACGGCTCTGCTGACGCCGCCCATCCGCCGGGCTTTGGATAACTCCGCCAAATAGGAGGCCGGCGGGGCGGCATTTCTTGGAACAACAGTGCATTGCAATTCCCGCCGGAGGCCCGTATAATAAGCAGGACAATTCGAAGGGAGTGATGAAAATGAAGGTCTGCACGCTGCTCACCAAATTTTCCGCTCCCTCTGTTTCTGTTTTCCCTTTTTGACCGGTATTTTTACCGGTCATTTTTTTTGCGCTTTCTGCGCCTGAGCCGGTCAGCAATTATTTTTTCATAGAACCCACAAATGAAAGAGAGGAACTGTCACATGAACAAAAAACTCGGACACGACGCCATCTACGACGCCCGTGAGCTGGGCGTCCCCCGGATGCTCCTGCTGGGCCTGCAGCACCTGTTTGCCATGTTCGGCGCTACGGTGCTGGTCCCCATTCTGGTGCAGGGCTACGGTCTGCCCCTGTCCATCCAGACCACGCTGCTGTTTGCCGGTCTCGGCACGCTGCTGTTCCACGTCTGCACTAAGCTGAAGATCCCCGCCTTCCTGGGCTCGTCCTTTGCGTATCTGGGCGGCTTCCAGGCCATGGCGGCCCTCAACGCTGGGAAGTACGCCACCATGTCCGACAGCGACAAGCTGGCCTACGCCATGGGCGGTATCGTGGTGGCGGGCCTGCTGTATCTGGTGCTGGCGCTGCTGTTCAAGCTGGTGGGCGCGCAGAAGGTCATGCGGTTCTTCCCTCCCATCGTCACCGGCCCCATAATCATCCTGATCGGTCTGAATCTGTCGGGGACCGCCGTCAGCAATGCCAGCACCTGCTGGTGGCTGGCGCTGGTAGCCATCGCCATCATCATCGTAGCCAACATCTGGGGCAAGGGCATGGTGAAGATCATCCCCATCCTGCTGGGTGTGGTGGGCAGCTATCTGGTGGCGCTGGTGGCTACCCTCTGCGGCGCCCAGCTGCCGGATGCCAACGGTGTCATGCAGCCCCTCATCAACTTCTCCGCCGTGAAGAGCGCCAGCGTCGTCGGCCTGCAGCAGTTTGTACTGGCGAAGTTTGACCTCACCGCCATTCTGGTGATGGCCCCCATCGCCATTGCCGCCATGATGGAGCACATCGGGGACATCTCCGCCATCTCCTCCACCACCGGCCGCAACTTCATCGCCGACCCCGGTCTGCACCGGACCCTGCTGGGCGACGGTCTGGCCACCGCTCTGGCCGGTGCCTTCGGCGGCCCCGCCAACACCACCTACGGCGAGAACACCGGCGTGCTGGCCCTGTCCAAGGTCTACGACCCCCGTGTCGTGCGGCTGGCAGCCGTCTACGCCATCATCCTCTCCTTCTCCCCCAAGTTCGATGCACTGGTCAACTCCATCCCCACCGCCATCGTAGGCGGCGTCAGCTTCATCCTGTACGGCATGATCTCCGCCGTGGGCGTGCGGAACGTGGTGGAGAACCGGGTGGATCTCACCAAGTCCCGTAACCTCATCATCGCCGCCGTCATCTTCGTCTGCGGACTGGGCTTCAGCGCCACCGGCGGCATCACCTTCACTGTGGGCAGTGCCAGCATCACCCTGACGGGTCTGGCCATCGCCGCTCTGGCGGGTGTGATCCTCAACGCCGTTCTCCCCGGCAACGACTATCAGTTCGGCACCGATCCCGTGGGCGACAAGTCCGCCGACCTGGGCTCCTATTGATCCCCATCTTTTTCCATACACGGCACAGGGCCGGAGCGGTATCCCGCTCCGGCCCTGTGCCGTGTATTTTTCTTATTGCAGCGTTTCCTTGGGCAGCCAGCGCTTGCCGGCCAGACGGATCAGGAAGCAGATACCGCACACACCCAGCTGCAGGGCCATGGCCACCCAAACACCCACAAGGCCCCACTTGGCCGCCAGAATGGCCGACAGCGGCACACGGATGCCCCACATGGTGCCGAAATTCAGCAGCATAGGCACCAGCGTACTGCCGGTCCCTTGAAACACGCCGCTGGCCACGATGGAGGCCCCGAACAACGGCTCCACGAATGCCTCGATCCGCAGCACCCGCACGCCCAGCTCAATGACGGCCTCGTCCACCGCCATCATGCCAATCATGGCCGGGGCCAGTACATACAGCAGCGTCCCCGTGATCACCATCATGCCCATGCCCAGCGCAGCCGTCAGCCAGCCCAGCCGATAGGTCAGATCCTTCCGCCCGGCGCCTACGCTCTGGCCCACCAGCGTGGAGGCCGCCGCCTGCACGCCGAAGGCGGACATATAGCAGAGACTCTCCGCCGTTATGGCGAAGGAGTTGGCCGCCGTGGCGATGATGCCCAGCGGGGCCACGATGGCGGTGGTCACCATCCGGGCGGTGGAAAGAATGGTGCGCTCGCCCATGACGGGAGCCGAGATAGACAGGCAGCGCTTCAGCTGTGCCGCCGTAAACCGTGCCTTTTCGCCCCGCCGCAGGTGCAGCTCCGGCGACCGCACCAGCAGGATATAGGTCAGCACCACCGCAATGACCACCTGCGACAGCGCCGTTCCCATGGAGGCACCCAGAACCCCCAGACCGAAGCCCGGCAGCGTCACCCCCAGCACCCGCAGCGTTCCGCTGGGGAAGATAAGGAAGGCGTTGAACACCACGTCCAGCAGGCACATCACCACCATGCAGATGCCGGGGGTTTTCATGTTGCCCGCCGAACGCAGCAGTCCGCCGCAGAGGTTATTCAGCTGCATGAAGGGCAGCGACAGAACAAATACCAGAAAGTAGGCGCTGGCATCCTGCCAGATGGCGGGGTCTGCCCGCAGCCAGCTAGGCAGATTCCCAGTGATGCCCAGCGCTATGGCCATCATCACAAGGCTGAAGGCCATGCACACCAGAAAGGCCAGCTTCATGATGCCGCGGGCTTTCTCCGACTGTCTGGCTCCCAGTGCCTGCGCCACCGCCACGTTAAAGCCGATGGTCAGCGCAATGCACAGATCGCCGAAGAGCCACGAGGTGGTCGCCACCACACCGATAGCGGCGGAGGCATTGGAACCCAGCTGGCCCACCATGGCCGTGTCAATATACTGCATCACCACGGAGGAGATCTGGGCCAGAATGGCCGGCCAACTCAGCTGAGCGATCAGCAGCAGCTGCTCCCGTGTGGAGATGGGCTGTCCGCTCTGTAATTTTTTCAATCCTTCACCTTGCATTCTGCACCCTCCTTCATGGTTGTAAGCTTCATTCTAACGCAGGGATGCGGCAGTTGCAACCCCCTATTTTACGGTTTTTCCTGCTTTTTTGCGAAAAAGCATCCCGTGTGCCGCAGCACACGGGATGGAAAGTCAGCAAAAAGCTTCTGACCGCTCCGGAAAGGCCATGCAGACCGTTGGCCTATCAAAATCCTCGCAGAGTTCGCCGCCCGCAGGCGGCGAAAAGGTCTGATCCATTTTGGCTGACGACCGGTGCGTCAGTCAAAATACCTCTCAGACCGCAAGTATGGGATTTCTGCGGTCTGACGCAGAAATGATGCACGCAGCGGGCTGGGGCCTTTGGTGCAAGATCCAATGGATCTTGCACCAGATTTTTAGAACGACACCGTCAACAGCATCTTGAACCGCTCCTGCCCGTACACCGCATGGGGGATATCCTTGGGCATGATCAGCGTCTCGCCCTGAGACACCAGAAAGACCTCGCCGCCCACGGTGAAGCGGCCGGTACCCTCCAGCACCGTCACCATGGCGTCGCCGCCGGCGGCATGGGTGCTGATCTCCTCGTCCTTTTCAAAGGCAAAGAGGGTCATGCTGAGCTTGCTGTTCTGCACCAGTGTGCGGCTGACGATCTGGCCGTCCTGATAGTCCACCTGCTCCGCCATGTGCAGAACCTTCTGCTTTGCAATATTCTTATACATAATGATGTTCCTCCCACAAAATAATAATGAAAGTAGTATGGCCCGGTGCGTCGTTAAAAATCCAGCCTTGTCCGGACGCAGATCTCACGGATCTTGGCCTGCAGGCGCTTGAGATCCTCGAAGGTCTCCGGCTTCTTGCCGGGGTCCCGCAGCAGGGCCGCCGGGTGGTACATGGCCATTTTCTCTATGCCGTCCTGCCGGAAAAACAGGCCGTGCTCCTGCGTGATGCGGAAATCGGCCTTGATGAGCTCCATGGCGCTGATGCGCCCCAGACACACCAGAATTTTCGGCTGCATCAGCTCCATTTGCCGCCGCAGATAGCCGCTGCACGCCTCCTTCTCGGTGTTCAGCGGATCCCGGTTCTGAGGCGGGCGGCACTTGACGCTGTTGGTGATATAGATGCGCTCACGGGACAGGCCGATCATTTGCAGCATATCGTCCAGCAGCTTCCCGGCCCGGCCCACAAAGGGCTCCCCCTGCTTGTCCTCGTTGGCGCCGGGGGCCTCCCCCACCAGCAGCACCTCCGCCGCCGGATCGCCCACGCCGAACACCACCTGGGTCCGCTCCTGTGCCAGACTGCACGCCCGGCAGGCCAGACACCGCTGCCGCAGCTGTTCCCACTGCTGGTCCATGGCCGCTCCTCCTCTCTCACATTCGATAGCACCATCGATATCAGGCGCATTGACCCTTGCTTATCGACGGTATCAGCATAGCAGAAAAAAATGGCTTTGGCAAGTGGGGATACCCACTCTCCTCCGGGACACACTGTCTCCAGAAAGGAGACGCTGCCCATGTACCTCTGGAGCTTTCTGACCTACGGCTTTCTGGGCTATCTGTTGGAGAAGGTCTATGCCCTTGTCACCCGTTCCCGCCACACCGTCCGCAAGGGGTATCTGCTGCTGCCGGTGTGTCCGGTATACGGCCTTGCCATGCTGGCGGTGCTGGCTCTGCCGCCGGATATGACGGACACCTTCTGGCACTTGGCCCTCTATGGCGGGCTTACCGCCACCGCCGTGGAGTACGCCGTCCACTTCTGCTGCGACAGGCTGCTGGGAGTCATGTTCTGGGACTACTCCTCCACCAAAATGGACCTGAACCGCCGGGTATGCCTGCCCTTTGCCCTGATCTGGGGGCCTCTGGCAGCCATGACCGCCCGCTATATCCATCCGCTGCTGCGGCCGTGGCTTACCGCCGTGCCGCCGTGGCTGACGCTGGCGGTATGGCTGCTGCTGACCGCCGACAGCTTCTTCACCGTCCGTCTGCTGCTTCAATATCACGATATTGATCTGCTGGGCTGGAAAAACCTCCTGCGCCGCCGCTCCGCCGCCTGACCTCTCCGTTCACAAATCGTTTACACGGTGCCGCTCCATTTGTTCTTGACGATGCTTCCATTCCGTGGTAATATTTAGCACGCTAACATTTAGCCAGCTAATGATTCAGAGAGGAGGGATCTGCCTTGAGCAGTACCTGTCAGAGCGATCATCTGGGACGGCTGCTGGGCCAGTGCCAGCACCGGATGCGGATGGTCATGGACCGCTCGCTGCGGCAGTACGGCGTCACTCCGGTCCAGTGCCGGGCGCTGATGTACCTGCACCGCCAGCCGGAGCCGGTCACCCAGCGGCAGCTGGAGCAGTATATGGCCGTGAAGCCTTCCACCATCAACGGCATCGTGGGCCGTCTGGAGGAGAAGGGCCTTCTCACCAGAGATGCCTGCCAGCAGGACGCCCGGTGCCGTGTCCTCCGGCTGACGGAGGAGGGCCGCCGCTTCCGCAGTGACTTCATCCGCATCGCACAGGACACCAACCGGCAGATGGAACAGGGCTTCTCCCCGGAGGAGCTGGCCGCCCTGCACCGCTATCTGGAACGGGTGGCGCAAAATCTCGCAGCGCAAACGGAGGAAACAGAACTATGATACGCAAGCTTGCCCCGTATACCAAGGGGTACCGGGTCTACATCCTGCTGGGCATCCTCTGCTCGGCAGGCGAAGCGGTGCTGGAGCTGATGCTGCCCAAGGCCATGAGCAGCATCGTAGACTACGGCATCAGCGGCAACGGCGGCGCCGGCGACCGCACCTACATCCTTACCATGGGCCTGAAGATGGTGCTGATGGCCCTGATCTGCCTAGCGTTGGGCGTGGGCGCAGCGGCGCTGGCTGCCAAGGCCGGCATGGGCTTCGGCGCCAATGTCCGTGAAGCGGAGTACCGGCAGGTACAGCGCTTCTCCTTTTCCAACATCGAGCACTTTTCCACCGCCTCCCTCATCACCCGGCTCACCAACGACGTCTCGTCGGTGCAGATGACCCTGATGATGGGGATGCGGATGCTGGTAAGGGCTCCGGTGATGCTCATCACCGCTCTGGTGATGGCCCTTCGCATCAGCCTGCAGCTGAGCCAGATCTTTCTGGTGATCCTGCCGCTGCTGGCACTGATGGTGTTCATCATACTGCGGTATGTGGGGCCCTTTTTCACCTCCCTGCAAAAGGCCACCGACGGACTGAATCTGGTGGTGCAGGAGGATCTGAACGCTATCCGTGTGGTGAAGTCCTTCGTCCGGGAGGACCGGGAGAAGGAGAAATTCTTCCAGCGCAGCGAGACGCTCCGCCAGACGGCGGAGCGGGCCTTCGGCTTCGTGGTGACCTTCATCCCCATGGTGAACCTCATTATGGGCGGCACCATCGTATCCATCATGTGGCTGGGCGGCCACTATGTGGCCGGCGGCCAGATGCTCTCCGGTGACCTGCTGGCCTTCTTCACCTACGCCTCCGAAATTCTCATGGCCCTGATGATGGTGGCCATGGTGATGATGGTGCTGACCCGCTCCATCGCCTGCGGCAAGCGCATTGTGGAGGTGCTGGAGGAGCAGCCGGAGATCACCGACGACGATGCCGTGAAGGAGATCACCGGCGACGGCACCAAGAGGGAGCTTACCCTCTCCGACGGTTCCATCCGCTTTGACCACGTTTACTTCAAATACCATCCCGATAGCGCCGAGTGGAACCTGACGGACATCGACTTCTCCATTGCCAGCGGCATGACCGTGGGTATTCTGGGCGGCACCGGCAGCGCCAAGAGCACACTGGTGAGCCTGATCCCCCGACTGTATGAGGCCACGGAGGGGGCCGTCTATGTAGGTGGCCACAACGTTAAGGACTACACCATGGAGACGCTGCGGGAGGGCTGCGCCATGGTGCTGCAGAAGAACACTCTGTTCTCCGGCACCATCCGGGATAACCTCCGCTGGGGCGACGAGAACGCCACCGACCAGGAGATGGAGGCCGCCTGCCGCATGGCCTGCGCCGACGAGTTCATCTCCCGGATGCCCGACGGCTACGACACCCGCATCGAGCAGGGCGGCACCAATGTCTCCGGCGGTCAGAAGCAGCGCCTGTGCATCGCACGGGCCATTCTCCGCAAGCCCAAGGTGCTGATCCTGGACGATTCCACCTCCGCTGTGGACACCGCCACCGACGCCAAGATCCGTGCAGCCCTGAAGGAGGCGCTGCCCGGCTCCACCAAGCTTATTATTGCCCAGCGCATCTCCTCCGTTATGGACGCCGACGTGATCTTAGTGCTGGACGACGGCAAGATCTCCGGTATGGGGACCCATGAACAGCTGATGGCGTCCAATCAGATCTATCGGGAAGTCTATCAGTCTCAGCAGGAAGGGGTGAGCATCGATGGCTGAACAGAAAAATTCCATGCCGCCCCGCCGTCCCGGCGGACCCGGCCACGGCCCCCGCAGCCACGGCTATCAGCGGCCCCAGGACCTGCGGGGCACGGTGAAGAAGCTGCTGCACTATGTGGGCCGCTATAAGGGGCTGCTGGTGCTGGTGGCCGTCTGCCTGCTGCTCAGCTCCGTGGGCTCCGTGGCCAGCAGCTACTTTCTCAAGCCCGCCATCAACGACTACATCCTCCCCGGCGACTTCGCCGGTCTGCTGAAGCTGCTGGTGCTGATGGGACTGGTGTTCGTGCTGTCGGCCCTGTGCTCCTATGTGTACTCCCGCATCATGGTGCGGGTGTCCCAGCGCACGGTGGCCGCCCTGCGGCAGGATCTGTTCGACAAGCTGCAGGAGCTCCCCCTGCGCTACTTCGACACCCACCAGTCCGGCGACCTCATGAGCCGTTTCACCAACGACATCGATACGGTGTCCGAGATGATCAACAACAGCTTCGCCAATGTGCTGTCCAACTCCCTGACGTTCCTATGCACCATCGGGATGCTGCTGTACCTGAACTGGGCGCTGACCCTTATCACCTTCGCCTTTCTGGGGCTGATGCTGCTGGTGGTGAAGGTCATCGGTGGACGCAGCCGGGTCAGCTTCCAGCGGCAGCAGGCCGCTCTTGGCGACCTCAACGGCTACATTGAGGAGATGATCGAGGGCCAGAAGGTCATCAAGGTGTTCCACCACGAGCAGCAGGCCATCGACCAGTTCTCTGCCCGCAACGATACCTATCAGACGGCGGCCACCATGGCCCAGACCTACGCCGGGTCCATGATGCCCGCCACCGCCAATCTCTCCCGCATCAACTACGCCGTCACCTGCTGCGTAGGCGGACTGCTGGCCATGGGCGGTGTGTTCGATATTGGCTCTCTGGGGGCCTATCTGCTGTACGTCAAGCAGGTGTCCCAGCCGGTGAGCCAGATCAGCCAGCAGGTGAACACCATTCTGGCCGCCATAGCCGGCGCCGAGCGTATCTTCGCCGTCATGGAGGCCCAGCCGGAGGAGGACGAGGGCCAGACCACCATCGTCCGGGTGGAGAAGAACGGCAATACCCTCACCGAGGTGCCTCAGCGCACCGGCCACTGGGCATGGAAGAAGCCCGACGGCTCCCTGACAGAGCTGCGGGGCGACGTGCGCTTCGACCACGTCACCTTCGGCTACGATCCGGATAAGGCGGTGCTCCACGACATCTCCCTCTTTGCCGAGCCCGGCCAAAAGATCGCCTTCGTGGGCTCCACCGGCGCCGGAAAGACCACCATCACCAACCTCATCAACCGCTTCTACGACATCCAGCAGGGAACCATCACCTACGACGGCATCGACGTCCGGGAGATCCGCAAGAACTCTCTGCGGAAGTCGCTGGGCATCGTCCTGCAGGATACCCACCTCTTCACCGGCACCATTGCCGACAACATCCGCTACGGCAAGCTGGACGCCACGGATGAACAGGTCCGGGCCGCCGCCAAGCTGGCCAACGCCGACACCTTCATCCGCCATCTGCCCCAAGGCTACGACACCGTCATCACCGGCGACGGCGGCAGTCTCAGTCAGGGGGAGCGCCAGTTGCTGGCCATTGCACGGGCTGCCGTGTCCGATCCCCCGGTGCTGATCCTGGACGAGGCCACCTCCTCCATCGATACCCGCACGGAGAAGCTCATCGAGCAGGGCATGGACTCCCTGATGGAGGGCCGCACGGTGTTCGTCATCGCCCACCGGCTCTCCACCGTCCGCAACGCACAGGCCATTCTGGTACTGGAGCAGGGGCAGATCATCGAGCGGGGCAACCATGAGACGCTGCTGGCCCAGAAGGGCAAGTACTATCAGCTGTATACCGGCCAGTCCGAGCTCAGTTGATGGGGCAGTGAACCTGCAGGCTCCCAGAACACCAGATCCCCATGAAAGGAGGCCGGACAGAGTCCGGCCTCCTTTTTTACGCACTCACATTTTATAATTGTGTATCCTCCTCTGTCACTCCGCCCAATGGCAGGCCCGGCTGACGGCCTTTTTCCACAGGCGGTACTCATCGTCACAGTCTGCCTGGGGGCGCTGGGGCAGGAACACCCGCTGGCTGCGCCGCAGGGCCGCCAGCTCCTCCGTATCCCGCCACAGGCCGCAGGCCAATCCCGCCAGCGATGCTGCGCCGAAGGCAGTGGTCTCCACCATGGTGGGGCGGTCCACCGGGATCCGCAGCAGATCCGCCTGCATCTGCATGAGGATGTCCGACACGCTGGCGCCGCCGTCGGCCCGCAGGGCCGTGATGTCGCACCCGGCATCCTGCCGCATGGCCAGCATCAGATCCGTCACCTGATAGGCGATGCACTCCAGCACCGCACGGGCGATATGGGCCCGGCCCGTACCGCGGGTGATGCCCAGAATGGCCCCACGGGCATACATATCCCAATAGGGCGCACCCAGCCCGGTGAAGGCCGGAACCACCACCACGCCGCCGGAGTTTTCCACGGATTCCGCCAGCCGGTCACACTCCGGGGCGGAGTCCACCAGCCGCAGCTCGTCCCGCAGCCACTGGATGGTGCTGCCGCCGTTAAAGACGCTGCCCTCCAAGGCATAGGTGGTCCTGCCCCCTACGCTCCATGCCACGGAGCTCACCAGCCCCGCCCGGCTGCGGACCGGCTCCGCCCCCACGTTCATCAGGGTAAAGCAGCCGGTGCCGTAGGTATTCTTAGCCTCGCCGGGATGGAAGCAGGCCTGCCCGAAGAGGGCCGCCTGCTGGTCGCCGGCGGCACCGCACACCGGTACTCCTGCCAGCGTCTCCAGGCCGGGGATGCCCGGCTGCACCGTGCCGTAGACGGCGCTGTTCTCCACCGGCCGGGGCAGCATACAGGCGGGGATCCGCAGCAGACGGCACAGCTCCTCGTCCCAGCACAGCCGGTGGATATCAAAGAGCATGGTGCGGGAGGCGTTGGAGTAGTCGGTGACGTGCTGCCCCGTCAGCCTCCAGATGAGCCACGTCTCCACCGTGCCGAACAGCAGCTCCCCCCGTTCCGCCCGCTGCCGGGCGCCGGGGACGTTATCCAGGATCCAGCGGATCTTGGTGCCGGAGAAATAGGCGTCGATGAGCAGTCCCGTGGTGGAGACGATGCGCTCCTCCAGTCCCTGCCGTTTCAGCTCCTCGCACAGCTCCGCCGTCCGGCGGCACTGCCAGACGATGGCGTTATACACCGGCTGGCCGGTGGCCTTATCCCAAACGATGGTGGTCTCCCGCTGGTTGGTGACGCCGATGCCGGCGATGCTGCCCTCCGGCAGCCCCCGGATGGCCTCCGCCGCCGCCAAACGCTCCGTGTCCCAGATGGTCATGGGGTCGTGCTCCACCCAGCCTGCCTGCGGATAGATCTGGGGAAAGGGATGCTGGGCCTTGGCGGCGATCTGCCCCGCCCGGTCAAATACGATGGCACGGGAGCTGGTAGTCCCCTGATCCAGTGCCAGAATATACGATGCCATAGCCGTCTCCTCTTTTCTTTTTGGTGGGTTTGTGGTATACTGCCAACAGAATGATTCTTATTTTACCATAGGAAGGATGAAATTTCCATGACAAATCTCACCGAGTTCACCTTTCTCTCCAGCGACGGCAAGACCCGGCTCCACGCCATGCAGTGGCTGCCGGCGGAAACGCCTCGTGCCGTGCTGCAAATTTCCCACGGCGTAGCCGAGCACATCGGCCGCTACGACGGCTTTGCCCGCTATCTCAATGAGCAGGGGATCGCCGTGGTGGGCCACGACCATCTGGGCCACGGCGGCTCTCTGCCGGAGGGCGGCACCCCCGTCTACTTTGGCGACGGCACCCCCTGGGAGACGGTGGTGGCGGACATCCAGCTGCTGCACGAGCAGCTGCGGCGGGAGTTTCCCGGCGTACCGCTGTGCCTCATGGGCCACAGCATGGGCTCCTTTCTGGCCCGCAGCTACCTGATCCGCTATCCCGGCACCCTGCAGGCCGCCATTATCATGGGTACCGGCTGGCAGCCACAGGCCAAGCTGACCGGAGGCCGTGCCGTGGCGGAGGTGGTCTGCGCCGCACAGGGGCCCTCCTCCGCCAGTAAGCTGGTGAACGATCTGGCCTTCGGCGGCTACAACAAGGCCTTTGCTCCCAACCGCACCGGCTATGACTGGCTGTCGGCGGACTCCGAAAATGTGGACCGCTACATTGCCGACCCCCTCTGCGGCGCCGATGCCACGGTGGGGCTGTTCCGCCAGATGCTCCACGGCATCGCCTTCAATCAGAACCCCAAGAATCTGGCCCGCATGGACAGCAGCCTGCCGGTGCTGCTGATCTCCGGCGACCGGGATCCGGTGGGTGATATGGGCAAGGGCGTCCGCCGCACCGCCGACGCCTTCCGCAAGGCGGGCCTGTCGGACGTGACTCTGAAGCTGTATCCCGGCCTGAGGCACGAGATCCTCAACGAAGGCCCCATGCGCCAGACGGTCTATGAGGACATCTGGCACTGGCTGGAGCCGCATCTGCCGGCCCGTTAAAATCTCGCTAATTGAAATACGGTTCACCCGCAAGAGGGCAGCCTGCAGCTGTCCTCTTTTCTTTTTTTGAAAATACTGGCTCCATTTTGTCATTTCTGTCATTCGGTCAGTCAGAAAATACCAGTTTTCAACATTTTTCTCATACTTTTCTCATATCGGACTAATATGTCATTTTGCAGAGAATTTGTGGGAATTTTTTGAATAAATTACGAAAAATCGGTTGACTTTGCCGTGGAATGGGGGTATATTATAGCCCTCTAGCGCACAGGACCCGACATTGTCAAATGCGTCGGTGCGGGCTGTGCGTTTTATCCATATCCGTATATGACGGACTTTCGACCGGGAGGTGAGTGAAATGGCCTATATGCGCTTGGGCGATCTGCTGGTGGCGTCCGGGACCATCACAGGGCAGCAGCTGGAGCGTGCTCTGGCACTCCAGAAGGAGACAAAGCAGCGGCTGGGCGATGTGCTGATCCAGAACGGCTTCATCACGGAGGCGCAGCTCATCGACGCTCTGCGAGTGCAGCTGGGCGTGGACTTTGTGGACCTGACGGCCATTTCCATCCCCGTGGAGCTGGCCCAGTATGTCCCCCGGAACATCGCCAAGAAATACTGCGTGGTGCCGGTGAAGCTGGTACGCAACAGCCTGTATCTGGCCATGAGCGATCCTCTGGACTTCGTGGCTCAGGATGAGGTCAAGACCGCCTCCCGTAAGCGCATCATCCCCATGATCGCCACCCGCAAGGCCGTGGAGCAGGCCATCAGCCGCCTGTACGGCAACGAGGGTACGGCACGGGTCATCGAGGAGATGAAGCGAGAGGCCGGCAGCAGCAGCGATGTCATCCCCGCCCAAATGGCGCAGGACACGGCGGACCCTCAGGAGTCCGCCCCCACCATCCGCTTCGTTAACGCCCTCATCGAGCGGGCCTATACCGAGCGGGCCAGCGACATCCATCTGGAGCCGCAGGAGGGTGAGATGGTGGTGCGGATGCGCATCGATGGTCTGCTCCGCCGCATCCTGACGGTGCCCGCCGACCTGCAGAATACCGTGATCTCCCGCCTGAAAATCATGGGCGGTATGAATATTGCCGAGCATAAGATCCCGCAGGACGGCCACGCCATCCAATCGGTGCGGGGCCACAGTCTGGACCTGCGTATCTCCTCCATGCCCACGGTGTATGGCGAGAAGATGGTGCTGCGTCTGCTGGACAAGTCCGCTCAGGCCCTCAGCAAATCCCAGCTGGGACTGGAGGGGCAGGATCTTGACAACTACAACGCTCTGCTGCGAAACACCAGCGGCGTCATTCTACTGGTGGGTCCCACGGGCTCCGGTAAGTCCACCACCATGTGCAACATGATCCGGGATCTGTCCCGTGAGGAGATCAACATCGTCACGCTGGAGGACCCGGTGGAGTACCACATCCCCGGCGTCAGCCAGTGCCAGATCAACGAAAAGACCGGCATGACCTTCGCCAGCGGCCTGCGAGCCATCCTGCGTCAGGACCCGGACATCATCTCCGTGGGTGAGATCCGGGACGGCGAGACGGCCTCCATCGCCATGCGGGCCGCCATCACCGGTCATCTGGTGTTCTCCACTCTGCACACCAACGACGCCGTGTCCGCCGTATACCGGCTCAAGGACGTGGGCGTGGAGCCGTGGCTGGTGGCCAGCGCCCTGCGGGGCGTGGTGAGCCAGCGTCTGCTGCGGAAGGTCTGCCCCCACTGCAAGAGGGGCTATCAGCCCTCTGCCGAGGAGCTGGCCCTGCTGGGGATGCCGGAGGACAGCCATGTCACCTTCTATAAGGGCGAGGGCTGTCCGGAGTGCCATCACTCCGGCTATACCGGTCGCCGGGCCGCCTTCGAGATCCTGATGCTCAGCGGCCGCCTGCGACGGCTCATCAGCGAGGGCGCCAACGAGGAGCGGCTGACGGAGGAGGCCCGCAAAAACGGCTTCCGCTCCATGAGGGAGAGCTGCCGCCGGCTGGTGCTGGAGGGGGTCACCTCCGCCGAGGAGGCCGCCCGCATCATCAACACCACAGTAGACGAGTAATTGCGTAAAACCCGGCACGGAAGGAGCGGAGACACGCCATGACCACATACCGTTACAAGGGCCAGACCAAGGACGGAACGGCTGTATCCGGCGTCATCCGGGCCTATGACGAGTTCGAGGCCGCCAGCCGCCTGCGGGAGACCGTAGCCGTTATCACCCGGCTGGAGGAGGTACGGGAGAAGAAGGAAAGCATCTTCAACCGCCCCATCGGCCTGAAGATCAAGGAAAAGGAGCTGGCCCTGATCTGCTCCCAGTTCGCCATTATCCTCTCCGCAGGTATGTCCATTCAGCACTGTGTGGAGATGGTGGCGGCCCAGACCAGGAACCGCCACATCCGCCAGATGCTGGAGAAGGTGGCCGAGGAGGTGGGCGCAGGCTACTCCATGGCCCAGAGCTTTGAAAACAACGCCCCCTATCTGCCCAAGACCTTCATCGAGACGGTCCGGGCCGGAGAACAGTCCGGCACGCTGGAGGAGTGCTTCCAGCGGCTGCACCGGTACTATGATAAATCCGCCAAGACCAAGGCCAAGGTGGTCAGCGCCCTGACCTACCCCGCCATGGTCATTGTGGTGGCCATCGTCGTGTTTATTATCATCATCGCCGTGGCCGTCCCGGCCTTCAACGATGTCTTTGCCGAGATGGACACCCAGCTGCCGGGCATCACCCGTGTGCTGCTGGCCACCAGTGACTTCTTCGTGGGCTGGTGGTGGCTGCTTCTGCTGATCGCCGCCGGGCTGGGCATCGCCTATATGGTGGCCCGCCGCTCTGTTCAGGGCCGGAAGGCCATCGCCGCATGGAGCCTCACCAAGGCCCCCCTCCACCGACTCCATACCCTCAACGCCGCCGCACAGTTCGCCCACAGCATGGCCACCATGCTGACGGCCGGTCTGCCGGTCCCCAAGGCTCTGGATGTGACCGGCAACGTGATCAGCAACTACACCTTCGCACTGGCCGTGCAGGAGGTGAAGCAGAAGGTGGAGCGTGGCCGCACCATTTCCGAGAGCATGGGTCAGATCGAGTACTTCCCCAAAATGCTGACGGAGATGGTGGGCGTAGGCGAGCAGTCCGGCTCGCTGGAGGAGACGCTGGACGTCATCGGTGAATACTTTGACAACGAGGTAGAGGTCACCACCGCCCGCCTGCTGTCGGTGCTGGAGCCCATCATCACCATCGCTCTGGCGGTGATCGTGGTGGTGCTGCTGCTGGCGGTGTATCTGCCGCTGTTCACCCTCTACGGCGGAATGTAAGGCCGCCGCACCCAAATTCGTATCCTATCCGTATAACAACCCTGTACGGATCAAGATAAAAACCGCAAAAAATAGCAAAAAATAATAGGAGATGTAGAACTATGCTGAAGAAACTGCAGAACAAGAAGGGCTTCACTCTGATGGAGATGCTGATCGTCGTCGCCATCATCGCTGTGCTGGTGGCCATCGCCATCCCCGTGTTCAACGGCGCCCTGACCAAGTCCAAGGAGGCCGCTGACGTGGCCAATGTCCGTGCTACCTATGCCGAGTGGCAGACCGCTATGCTCACCGAGAACACCAAGGCTCCCGCTGATAAGGATGCTTTCCTGAAGGGTCCCACTGGTAATGATACCCTGACCCTGAACTATCCTGACAAGCTGACCGTCGCCAACGGCACCATCACCTACAGTGCTACCAAGCTGACCGACGAGAATGGTGCAAAGACCTTCACCTGGACTCTGGGTACGCCCGATATTCACTAATTTCCTCTTGTCACATTCACACGCAACAGCTCCCGCACCGGCCCAGCCGGGCCGGTGCGGGGCGACCCGTCTCTCATCGGGCGGGGATGGCCGTGGGTTGGCGTCCCTCCCCGCTCCGTGAGAGCAGTCCCATCTAAAGGAGAGCCTTCCCCATGCTGTATGCCGATCCCTTCCTAACTGTTTACTGCTGCCTGCTGGCCGCCCTGCTGGGTGCGTGCATGGGCAGCTTTCTGAACTGTGCAGCCTGGCGCATCGTCCATGGGGAGAGCGTGCTGCGTGGCCGGTCCCACTGCGACGCCTGCGGCCATGTGCTGGCGGTGCGGGACCTGATCCCGGTGGTCAGCTATCTGGCCGCCCACGGACGCTGCCGCTACTGCGGGGCCAAGCTCTCCCGGCGTCACGTTCTGGCCGAGGCCGTCTCGGCGCTGGTGTTCGTGACGCTGCTGCTGCATTATGATATTTCGCTCCAAGCTCTCGAAGGCTGGTGCGTGGCCAGCATCCTGCTGGTCTGCTCCTTTGCGGATTTGGAGGGGTACATCATCCCCGACCGTTTTATAGCGGTCGGCGTTGTGCTATTTATCATCACTCTTTTCTTCGCCCCCCAGCCGCTCCGGCGGGCGCTGGACGGCGCCATCGGCGGTCTTGCGGTGGCGGGGTGCGTGCTGCTTCTGGTGCTGGGAATGGAGAAGCTGCTGGGCCGTGAGGCCATGGGCGGCGGCGACATCAAGCTCCTGTTCCTGACGGGGCTGTTTTTGGGCTGGAAGCGGAACCTTCTGTGTCTGGTGGCGGCCTGCGTCATCGGCATCGTGTGGGGGCTCCTGCAAAAAAAACGGGGCGGCGGCGAGGCCATCCCGTGGGGCCCCAGCATCGCCCTTGGCGCTTGGCTGACGGCGCTGTGCGGCCAACAGATCATCGACTGGTATCTGGGGCTGCTGTAATTCTTGAAAGTGAGGACGAGCATTTTGGAAAAGATCGTTGGCTTTGACATCGGTGAGAGCAGCGTCAAGCTGGTATATTTCGCCGGTGCGGACCTGAAAAAGGCCGTCACGGCGGAGCTGCCGGACAACATGGTCTCCGGTTCGAGGATTTTGTCCATGGACGCCATGGCGGACTTCCTGCGCCAGACGGCCAAAAGTAACGGCATCCCCCTGACCCATGCGGCGCTGGTGCTGCCCTCCACGGAGGTGTTCACCCGTGAGCTGGTGATGCCCGCCATGACGGAGCAGCAGCTGCTGTATAACCTGCCCTATGAGTTCCGGGACTATCTGACGGAGGAGAAGAACAAGTACTTCTTCGACTATTCCATGCGGGAGGTGCTGCGGGACGAGTCCGGCCAGCCCACGGAGATGAATCTGCTGGCCTGCGCCACCCTGAAGAGCACCGTGGAGAGCTATCGGACCATGCTGCGCCGGGCGGGCTTCCGCCTGCGGGTGCTGACCCCCAGCGAGTGCGCTTACAGCGCCGTGCTGCAGGCCTACTACCGCCGCACCCAGCAGGAGGGCCATGACCTGTGCGTGGTAAATCTGGGCCACAGCGCCACCTTCCTGTATATCTACCGGGGCGGCCACTTCGCCAGCCGCCGGGAGATCGAGGTGGGGATGTCCGATCTGGAGCATCTGGTGGCCGATCAGTGCAGCGTGGACGTCCACGTGGCTCACGAGTATGTACGCCAGAACTACAACCATGTGCTGGAGTCGGAGCAGGCCCGTGAGCTGTATGGCCGCATCGCCGTGGAGGTGGTGAAGGCCGTGAACTTCTTCAACTACAACAACCGGGAGCGGGAGCTGACGCAGCTGTGCCTGTGCGGCGGCGGCAGCGCCATTCAACCGCTGTACGACACCATCGCCGATACCACCGGCATGACGCTGCACACCTCCGCCGAGCTGCTGGGCCAGCGGATGTCCACCGAGGAGCCGTGGATGTACCTGCGGGCCATCGGCGGCGTGGATCTTGGCATCAAGGGGGGCCTGCAATAATGGCAGAAAAGATGAAAAAGGGGCCTTCGGAGGCCGGTCGCAAGACCCTCAAATGCCCCCATAAGCAGGGCATCAATCTGAATATGCGGGAACAGAAGGGCAATCCCCGTCTGACCCTGCTGGTGGGCTGTCTGGCCATCGTCATTCTGGCGGGCTGCGTGGCCAAGTTCGGCGTCATCGACCAGTACCGCCAGCTGGATGCGGCGCAGGCCGCCTACGCCTCCGTTCACACGGAGTATACCCAGATGCAGGAGCTGCTGAAGGGCTACGACCGTCTGCTGATGGAATACCGCACCTACTCCATGGAGTGGGCCACCGACGGCAGCGAGGACAACGGCACTCTGGTGGACCGCCAGAAGGCGCTGGATCTGCTGGAGCAGGAGATGCTGTCCCGTGGACGGCTGGTATCGCTGCAGGTATCCGGCAACAAGATGATAGTGGCCATGTCCGGCATGAGTCTGGATCAGATCTCCCGGATGTTTGACGTGATCCAGCAGTCCCCCATCGTCAGCAATGTGGAGCTGAATCTGGCCTCCACGGAGGACGGCAACGTCTCCACCATTCTGGACTTCACCGTCCGCATCACCCTACGCAGCGCAGAGGAGGCAGACAAATGAACCGGGAATTGACAAGACGGGAAAAGACCCTGCTGCTGGTGCTGATCGTGGTTGTGCTGGTGGCGGGCTACTGTAAGCTGATCCTCATCCCCATCAACGATCAGATATCCAGCTATCGGCTGAACATGGAGGCCGAGCAGACGGAGCTGGACGCCAATCAGGGGAAAATGGCCCAGATGCAGAAGATGCAGAAGGCCATCGACGAGATCAAGGCGGCGGGCGAGAAGCGCACCATCCCCCAGTACGACAACAGCGGCAAGCTGATGATCGAGCTCCACGAGATCATGAGCGACACGCTGGACTATTCGCTGGACTGCTCTGCGGGTACCGTGCAGCAGGACTATATCATGCTGCGGCCCATCGTCATGACCTTCCGGACCTCCACCTATGCGCAGGCCCGGCAGATCGTGGATCGGCTGTGCTCCAGCGAGAACATCAGCCAGATCTCCGACATGAATATGAACACCTATACCGAGGGCCGCAACAGCGGCACCGTGGAGACCACGCTGGTCATCACCTACTTCGAGATCATGTCCTGAGGATGCCGTGGGGCGGGGAGCTTTTTCTATGACTGAGAGAAACCTACAACGGAATAGACGGGGCTTCACGCTGACGGAGGTGCTGCTGGCGCTGGCCATCCTCATCATCCTGCTGGCGCTGGCCATGATCCCCATCAGCCGCCACCAGCGCAACATCCGCCAGTCGGAGCTGGATTCCAAGGCGGAGACCATCTATCTGGCGGCTCAGAACCGTCTCTCCCAGCTGCAGGCCAGCGGCCGCAGCGACGAGTACGGCAAGGACCGGGCCACGGCCCTGAACAACATCCCCTGGGACGCCGAGCAGGATAAGTACACCACCAGTACGCTGTACTACGTCACCTCCGCCGCCAAAAGCACCGACACCTCCGCCGCCGGGAGCATCCTGCCCCGTGAGCAGGTGGAGGCGGAGCTGTGGGACGCCAACTGGGTCATCGAGTATGACCCCGGCAGCGGCAGTGTTTACGCCGTGTTTTACAGCGAAAAGCCCATGCAGTACAGCTTCGACGCCTTCAACCCCCTGCGCTCACGGGATCGCCGGGTGCAGGAGGGGGCTACCGTGGGCTACTACGGCGGCGACAGCGTCCAGAGCGAGGACACCGGCAAGCTGACCCCCAAGATGGAGATCATCAACAAGGAGCGTCTGCTGCTGAAGGTCACCTGTGACACGCCCCGTGACCCCCTGCACTTCTATGTGACGGTGACGGACGCACAGGGCCACTCCACCGGGCGGATGGAGCTCACCGGCTCCGAAGTCAACGTCTCCTACCGCACCTATACCGTCACCATGGTGCTGGACGACCTGACGGAGGGCAAGCGCTTCTCCCAGCAGCGCCGCTTCCGGCAGCTGACCCCCGGCTCCGACCTGACATTGAAGGTGGAGGTAGAGAGCGACAGCCGTCTGGTGGACTCCGTCACTGGCAAGCTCACCACCAACAGTCTCTTTGCCGAGGTCCGGGACGGCGGCACCACCGCCGTGGTCACCTATGCCCGGCATCTGCAAAATCTGGACGAGGGCTCCGGTCTGCCCACCGCCATCACACGGGCGCTGCAGGAGCAGGATATCCAGTTCGTCAACACCGGCATGGACGACGGCTGGGACAGCTGCTATCCGGGTCGGAGGTTCACCCCCATCTATAACGAGAACCTCAACTATTACGACAGCACCGTCGCCGTAGGCACCCAGTCCTATCACCCTGTGATCTATGAGCTGCCGGTGGATACCGACGGCGACGGCGGCCTGTTCGAGAGCTTCCGGGGCACCTTGCGAAACATCCGTCTGTGCGGTGCCGAGATCAGCGCCGGCGGCAATGCCGGCGGTCTGGCCGGTTCCCTCCGGGGCGGCACCACCATTGAGGGCTGTCAGGTCTACCTGAGCCCCACCCGTGACAAGCTCAGCAGCAAAAACGAGCAGGATATCTGGATCAGTGGCGCCACCGCCGGTGGTCTGGTGGGCCGCTGCGGCTACGACCTCACCGTCCGCAACAGCTTCGCCTCCACGGTGCTGGAGGGCGGACGCTGCGCCGGCGGTCTGGTGGGCTACATCAGCGGCACCCGCACCGTCTATGCGGAGCACTCCTACGCCGACTGCTACCTCTACGCCTCCGGCACCACCGGCGGCCTCATCGGCAGCTGCATCGGCACGGCGGACATCACCCTGCGGGACTGCTACACCGCCGGTTTCCAGGAGGCCGACGTCATGGCGGGTCTGGTGGGCGGTGAGTTGTCCTACGGCGACGTTATCGACACCTGTTACAGCGCCAGCGCCCGGCTGAACGGCAGTGAAAAGCTCACCTACTCCACCGCCAAGCCTGCGGATGTCACCACCGGCAAGCCCGATATCACCAGCACCTACTATATGTCCCACGGCGACCACGACATGGACGGCACGGTCTTTGCCGACTATGAGCAGTGGAGCGGCCGCAACCGGGCCAATGCCATCGAGAAGTACCTCAACGACGCCTTCACCGCTGAGACCGGCGGCAGCGACACCGTGGCCTATAACCTGATGGACGGCATGGGCTTGGGCGCTTACTCCTATCCCCGTCTGACGGGACTGACCCACTACGGCGACTGGCAGGCTCAGTTCGAGGCCGGTACACTGGTGTACTACGAGGTCTATTCCGACGGCAGCTACGGCTTCCGTGGCGCCAACAAGTCCACCGTCAAAACCACCGGCACGGTGGCGGGCGACGGCTACGGCATGGTGTACAGCACGCTGCCGGAGCAGGATCTGACGGTGCGCTATTCGCTGGGGGGCCGGGAGGTCACCTCTACCCTGTACCGTGCCAACGCCATCGACATGGGCGGGGGCTACTACCTGCTGCCCCTGCCCCGGACACTGGTGAACACCACCGAGGTATCCACGGACTTCTACCGCCGGGTGCAGGTGGAGGACACCACCTACTACTTCAATCCCCATTTCACCTGCTGGGTATCGGAGGGCTCCGAGGCCCCGGAGGCCCCCAGCGAGATCGGCATCCGTACGGCCCGGCAGCTGAATAACCTGAGCCTGTACTATGAGCAGTACAGCCCCCTGCTGGCCAAGGACACCACCCTCCAGCAGGAGCGCAGCATCGACTACTCCGGCTACGACTGGGCGAACTACGGCCGCAGCGGCGCCGCCGTCACCAGCCAGCAGCCCATCGGCAGCAGTGCCGTCGTCCCCTTTACCCACATCTATGACGGCGGCACCTATCCCATCGCCGCTGTGCCGCTCCAGAGTCCCAACGGCGGCGACTACGCCGGACTCTTCGGCCTGAATCAGGGTAGTCTGCGGAATGTGGTGCTCACCACCGGGGAACAGGACTACTCCGTGACGCTTCGGGGCATCCTGCGCCTGCGTACCGCCTATGTCGGCGCTCTGGCAGGCCGCAACGACGGCACCATCTACAACTGCGCTGCGGCGGGCTACTCCGTCACAGCCCACGCCTATCAGGGCAGCGTCCTGTATATGGGCGGCTTCGTGGGCTATAACGCCGGGACCATCCGCTCCGGCAGCGTCAGCACCCCCTCCCTCACCGCCAGCAGCAACTATGCCCGTCTGCTGATGGGCGGCTTCACCGGCGGCAACAGCGGTCTGGTGAGCCAGAGCTACGCCATGGCCAACGTGGAGGTGCTGCAGATCCGTGGCGGCGGCGTGGCCCTCAGCGGCTTCGCCGGGGAGAACATCGGCTCGATCCGCAGCAGCTACTGCGCCACGGCCCTTACCTCCCCCGGTGCCGATACCTACGGCTTCGCCCCGGCCACCGGCAGCACCTCCGGCTGCTGCTATCTCAGCGGCGGTACCTATCGCTTCGTGGGACAGGTCCATCTGTATGATTACAGCGACCAGTCCGGCGCACGGGCCGTCAATGAGCAGGGACTGAAGGCCCTGACCCTCACCGGCTTCTCTTCCGCCGATGCCAGCCACACCTATCACCACAGCAAAACCCTGAACACCGACGGGCAGGCCTATCCCTATCCCACCAGTCTCACCGGCCACGGCAGCCCCGTCCACTACGGCGACTGGGTGACCCCCGCCGATCTGGGTACGCTGGGCATGGTGTACTGGGAGCACGAGGAGGGCGGCAGTAACCCCGGCTATCACTTCTCATACATCGGCTTTGAAAACGGCGTCCGCAAGGACGGCAGCAGCCTCTGCACCGCCCACGACGACGGCGGCAAGATCACCGCCTACGGCTACGGCTACTACTGGTCCAAGGGCGAGACGGAACCCCTGCTGGAGACCCAGCGCATCGCTCTGGACGGCCGCAACACCGAGGCGGCGGCGGAGTTGGAGAAGCAGATGCCTCCGTTCAGCTTCGTCACCTATCAGACCTCCGACACCGGTCTGCGTCTCCTCAGCGGCACCACCGGCAACGGCTACTGGTTCCTGTCTCAGGGGGATGTGTGGTTCACCTACACCGTCAGTCCCTTCTTCGCAGATTCCTACGCCGTCACCGCCGTCAGCACCGGCATTACCGGCGGCACCACCGGCGTGGAGCCCGGCACGGATGCCCTGCCCTATCAGGTGCGGTCCGTGGAGCAGCTGCAATACATCAACTGGAGCTACTACGACGATCAGGGCAGCTCCACCCGTGACGTGACGGGCAGCGGGAGTATGTACAAGTACTACCCCTATCTGCAATATAGCCGTGTCACCTGGGGCTACCAGAGCAAGGAGGATGCCATTGCCGGCGACTCCACCGGCGGCACCCGTCCCATCCGCACGTGGAAGCAGAGCCATGACCTCAACGGCCAGAGCCTGGCGGATCCCACGGATGCCTCCCTGAATTACAGCTTCCATCCCATCGCCGGCTCTGTCTACGACAGCGGCAGCAGCACCGACTACCGTATGGTGCTGTACAACTGGTTCGGCAGCAAGTACGACGGCCAGAGCTACTACATCAAGAACGTGAACATCGACTCCTACTGCTACAACGTGGGCCTCTTCGGCACCACCGCCGGCGCAGAGATCGCGAACATCGTCCTTTATAGTGACAACGGCGCCGTCATCCAGCGCAATACCGATCCCACGCCCTCCAGCGGCACCCGGACGGTGCGCCAGTATTCCACCTCCTACGCCTTGGGCGGTCTGGTGGGCATCGCCTATGACTACAACAGCAGCATGGGCAACGGCAGCATCACCAACTGCGCCATCGCCGGCTACACTGTGGCCGACAACAGCCGTAACAAGCAGCATCTGGGTGAGGCCGCCATCGGCGGGCTGGTGGGTGTCTCCAGCGTCAACCTCAACAAGTGTTCCGCCGTGGTGGATCTGCAGATCAACTGCACCCACGTCGATACCAACGGCTACATGAACGCCGCCCGCTACGGCAACTATGTGCGTGTAGGCGGTCTGGCCGGCGGTGTGCGCTTTGCGGTAACGGACTGCTACACCGGCGGTACCATCACCGTTGGGGAGGAGACCCTGAAGGAGCGTGTCCCCGTGGGCAGCAGCAACAATGTCTTTGCCGACGGCAGCTCTGCCGTCCGGGTCAAGATGAATTCCGGCGGTGTCTCCGGCCCCGATACCTATGTCTATATCGGCGGTATGGGCGGCAGCGGCTTCTCCGCCAGCTTCACCAACTTTGTCAATCGCGTCGACAGTTCGGATGGTCAGCCCACTTTCAATAACTGCTACACCTACATGGAGTTCCCGGACATGGAGGGTACCATCACCGGCATCTCCCTTATGGGCAGTATTGCCGACCGAGCCGGTGCCAGCACCAATGCAAAGCTCTATATCAATAACTGCTACTACCTCAACAGCAGCAAGAACAGCATTTCTTTCGACGATCTGCCCAAATACTACGGCAAGGGTAATTCCGGAAGCAACTCCCTGAGCGGGCTGCTGCGTACAGAAGCGGCACGGGGAAAAATGCTCAACGGCGATCTCAGCTACCTCCGTAATTACGGCTGGAACGGTGGTTCCAACACGTATAGCATCAAGGGCCTGACGGGCCTGACCTATGAGCAGATGTCCCAGCGCACCGGTGCCAACATCGTCACCCAGAACAACGGCACCGGCACTGCACAGCGCTACGATAGCTTCGCCGCCGCTCTGGGCAGCAGCTTTGCGTGGGTCACTACCGAGGAAAACGGTGCCGAGGTCCACGGCAAATACAGCTTCCCCGGCAGCGACGAGGCCCTGCAGGGTCAGGACTTCCCCTTCCCCACCGTGCTGGTCCAGGATAACGTCTTTGGCCGGGCCCGTCTACACTACGGCTGGTGGCCGTCATCTGGCCTCTACTGGAGCAAGGGCTTGCTGACGCTGGACATGATCACCGACTATGATGCCGCCGGCGGTGAATCCGCCGTGACGCTGGATCTGCGGTTCGAGGGCACGGCCCCCGGCACGGAGCTCCCCACCCTGTCCTATACCAAGGACGGCATCGTCACTGCCGAGCTTCAGCCGGACGGCACGGGCCACTACAAGGTCCGCATCGTGGGACAGGCCATCGGCTCCACCGAGATCATCGCCACACTGGGGGATTACACCGCCCGTCTGGCAGTGGACGTCACCGCCAAGCTCTCCATCTCCGTGGATCAACTCTCCGTAGAGCAGTATGTAGGCGAGAGTACTACCCTCACCCTCACCGCACGGGACGGCACCGGCCAAGTGCTCACCGGCGTCAAATGGGACGTGGTCAGCGGCTCTGACCGGGTGGTCACGCTGTCCCCGGTGAGTCGGGATCAGCAGGTCACCGTCACCGGTAAGGGCGAGGGCGAGGAGACTCTGCTGGTGCAGGCCGGTGTCACCGTGGGCCAGCGCACCTTCACCAGTGAGCTGCGCCTCACCGCCACCATCCATATGCAGGGCGTGCTGGGCATCGCCCATGTGGGCGATGGAGACGCCGTGTATCGTCAGGGCATCCTGAATCGGGACGCCACCGACTGGGATACCCCTCTCGGCCCCGCCGAGGGCGATGTCCCCGATTACGAGGGTCTGTACCTATACAGCCGTGGCAAGGCGGCGGACTTCCGGTACTTCACCGTAACGGCCCTTACCGTTCTGGATAGCACCGGCACTTCCCACGATATGCTCTCCACCGCCGATGAGGACTACCGGGTCACCGTAGGCGACGTGGTGGCCGCCCAGCAGGACGGCGACTTCAGCTATCGCCCCATCACCATCCACGGACGGCAGCAGGAGACAGTCACCCTGCAGGTGACTCTCACCGACAGCCGCACCGGCCGGCCCTATCCGCTGGATATCCCCTATACCCTGACGGCGGAGGATACGCAGATCACCGCCACCTTCGTGGTGGGCCGCCTGCGGCTGGAGAAGGCCGTTCCCTTCGGCCAGCCCGCCGCCGGCTTCCTCCCCACGGAGGAGGAGCTTGTCTCGGCGCTCCGACCTGTTGTGGGCTGGACCCCCAGTCCCGACCTGCCCCTGTTCCAGGATACCACCTTTGAACCCATCTATCAGGATACGGAGGAGCCAGGTCTGCTCCGCTGGCGCTGGAGCCGATAACCGTTTTGCAGAAAGGAGGCCATTGGAATGAAAAAGTGTACAGACCGGAAGGGCATCACCATTCTGATGGCCCTCCTCCTGCTGCTGGTAGCCAGCATGGTCAGCGTAGTGATCCTTACGGCGGCCACTACCGCCGCCCGGCACATCTCCAACGACCGCCAGAGCCAGCAGACCTATCTCACCGTCAGCTCCGCTGCGGAGCTGCTGCGGGACGATATCCTCTCCTCCGGCTATGAGCAGAAGGTCACCCGCCGCCCCACTGCCACCGGCAGCTATATCGAGCGGACGGAGGTAACTCAGACCCCCCAGGGGGCCATGAAGGTCTGGCTGGAGCGGGGCATCGAGGCCGTGGGCCGTGGCATCGCCTATACCGACGTCATCACCCTCACCCCGGATGCTGCCAGCGGTCTGGACGCCGTACAGGCGGAGTTCACCATGACCCCTGCCTACGACATCACCGTGACCCTTTCTCTGGCGGATAACAGTCAGGGCAACTGCCTTATGACCCTCACCCTCAGCGGCCAGCGGAAGCAGCAGGTCACCACCGTCACCGGCGGCAACACCGAGACGGGACAGACCACCGTTACCACCACCACCATCTCTTGGGACACACCGCTCATTGAAAAGGGGGTCACCGGATGAAAAAGCTGAAGAACCAGAAGGGCGAAACTCTGGTGGAGACTCTGGTGTCCCTGCTGATCATCGTGCTGGTGTTCGTCTTTCTGACGGGCTCCGCCGTGGCAGCCGCCAAGATCAACGCCAAGATCCGGGACACCGACGTCTCCTTCCGGTACAGCGATGCCCAGTCCGAGGGCAGCGCCCAGCTGCGTCTCTCCGGCCGCAGCGGCCAGACCGGCAGCACCTCGGTGGAGGTCTATCAGGAGAACGGCTACCGCTACTATGTGTCGGAGGATACGCCATGAGAAAACTCCGTGACCGGCGGGGCATCACCCTGACCGAGATGCTGTGTACGGTGCTGATCGTGCTGCTGCTGACGGCGCTGCTGGTAGTGGGCATCCGCTTTGCCGGCAAGACCTATACGGAGTCCATGCGGCTGTCGGAGGCGCAGGAGCTTTGCTCCACCCTCACCAGCGTCATCAGCGACAAGCTGCGCTTCTGCGGCACCGTGACGCAGGATGAAAACGGCGGCCTGACGCAGATCTTCATCCAAAACGTGGGCAGCGTGGAGGGTAAGGGCGATGCCTTTCAGATCGGTGAAGACGGCCAGCTGGCGCTGGGCGATCGTCACCTGCTGGGCTCCGCCTCCTACCCCAAGGGTCTGCAGGTAACAGCCTTTACCCTGCGCTACGATGCCTCCACCGACATTTTCTCCGTCACCCTGGAGATCGGGGACCGCTTCCGGCAAACCCTGTCCCGGACCTCCTTCGAGGTCAAGCGCATCAATCGCACCGTGACCTGATGCGCCCACGGCCCGCAAGCGGTAAGCGGCCAAATGCAGAGATAACAAACGAACCCCCTCGGCCATAGCCGAGGGGGTCCGTTTCTGTCTTATTTGGTTTTTTCTGCGGCCGCTGCGGCGGAACCGTCAGCTTTCCGCCTTGACGTCGGGCCTTGCGTCCTCCGTGCGGTACTGGGTCATAAGCAGCCGAATGGCCTGCTTCAGCGCCTCCAGCTGGGACTGCAGATAGTATTCATCCTCGAACATGGCGTAGTGGACGCAGGTCTGGATCAGGATGAAGATCAGCGGGGTGATGGTGGTATAGGGGATGCCCAGCTTGGGCTCCAGCGATTTGGCGTATTCGGTGTAGCGGCGGTTGACCCCCTCGAAGAACTGCTTGCCGTAGCGGATATACTTGGGGTGGGTGTAGACCTGATACATCAGGCGGTACTTCTTGCCGTGCTGCCGGGCCGTCCAGTAGGGGATCTCGTCGATGAAGCGCATCAGATCCTGCGGATCGGTGGGGGCCTTGGCCATGAAGTCGTCCTCCACCTTCTCCATGCAGTAGGCGGTGGACTGGACAATGAGATCGTCCAAATCTCTAAAATAGATATACAGCACGGCGGAGCTGCACCCACAGGACTCCGCTAGCTTCCGGATGCCCACGGAGGCCAGACCGTTTTCGGCGTAGCAGTCGTAGCACTTCTCCATCAGCATGATTTTTTTGCGCTGAAATTCCTCTTGATCTCTGGTTCTCACGGTATTTCTCCTCTTGTCATCCCTATTATTTGCATAGATCACACATATTATATACACTATATCTGATAATATATTATATCACTTGCTTCCGTGTTGCAAGGCTTTTTTCCGCAGTTCCCAAGAAATGGCAAAATCATCGCCTGGATCGGACATTCAGGCGATGATTTTTTGTGCGATGTGCGACAACGGGTACGCCCCACAGCCTATGGCCGCCGGTGGGCAGTCCTCCGGCCCGCCGTCCGGGGATATCCGTTATCCTTCGGTGCCACTGCCCTCCGGCGTCGTATCGGCAGCTGCGGTATCGGCGGGAGCATCCGCAACGGTGTCCTTCGGCTCCTGACGGGCCTCCAGCCGTTTCAGATACCAGAGGATGCGCCCGCCCACATAGGCGATGGCCACAATAGCCCCGGCGTCCGGCATATTCAGGTAGCCGCCGATCAGATACGCTCCTAAAAAGCCGAGCAATGCGGCGGTAAATGCTGTTTTCCAGTCTATGGGACACTCTGGCTTCATAAATTTTCCTCCAACATTGATACTCCTGTTACTCAAGTGTTACTGGGCGTGCCAAATATGTGGTAATCTTACTACCCAAGCCAACAGAGAAACTTACACCTCCCTTGGAATCTATCGACACAGAAATATTACTGGCTCCAAGGGTCTTATGGGCGTAGCTTGGTTGCATAACTGCATCCGTTGATGTTACAACGCCATAGCATAGATAGGTAGCAAAATGGCTATCCGCTACATTTCCCGCCTCACAGGCATCACACTGGGGGATAGTGGGATTAAAGCGCAAGAGCGGCAGAAGATTTTTGTATTCGCTCTTAAGATCCCCATCTTTTGGACTGCTTTCCGTTACATCACGGTTCCTCTTTGTTTCATTGCCGCAAATTCCGCACTTAAACGTCTGATGCACGTAACCCTTTTCTGCAAAGCTGTCATCAAAGGAAGCATTGGTTCCGATGGCAAGCACGTCCTGCAGCCGGGTCGCTGGATATTTCTTCCATTATATTTCTACCTGTGCATCGGACTCCTCCCTTTTCAGCTTCATCGTATCACAATTTCCGCTTTTTGCAAGCAAATTCGCCGCCCAGTGTGTTTTTTCGTAAAGAGTGCCGATCGTCGCCATTTTATTTTAGTGAAATTGCTCTTGTTGCCGTTTTTCCTTTGCATCTGACAGGAATTTGTGGTATGATACAGGATGTATTCTTGTTTCTATTCGCCGCAGCGATGCCGGAAGGCTCTCCCGCCCGGCGGCAGGGAAACGGGAGCAATACGCATACTTTCCTTTTGGAAACAGAAAGGACACGATACATATGGGACTCATTACGAAAATTTTCGGAACGTACAGTCAGCGGGAGCTGAAAAGCATCTACCCCATCGCTGACAAGATCGAGGCGCTGGCCGACGAGTACAAGGCCCTCACCGACGCCCAGCTTCAGGCCAAGACCCCGGAGTTCAAGGAGCGTCTGGCCAACGGCGAGACGCTGGATGACCTGCTGCCGGAGGCCTTTGCCACCGTGCGGGAGGCGGCGGACCGTGTGCTGGGTCTGCGCCCCTATCGGGTGCAGCTCATCGGCGGCATCGTGCTGCATCAGGGCCGCATCGCTGAGATGAAGACCGGTGAAGGTAAGACGCTGGTGGCCACGCTGCCCTCCTACCTCAATGCACTGACAGGCCGTGGCGTTCACATCGTCACCGTCAACGACTATCTGGCCAAGCGAGACAGCGAGTGGATGGGCAAGGTCCACCGCTTTCTGGGCCTGTCGGTGGGTCTGATCGTCCACGACCTCAGCAAGGAGGAGCGGCAGGCCGCCTACAACGCCGACATCACCTACGGCACCAACAACGAGATGGGCTTTGACTACCTGCGGGACAACATGGCCATCTATAAGAACGAGCAGGTGCAGCGGGGCCATAACTTCGCCATCGTGGACGAGGTGGACTCCATCCTCATCGATGAGGCCCGGACGCCCCTCATCATCTCCGGCATGGGCGACAAGTCCACGCAGCTGTATGACATGGCGGAGTCGCTGGTGGCCCGGATGAAGAAATACGTGGTGGCGGAGGTGGACTCCAAAGAGGAGGAAGCCGAGGATATCGATGCCGACTACGTGGTGGACGAGAAGGCCAAGACGGCCACCCTCACCGCCCGTGGTATCGCCAAGGCCGAGGAGTTTTTCAATCTGGAGAACCTCTCCGACCCGGAGAACAGCACCATCGCCCACCACATCAATCAGGCCATCAAGGCCCACGGCGTCATGAAGCGGGACGTGGACTACGTCATCAAGGACGGTGAGATCATCATTGTGGACGAGTTCACCGGCCGTCTGATGTTCGGCCGCCGATACTCCGAGGGTCTGCACCAGGCCATCGAGGCCAAGGAGCACGTCTCCGTGCAGCGGGAGAGCAAGACGCTGGCCACCATCACCTTCCAGAACTACTTCCGCCTGTATCAGAAGCTGTCCGGTATGACCGGTACGGCCCTGACGGAGGAGGAGGAATTTGCCACCATCTATAAGCTGGACATTGTGGAGATCCCCACCAACCGGCCCATCGCCCGTATCGACGATCAGGACTCTGTGTATAAGACGGAGCAGGGCAAGTTCCGGGCGGTCATCCGTCAGGTGGAGGAGTGCCACGCCAAGGGTCAGCCGGTGCTGGTGGGTACGGTATCCATCGAGAAGAACGAGCTTTTAAGCCGGATGCTCACCAAGGCGGGCATCAAGCACAACGTATTGAACGCCAAGAACCACGAGCGTGAGGCGGAGATCGTGGCGCAGGCCGGTAAGCTGGGCGCCGTCACCGTGGCCACCAACATGGCCGGCCGTGGTACGGATATCATGCTGGGCGGCAACGCCGAGTACATGGCCACCAGCGACCTGCGGAAGGCGGGGCTGTCGGACGAGCTCATTGCTGAGGCCACCGGCTACGCCGAGACGGACAACCAGGAGATTTTGGATGCCCGCCGCCTGTTTGCCCAGAAGCTGCAGCAGCACAAGGAGGAGATCGCCGGAGAGGCGGAGCAGGTGCGTCAGGCCGGCGGCCTGTTCATCGTGGGTACCGAGCGCCACGACTCCCGCCGGATCGACAACCAGCTGCGTGGCCGTGCCGGCCGCCAGGGCGACCCCGGCGAGACCCGGTTCTATATCTCGCTGGAGGATGACCTCATGCGTCTGTTCGGTGGTGAGCGCATCAACAGCATCATGGAGCGGATGAACCTCGACGAGGACACCCCCATCGAGAACAAGATGCTGACCCGTGCCATTGAGCAGGCTCAGACTACGGTGGAGTCCCGGAACTTCCAGTCCCGTAAGTCGGTGCTGGAGTACGACGACGTGATGAACAAGCAGCGTGAGATCATCTACGATCAGCGCAAGCAGGTGCTGGAGGGCATGGACGTCAAGGGCATCATCATGAACATGATGTCCACCGCCATCGGCCATCAGGTCAGCAGCGCCTTCGGCGGCGAGAGCCACATCGACGAGGCCGGGATGCGGGAGCTGCTGCGTCAGGTGGAGGGCCTGTACTTCCCCAAGTACGCCGTGCGCTTCGAGCCGGAGCGCATCCCCCAGCTGACGGCGGAGGAGGTCATCGACGCCTTTACCGCCGCCGCTGCCGACTTCTACGAAAAGAAGGAGCAGGAGTTCACCTCCCCCGTCATGCGTGAGGTGGAGCGTGTGGTGCTGCTGCGGGTGGTAGACGAGTACTGGATGGACCACATCGATGCCATGACCGACCTGCGGCAGGGCATCGGTCTGCGGGCCTATGCTCAGACGGATCCCATCATCGCCTACAAGAAGGAATCTCTGGAGATGTTCGAGGAGATGATCTCCGCCATTCAGGAGGAAACCGTCCGGCGGCTGTACTCCGTACGGCTGCGGAAGAACGAGGAGGTCAAGCGGGAGCGTGTAGCCAAGACCACGTCTGAGAGCGTGGGCGGTGACGGCACCGTGAAGAAGCAGCCCCGCAAGGTGAAGAAGATCGGCCGCAACGAACCCTGCCCCTGCGGCAGCGGCAAGAAGTATAAGAACTGCTGCGGCCGGGATGCGTAAAAATCCCCGGACAGGAGGACTGCCATGGCATTTCATGACCATACGGAAAACGGCATCACCGTGCTGCAGAGCGACCTGCTGTGCGGCAGCATCCGTCACGGCTTTTCCACCCGCACCGGCGGCGTCAGCCCCTCCCCGTGGAACAGCCTGAATCTGGGCGTGGGCCGGGGCGACGATCCGGCCAATGTGCAGGAGAACTTCCGCCGGCTGTGCGGCGTGCTGGGTCTGTCCCATCAGCGGGCGGTGCTCAGCAAGCAGGTTCATGAGGACAACATCCGTCTGGTGACGGAGTCGGACTGCGGCAAGGGCCTGTTCCGGCAGCGGGACTACGCCAGCGTAGACGCCATGATCTGCCGGGAGAAGCACATCCCGCTGGTGGTGTTCTCCGCCGACTGCGGCACCATCCTGCTGTACGACCCGGTGCAGGAGGCCATCGGAGCCGTCCACGCCGGGTGGCGTGGGGTGGCCAGCGGTCTGGCCGCCAAGACGGTGCGGCGGATGCAGGAGGCCTTCGGCACGGAGCCGGGGGATCTGCTGGCCGCCACGGGGCCGTCCATCGGGGCCTGCTGTTTCGAGACGGACGATGACGTGCCGGAGGCCATGCGCCGGGCGCTGGGTGCGGCAGCGGGGCCGTACATGGTGCGTCGGGGCGAAAAGTGGCACATAGACCTGAAGGGCATCAATGCCCTGTGGCTGCGGCAGGCCGGGGTACAGCGCATCGACGTATGCCCCGACTGCACCGGCTGCCACCCGGAGCGCTGGTGGTCCCATCGGAAGATGGGGGACCGCCGGGGAGCGCAGGCGGCACTCATCGCCCTGATCTGAACAGGAGACTGCCATGAAAAAGCGTTTACTATCCCTTTTGCTGGCGGCGGCGTGTCTTATGCCGCTGTCCGGCTGCAACTGGGGCGAGGAGCCGGAGGAGACCTACGACACCCTCTCCCAATACTATCAGCAGAGCGACAGCACCAAGCAGGATACCCGTCTCACCACCTTCGGCCTGCCCTATCTGCAGGGGGAGACATGGGACCCCATCACCTGCGCCGACGGCGCCCAGCAGACACTGGGTGCGCTGCTGTATGAGAGTCTGTACACGCTGGGTACCGACTTTTTGCCCCAGCCTTGTCTGGCGGAGAGCGCCTCCTACGACGCCGAAAGCTACGCCCTGACCGTCACCGTGCGCTCCGGCGTCACCTTCTCCGACGGCTCGGCCCTGACGGCGTGGGACGTGGTGGCTGCCCTGCGGCGGGCCAAGGAGTCCGTGCGGTATGGCCAGCGGCTGGCGGAGATGGACTCCGTGTCCTATCTGGGAGAGAGTACCCTCCGCATCTACCTCACCCGCAACGACCCGCAGTTCGCCGCCCGGCTGGACATTCCTATCATCAAGGGCGGCACCCAGGAGGACACGGTACCGGTGGGCAGCGGCCCCTACCGCTATGCCAAGGACGAGAGCGGGGTGTATCTGGCCCGGCGAACGGACTGGTGGCAGGATAAGACCATACCGCTGGAGCGCATCGAGCTGACCGCCTGCAAGAACACCGACTCCATGGCCTACGCCTTCTATACCCACGACATCCAGATGCTGGTATGCGACCTGACCGGCACCAACACCTCCAACGTCTACGGCAGCGGCAGCTATACGGACATCCCCACCTCGATGATGCAGTATATCGGCTTCAACGTCACCCGTGCGCCCTTCAACGACCCCAAGCTGCGGGCGGCCCTGAGCCTTGGCATGGACCGGGCCGGCGGCGTCAGCGCCTTCCTGCTGGGGCATGGGCAGACGGCCCAGTTCCCCCTGTCCCCCTCGGCGGCGGTCTACCCCAAGGATCTGGAGGAGACCTATTCCCCGGACAGCTACCGCTCCGCCATGGAGACGGCGGGCTATACCTCCGGCGAAAAGTCCGTCTCCGTCACCATGCTGGTGAACGAGGAGAACAGCTTCAAGGTGTCCATGGCCCGGAAGCTGGCGTCGGACCTCTCCCAATACGACGTGAAGATCGACGTAAAGACCCTGCCCTATGAGGACTATCTGGCGGCGCTGAAGGCCGGAGATTTCGACCTCTACTACGGGGAGTGCAAGCTGACGGCGGATTGGGATCTGTCGCCGCTGCTGTCTCCGGGCGGGGCCCTGAACTACGGCGGCGTGCGGGACACACAGCTGGAGACCCTGCTGACGGCCTTCCGAACGGCATCGGAGGGCGAGGGACGCCAGACGGCGGCTCGGGAGCTGTGCAGCTATCTGAAGGAGCAGGCGCCCTTGGTGGCAGTGTGCTTCAAGTCCAACTCCGTGCTGCTGCCGGAGGGGGCGGTGAAAAACGACATCCACCCCACCGTCTCCGACCCCTTTGCCGATTTTCAGGATTGGCAGCTGAATATGAAAAGCTAAGTCCTCCGGAAAATGAACTTTTTTAACAAGAACCGGCCGCAGGGAGAATCTCCCTGCGGCCGGTTCTTGCTTATCCGAAATCTGTGGGACACACCAGCCCCTTAATAGCGCCGGATGACGGCGGCCACCTTCCCCAGAATTTGTGCGTCGTGGCCGTCAATGGGGCTGTACGCCTCATTCTCCGGCAGGAGCCACACCTGCCCGTTGCGGCGGGAATAGCGCTTGACCGTGGCCTCGTCCCCCAGCAGGGCCACCACGATCTCGCCGTTGTTAGCGGTCTGCTGCTGGCGCACCACCACCAGATCGTCCGGCAGAATGCCTGCGTTGAGCATGGACTCCCCCCGAACCCGAAGGGCAAAATACTGGCTGCTGTCGCCGCCGGCGTCGAAGGTCAGGTAGTCCTCGATGCACTCCTCCGCCAGAATGGGGGTACCTGCGGCCACCGTCCCCACAATGGGGATCTGGTTCTCCTCCGGCAGCGGCTCCGTCAGGGTCAGCGCCCGGCCCTTGCCGGCCCCCTTGCCGATGACCCCCAGCTCCTCCATGTGCTTCAGGTGAAAATGGACGGTGGAGGGGGATTTCAGCCCCACGGCGTCCCCAATTTCCCGCACGGAGGGGGGATAGCCCTGCGTCCGGATGGTCTGGGCGATATAGTCATAGATCCGCTGCTGCATCTTCGTGAGCTGTACCATGTGCGCCGTCTCCTTCGTTTACATAAGGTTTTTCATAGTATACCATATATTCTCTCCGTTTGCAACAGATGTTCGATGAATTTTCCCGAATTTTTTCAGGCAAAAAGGGAGTTTCCCCTTGAAATTCCGTGGACGATATGGTATGATGGGTTGTACTATGAAGAATAGCCTCTTCGGGCTTTATTTTGTTGGAGGGAAAGATTATGAAAATTGCTGTTACGATTCTGCAGCTGCTGTCTGCTTTGGTGCTGATCCTCATCGTTCTGTTCCAGTCCGGTAAGAGCCAGGGTCTGTCCGGTGCCATCGGCGGCATCGCTGATTCCTACATGAGCCGCAGCAAGGCCCGCTCCGTGGATGCCAAGCTGGCTAAGGCCACCAAGTGGGTGGGTGCCATCTTCGTTATCCTGACGCTGGTGCTGAACTGCATGGTCGCCGCCGGTCTGTAAGATCTATTGGTTGAAAGAAGGTCCCCGAAGCATTGCTTCGGGGACCTTCTTTTGCCCATTTTTCTCACTCGGGTCGTCGGTACAGATGCCCGGCCTCGGCAGTCTGCCCCCGGAGAGCAAACAGCTCCTCCACGGTGACGAATTCCACCCCCTGCTCCGACAAACAGTCGATGGCCTGCAAGGCCGCCTCCACGCTGGTTCCGTAGCAGTCGTGCAGCAGGATCACATCCCCGTCCCTCGCCTGACAGATGGCGGCGAACACCTTCTGTACATCCCGACACTCCCAGTCGCAGGTATCCACAGACCAGTACAGCATGGGCGTGCTCCATGCCGCCAGCTCCTCCTCGGTGATGAAGCCGTAGGGCGGCCGGACCCAGTAGGTCCCCTCCCCTGCCAGCTCCTGCAAAACGCCGTCGCAGCGGCTCAGGTCCGCCATGGCCTCACCGCAGGACAGGCGGTCCAGCGGCGCATGGTCATAGGTGTGGTTGCCGATCTGATGTCCCTCCGCCCGGATGCGCTGCACCAGTTCCGGATAGTCCTGCACCTGCTGACCGATGAGGAAAAAGGTGGCGTGGACGCCCCGCTGCTTCAGACCATCCAGCAATCGGGGCGTATACTGGGGCGATGGCCCGTCATCAAAGGTCAGTGCCAGATACATAGGCTCCGCCGGAGCCGTAGCCGGCAGCGCCACGCAGCCCGTCAGAAGCAGGCACAGTACCAGCAGGGGCAGGATTCGTTTCATAGCATCACCGAAACAAATATATGCGCCCGGCGGAAAGGCCATTCCGCCGGGCGCTCAGCGTGTCGAAAAAGTCTTTTCGCCACGCTGCGGCATTTTTCAGAGCTTCAAAAGCTCTGAAAAATGGGGATCATCATCGTGCAGGACACCCTTCCCGGGTTTCCCGCACACACCCTTCCTCCCCGTTGATGAAAGGCTCTCCCTTTTTTGACAGACTCTGCGCCCGGCGGAAAGGCCATTCCGCCGGGCGCTCACATTATTCCAGAATGACGTCATACTCCGTGTCGTCCGAGTCTGTGAACTCCACCATGAGCCAGCTGGTATCCTGCGTCGAGATGTGGTAGTTCAGCCGCCACAGATCGCCGCCGTCGGGAGGATCCAGCATCAACGGCGGGCTGATGCCATCGCTGTGGTACAGCTCCGGCATCTCCGGCAGCTCTTCCCGCTCCCAAGGATAGTACAGCAGCACCGATACCTCCATGTATCCATCCTCCAGTTCGGTGGTGTTATAGCCCGACACCCATGCCTCCTCGCCGTACCACTGGAAGGACTCCCCCTGGCTCAGGTAATACACCTCCGCAGGTTCGACCGGTGTCTCCTCCTGAGCGGGCGTCACCGTCACCCCATGACCTCCCTCATCGATTTTCGCCTGACAGCTGCGGATCATGGACGGCAGCATTACAGATAGCATAGAGATGATGAACACCGCTATAAATATGCCGCCGGACGCTTTCTCCTTCCCGGATGCATGGCTCTTCCGGGGAGCCGCCTGCCGGACGGTACGCTCCGCCTTGTGGAGCTCCTGCTCCAGCTGGCGCAGCGGGTTCTTTTTCCTGGCGGGACGGGCCTGCTCCTCGAAGCAGACCTTCTCCTCGTAACAGGTCTTTTTTTCATAGCAGACCTTCTCCTGCTTGCGGGCACCGTGGTGAACGGTGCCGTCCACATCCACCCACTCCCGCCGAGGTCGGCGGTTGTAAGCGCCGCAGTTGGGGCAGCAGCCGTATTTCTCATAGTCATAGGTCCTGCCGCAGGACTGACAGTGTACGTTAGCCATAGCGCACCTCCCGTCGCCGTTTCTTCCGTGACAGTATACCATGCTTTGCCGGGAAACACAAGGGAAATGCAGCGCCAGATCTGCCAAACCTCCTCCGGAGTCTGTCCTCCCCTGCCAAGGCGCAAAAAAGCCCTTTTGTATGGCGGCAGTGCCATACAAAAGGGCTTTTTTAGTTGGGGCAGTTTACTTCACCAGTTCGATGAGAGCGGTCTCCGCTGCATCGCCACGGCGGATGCCGGTGCGGATGATGCGGGTGTAGCCACCGTTGCGCTCAGCATACTCAGGAGCGATCTCCTTGAACAGCTTGTGGGCAACATCCTCTCTGGTAATGAAGCTCAAAGCCTGACGATACGCTGCCAGATCACCCTTCTTGCCCAAGGTGATCATTTTCTCAGCCATGGGCTGGATCTCCTTGGCACGGGTGATGGTGGTCTCCATCCGACCGTTATCCAGGAAATCGGTGACCTGCTGACGGAGCATCGCCATACGCTGATCGGTAGTCTTACCGAGCTTACGAGTTCCGGGCATTTCTGTTTCCTCCTTGTAAGGATATTCGCACAGAGTGCGAGTTAGTTGTTCTCTTCGTCGGCCAGGGACAGACCCATCATGGCCAGCTTGTTGATGACTTCCTCCAGCGACTTGCGTCCCAGATTACGCACCTTCATCATCTCGTCCTCCGTCTTGGAGATCAGATCCTCCACGGTGTTGATGTTGGCACGCTTCAGGCAGTTAAAGCTACGGACGGACAAATCCAGCTCCTCAATGGTCATCTCCAGCATCTTGTCCTTATCGTCCGGAGCCTTCTCCACCACCGTGGACTTATCGCCCATGGTGTCGGACAGGTCGGTGAACAGTGCGAAGTGATCGCAGAGGATCTTGGCGCCCAGAGACACGGCATCACGGGCGGTGATGGTGGAATCCGTCCAGACCTCCAGCGTCAGCTTGTCGAAGTCGCTGAGGTTGCCGACACGGGTCTTCTCCACCGTGTAGTTGACCTTGTACACGGGGGTGTAGATGGAGTCGATGGGGATCACACCGATCACGCCGGCCCGCAGAGCCTTGTAGACGTAGCCACGGCCGTGGCTCAGGGTGATCTCCATGCTCAGGGTGGCGCCCACATCCAGCGTTGCAATGTGCAGCTCCGGATTCAGCACCTCCACCTCGCCATCGGGCTTGATGTCGCCGGCCGTCACCTCGCAGGGGCCGGCCGCCTCGATAAAGACGGTCTTGGTGCCCTCGCAATGCAGCTTGGTCAGCAGGTCCTTGACGTTCAGAACGATCTCCGTCACGTCCTCTTTCACACCGGGAATGGTGGAAAACTCATGCTGCACACCGGCGATCTTGATGCTGGTCGCCGCCGTGCCAGGCAGGGAGGAGAGCAGGATGCGCCGCAGCGCATTGCCCAGAGTCGTTCCATAGCCACGCTCCAGGGGTTCGATCACATATTTTCCATAGGAAGCATCGCCGGGCGTTTCAACACACTCGATCTGGGGCTTCTCAATTTCGATCATGCAGTACCCTCCTTCATTCTCTATGCGGCGCAGACGAGTCTGCACCTGATTTGGTTCATGCGTTTGGTGAGGGTCTCGACCCTATTACTTGGAGTACAGCTCGACGATGAGATGCTCCTCGATGGGCATATCAATGTCCTCACGGGCGGGCATACGAGACACGGTACCCTTCAGGGCGTTCTTGTCACGCTCCAGCCAAGTGGGAACGGTCACCAGCGGGGCATCCTCGGCGGTCAGGCGCTTGAAGGCGGCGGAAGAGCGGCTGCTCTCCTTGACCTCAATGACATCGCCCACACGCACCAGGTAGGAGGGGATGTTCACCTTCTGACCGTTTACGGTGAAGTGAGCGTGGTTCACCAGCTGACGGGCCTCACGGCGGGTCGTGGCGAAGCCCAGACGATACACCACGTTGTCCAGACGGCGCTCCACCAGGGTCAGCAGGTTCTCGCCGGTCTTGCCGGGCATACGGGAAGCCTTCTCATAGTACATATGGAACTGCTTTTCCAGAATACCGTAGACGAACTTGACCTTCTGCTTCTCGTTGAGCTGGATGGCGTACTCGCTCTTCTTCTTTCTCATCTGGCCGCCGGGGTTGCGCTTGGTCTCCTTCTTGGAGTAACCCATGACGGTAGGAGAAATGCCCAGCGCCTTGCAGCGCTTAGCGATAGGCTGCATATTCTTAGCCATATTCTACTTATCCTCCTTGTTCCGATTACACACGACGACGCTTGGGGGGGCGGCATCCGTTGTGGGGGATGGGGGTGACGTCCTTGATCATCGTCACCTCCAGGCCCACTGCCTGCAGTGCACGGATGGCAGCCTCACGGCCCTGGCCGGGGCCCTTGACAAAGACCTCCACGGTCTTCAGACCATGCTCCATAGCGGCCTTGGCAGCCGTCTCAGCGGCACTCTGGGCAGCGAAGGGGGTAGACTTCTTGCTGCCACGGAAGCCCAGACCACCGGAGGAGGCCCAGGACAGAGCGTTGCCCTGTGCGTCGGTGACGGTGACCATGGTGTTGTTGAAGGAAGAGCGGATATGGACCTGGCCCTTCTCGACGTTCTTCTTTTCACGACGGCGGCGAATAACCTTCTTACCGGTCTTAGCGTTAGCCATATTCTATCTTCCCTCCTTACTTCTTCTTGTTGGCAATGGTCTTCTTGGGACCCTTGCGGGTGCGGGCGTTGGTCTTGCTGCGCTGACCACGAACGGGCAGCCCACGGCGATGACGGGTACCACGGTAGCAGCCGATCTCCGTCAGACGCTTGATGTCCAGAGCCACCTGACGGCGCAGGTCGCCCTCCACGGTATAGCTCTGGTCAATGGCCTCACGAAGCTTGGCTTCCTCGGCCTCGGTCAGATCCTTCACCCGGGTGTCGGGGTTGATGCCTGTCTGCGCCAGGATGTCCTGAGCGCTCTTTCTGCCAATACCATAGATATAGGTCAAACCGATCTCGATTCGCTTATCCTTGGGCAGGTCAATACCGGCAATACGTGCCATACTTTTAAAGCACCTCCACTTTCTACTTAGCCCTGTCTCTGCTTATGCTTCGGATTTTCGCAGATCACCATTACACGGCCCTTTCTGCGAATGATCTTGCACTTCTCGCACATGGGCTTCACGGACGGTCTTACTTTCATGTTAATAAACCTCCTACTTACTACGCCAGGTAATCCGGCCACGGGTCAGGTCATAGGGTGACATTTCCACCGTCACCTTGTCGCCGGGCAGAATCCTGATGAAATTCATTCTGAGCTTTCCGGAAATATGCGCCAAAATCGTGTGTCCATTTCCAATGTCTACCTGGAATGTGGTGTTAGGCAGTGATTCGACTACCACACCCTCCACTTCGATCATATCGGATTTTGCCAAGTCGTTATCCCTCCTGGTCTTGATTACCGCCGCTGAATGCGGCTAAGGCTTTACGAAGCTCACTATTGGTGATTTTTTCGCCGCTTCTGATCTTCTCGGCCACCGGGCTGTGGCTCTCCCCGCAAAGCTCCGTATGCTTCCGTCGCTTTCGCTTGGGGTCCTCCACCCGGCGCCGTTTTCCGTCAGCCAGCAGGAGGAAGTCTCCCTCCGTCGCAAGCACGAAGAAGAGATCTCCCTTGTCCCTGCCGGCCGTGGATCTTACGATGTTTGATATGGCAATGTCCATAAACTTTACACCAAAGACTCGCTGGCGTCCGTCAGAAGCTCCGGGTCGCCGGCGGTGATCAGGATGGTGTTCTCGTAGTGGGCCGCCTTCTTGCCGTCCGCAGTTTTCACCGTCCAGCCGTCCGGCATCTGCCGGATGGCTGCGGAGCCTGCGTTGACCATAGGCTCCACGGCGATGGTCATGCCCCGCAGCAGGCGGGGGCCATGCCCGGGCTTGCCAAAGTTGGGTACCTCCGGCGGCTCGTGCATATGGTGACCGATGCCGTGACCCACATACTCCCGCACGATGGAATAGCCATGTGACTCGGCATACTGCTGCACAGCGGCAGAGATGTCGGACAGGCGATAGCCCTCCCTGGCGTATTTCAGCCCCTGGAAGAAGCTCTCCTGTGTCACACGGATCAGGTCCATGTCCTCGTCGGACACCTTCCCGCAGGGGTATGTGCCGGCGCAGTCGCCATGGACGCCGCCGATGTAGGCGCCCACGTCCACGCTGACGACATCGCCCTCCTGCAATACCCGTGGACCGGGAATGCCGTGGATGATCTCGTCGTTGACGGAGACGCATACGCTGGCGGGATAGCCATTGTAGTGCAGGAACGAGGGGGTCGCTCCATGGGAGCGGATAAAGTCAAACACTGCCTTATCGATTTGGTGGGTTGTTACGCCGGGTTTTACCATTTCCCGTGCCAGAGCACGGGCAGCCGCGGTAATTTTTCCCGCCCGGCGCATCAGTTCGATCTCGTGTGCGGATTTCAGAGTGATCATGCGTCAACTCCCAGCGCACGCAGGATCGCCTGCGTGGTCCCGTCCACAGTGGACTGGTCCTCCACAGTTTTCAGAATCCCACGGGCCTCGTAAAAGCCCTTCAGAGGTTCTGTCTCTCTATGATAAACCTCCAGCCGGTCACGGACCGTCTCGGGGTCATCATCCTTGCGCTGCACGAGCTTGCCGCCGCACACATCGCACACGCCCTCCGTTTTCGGGGGAATGTTCACGATGTGGTAGCTGGCGCCGCAGTGCTCGCACACACGCCGGCCGCCCATCCGAGCAACGATCTTCTCGTCAGGGATCTCGATGGCCACCACTGCATCGAAGCTGATACCGGCCTGCTCCATGGCCTCCGCCTGGGCGATGGTGCGGGGCACCCCGTCCAGAATGTAGCCGTTGGCGCAGTCGGGCTCCTGCAGGCGGTCGTTGATGATGCCGATGATGACCTCATCCGGCACCAGCTTGCCTGCGTCCATATACTCCTTGGCCTTCAAACCTGTGGGCGTGCCGTTTTTCACGGCGGCACGCAGAATGTTGCCTGTGGAGATCGTGGGGATCTCCAGCTTCTTCTTCAGAATCTCTGCCTGAGTGCCCTTACCGGCACCCGGAGCGCCCAAAAGGATCAGTTTCATGTTGCACCTCAATTATTCCAGGAAGCCCTTATACTGACGCATCAGCATCTGGGACTCCAGCGCCTGTACGGTCTCCAGCGCAACGCCCACCACGATGATGACGGACGTACCGCCGATGGACAGGGCGGAGTTCCCCACGATCTTGCCGATCAGCAGGGGCAGGATCGCCACGACGCCCAGATAGATAGCGCCGAACAGGGTGACCTTGTTCAGGACCTTCTTAATGAAGTCGGTGGTCGGCTTGCCGGGACGGAAGCCGGGAATGAAGCCGCCATTCTTCTTCAGGTTGTTGGAGATCTCCACGGGGTTGAACTGAATGGTGGCATAGAAATAGCTGAAAGCAATGATCATCAGGAAGTAGAAGATCATGTACAGCACAGACTTGGTGTCAATAGCGTTCAGGAAGCCATACCAGAAGGTGCCCTCCGCCGGCTGCTTGCAGAAAGCGGCGATGGTAGAGGGGATCATGGCGATGGACTGAGCGAAGATGATGGGCAGAACGCCGGACATATTCACCTTCATGGGGAGGGTGGATGCCTGACCGCCGTACATCTTGCGGCCCACCTGACGTTTGGCATACTGCACCGGGATACGGCGCTCAGCGCCGTTGACCCAAGTGATCAGGACGATCAGAGCCAGGATGCCCAGCACCACCAGCACCGCTGCCCACCAGGCCAGCGTACCGGCCCGCAGTCCGCTGATCATGGAGGAGACCATGCTGGGGACACGGGACAGGATGCCGGCAAACAGGATGATGGAGATACCGTTGCCGATACCGAACTCTGTGATCTGCTCGCCCATCCACATGACGAAGGAAGAACCGGCGATGAAGGAGGCGATAATGACCAGAGCCACCCAGAAGGATTTCTCGGTCAGGATGCCGTAGTTCTTCATCAGCATATAGTAGCCCCAGCCCTGCAGGATGGCGATGGCCACCGTAGCGTAACGGGTGATGGACTGGATCTTCTTCTTGCCCTCCTCGCCGCCGTCACGGGCCAGCCGCTCCAGAGCGGGAATGGCGATGGTCAGCAGCTGGATGATGATGGAGCTGTTGATGTAGGGCTGTACGCCCAGTGCAAAGACGGTGGCCTGAGCGAAGGCGCCGCCGGACATGACATTGTACAGGCCCAGAACGGTGGTGCTCATACCCTCCAGATAGCTGCTCAGCAGATCCGTGTTCACATAGGGAACGGGGATGGCATTGCCGATACGGAAGATCAGCAGGATCAGTGCGGTGAAAATGATCTTTTTGCGAAGCTCAGGAATACCCCACGCCTTTTTGATCGTCTGAATCACTTAGACCACCTCTGCCTTTCCTCCAGCTGCTTCGATCGCTTCCTTAGCAGCCTGGGAGAAAGCAGCGGCCTGTACGGTCACCTTCTTGGTAACTTTGCCGTTACCCAGAACCTTGTAGCCGTATTCACACTTGCTCAGGATTCCCTTGGCAAGCAGGGCCTCTGCGGTGACGATATCGCCATCCTCGAACTTGTCGAGACTGGTCAGGTTGATGATTTCCAGGGGCTTTGCAAAAATGTTGTTGAAGCCGCGCTTGGGGATGCGGCGGGCCAGAGGCATCTGGCCGCCTT
>OJSC01000088.1_pt1 | contig 113211 bp, 85 predicted proteins | sample 1599361 | NCBI WGS metagenome assembly OJSC01 (sample SAMN04168656, study PRJEB22393) | human gut metagenome | biome: human gut microbiome; feature: stool | host: Homo sapiens | collected 2014-03-17 | reverse complement strand
AGACAAATATAAGCTACAGGCAGTCCTGCATACTATGTGAAATGCACTTGAAGTTTGATTGTGATAGTTCTTAGTCTTTCCCTTAGTCAACCAGCTAGCTTCGTACACGGATGTACGAAGCAGCGAAGCCGCGCCATGGACGGCGCGTCTGAGCGGTAGCGTCAGTTACCATAGTTTATATGGAAAGACTTAGAAATATCCAATCAAAGCTTCTGGCATTGAACATAGTGTGCAGTACTGCCTGTAGCTTATATTTGTCGTCCGTTCATCACCAACTAATATTTAATTAAACAACAATATAGAATATATTTATATGGAAACAATCTTTTAATAAATATGAAACAGAATTTTAATAAATGGTACTAATTTACTATGTTATCCTATGTACTTTTTTGTGTAATATTGCTAAGATTAGCAAGTAAGACATTATATGCTAAAGCATATTGCACAAACATATGCATGAGGAGGTAAAACATGAAAGCTAACATTAGCAAGGGTGCCCGCAAAGGATGGGCATGGATACTTGCAGCATTGATGGTTGTAAGTGTCATTATTCCAACTACAATATCTACCGCAAAGGCAGAGGTTGGAACAGTACAGTTCAATGGAACAGCGCAGGGCTGGCTTGAATCAGCTTACGCTGAGTGGTCTATTGACAAGGAAGCCGATGGATATACAGCATATATCAAAAAGGCTTCACAGTCAGATTCAGCATATGCAAGAATCGACAATGAACTTATAAGAAGGTACAAGAGTTACTACAGGGTAGATGCCATGGGTCTTTCGGCAGGAGACTATGTTATCAGGGTAGTACCAGTAAAGAATGGAAAAGAAGTAACAGCAAAGGCTAAGGTTACAGATGTTCTTAAGGTAAGCTCATATGACAGATCAGGCTTTGCATTTTCTTCTGAATCAAGATACAAGACAGGTTCAGGAGCATATAACGAAGATGGAACACTTAAGAGTGATTCAATCGTTCTTTATGTAACTAATGATAATGCTAAAACTGTAAAAGCAGGCATTATGGAAGGAAAGGGCGAGAAGGAGTACACAGGACTCCAGACAATTATTGATGCATATACAAAGAGTGCCAGTAAGGGTGTAGAAACAAGGGCACTTGATGTAAGAGTAATAGGATGTCTTACAGATTCGGGTATGGATAAGTTTTCAAGCTCATCTGAGGGTGTGCAGATAAAAGGAGCAAGTGCTTATTCTAATATTAACATGACTTTTGAAGGAGTTGGCGAGGACGCAAGCATAAGCGGCTTCGGTTTCCTTTTAAGAAATGCAGGTAATGTAGAAATGAGAAACCTCTCAATACTTAACTTTATGGATGATGGTATCTCACTAGATACAGCTAACTGCAACGTATGGATACATAACGTAGACCTTTACTATGGCAAGGTTGGTGGGGATGCTGACCAGGCTAAAGGTGATGGATCTATAGATATAAAGGGTAATTCACAGTATATAACAGTTTCATATGTACATTTCTATGATTCAGGTAAATGTTCATTGTGTGGTATGAAGAGCGAGAGTGGTCCTAACTACATTACTTATCATCATAACTGGTTTGATCATTCAGACTCAAGACATGCCAGAGTAAGAACTATGTCAGTACATATGTATAACAATTATTATGATGGTAACGCAAAGTATGGTGTAGGTTCAACTATGGGTTCTTCTGTATATGTAGAGAACAACTACTTCAGAAACTGCAAGTATCCTATGCTTTCATCTAATCAGGGTTCTGATGCTTTAGGCGAAGGCACATTCTCAGGTGAGAACGGCGGCATCATAAAAGCTTATGGCAACGAAATAGTTGGAGCAACAGGTATCATATATGCTAATGCAGCATCAGTTACAGGTGAAGCTGCCAATGCAGCAACATTCGATGCATATCTGGCTGCTTCTGCAGGTGAAAAGGTACCATCATCATACAAGACAGTAGCTGGTGGCACAACATACGATAACTTTGATACAACTAAGGATCTTGGAGTAAAGGCAGGAAGCCTTGTAGCAGCAAAGGATGTTCCAGCACTTGTTACATCTTCTAAGGGAGCAGGAAGCCTTGGCGGTGGTGTTATTGACTGGAAGTTCAGTGATGAAGACGACACAGCTTATGTTGTAGATAAGGATTTAAAAGCAGCTGTTACGAATTATAAAAACACAGAGCTTGTGGCTGTTGGTGGAACTAATGCCAACATAGTAACTCCAGAGCCTTCTACAGATGAAACAACAAAGGCAACAGAAAAAGAAACTAAGACTACAGAAAAGGCTACTACATCTAAGGCAACAGAAAAAGAAACTAAGACTACAGAGAAGGCTACTACATCTAAAGCTACAGAAGCAACAAAGGTAACTGAGAAGGAAACTACAGGTACAGGTTCAGATACTAAAAACAGTTATGATAAGACAAGTCTCTCATATTCAGGTGCATATACAGATTTAAGTACAAAGAAGGATTCAGATTTTAAGAATGCAAAGTATGTTTCGTCAGCATCTGATATTCTTACAGCTATAAGCAGTGCTAAGGCAGGAGATGTTATCATAGTTAAGGCTGGAACTTACAAGTTTACAGATACGATAGTTATTAATAATGCCATGAATGGAAAAAGCGGCGCTTATATAGTTGTAAAAGCAGCTGATGGTGCAGAGGTTAAGTTTGATTTCTCAGCACAGACACTTAATGGCGCAAACAGAGGTGTTGTTGTAGATGGAGATTACTGGTATTTTGAGGGAATCAACTTCTATGGAGCTGGTGATAACGGCGTGTTACTTGCTGGTAACAACAACATATTTGAAAAATGTGTATTCGAAGCAAACAGAGATTCAGGACTTCAGATATCAAGATATGACACAACAGCAGCAACTAAAGATTTATGGCCATCAAACAACCTTATAATCAACTGTACAGCATTTGATAACTGTGATTATCCAGACCAGGGTGGTACAGGTGAAAATGCAGATGGTTTTGCAGCAAAGCTTACATGCGGCGAAGGCAATGTATTTGATGGATGTATATCATATTGCAACTCTGATGATGGATGGGATCTTTTCGCTAAGTCAGCTACAGGTCCTATCGGTGTGATAACTATAAGAAACTGTGTTTCATTCGGCAATGGAACATTATCTAACGGAGTTCATTATGCTAACGGAGATATGAATGGCTTTAAGCTCGGTGGTTCAGGTGTAGGTACACCTCATGTTGTACTTAACTGTCTCTCGTTTAACAATGGGGCAACAGGATTCACTGACAACAACAATCCATCAGGTCTTACAATCATGAATGCCACAGCATGGGGCAATGGTAAGTCAGCAAAGAAGGGCAACTTCTTATGCTACAGAGCATCAAATAAGGCAGTGTACGTAGGTCTTGTTTCAGCAAATGCTATAGACTCAGATAAATTTACAGGTAATATGAGTGATTCTATATACTATAATACAGGTAAGTATTACAGATTATCAGGATTATTACCAATACCAGTTGTTAGCGGCGACAAGAAGGGTACAGTAGTTGATAATCCATCTAAAGTATCAGGAATGTTTAAAAATGCTGTTGATTTTATCAATCTTAATGGTAATGTAGACAAGCAGTTAAGAAATTCTGATGGAACTATTAATATGAAGGGACTTTACGAAACACAGGGAAGTTATTCAACACTTGGAGCACATTTTGGTGTAGCTAATCAGGTTATAAGTGTTACAGGCAAGACATCTGGTGAAGTAAAGCCAACAGAGAAAACAACAGAAGCAACAAAGGCAACAGAAAAAACAACAGAAGCAACTAAAGCTACAGAATCAAAGACAGATTCGACTGTAAGCGGTACAAAGCTTGTTCTAAATGCTAATGATGTAAATACAGGAAAGTTAAAATCAACACTTACTGTTGATGGCTTTAAGATTGTTGCCGGAAGCAAAGCAACAGTTACAGTAGATAAGAGCAGCAAGGAATATAAAGGAATAGACTTTACAAGAAGAATCAAGCTTTCTGGTAAAGGCAGTACAAGTGGAAGAGCTATTGCGTTTAAAACAGCTGGAGAAGCTAAGGTGAAGGTATATGCAACAAGCTCAAGCACAGATGAATCAAGACTTATTAAGATAGTTGATAAGAATGGAAAGGATGTTACATCTACATCAAAGATTCCAGGAAATTCACTTAAGTCAGTTTCATTCAGAGTGCCAGTTGCAGGTGAATATTATCTTATATCCGAGAATGGCGGAGTTAATATTTACTATGTTGAAGTATCTAATGGAGTTGCATACTAAGTAAGCGTTAAAAAATCTTATCATGTAGGTTAAGAAAGACTTTTTGTCTTATGACGTTTACATCATATCAGTTATAAAATATAAGCGGATGTTTGTTATTCAGACATCCGCTTTTTTGGTAAAATAATAGTATGAACAATAGGTAAAAAATAAAATAGGATATGAATAACAGTATTGAAAATAATAGTATGAAATAATAGGTTGATAAAGCAACAGATTGCAAATATAATAAATATGAATAAGATATTTTTGGTGTAAGAAATATAAGTATATGGCCAAGTATATTCAGAAATGTATCCATAAGTATAACTAGAAATATATTTTATAGAAAAGAGGAAAGAGAACATCATGAAGATAAAGACCGTTGCTATATTAGGAGCAGGAGCTGTAGGTTCATATGTTATATGGGGACTTGCAGGCTTAAAGGATGTAAGGCTGGGGCTAATAGCACAGGGAGAACGTCAAGAAAGGCTGAGAAAAGAAGGTTGTCTTATAAACGATGAAGTATACAGACCAGAGGTGTGGACACCCGAAGAAGCGCATAATACAGGCGTTGACCTTTTGATAGTTTCGTTAAAGTATGGAGCTTTAAAAGGAGCACTTGACAACATTGCTACAGCTATTGGAGAAAACACTATAGTTATGAGTCTTATGAATGGTGTTGACAGTGAAGATATCATTGCAGACAGGATAGGCATGTCACATATTGTATATTCACTTATAAAGGTTGCCTCTCATAGAGATGGTAGGGGATATTACTTTAATCCTGATACAACAATAGGAATTATTTTTGGGGAAACAGCAGATAAGGTATCTGCATCAGACAAAATATCAGAACAGACACCTGTGAGTGACAGGATAAAGTTGATAGATGAGCTTTTTGCAGCCAGCAGGCTTAACTACAGAGTGACAGAGCATATAAAAGAAGAAATGTGGAGTAAGTTCAGACTTAATGTAAGTAATAATCTTCCACAGGCAGTACTTGGTGCAGGTGTCGGATGTTACAGGGATAGTGAACATATGAAGGCTATAAGTGATGGTTTAAGACATGAGCTTGAAACAATAGCTAAGGCAAAAGGAATAGATTTAAGTGTTATTGATAATTCATCGTCACGTGGAAGTGCAGTGCCGCCAACAGCAAGATACTCTACACTTCAGGATATAGATGCTAAAAGACATACCGAGATAGATATGTTTTCCGGTGCACTTATGCGTATGGGAGAAGAATTTGGAATACCAACGCCTTATAACGAATACACTTATCATATTATTAAGGCGATAGAAGAAAAGAATGATGGTAGGTTTGATTACGATAAGGGAAATGAAGAATTGACATATGCAAGGTAAAATTTGAAAAGAGTTACTACTGATTGAAGAATAGGAACACAAAAAGTACCTTATTAGTGGGGACTTTTAATATAAAATACGAGTGTATTATAAGGAGAAGATAAAAATGGGATTAACAGCAAGCCATATGTTTTTATAAGTTATAAGAGTGATGATTTGAAAACTGTATTAGGGGATATTGTATATAAGTTGGTAAAAGAACATGGATTGAATGTATATTTCGATGGAGATTTTAGTGGACATAATCCATTATGGACAGATCAGTTTCCAGAGAATATGGAGTCGGGTAATTGTCGTGGAGTTGTTGCGTTTATAGATGATGCATATACAAAGAGCTATGTGCAACTATGTGTAGAGAGGTTCTTGGTTATGTTAATGCTTAATGACAATGTGTATGGTGTTGGCGTTACAATAAATGATATAGTCAGCACAATAAAAGATGTATGCGGAGAGGAAGTTGTAAGCGATATTACTGCTAATACAGATAAAGGCTACTCATAATTAATATAATTAAAAATGATTTTTTGATTTTTAAAACTAAGGAGAGGGTATGAAAATGTTGATTTTCATACACAGAAATGGAGATTAATATGAAGCGAAATAAATACAAAGATTATCTATGGTATACGGCACTTGCAGTATTTATTATATGTGTGATTGAAGGTATATTTTTCTACCATAATGTAGATAATCCGTTTCTTAAAGTAACATTAAACATACAGAATGCAATTAAAGCATATAAGATAGATCCTGATATAAAGCAGAAAGAAGCTATTGCGTATATGCAGGCAACAGGTGGTGGCATATTAAGTGGAATAATAACATATGTGTATTGTATTGCTGTTATTGTTGCACCATTCTGTACAATAGGTGCATTAACCGTTCTTATCAGAAAACCAGCCAGCTATGTCAGAGGACTGTTTAGCCAGAGAAATAAAAAGCGCGTATTGGTTATTGGTGAAGGAAAATATAAGTTTTCTCTTATAGATGCATTGACTAAAGATTGTCGTGTTACAGTGGTTGAAAGCACCATACTTTCAGATGATAAGAAGCTTAAATATATAAACAAAGGTGTAAAGTTTGTGCAGAAGTATCAGGATATGCATATTAAAAGTGTAATAAAAATGCTTGATATGTGTAAATTAAGTGATGTTTTTCTGTGTGATGATAATTCAATAGAAAATATTGAATGTTTAAATGCATTTACAAAGAGCTTTGAAAAAAATATAAATGCATCTGAAAATAAAGAGTATCTGCAGATTCATCTGTGCTGCAATGACAATTCAATGGCAGAACTGATAAGACAGTATTATGATAAAATAGATACAAGAACTTTTGATCTTGACATAGTAGATGTTAATAAAATGGCTGTCAATAAAATGTATAAAGAACATCCTGTATATACAGCTAATAAGGGTGATGATTATGATGTTCATATAGGAATCATTGGATTTGGTGATTTTGGCCAGAGTGCATTAATACAAGGACTTAATATGTCGGTTTTATCAGCAGAGTCTACTATATGTATAGATGTATTTGATAAGGATATGGAATCAATAATAGGAAGTTTCATGAAGAATTTTTCAGTTGATGTCCTGAAGGGATTGAAGTTCATAAAAGAAGATATATATGAAGGTAAAAGTATTGAATATTATGAATTGAAATTTCCATTTGATACAATACCAGAGCAATTTGGTATAGATGGAAAGGTATGTTTAAGATTTTTTAATACGGATGCAAGGACATTACAGTTTAACAGTATTTTTAAAAGATGTAATGACGACAAATTATTTACATATCTTATTGTGGCAATGAGTGATACACATTTAATGTCTAATACACTTATTGAATTGAAGCAGCTGTTATACAATAAGGGTGATAGCTGTATTAATATTCCTATAGTTGTCAGGGCTAAGGAAAACAATGATTTTGCTAATATTTATGGTGAGAAGAATCTATTTACAATAAACAAGAATAAAGATATTTTTTCATATGCTTCTATAACTAATCGTGATATTGTAAATGATGCAAAGATATTTAATCATAGATACAATATGTTGTATGAAATAATAAGCAGATATAAAGCAGATAAAAATATTGTTGTGGATGATAAGTTTATGTTATCTGAAGATATAGAGGAACGTCTTAAGAAAGATTCAATAGAGCTTAAAGAGAATAAGAAAATATCAGAAGAAATAGATGAGGTATGGCATAATAAGGGCATATTTGACAGGGAATCAAGTATAGCACAATCATTGCATCAGGATATTAAAAAATGGATTATTTATGAAAAACATGCATATTCTCTTACAGATAACAGAGAAGAGCTTGAAAGAATTGAACACAGAAGATGGAATATTTTCATGATAACACATGGCTTTAAATATGAGAAAGCTGAAAGAAAAGATATGTATGCTAAAACACATCCATGTATTTCAAAATGGGAAGTTTTGAAGGTAGAAAAGCCAGATACATTAGAGTATGACTTTACACCATATTACATATTAAAAGCAGACAGATGATTTAATTGAATATCAGTAAGTAAATTACACCACAACCAGACAAATATAAGATACAGGACTGCCTGTATCTTATATTTGTCGTCCGTTCGTTATCAACTAAAATTCAATCAAACTATTATTTGCAATTGTTATTGTACATTATTGCTATTTGGTGTATTATTGCCATTTATATTTCTGTTATCGTTCATATTTTTTCCGCCATTCATGTTACCTCCACGGCCACCACCATTAAAACCGCCAGGATTGCTGCCAAAGCTGCCGGCATTGGATGCACCCATGGTTCCTGCAGATTGTGTCCAGTTTGTTAATGAAGAACCATCGCAGTAAAGAGTGTATTCAGTGTTTGTTGTAAGAGCAGATGTGCATATCCAGCTATTTGAGTAACTGTTGTTTAATGTAAAGCTTATTATTTCATTACCGCTGGAATCTTTTACTGAGTAGCTTCCTGCGTTAAATGATACAGAGCTGAATACGTAAGCATTAACTGAATTTACAGGAGTTTCACATATACCGCCTAAAGCTACACATGTTCCACCAGTTATAGTAATATTTCCGTCAACATCAATAGAACCAGATACCTGACCTGATGAACTGCCACCTTTCACAAAAACCATACCGCCAGACTGTGTGTAGCTGCCGTTAGAATCTATACCATCTGTATCGCCAGAACCGGTTGTTACATCAATGTATCCACCAGTTATATTAATAAGAGGAGTAGATGTGCCATCTCCGGTACATGCATTAATGCCATCATCAGCTGCATATACAAAGCTTTGTCCACCACTGATGTTGATTGTTATAGCCTCAAGACCCTCGTAGGATGTTAAAACATTTATATATCCATCAGTTATATTAAGCTCTTTATCTGCATGTATTCCATCATCACCTGTAGAGATTGTGATAGTTCCACCTGATATAGATATTATACCCTTGCCATCTTCGCCGGTTTCAAGAACACCAGAATCTGAGTTGGCATGAATACCATCATCAGTTGAACTTATGTTAATGGCTGCACCAGATATATTTATCTCGCTCTCGGCTTTGATTCCCTTTGTAGAGTAAGACTTTTTAGATGAATTTCCTGAGCTGTTATTGCCAGGCATACCATTAGCAGCTCTGTTTCCACTGCCGAAGTTACCTTTCATGTCAGGATTATTGCCTGAATTGCTGCTACTGTTATTCATATCAGGAGGATTGCCCATGTTCCCATTGTTCTGAGTATTGTTCATATCAGGAGGATTGCCCATGTTCCCATTGTTCTGAGCATTGTTCATATCGGGTGGAGTTCCCACGCGGCTGTTATTCTGGTTGTCTGTATTGGCAGTTGTTATGTATGTCATCATAGTTGCATTGGATGATGATTTAGATGATGAACCTTGATTCTGATTTGATGAACCTGGGTTGCTGGCTGATGAATCTGGGGTGCTGATTGAAGAATCAGAGCTGCTGGCTGAAGAACCGGAGGTGTCGGCAGCTACGGCTTCACAATAATCAGAATAAGTATCTGTATATATATTCAGATTTCTATCACCTGAAACATCTACACCATATGCAGCATCTATGCCGTCACAGGCAGCATATATATCAATATTTCCACCAGATATTATTACATTTCCTTTCTGTTTTCCTTTGGTTGAAAGACTGCTGTTTGATGTTTTGATGCCATCGCCTTTTCTGGATATAGCTATTATTTCACCAGATTCTATAGCTACCTCATCGTTTCCTTTTATAGCATTATTTATAGCATTAACCTTGATGGTAACATTTTTAATAGAAATGTCATCTTTGCTCTGGATACCGTTGTTATAGTTGCCAGTTACTGATAATGCCCCTTTTCCAACCAATTTAAGGTCACATGCTGCATAGATGGCAGCATTACCATTTTCACTGGAAGAATTGTCTGAATTGTCGTCAGCTTCAGCTCTTGCATCAACTATACAGTTATAAGTGTTTTCCTCAGATTTGATTTTTACATTATCAGCATTTTTAATATAAATAGGTGAACCGTTAGAACATGTGATGGATGTACAATTCAATACAATGGTGATTTCGGCATTATCGTCAGCATTAACTACAATCTGTCCTTCTGATAAGAGTCCGGTAACGGTATATTCGCCAGCCTGTGTTATGGTATATACGGAATCATTCTGTGTTATTGTAGAACCATCAGTTGATGTAATGCTGAATTCTCCTGTTATTTCAGTTTTGTAGTTATCGGCATCATATGCGTGAGTTACATTGGTATCCTGGGCAGTAATGCTGGAAGTTACAGTGGTATCAGTATTTTTGTTGTTGGTTGTATAGTTTTGTGAACCACAGCCTGATGTCATAAGACACATGGCAAGAATAACTGCGGCTACGCATGATTTGTTTACTTTTTTTAAATTAGTCATATATATTCATCCTTTCATTCATTATCTCTTTAGTTAATATAGATTTTGTCGGATAGATATCGTTAATGCATATATCATTAATATCAATATCAATATCTATGTCAGGTGGATTCTAAAGTCAAAAGTTTTATTATGCAGGCATAAATAATGTTTTGATCTTCTGCCCTTTACATCTTATCTATAGTGTAGGTGGGAATAGTGAAGAAAATATGATAAGAATGAGGATATTTTGTGTCCTGGAGAATGACAAAAGAAAAAGCCGAGGCAGGGTTTTTATTCCTGTATCGGCTTTATTGGCTTTATTGGCTTTATTGGTGTTATGGAGTGTTTATCAGCGCTTTGATGTCTTCTTCTGGTGTGGTGATAGGTGCTATGCCATATTTTTCCACAAGAAGGTTCAGAATATTAGGAGACAAAAACGCAGGTAGAGAAGGACCAAGACGGATGTTTTTGATACCAAGGTGCAGAAGCGTCAACAAAATGCAGACTGCCTTCTGTTCGTACCATGAAAGAACGAAGGAGAGCGGAAGCTCATTTACAGTACATCCAAATGCATCCGCAAGTGCCAGAGCAACCTGAATCGCCCCGTAAGCATCGTTACACTGACCCATATCCATCAGTCGTGGCAGACCATTGATTTCTCCAAGATTAAGATCATTGAAACGGAATTTGCCACATGCCAGGGTGAGGATGATACTGTCAGAAGGAGTTTGTTTAACAAAATCTGTGTAATAGTTTCGACCCGGTTTAGCACCATCACATCCGGCAACCAGGAAGAAATGGCTGATTGCACCTGATTTTACAGCATCTACTATAGTATTGGCATGTGACAGTATAGCTGAATGACCGAATCCGGTTGTCACCTTCGTACCTCCATTGATGCCTTTTAATGTCTGATTTTCTTTATAGCCACCAAGTTCAAGTGCTTTTTTGATAACTGGCGTAAAATCTTTTTTCTCATCAATATGAACAGCGCCAGGGAAAGCAACCACCTCTGTTGTAAATACTCTGTCAGCATAACTGCTTTTTGGCGGCATCAGACAGTTGGTAGTGTAAAGAATCGGAGCTGGAAGATGATCAAACTCTTTCTGCTGATTCTGCCATGCAGTTCCAAAATTTCCTTTTAAGTGTGGAAATTTTTTCAAGAGTGGATATGCATGGGCAGGGAGCATTTCACCATGAGTATATATGTTGATTCCTTTTCCTTCTGTATGTTCAAGTAAAAGCTGCAGGTCTTTAAGATCATGACCTGTCACGACAATAAAAGGTCCTTTTTCGATGGTAAGTGTAACATCAGTGGGCTCTGGCATTCCATAGCTGTTTGTATTTGCTTTATCAAGAAGTGCCATACACCTAAGGTTGATCTCGCCTACTTTAAGTACTGTAGGAAGCAGTGTTTCTATACTTTCTTCGTAACCAATCTTAAATAATGCTTCGCAGAAGAATCGGTTTACTTCATCATCTTCATAATTCAGAACATTTGCATGGTAAGCATAGGCGGCCATTCCACGAATACCAAAAAGAATAAGAGATTTTAAAGAGCGGATATCTTTATCGGCATTCCACATCTGCTGCATGTCGTATTCGTTTGTTTTACCACATGGCGACTGACATTTGCTGCAGTCAGGAACCAGTCGTTCTTTCTCAGCTCTGACTTTTTGTATCATATTTTCGATTGCTGCATTATCAAAACTTACATTTGTAACTGTTGTAAACAGACCTTCAATTATGACTTGTACGGTTCTTTTAGAAATAGCTGATGCACTGTCTACAGCTCTTGCAAGACCAATCAATGCACCTGTCAGCTCATCCTGTAATTTGGCTGTATCTGCATTTTTTCCACAGACACCTGCATTTCCTGTACAGCCAGTACATCCGGCTGTCTGTTCACACTGAAAACAAAACATTTTTTTATTCATTCCAGTAATCTCCTTATTAATCAATAATTTTTCCATCAATACTTATTGTTACAACCTGCCATGGTATGAATTTTCCACTATTTTGAAGTGCATTTTTTACTGCCATCTCCAGACCACCACAGCATGGAACTTCCATTCTTACGATTGTCACACTTTGAATGTTGTTATTCTGAATAATAGCAGCCAGTTTCTCACTATAATCAACCTGGTCTAATTTCGGACAACCTATTAGTGTTACCTTATTCTGAATAAAATCCTGATGAAATCCAGCATAAGCGTAAGCAGTACAATCGGCGGCTATCAGAAGTTTTGCACCATTAAAATATGGTGCACTGATAGGTGCAAGTTTGATCTGTACCGGCCAGTTCTCAAGTTGTGATATCGAATCTGCACCTGAAAATGGTTTTGCGGTCTCAGGCGTTTTTGTTCGCTGTATCTGCATGATTTTAGATCCTGGACAGCCGGTGTGAGGTGACATTGCATGGTTTTGGGCAGCTATTTTACTCTGTGCTTCTTTTACAGCATCTTCATCATATGCAGGTGCTTCTCTTTCCTCAAATGAAATAGCTCCTGTAGGACATTCTGGGAGGCAATCCCCCAATCCGTCACAAAAATGTTCTCTTACCAGCTCGGCTTTTCCGTCTATAATATCAATGGCACCTTCGTGGCAGGCAGTTGCACATGCACCACATCCGTTACATTTTTCTTTATCAATTCGTATAATTTTTCTTATCATTTTACCCTCCATTAATAGAATTTTATTTTTGTTTCTGTTAGAATCATATTATAATAAATACAACTTGTATGTTTGATTTCCAACAGGAGGTGAGATTTTGAAAAAATATTTACCTATTTTAAAAAACAGTCCTTTTTTTAAAGGTCTTACTGATAATGAGATATTATCTGTATTGCACTGTGTAGAGGCAGTAACAGTTTCTAAAGAGAAGGATTCTTATATTTTCAGAGCAGCAGATTCTACACAGGTAATGGGATTAGTATTGTCAGGTTGTGTTCTTATTATTCAGGAGGATCTCTGGGGACATCGGAATATTCTGTCTAAATGTCATGCTGGTGATTTTTTTGGAGAACCATATGCGGCAAGCCCTGGTGCTGTTCTGAACATCAGTGTGGTAGCAGATGAGGATTGTGAGATTGTTTTTTTAAATATACAGAAGCTTCTGGTTACTTGTCCAACTGCATGTGGGCATCATCAGAAGCTGATTCGCAACCTGGTCAGTGTACTGGCAAATAAGATACTGATTCTGAATGATAAGATTACACATGTTGGCAAGCGGACAACAAGGGAGAAATTATTGTCATACCTGTCAGCAGAATCTATCAGACATTCGTCATTGTCCTTTGATATTCCTTTTGACAGGCAGCAGCTGGCAGATTATCTTTGCATTGACCGCGCAGCAATGTCTACTGAGATATCAAAGCTGCAAAAAGAAGGCTTTATAAAAACGCATCGAAATCATTTTGAGGTGCTTTGCAATAATAATACAAATGTATTGAGGTAGAAGATGGGTTAAAGCGTAAATCGGAGGTGCTGGGAATAAGAAAGAAATATAACAAAGAGCTGCTAATAAATTCATAGTAACTTAAAAAAGAATCACCATCAAGCTATAATGACAGCATATGTGAAAGAAAAAGGAGAGAATGAGTTTAATAGACAAGAGGCTTTAGCAGCGATGCGTAGAGCTGGAAGGTGATTTTTAATGGCAAAATATGAGAAAAAATTAGATGATGATATACATTGCCCACTTGAATATGGATTGGCAATATTTGGTGAAAAATGGAAATCACGCATAATAAGTGTGTTATCTGCAGCCGAAAAGCTTCGATACAGTGAACTTCGAAGAGAAATGTGCAATATTACGGATGCAGTACTTGCTGCAACATTAAAAGACCTGATAGAAGTTGGGATTGTTGAAAGAAAATCCTATGATGAAATCCCACCAAGGGTAGAGTATATGTTGACACAAAAAGGAAAATCTGTTGTGCCTATTTTGCAGAATATTTGCCAATGGTAAGGTGTTTTTTATAAAGATGATGTTGAAAATGAAATGCTGCAATGCCAGAGATGTGATCATAACGGATAGGGGGAAATAGATTATGCTTATATATACAGAAGAAAAAAAGTTTACGAAAGAACAGATTCAAAAGTTATTTCTATCGGTTCATTGGATATCAGGAAATTATCCAGATTGACTGTATAAGGCTCTTATGAATTCCTCAACTGTGCTTACCGTCTGGGATGATGAAAAACTTGTTGGTCTGACAAGAGTATTGGATGATACTGAGATGTTAGCACAGATACATTATGTACTAGAACGTACTGGTATTAATCAGGCAGATATCAGCAAGCTTGGGTTTGTACCTAAACAAAAAGCGTGATTATATGACCTCACTGGATTGTTGTCTGGTGAGGTTATTATATTAAGGAGAAAAAACTATGATAAAAGTACTTTTTATCTGCCACGGCAGTATTTTCCGAGAACGCTGAAAACCTTGAATTTATAGTATGTTTTGGACTCTGAGGGAGCAATTTACTAAGAATTTACTAAGAACAAAAATTAGTAAGAAATCCCTAGCACGAATTTAGAAATGAATATGAAACTTAGGACTTTATTAGTTGTGAAAAACAATTAGTAAAGTCCTTTTTATTTTCAAAGAAGGAGGTTCAAAACATGAATAGTACAGCGTTAGGTGCAGAGAACATTATTTTTATCAGCGATGCACATGAGAAATTGAAAGAGGTACGGTATCAGGATGTGTACCACAAGGCACTTTGCTATTGCATTGGTATTAACAACGATACCAGAAGAAATGCAAATCGCATTTATGATTTTAAGACAGGCTGTGTAAAGACAGAATGTTTACAGGAAGGTTGGCAGACCAGCGGAAGTGTCAAAGTAGTCAGAATGGCGTTTAATCTGTACTGCAACAGTACACCAAGAGTGGATGATTACAAGGACGCAGAGGAACAGCTCAATGAGTGTAGGCAGTATACGGTGGAAGAACTATTCTGCTGTGCCTATGCACCATTTTTTTGGCAGGCAATACAGATTCGGTACCCGGAATATGCAACCGTAAACCTAAAACTGTATGCCCTGTTTGGAGGAGCAGATTGATGTTAAAGGTTCGATTGATGGGAACGAAGAATGATATTAAATGGTTTGGGAAGATTTTGCAAAGAAATTCCAAAATCGAAGTGACAGAGTTTTCAGATTTATACCCGAATAAAGGGACAAAGAAGTTTTACAGAGCGTATGTAGAAGTGAAAAAGACTAATGTAGCAGAAAGTTAGCAGAGAGTAAAGGAGAATGTATCATGTGTAAAATAATAGCAATCGCAAATCAGAAAGGTGGAGTCGGAAAGACCACCACAACAAGTAATTTGGGAATAGGATTAGCAAAGCAGGGAAAGAGAGTTCTGCTTGTAGATGCTGATGCACAGGGCAGTTTGACTGCAAGTTTGGGATTTACAGAGCCGGACAAGCTGGAGGAAACTCTTGCGACTGTGATGGCGAATATCATCAATGATGTGGAAATGGAAGATGATTACGGGATTTTAAGGCATGAGGAAGGAATTGATCTTATGCCCGGCAATATCGAATTATCCGGTCTGGAGGTATCCTTGGTAAATGTCATGAGCAGGGAGCTTGTGATGCGTTCCTACATAGAGCAGGTGAAAGAGCGATATGATTATATCCTGATTGATTGTATGCCTTCACTTGGCATGATAACCATAAATGCATTTGCCTGTGCAGACAGTATCTTAATTCCGGTACAGGCGGCATATCTGCCAGTGAAGGGGTTGGAACAGCTTATCAAGACCATTGGTAAGGTGAAACGACAGATTAACCCGAAGCTGTCTATTGAGGGCATATTGTTGACCATGGTTGACAGCAGGACAAATTATGCAAAGGACATTAGTGCATTACTGATTGAGAATTATGGTAGCAAAGTAAGAATATTTGAGAATAGCATTCCGATTTCCGTAAGAGCTGCCGAGATTTCGGCAGAGGGTGTCAGCATCTATCAGCACGACCCGAAGGGAAAAGTGGCAAGTGCCTATCAGTCATTGACGGAGGAGGTGCTTGGCAATGAGTAAGGCAGGAAGTGCGGCAAAGGTAAAGTTAAACAGTTTTGATGATTTATTCGGTGCTTCTGATATGACAGCGGGCACCGATCAGGTACAGGAGATACCTCTTTCAGAGCTTTATGAGTTCAAAGGACACCCTTTTAAGGTGCTGGATGATGAAAAGATGCAGGAAACAGTGGAGAGCATCAGAAACTATGGTGTGCTTATGCCGGGTATTGCAAGACCAAGGGCAGAGGGCGGTTATGAGATAATTGCCGGACACCGTAGAAAACACGGCTGTGAGCTTGCAGGTCTTTCCACCATGCCTATGTTTATCAGAGATTACAACGATGATGAAGCTACAGTGATTATGGTGGATACTAATATCCAAAGAGAGGATATTCTTCCAAGTGAAAAAGCAAGAGCTTATTCCATGAAGTATGAAGCCATGAAGCATCAGGGCAAAAAGGGAAATGGAAGCAGCCTTGATGAAGTGGGAGAAGCAGCCGGGGAGAGTGGCAAGACAGTTCAGCGTTATATATGGCTTGCCCGCCTGTCAGATGAATTACTGGATATGGTTGATAAGAAAAAAATCGGTTTGGTACAGGGTGTTGACATATCTTTTCTGACAGAGCAGGTACAGGAATGGGTGCAGGTCATTCTTGAAGAAACGGGTGCAGCTATCTCGACTACACAATCATCAAAGTTAAAGGAATATGGGAAAAAAGGCGAGCTGACTCTGCCCATGGTAAGACTGATCTTGACAGAGGAAAAGCCAAAGGAAAGAAAAGTTACAATCAAGGCTGATAAAATCAGCAGATATTTTACGGAGGATTATTCCAGTGAGGATATAGAAAACATTATCTATCAGCTATTGGAAGAATGGCAGAATATCTTTGGGCGAGACTTGGGTGCTTCAATTATGCGCCTACCTTCTTTGGAACTTCTCTGCCGGAGGTTGTCGACATCAAAGAAAATCAAGATGGAACAGTCACATTAACAGTTGAGGCGGTCTGTGACATGGTCATTTGCGATGATGCAGTCATAACCCATGAACTTACGGTAAGGTTTGCAGAGGATGGCAGTTTTCAGTATTTGGGGAATGAAATCCTAAATGACGGAATTATGCATATACCAGATTACCAATACCGTATTAAAGAATGATTTGATAATACTGGTGTTTTATGGTATTTTTACAGATATGAAGAAAGGAGACTTACATGAAATATATTTATAAAATCACGGGAAAAGTAAGTTTAATACTATATATATTTATGTTGTATCAATTCTGGCATCTATGTCAATATGGTGGCTTGAGAAGGCATATACCGATGTTGGCGTTAGGTATAATAGGATTGGTTGGCACAGTGGTTCTCTGGCTGATTTCGAAAAGGCATAATCAAGAAGTTAATTCAGGAGATAATGGAAATAAGAAACTTTTCTATACGGAAATGATACTCCTTATAGCAGCAACTTTATTCTTTGGTGGACGTATCGTTTATTCTGCAGTTCCGTATCACGGGGCACTGTCTTGGAAACTTGATGAGTGGATGCGTAAAAAAGAAGTAGAACTGGAGCATAATAATCTTTTTGAGGATGGTGTAGAAGGGATTCTGATGGATTTGGATGAAGCATTGCAACTGCCGGAAGAACTCTATATTGCAAATAAATATCAGGTGTCATTTGATGAAAACGGAACGATTCAAAGGATTTATGCATTCATATATGGAAAAAATGAGGCTGGAGAGAAAAAAACGTATCTTATTGATTATGACGCAGACAGCAGTAATGATATGACTGTTTGGATAGATGGTAATGTGAATGGAGAATATAGTGACGATATGCGTTTGTCTCCAATGATTGAAATTTTGAACAATTCAGACTGGACGAGTCAGGTAGAGGCGTGGGCTGAAACATTTGAAGAGCAGCAGATTTATGAAATACTCTATATGGGGCGAAGATCTTTTAGTTCAGAGGAAGGCTTACAATATATTTCGGGAGATGCAGATGGTGATGGAACTGAAACAGGAACCGGCAATTTTACTCAGCTTAGAAGCGGTGGAGAAATCGTTGGGTTTGAGGTATCTTTGCATATTCCTGATTTAAATAGTGTCACACCTGTTCGATATATTATGGAGCCTGAGTACGTCAGTCAACAAGAATTGAAGCAGGAGAATACGATGCAGCAGGTGGAGGATGCTAAAGATACAGAAAGTTGGACTGTGGATCAAAGTGATGGAACTATGTATTTCTTTTTAGATGAAAATAATGGATGGCGTTTGGTGATAACGGATGCAGCTGCCGGAAGCAGATTTTATGTAATGGAAAAGACAATGGATGGTGGTTCTACTTGGGAATGCATAAATGATGATCCGTTCAGTGGACAATTGGGAGTTGCAGAAGGTTTAATATTTTATGATGAGAACTTTGGGGTTGCAGGAATTACAGGCGCATCCCAGTCCTATTCCCGCTTATATGTCACTCGCGATGGCGGAAGGACCTTTGAAGAAATGAAACTTCCAATGGATCTTGTTTCAGAATTACCACAAATCGCTATCGATTGCGGATTTACGGTGGAGGATTTTGATTACCTGAATATGCCTGAAAAAGAGGACGACACATTGACGATAACGGTTACCACAGATGCAGCGGAGAAAGATGGGATTGTATTTCAGTCAACTGATTATGGAGCGACATGGGAATACAAAGGGCTTGTTCAGATAGCGAATTAAGAAAAATCGGGTAAAAGTCAGAGATTGACCTTTACCCGATTCTTTATTTCCAGATATTCATGTCAGACAAGATAGACATGGTTATTTCAGTTGCGTTGCCTCCGGTAGCATCGCTGTCTGCACCAATGTTGGTAGCAAAAAAGTATGTATTATCTGCAGTTTCGATATAACCGATAAACCATCCGTTCACATCCTGGCCATCCACACGTCCGGTTCCGGTCTTTCCGTAGAATGTTCCGGCATCGGAAGAAGAAAGGCAGATGGAATCTTTTACTGCATTGATGTTTTCAGGAGCAAATCCAAAGTTGTTATTCTGCAGCTGGGTTAAAAGTTCGACTTGCTCTATTGGAGAAATTTTCAAGGAAGACTCCATCCAATAGGTGGAGAAATCACCGCTCATGTTCTTATTTCCATATCCGATTTCCTTGATATAATCGTAAACGGAAGTAGTACCAAGTTGTTCGTCCACTGATTGGAAGTACCAGTTCACAGATGAAGCCATAGCAGACTGCAAGGTCTGATCAGCGTTCCATGCTTCAAACGGATAGTTTTCTCCATTCCATGCAATAAAAGAATCCTGTGGTGTAATGACACCTTCTTCCAATCCAAATAAAGCATCATATATCTTGTAAGTGGAATCCGGTGCAACTCGTAGCGTAGCATGTTTTATATCATGTATGCTCCAGACATCATTTCTAAGATCGTATAAAACAAAGCTTCCTTCGTATTTTCCAAAGTATTTAGAAAAATCTACATATGAAATATTTTCTGAGGAAGATTTCCATTGGTAGCGACTTTCGTCCGCTGCATATGTAGAAATAAAAGGTGTAAGTCCCATTATTAGAACTGTGGTCAGTATAAAAGCAGTCATGCCTTTTAATTTCTTGCAAAACGTTGGTTTCTCATAAGAGGCAATGTTGATAATGCGACGCTTCATTTGTTTCATGTTTCCGCTAAGGTTGGCGGCAAAAGGAAAAGGAGAAAAGGAGACCTTTTCTATAAAGTTAATCAGCGTATTTCCGTAATCCTCATAATCGTCCTCTTCAAGCATTTTTAGAACAGAAGTGTCACAGGCAACTTCTCTGTCGTTACGCATTTCTCTTAGTGCAAACCAGACAAAGGGGTTAAACCAATAAAGCACTCCGGCAAAGTTCATAAGATAATTGGCAATGGCATCCTTATGTCTGTAGTGTTGCAGTTCATGCAATAGCATATATCTCATATCAGATTCATGATAATCTGAGATTAAATGAATTGGCAGATAAATACATGGCTTCAAAAATCCTACAATAATAGGGGATTTCAAAAAAGCGGTACTGTACACAGGAATATTCCTTATTATTTTCATCTCATTCAAACATCTGTTATACAGTCTGCGAACTTTCGGATTCTGAAGGGGAAGTGCAGATCTCTTTATAGTGCGTAAACGAAGAGAAGATTTGATTACCAATATCATCATCACAAGCATTCCCACAATCCAAATACTCAATAAAATGTACCCGGTAACGGATGATGTGTCATGGTTTACAGAAAGGGCAAAGTCATTCATCCAATTTGTAGTACCAGATAAATCGGTATTCATAACATTATTTGTACCAACATCGGCATGAGAAGTGGTGGAGTTTTGTACGCTACTGAGCCATGAGAAAATTTGCGGGAAACTAACTAGACGGAAGGGCATAAAAGGTACTGCTAAAAGTCCGAGTAACAGCAACCACAGATTATACTGCATCCGGCTGGACAAGTTGTTTCTGAATACCCATTTGGCTATCAAAAGAATTCCGATGATACCGCTGATCAATACATTGCATAATAAAAAGCGTATCATGAAATTAGCCATGTTAATCGCCTCCTTTTTTTCCTCTCTTGGATAGAAGAGAGCGAAGCGTTTCTATTTCTGGTTCTGTCAGTTTGTCATTTTCTATGTATGCAGATAACATAGCTGTAATATCCCCGTCATAATAACGATTAAGAAAGGAATTACTTTCTTGGCAAATATATTCACTTTCTTTTACTAATGGAGTATAAACGAAAACACGACTTTGTTTTTCATAAGTGAGTACACCTTTAGTAACAAGACGTTTAATAAGTGTTTGTATCGTTTTAGGACTCCAGCTTGTGGACTGCAGTAATTTTTCTGTTATTTCATTGGTGTTAATTGGAGCATGTTTCCATACGATTTTCATAACTTCATATTCAGCTTCGGAAATCTGCGGCAAGTCACTCATTTAAAATCCCTCCTAAAATCTTACGGTTGTAATAAAAATATTATAAGTTCTAATTTTTCTGCTGTCAATTCAAACAAACAGGTTGATTTAAAATCTTACTTGTGTAATAATTAAAATATTACACAAGTAAGATTTTAGAGAGGAGAAAAAATATAAGCAAAAATAATTGAAAATAAGAAAACCAATAGTGTCAAATAGATTCTATTGGTTTATCAAAGAGTAGGGTTATCTTGTTTTCGCAGTAATTCAAGCAAATAACGAACCATAGGTAACAAATCATTTGCTTCCTGTTCCGTGCAATCATTTATTAAGGTAAGGAGCTTCTGAAGATTTGGCTTCTGGTCGTTGCTATCCGGATAGAAAATCTTATCTGCTGGTATCTTAAGATATGTAATCAATGGATACAGTTTCTCAAATTTCGGATTACCACGTCCGGCTTCGATGTTCAATATAGTGCGTTGATCTAGATTAAGAATTTCTGCCAGCTTTTCCTGTGAAAGACCGAGTTCTGTACGGGCTTCACGTACTGCGTTGGCAAGATTTTGTTTTATATCCTGCATTGTAATTCACCTCGATAGTAGTTTACATTACACATCGACAGGAGTGAATTGCGTTAGAATACAGAGCGAATATGGAGTACAGTACATGTGGAGACTGTAGTTTTGATGTCAAAGGTGAACCCTAAGAAGTAAAAAATATGTAGTAAATAAAAGGCTTTTCAGAGAGCTATCGTTAAAGAGTACGATTGGCTGCTGGAAAGCCTTGTATGCCGAGCTGCTGACTACCGGCAAGCTGAACGATTACCTTGCAGACCTCAACGAGCAGGCAGAAGCAATGTTTTCTCGGCTGGTAAAGCAGCTTTCCGAAAAAGAGGGCATAACGGAAGCCCTCAAAGCGGAAAATCAAATGCTGTGGGTGCAGAGGATGAACAACATACGTAGTGCTGCTATGGAAAGCGTTGCAAACGATTTGATTTACTGTTAGGAGGACGGCTATGAAGGTCAAGCTGGACGATTATGAGGTGAGGGTGCTGATAAACGGCTTAATACAGCAGCACAGGAGCTATGACGCAGAAACCAACGGTCAGATTGACGCCCTCGCCCTTCGCCTGTGCGACATTGCAGAAGCAATGAAGCCGGGACGGAAGAAGAAAATCTCTTTTGAGCCGGTAGAAATCAGAGTAATTCGACATTGCCTTATAGAGTGGCGAAACCGAGAGATACAGGCAGAAAGACACGGTGCGGTGGATGCCTTAAACGAACTGCTGATATGGTTTACCCGCTAAAGAGAAAAGTCGTTGTCACAGACGGCGGCTTTTCCTTTTCGGGTAGTATTCAAGAAGTCATAAAGTTCCGTGAGTAATGGAAGAAGGCAATGCTTTGAGAAAAAGATGAGAGCAATATTCTGAAAACTACTTGAGATTTTGGGGAAAATCTGCTAAAATACTTTTGTATATCTATGGGGTGGGGGAATTCATATCCTTTTGCCTTAGAAATTATGGAAGGAGGACTTGACTATGGCAAACGGAAATGCGACAATTATTGTCGGCTTGGATCGGCTTGGATCGGCAGGAGCATAGCGCCGTTTTTTCAGCGTGTCAAGTCTTATTTCATACAATTTATAACGAACCAGTTGCCGGAGACAGGGCGCATTATGCCTTGGCTTCGGCTTTTTGCGTTTGCCGGAAGGATGGTGGTTTGATATTGAAGTCCTAACCACGACCGGCAAATCGAGCTTTTCCGGTTAAACCTTCTATCTTCTCCGGCGTGTCCGCTGTCGGAGGAAGAAAATAGCGGATAGAATTATTTTGGAGGAATGAAAATGAAGAAGAAACTTCTAAGCCTTTTGCTTGCGTTGTGCCTTGTGATGGCACTTGTTCCGATGACAGCGTTTGCTGAAGGAACTTCAGTAGATAATTGGGACGGCTCGGCAGACACGAGCTGGTATACGAGTGCGCCTGACGCTTCGGAATATCATATTTCAACGGCAGAACAGCTTGCAGGTTTGGCACAGCTGGTGAATACTGACCCCGGAACTACAAATTTTGCAGGGAAAACTTTCTATTTGGAAAATGACCTTGATTTATCCGGACATGAATGGATTTCGATTGGTACTGTCCTCGGCGGGGATTACCCTGAATACAGTTTTTGTGGTGTATTTGACGGACAGGGTCATGTGATCTCAAATCTCTACTCTCATGAATCATACATTGAGGGCGCGGATGAGTCCCATAATTTACTTAGAAATGCTCTGTTCGGCAGTGTTTACAACGGAGAAGTTAAAAACCTTGGTGTTGCAAACGCTGAAATCTGGATTGATCCTAAAGATAACAGTGCCGCAGGTAAAGGTATTTTAGTTGACTGGATGGGTAAGTCCAAAATCACGAACTGCTGGACATCCGGCAGTATTTACAGCGGCACCAAAATAGAAAAGAATATTGGCGGTATCGTTGGTGTTACCGTGCAGGGCTGCACCATTTCCGGTTGCTATTCTACTGCAACGCTTACAGGCAATTTCACGAATTCCGAGGGGTATTATACAGATCCGCAGTATTTACCACCGGATACCATTGGTGGTATTGTTGGTGCAAGATTTGATGGCAATTTAACAGTCACAGATTGCTGGTTCGGCGGCAAAATTGTTGTCAATTCTATTCTGGCTGCCGTTGGCGGAATTGTTGGATATGCCGACACTGCAACTGTCAAGAATTGCATGGTCGTTACTAAGGATATTGGCAGAGATTCCGTAACAGAAGAAGTTAACACCTGCTGGGTAGCTTATGCCCTCGGCGGCACAGTAGAAAATTGCTATTGGCCGAATGACGAGAAAGCATATGACCCGTCTCCGCTTGCGTATGTAGGAGGACAAAGTAACGAAGAACAAGGTACTGCCATCACAGACTTTACCTCCGCAGATGTTCTCACTGGCCTTCAGACTAATGCCGGTGCGGGCGTTGAATGGGTTGCCAGAATCGGTCATCCAACTTTTGTGTGGGATGACAATAACATCCCCGCTGATTACACAGCTGTCGATGCAGCCATCGCAAGGGCAACGGCTCTTGATAGCAGCCTTTATACAAATTATTCTGCGGTAGAAGATTCCATTAACTCTGTTGACCGAGCAAAAAGTAAAGTCCAGCAAACAGAGGTTGATGCAATGGCAAAGGCTATCGAGGATGCGATTTCCGCCCTGCAATACAAGGGTGCTGACTACACGAAAGTAGACGCAGCCATTGCCAAGGCAAATGCTTTGGAAAAAGATAACTACAAGGACTTCACCGCAGTGGAAGCGGCGATTAACGCAGTTGTGCGCGACAAGAACATAACGGAACAAGACGAGGTAGACGCAATGGCGAAGGCCATTGAAGATGCTATGGCCGCGTTGGTGGAAAAGCCCACAGAGGCTCCGACCGAGACACCTACGGCTGCACCTTCTACAAGCCCGACGGCGGTTCCGACTGCGACGCCTACGGTAAAACCGACGGCAACGCCCACGGCTGCGCCTTCTGCAAGCCCGACGGCGGCTCCGACCGCGACACCGACGGCAACGCCCACGGCTGCGCCTTCTGCAAGCCCAACGGCGGCTCCGACCGCGACGCCTACGGTAAAACCGACGGCTACGCCTTCTGCGAGCCCGACGGCGGCTCCGACTGCGACACCTACGGTAAAACCGACGGCTACGCCGACTCCGGCGCCGAAGGCAGACCCCAATAACCCGAAGACAGGCAGCAGCAACTTGCCGGTCGTTTTCGGCAGCGCGGCGCTCGTGCTGAGCGGAGGCGCGCTTGCAGCGGTGCTCATCTATAAAAAGAAGAGACACGAAAAGTAAAGTGAAAACCTAAAAGCAATGAACCCCCGCCCCGAAAATCGGCTTTGTGCCGGTACCCGGGGCGGGGGTTTTACATTCTTATTCAAAAAATATTTACGATTTACACGACACCGTGGTTGACACCCGTCCGGACCCGTGCTAAAATAAAATACGAATTCGTATTTTAGCGGGGTGGAGCGAAATGGAACGGTATGCGTTTTTCCGGCAGCTTGGCAAGGCGGTGTACGGCATAGACGCAGCTTACGATGTGTTCTCGAAAAGTGCGCAGATCAAACCGAACATGCTGTGGCTGCTTTCGGCGCTGAACGACGGCGAGGGGCACACGCAAAAGCAGATCTGCTGGGACTGGGGATTCCCGAAAACGACGGTGAACACGCTGATCAAAGAGCTGGAAAAGGGCGGCTTTGTGGTGCAGAGCCCCATTCCCGGCGAGCGCAGGGAGCTTTCCGTAACGCTGACGGAAGCGGGCAGAGACTACGCGAATGAGGTTTTAAAGCCCGTGTATGAGGCAGAGGAGCGGCTTTTTCGGCTGTATTTTAAAGATAAAGACCCGGGATTTGTGCAGGAGCTGTTCCGGTTTTCCGGCGTGATGCGCCGCTATTTTACAACAGGGGAATTTGAAGAAACGGGGAGAGAGACATGAAAAAAATAAGCTGGCATGAACTGAAGCCGCAGGTGAAGGAAGTTTGGGTACTGAGCCTGCCGGCTATTTTAACGCAGATCACAACCATCGTGATGCAGTATATCGATTCCGCCATGGTGGGTTCGCTCGGCGCGAACGCTTCGGCGGCGATCGGTCTGGTATCCACGAGCACATGGCTGCTGGGCGGCATTACATACGCTGTTTCGGCGGGCTTTTCCGTGCAGGTGGCGCATAACATCGGCGCGGGACGCGATGCGGAAGCGAGAAGCGTGGTGCGTCACGGCCTGTGCACGGCGCTGTGCGTGGCAGGGATTTTGTGCGCGTTGGGGCTTTCCATCCACAGTATGCTGCCGACGTGGCTCGGCGGCGACCCGGCTATTCGTTACGATGCCTCGAAATACTTCATGGTGTACGCGCTGATGATCCCGTTCTCGCAGATCAACTCGCTGAACTCGTCGTTCTTGCAATGCAGCGGCGATATGCTGACGCCAAGCATTTTAAACGCCGCCATGTGTTTACTCGATGTGGTGTTCAATACCATTTTCATTCCGCATTTCGGCGTGATGGGTGCGGGAATCGGCACGGCGAGTGCGTGTGCGGTCGTCAGCCTGACGATGGCGTGGCGCTGTCTGTTGTGCAACCCGCATTTGCGGCTCAACCGCAAAGAGACCGAAAAACACGGCTTTGACCCGGAAATTCTCAAAAAAGCTTTGAAGATCGGTCTGCCGGTCGGCGTGCAGGAGATCGCCATGTGCAGCGCGCAGGTCGTCGCAACCATGATCATTGCGCCGCTCGGTGCAGTCTCCATCGCGGCAAACTCCTTCGCCGTGACGGCAGAGAGCTTGTGCTACATGCCGGGCTACGGTATCGGCTCGGCGGCGACGACGCTCGTCGGGCGCAACATCGGCGCGGGAAAGACCGACCTTGCCAAGCGCTACGGCAACATCTGTATCGTGATGGGCGCGGGCTTTATGGCGATAACGGGACTTTTGATGATGTTCCTGTGCCCGTTTGTATTCAGCATTTTGACGCCCGATCTCTCCGTCCGCGCGCTTGCGGCGCAGGCGTTGCGCATCGGGCTGCTGGCTGAACCGCTGTACGGCGTTTCCATCGTTGCGGCGGGCGCACTGCGCGGCACCGGCGACACCTTCGTGCCGAGTATGATGAACCTCGGCAGTATTTGGGTGGTGCGCATCGGGCTTGCACTGCTGCTCGTCGGCCATTTCGGTCTGCCGGGCATGTGGACGGCCATGGCGACGGAGCTTTGCGTGCGCGGCCTTTTGATGCTGTACCGTCAGAAAACAACAAAGTATTATAAAAAATATAATAAAACAACTGAAACGAGCGAGCCTGAGCTGTTAGAAGCTGCGGAAAGCTGAAAAGCGCTGCGAAAGGACGCTCAATACGGAAAATACGGAGCATACGGTAACGGCGCCGCACAGGGTAAATTATCTCTGTGCGGCGCCGTTTTGCTTGTGATTCAAATTTTAAAGCTGTGGGTAGATCTCCTCAAAGACGGCGCGCAGCAGTGCACCGGCATCGCGGCTTTCGGCGGTGACGGTGACGACGGCGTTTTTGTCGCGCATCAAAATGACGAACTGGCCGTATTTGCCGTCGGCGCGGAAGGAACCCTCGGGGCCTGCCCAGAAGAGGTAGCCGTAACCCTCGCTGTCGTTTTCGACCTGTTTTGAGGTCGCTTCTTTGACCCACTCGGCGGGGATGAGCTGCTTGCCGTTCCATTCGCCGTTTTGCAACAATAACTGACCGAACAGGTGCAGTTCGTCGATGGTGAGGAACAGGCCGCCTGCACCGAAGGTCTGACCGTTCGGGTCATTTTCCCATGTGGGCAGCTGAATGCCCATCGGCGCGAACATGCGCGGCATCAGGTAATGAACAAGGTCGCAGCCCGCGCGGCGCTGCACGAGAATGCCGGCAAGGTACGGGCCGACGTTGTTGTACACGAATTTTTCGCCCGGCGCGTACACGAACGGCTGACGAAGCGCAAGGCGCACCCAGTTGCGGTCTTCATAGTACGGGCGTTCGCCGCCCATTAAAAAGCTTTTTTCCTGTCCGAGACACATGGTGAGCAGATCGCGCACCGTGGCGGCCTTTAAGTTGTCAGAAACGATTTCGGGCAGGTCATCCTTGAATGCGTCCGTGAGCTTTTCGTCGATGGAGAGCAGGCCCTCTTTTTGCGCAATGCCGACTGCCATAGAAGTAAAGCTTTTGCTTGCGGAATACACATTGCGGCGGCAGGCATCGTCCCACAGCTTGCGGGCCAGCTGCGTGCCGTTTTGCGAGACCACAACGCCGAGTGCGCGAAGCGGCACTGCACGGCTTTCAAATTCGGTAAGATCGATCATAGTAAACGCCTCCTAAATGAAATCGAGTTGGTGTAAAGGGAACGAATAAAGTCTTTGGTCAAACAATACCACAATAAAAATGCCGATGCAAGTATTTTTGGCTAAAATAAGATTTTCAGAGAAAATTTGAAGTTTTTTTAAAAAAAGGGTTGACATATTGCACTTTTGAGATTATAATAATGAAGCTGTTTGAGAAATGCGCTTGTAGCTCAGCTGGATAGAGTGACTGGCTACGAACCAGTAGGTCAGGGGTTCGAGTCCCTTCAAGCGCGCCAAGGAATCCACAAAGATTTCGGTCTTTGTGGATTTTTTCTGTTTTAAGATAGATTCTATCGGTTAAAAGATTTATAAAGCTGAATGTATTTGGTCGATTCAACAAATTACTTTTGTCTTCCGACCTTGTGCGAAAGAAATACGCATTTTTACTTGCTACATCTTGCATATGTGTGTATAATAAAAAATATTATTCTGCGTTTTTCGACTTTGCCTGAAAGAAAAGTGAAAAACACATCAAATTTGAGAAACGAAAGTTGGAAGATCATGTTAGAGATCATAGCTGCCGTAAACAAAGCGGTGAACGATTTTATCTGGGGTGTTCCGGCCATGGTCTGCATCATCGGCGTAGGCTTGCTTTTAAGCTTCCGTACGCGCTTTTTGCAGATTCGCAAATTCCCCTATGCCATGCGCACCACGGCAGGGCGCATGTTCCGCAAAAAAGATGCTTCGGACGGTTCCATGACGCCGTTTCAGGCTGTATGCACGGCGCTGGCCGGCACAGTGGGCACGGGCAACATTGCCGGTGTGGCGGGCGCTATTGCGATAGGCGGCCCGGGCGCGGTATTCTGGATGTGGTGTTCCGCACTGCTCGGTATGTGCACAAAGTTTGCGGAAGTTACGTTGGCGGTGCATTTTCGTGAGCGCAGCAAGACCGGCGAGTGGGTCGGCGGGCCGATGTATTACATTAAAAACGGTCTCGGTAGGCACTGGCAATTTTTGGCGGTGCTGTATTCGCTGTTCGGCGCGCTGACGGTGTTTGGTACCGGAAACGCTACGCAGGTGAACACCATTGTAACCGCTATCGATACGGCGCTGACGCAGTACAATGTGATCGGCGCGGACCACATTCCCACGGTGAACCTTGTCATCGGCATTTTATGCGCAATGCTCGTTGCCATGGTGCTGCTGGGCGGCATCAAGCGCATCGGCAGTGTGAGCGAAAAGCTCGTGCCGTTTATGGCGCTTTTGTATGTGCTTTTGGGGCTTGGCGTGGTTGTCCTGAACATTACGCGTCTGCCGGAGGTACTGGCATCGATCGTTGTTGGCGCGTTTAACCCGAAGGCTTTCACGGGCGGTGCCATCGGTAGTCTGTTCATCAGCATGCAGCGCGGCGTTTCCCGCGGCATTTTCTCCAATGAGGCCGGCCTCGGCACGGGTTCTATCGCGCATGCCTGCGCCGATACGAAAAAGCCTGTAAAACAAGGTGTGTTTGGCATTTTTGAGGTGTTTGTCGATACCATCGTCATCTGCACATTGACGGCGCTTGTCATTTTGTGCAGCGGCACGGCGGTGAATTACGGCACCATGGCGGGCGCAGACCTGACGATTTCCGGCTTTACGACGACCTACGGCAGTTGGGCTTCCATTTTCTCTGCGGTCGCGCTGTGCTGCTTCGCGTTCTCGACCATCATCGGCTGGGGCCTTTACGGCTCGCGTTTTGTGGAATTTCTGTTCCGCACCAGTAAGGCCGTGCGCCCGTTCCTCGTCATTTATTCGTTCGTCGCAATCCTCGGCGCAACCGTCAACCTTGACCTGCTGTGGAACATCGCCGATACCTTTAACGGCCTGATGAGTATTCCGAATCTTATCGCGTTATTATTGCTTTCCGGCACGGTGGTGAAGCTGACAAAGGAATTTTTTGCGAAAGAAGACGGGCGTAAGCTCAAAAAATAACAGAAAAATAACAGATAGTATGCGGAAAATCGCCGGGGTAAGTGCGCTCCGGCGATTTTTTGTATGTGAAAATGTCGTAGAATCGTCCGTGCCATTTGGTGAGTTTGTTAGAAAGTTGCAAAATATGGCAGAAATTGCCGAAAAACTATTTAAATGTTCAACGGATTACGATATACTCTTGTCAAGAAGTTCGTTCGGCGCAGAGAGGGGACGAAAACATGAAAAAACGGCGATATTTTGCGGGTGCTGCGGCAATTCTCTTTTTACTTTTGCTTTGCGGATTTGCCCCGCAGAGCATCACGGAAGACAAGGATGCGCAGGTTTTACTGTATGAAACTTATGGTGAAAGCGAGATACTGGTCTACACCGGTCGTACGACGGTGCTGTATCGCCCGGACGGTCGTTCCGCCGAAGCACCGTTTAACGGGCAATATGCCGTTTTGCATGGCGATACCGTGACGGTTTTCGCCGAAACGGAGGAGTTCCTTGCCGTGGAGCGTTTCAGTGCGGAAACATTGGAGGAAACAGACCTGTTCGCTTTGCCTGTGACGAGCGGCCTGCGCTTTGCGGAAAGCGACAGCGCGGGCAGGCTTTATGCTGTTACCTACGGTGCGCCGAGCACATTGCAAGTGTTTGACGCGGCGGGTGAGCCCCTAACGGAATTCATATTTGAAGATAAAATATTCGGCATACAGACGGTGGATAGTACGCTTTATGTGCTGCTTTCGGAAAGTGCCGTGCAGATTTCGCTTGCGGGAAATGTGCCGACACTTTCCGGCACGGCGTTTACCTATGCGCCGGCTGCGCGGCCGTATAAGCTGCTTGGCAGCGACGTGTACGTCAACATGCAGGGCGAAGTGCGCCTGTTTTCCGGAGAAGAGTGGGCGGAAGACACGATCGTGACGGAGGCCGTTTTGAGCGGCGACATGCTCTACTGGCTTTCGGACACCTCGGAGGTCTCGCGCGTGTGCCGCGGCGACAAGGCGGAGTTCTTCACGCTTTCCGGCGAAGCGGCTGCACTCACCGCAAATGCAGCGATCATCTGGCAAAACGGCGCACTGTGCAGAGAGTCGTTCGGTACATTTGTGCAGCCTACGCCCACACCTTCGCCCATCCCGACACCTACGCCGGAGCCGACCGCGACCCCAAAGCCCTCTAAAACGCCGAAGCCGACGGCTACCCCAAAATCGAGCACGACGCCGAAGCCAACGGCTACACCGAAACCGACCGCCACGCCGGATCCGGATGTCACGGCGAAGTTACGTGTTTCCGGCCACATTTTGTATGCAGAACCGGGTGTTACGGCAGCAAAGCTACGGGCAGCGTTCCCACAGGCGGAAGTGGAAGTGTACACGTCATCCTCCGCAGCGGCCTCCGGCAGGCTGAAAACCGGCATGAGCGTGCTGATCGACGACAAGCTGTATACGGTCATTGTGCCCGGCGACATCAACGCTTCCGGCACCGTGAATACGGCCGATATGCGTCTTTTGCAGCGTGTGCTCGTCGGGGAGACGGAACTGACCGACACAGCCGCGCTTGCCGCCGACTTAAATGAAAATGGCAGGCCCGATGCCGCAGACCTTGTTCTGCTCGACGCCAAAATGCAGCGGGACTAAACCGCATAAAATGGATAGCACAGGGTAGGTTTTGTTGTGGGGGTGAATCCAATTGCAAAGCAGTACTTTAAAAAAGATTGAAATCGCGCTTGTTACGGTCTGTGCTCTAATCGTTTTGGGGATTGTGCTTCTCTTTGTAGTTGCGTTTACAGCCTTTGCCTCGTACGATGATTTTAGGATCAAATCGTGGGAGTCGGCGCAGGGCAGCCCGCGCGTTGGGCAGGTGTTTAAACGCTTGCTGGAAACAGAAACGGAATCGGTGTCGCTCAACAACGTTTTGGAAGAAGGCGCATATGAGCAGGCTTTGGCGATTTACGATAATAGAATTTATCTGGTTTGGCGTCATTGGGCACAAGGCCAAGAGACATACCTTTTGATCTCTTCGAATTTATCCAGGGAAGACAGCCGTGTTTTGTATATGACCGATGTGGACGTGTTTGAAAAGGCATGTGCCAATAAAGAAAGAATTTGGTGGACGGAAAATGACGAAATCGTGCAGTACGATTTTAAAAGCGGAAACATTAAAAGGACGAACGACACCACGGAGACAGACAAAAGCGGGCTAATAGAAGACGGCCTCGTGCAGATTGATCACGAAGACAACGCGCTGCTTTTGTTCGATGAGAAAAGCGGTGACCGAATTCGGATTACGTTTGAAGAGTTTGCCGAGATGAGCGACAAAACCGATGAGCTTATGCAAATTTCAAAGCAGAAGACTTGGAGCCGCAAGCCTTGCACAGAGTATTTTTTTAACCGCATATATTGCTTTGACGATGTGTATTATGTCGTCGGGCAGATCAGAAACAAAGGCGGCGATGCCATAGCGCTTGTGTTCCGCTTTGACCCGGAAGCGCGCAAGGCCGAGTATGTCACCTACGACAATGTAGGCGAGGGCACATGGACGGGCTATGAGCTGATCCCACAGTTTGAAGCAAAGGAAAGCCCCCATCAGCCTGAATTTCAGCGCGATGGGGGAGAGAACGTTCAAAAATAGTCATTTGGGTAAAAAGAAAAACCTCAGAAACCGAAGTTCCTGAGGTTTTGGTGGGCGCTAACGGACTTGAACCGCTGACCCCCTGCACGTCAAGCAGGTGCTCTAGCCAGCTGAGCTAAGCGCCCAATTTTCTGTTGCTTGATTATTATATAGCAAGTCCCCGAAAAATGCAAGTCTTTTTTGCGAAAAAGTTAAAATTAATTTTCCTTTCGTGAATATCACGAAAAAGTGCGTAAAATTTGGTGCACTGTTCGCAGAAATTTAAGGTTTCTTACAAAACTCATAAGAATCGCACATTTCTATTGTTTATTCCTTTTCTATGCCGTATAATGAAAATACTGAAAACTGTGAATAGAATGTGAATGGAAGCGGATGGCGGTTGCGCATTGCGCTTTGAATACGGAGATTTAGACAGAATTGGAAATCTGAAAACAGACGATGACGTTGGTCCTGCACCAAGGCCAGAAAAGGAGAAACCATGAAAACACTGTCATATGTGAACTTTATCATTTCTATTTTATTTATGGCTTGCTACGCGTATCAGGCGGTCTACCTTGTGGCGGCGCTTTTAAAAAAGCAGAAAGTCTTCAAAGCGAAGAAGCTGCACCGCTACGGTGTGCTGATTGCCGCGCGCAATGAGGAAGCCGTCATTGCGCAGCTCATCCGCAGTGTGCGCGCGCAGAAGTATCCCGAGGAGCTTATCGATATTTTTGTTGTGGCGGATAACTGCACGGACAACACCGCGCAGGCGGCGCGTGAAGCCGGGGCGGTCGTTTACGAGCGCCACAATACGTATGCCGTGGGCAAGGGCTATGCGCTGCGTTTCTTATTAGAAAACATTTTTAAGAATTTCGGCGAATATGCCTACGACGGTTTTTTCGTCTTTGACGCGGACAATATTCTGGATGAGAATTTTATCTCCGAGATGAATAACGTTTTTGACAACGGCTACAAGGTTGTCACGTCCTACCGCAACTCGAAAAACTTTGGCGACAACTGGATCAGCGCGGGCTACTCCATTTTCTTCCTGCGCGAAGCGACGCAGCTCAATCGTGCCCGTATGATGTTCGGCACCAGCAGCTGCGTTTCCGGCACCGGTTTTTTGTTCAGCAGCGAGATTGCACGCGAAAACGGTGGTTGGAAGCATTTCCTGCTGACGGAGGACTTTGAGTTCACCGTGGACCGCATTTTAAAGGACGACACGGTCGGTTACTGCGAAAACGCCATTATTTATGACGAGCAGCCCACGCGGCTTGGGCAGTCCTTTACGCAACGTGCCCGCTGGATTAAGGGCTATTTGCAGGTTTTCAGCCGATACGGCTTCAAGATGCTGAAAAAAACCGTTGTGGATGGCAGTTTTGCCTGCTTCGATATGATTATGAACAACATTCCGTGCCTTGTCTTGACCTGCGCTTCAATCGTGTTTAACGCGATTATGGTCGCGGCGGGCATTGTGACGCGCACGCCGGATATGGGCGTTTGTGTGCTTTCCGTGTGCAGCGGCATTTTCGGTTCTATACTGACGCTGTGGTTCGTCGGCGGTATCACGTGCATCACGCAGAGAAAGCGCATCCGTGCATCGAAAAAAGCGATGTTCTTCGGTTGGCTGTTGTTCCCGCTGTTTATTTTCACCTATGTGATTGCAATGGTTTACGCGGTGTTTACGAACATTGAATGGAAGCCCATTCAGCACAAAGTGGCGCTTAGTGTGGAAGACCTGAACGACACTACCAAAAAATAGCACAAAATTGCACTCAAAAACAGGGCGTGATTTGCTATAATCTATATTTGCTTATAAACGGCACCTGTGATAAAATAGTAAGAGATTACTTTGTCACAAGTGCCGTTTTTTGCGGCAGTACAAATCCTGATTTTTCCCCAGAAGAAAGGAATGGTCACAAACATGGTCACACGCGTATTTGTGGAGAAAAGAAAGGGATTCGATGTTGAAGCACGCCACATGATGGCGGATCTTCGTCAGAATCTCGGCCTCAAGGCTATTGAGGATCTGCGCATTTTGAACCGCTATGATGTTTCCGGTCTTTCCGGCGAGGAGTTCGAGGCGGCAGCCCGCACGATCCTTTCCGAGCCGAATGTGGACAACGTGTACGACGAAAACTACAAGGTCAGCAGCGAATATCACGTCTTCGCAACGGAGTTTTTGCCCGGTCAGTACGACCAGCGTGCGGATTCCGCTTCCCAGTGCGTACAGCTCTTGACGCAGGGCGAGCGTCCGCAGGTCGCTTATGCAAAAGTGATCGCCGTTAAGGGCGACCTTTCCGAAGAGGAAATGGACAAGATCAAGAACTACATCGTGAACCCGGTCGAATCCCGTTTGGCATCGATGGAAAAGCCGGAGACGCTTGACATGAAGATCGACGTGCCGGCAGATGTTAAGCGCGTCACGGGTATGATCTCCTGGAGCGACGAGGAGCTTAGAAAGTATTACGGCACCATGGGCTTTGCCATGACGTTTGAAGACCTCGCGTTCTGCCGCGATTATTTCCGCGACGAAGAGCACCGTGACCCGAGCGTGACGGAGCTGCGCGTGATTGATACCTACTGGAGCGACCACTGCCGCCACACCACGTTCCTTACGCGCCTCAATAACATCGAGATCGAAAAGTGCAAGCTGAGCGGCGCCATCGAAAAGGCACTCGGCGAGTATTTTGCGGCCCGCGAAGAGCTGTATAAGGGCAAGGACAAGCCCGTTTCCCTCATGGACATGGCGGTCATCGGTGCGAAATACCTCAAAAAGCACGGCATGGTAGACGATCTGGACGAAAGCGATGAGATCAACGCCTGTTCCATTGAAGTGCCGGTCACGATCGACGGCAAGACCGAGCAGTGGCTCGTGCAGTTCAAGAATGAGACTCACAACCACCCGACGGAGATCGAGCCGTTCGGCGGCGCGGCAACATGCCTTGGCGGCGCGATCCGCGACCCGCTCTCCGGCAGAGCGTATGTTTATCAGGCGATGCGCGTTACCGGCAGCGGCGACCCGACTGTTCCGTTTAAGGATACGATGAAGGGTAAGCTGCCCACAAGAAAGATTACCACCGGCGCTGCGGCGGGCTATTCCTCCTACGGCAACCAGATCGGCCTTGCGACCGGTCAGGTCACGGAGCTTTATGACCCCGGTTATGTTGCAAAGCGCATGGAGATCGGCGCGGTCATCGGCGCATCTCCGAAAGCGAACGTCAAGCGCTTCGAGCCGAAGCCCGGCGATATCATTGTGCTGCTCGGCGGCGCAACGGGCCGTGACGGCTGCGGCGGCGCAACGGGTTCCTCCAAGGCGCATACGCTCGAATCCATCGAGGTTTGCGGCGCAGAGGTGCAGAAGGGCAACCCGCCGACCGAACGCAAAATTCAGCGTCTGTTCCGTGACCCGGAGGTTTCCACGCTCATCAAGCGCTGCAACGACTTCGGCGCGGGCGGCGTGTGCGTCGCCATCGGCGAGCTTGCACCGGGCCTTGAGATTGATTTGAACAAAGTCCCGAAGAAATACGAGGGCCTCGACGGCACCGAGCTTGCGATTTCCGAATCGCAGGAGCGTATGGCGGTCGTGCTCGACCCGAAGGATGTGGAGAAATTCCGTGCTAAGGCGCAGGAGGAAAACCTCGACGCGCAGGTCGTGGCCATCGTCACCGAAGAGCCGAGACTCAAGATGGAGTGGCGCGGCGACCGCGTAGTCGACCTGAGCCGTGCATTCCTCGATACGAATGGTGTGACGCAGAACGCAGACGCGTTCATCACCGCACCGGATGAAACGAAAAACTACCGCAACGCCGTACCGGCTTGCCTTGAGAATAAATCACTGGACGAGGCGTTCGCAGAGAACCTCTCCCGCCTCGAAGTCTGCGGCCAGAAGGGCCTTTCCGAGCGTTTCGATGCTTCCATCGGCGCAGGCACCGTTTTGATGCCGTTTGCCGGTAAGTATCAGCTGACGCCGGAAGACGCCATGGTTGCGAAGATTCCGCTGCTCACGGGTGAGACCGATGACGCCACCGCTATGGCTTACGGCTATATTCCGGGTATTGCGCGCTTCTCGCCGTTCCACGGCGCAGCATACGCCGTTGTGGAGAGTCTCTCGAAACTCGCAGCTGTCGGCGCAGATCCGATGAAGTCCCGCTTGACGTTCCAGGAGTACTTCGAGCGCCTGCACGATAAGCCGGAGCGCTGGGGCAAGCCTGCCGCAGCCCTGCTTGGCGCACTCACCGCGCAGCTGAACCTCGGCCTGCCGTCCATCGGCGGCAAGGACAGTATGTCCGGCTCCTTTGAAGACCTCGATGTCCCGCCGACGCTTGTCAGCTTTGCGGTGACGATGACGAAGGCCAGCAAGACGATCTCCGGCGCGTTCAAGAACGCCGGCAGCTACGCCGTGCTGCTGCCGATTCCGGAGGACAAGGAAACCGAGCTCCCGAACTGGGAAGCTTTGAAGGCATACTACAAGAACGTGCTTGCAAAAATCGCGGACGGCTCTGTTCTTTCCGCACACGTCGTCAAGGAAGGCGGCGCGGCTGCTGCCGTTGCAAAGATGGCGTTCGGCAACAAGCTCGGCTTCAAGTTCGAGAAGACTGCCGAAAACGCAGAGCTGCTTTTTGCCCCGAAGGCTGGCGCACTCGTCGTGGAAGTTCCGGCAGATGCACTTGAGAGCGTCAAGAATACATTCGACGCTGTTGTGCTCGGCACCGTTACCGATACGGCAAAGATTGAGCTGAACGGCAAAGCGCTCGACTTGGACGACCTCATTGAGACCTGGAACGGCAAGCTCGAAAAAATCTTCGCGAATAAAGCGGAGACCGTCGCCGTAGAATATGATGTGCCGCTCGATAACCACAAGTACACCGGCTCCCCGGTCATCCGCGTCGCAAAGCCGAAGGTATTCATCCCGGTATTCCCGGGCACCAACTGCGAGATCGACACGAAGCGTGCGTTTGAAAAGGCGGGCGCAGAGACCGAGATTCTTGTTGTGCAGAACCTCTGCGCAAAGGACATCGAATACACCATCGACCGCATGGAAAAGGCAATCCGCTCCTCCCAGATCATCATGATCCCGGGCGGATTCTCCGGCGGCGACGAGCCGGAAGGTTCCGGAAAGTTCATCGCGACAACGTTCCGCAATCCGAAGATCGCACAGGCGGTCACGGACTTGCTCGACACGCGCGACGGTCTTGTGCTCGGCATCTGCAACGGCTTCCAGGCGCTCATCAAGCTCGGTCTTGTCACCTACGGCAAGATCGTGGACCTCAAGGACGACGACCCGACCTTGACGTTTAACACGCTCGGCCGCCACGTTTCCCGCATGGTCTACACGCGCGTGACAAACACGAAGTCTCCGTGGCTCTCCGGCGTCAACGCAGGTGATGTCTTCGCCATCCCGGTCTCTCACGGTGAGGGCCGCTTTGTAGCGGATGACGCAGCGCTGAAAAAGCTCATCGAAAACGGCCAGATTGCCACGCAGTACACCACGCCGTGCGGCAAGGTGAGCGGCGACATCACATGGAACCCGAACGGCTCCGTGTGCGGCATCGAGGGCATCACAAGCCCGGACGGCCGCGTCTTCGGCAAGATGGGCCACAGCGAACGCAAGGGCGAAAACCTCTACTTTAACGTGCCGGGCGAAAAGGATCAGCAGATCTTTGAGAGCGGCGTGCGTTACTTCAAGTAATAAAAGGCAGAAACGCCTTATAAAATTCCGGTATGCGCGGGCAAAATGCTGCCCGCGCAGCCGCGTATAAGGACAATTTGGTTATGGACATTTTACAGAAAAGAACATGGGCGCAGATCGACCTCGACGCGGCGGCGCACAATTTTAAGGAAATTCGCCGCTATGTCGGCAACCGGTCGATGGTCTGCTGTGTGATTAAGGCGGATGCCTACGGGCACGGCGCGGTGCGCATGGCAGAGGAATACGAAGCCCTCGGCGCAGACTGGCTGGCGCTTTCCAACATTGAGGAAGCCTTGCAGGTGCGTCGTGCGGGCATCAAGCTGCCGCTGCTTGTGCTGGGCTATACCCCGGCGGAAGCCGCAGACGTGCTTGCCGAAAACGACATTGCGCAGTGCGCGTATTCTGCAGAATACTGCGCGGCGCTCTCCGAAAACGCCGTAAAAAGCGGCGTTAAGGTGAAGATTCACGTCAAGGTCGATACCGGCATGAGCCGCCTCGGATTCTATTTTCAGGACATTGAGCGCGACAAGGAGGCCGTAAGCGTTGTGGCAGAAGCGTGCCGCCGCCCGGGGCTTATCCCGGAGGGCATCTTCACGCATTTTGCCGTGGCAGATGGTGGCGAGAATGGCAAGGCATTTACCTTGAAGCAGTTCTCGTGCTTTATGGCGCTCATCGCGGAGCTTGAAAAGCAGGGCATCACGTTTAAAATTCACCACTGCGCGAACAGCGGTGCAATCCTCGATTACCCCGAGATGCACCTCGATATGGTGCGTGCGGGCGTGATTTTATATGGCATGGAACCGTCGCTCAGCGTGGAGCATCACGCAGATTTCCGCCCGGTGCTCAGCCTGCACTCCGTCATTTCGCACGTGAAGGAGATTGAGCCCGGATCGGACATCAGTTACGACCGCACGTTCACCGCAAAGGAGCGCATGCGCGTCGCGACCATTCCGGTCGGCTACGCAGACGGCTACTCCCGCAGGCTTTCGAACCGCGGCAGTGTGCTCATTCACGGTACGCGCTGCCCGATTTTAGGTAAAGTCTGCATGGACCAGTGCATGGTGGATGTTTCCGCCGTGCCGCAGGCGAAGGTAGGGGACACCGTAACGCTCATCGGCCGCGACGGCGAGGATGAGATCACCGCGGCGGAAATTGCCGACATCATGGAGACAATCCACTACGAAGTGGTGTGCGACATCTCAAAGCGCGTCACACGCGTCTACCTGAAAAACGGCAAAGAAGTCAGTGTTCTGGACTGTATTTTGGACAAATATTGATTGTAAAGCAGCGGCTTTTGGCTCCGTTCAGCCGGGTCGCTGCTTTGAATTTATAGTGATTTGGAAGGGTGAAAGTGATGGAAAAACTTTTAAAGCTGCGCGATGAAATGAAAGAGGATTTGCTGCACGGTTCTATTTTCCCGTTCTGGGAGCAATATACCATCGATCACGAAAACGGCGGCTTTTACGGCGCCGTGACGGTCGATAAGGTTATTCACAAGGACGCGTCCAAGGGCCTCGTGCTGAATGCACGTTTGCTGTGGACATTTGCGGGCGCGTACCGCATTTTCGGCGACGAGAAGTATAAAAAGCTCGCCGACCGCGCGTTTAACTACATCGTTGAGCGCTTCTGGGACCACAAAAACGGCGGCGGTTTCTGGATGCTGCATGCAGACGGCTCTGTGGAAGACGACACGAAAATGACCTACGGCCAGGGCTTTTTGCTGTATGCGTTCTCCGAGTACGTCCGCGCAACGGGCAGCGAGGAAGCACGCAGATATGCCGATATGACGTATGATTACATCGAAAACGAGTGCAAAGAGGGCAACTATTACCTTGAAAACGCACGCGGCACGGGCAGCAGCAACGGCGCCATTACGGAGGCGGGCAACCTTTCCATGAACACGCATATCCACATTCTGGAGCCGATGACGTGCTACTTCCGTATTCGCCACGATGCCTGCGTGGAGGAGAGCCTTGTGAACCTCATCGAGATCACCGCACGCAGAATTTACGACACCGAGCACCACCATTTTGTCATGTTTTTCAACGATAAAATGGAGCCGCTGCCGGGCGAGGTTTCGTTCGGCCATGACATTGAGGGCTCCTGGCTGTTGACGGAAGCTGCCGAAGTGCTCGAAAAGTACGGCGCAGATAAAGTCCGTGCGGAAAAGCTCCTTGAGGAAGCGAAGGAGGTCGCCATCAACATGGTGAACTTCACGCTGAGCCACGGCATAGATACGGACGGAGGTCTGTTTGACGAAGGTCACGAAGAAGGCGGCATCGCTGTGCCGAATAAGGTCTGGTGGGTGCAGGCGGAAGCCGTTGTCGGCAGCGTGAACGCATGGCAAATTACGGGCGATGAGAAGTATCTCGATTCCGCGCTGAAGAGCTGGGCATACATCAAAGCCGAAATCATCAACGGCCCGGCGGGCGAGTGGTTTGCAAGCGGCAAAAATTCCCCGGACGAGAAAAATTCACACCTGCTGTGCGGCCCGTGGAAGTGCCCGTACCACAACGCCAGAGCCGCGTTTGAAATTTACGAACGCTGCGAGGCACTGGAAAAGTAAACAGCAACAGCAAAGCCCTGCCGAGAAAATTCCCGGTAGGGCTTTTGTCATGCTTAAATTAAATTTAATCGAACCCGTAGTTTTCCACACCCGAAAGCTCGGAGTGCGTTTTGGCATAGCTCTGCGCGGCGGTATAAAAATCCTCCCAAGTTTTCTCCGGCGCACCGGGGGAAAGCGGATGCAGGCGCAAATTGCTGTCCTCACGCACGGCGGCATAAGCGTAATCGCTGTAAATCAAAATGCCCGTCACATTGTCGAGCAGGTCGTAGCTTCGCGGCAACTCGTAAATGGTCTCCGTATCCGTCGTTTCGAGCACCTCAAGGTCAAATACGTGCCTATACTGCCCGGTGACGTACAGGTCACAGAGGTCGGTAAAACCGTTTTCAAGAAAAACAGGGGAATCGCCGTCAAAATAGAGCCGCAGCACGGAAACGTCGCCCTCTGTGCCGCCGAATTCGAGTGCGGGCACATCGACCTTGTGCGCCGCGCAGCCGGAAAGCAAGAGCAAAATACTGAGGAAAAAAACAAAGCGCTTATTCATACATCGAAATCACATCTTTTTTATTTTTCAATAAAATATTAACATTTTAAAATTTATATGTCAATAATAATTGTTGAAATTTTCAAGAAAAATGATGCGAACTTAAATTATTAACAAAACTAATAAGAATTTACAATGTGTACTCAATTTTAAGAATATAAAACGGCCGCTCTCCGAATACTCGAAAAGCGGTCGCTTTCTTATTTATTCAGTAATTCGTCAACCTCGACGGGTTCCAGCTCTTTTAATGCCGGGTGGTCGGTTAGCGTTTTCAGCATGCGCCAACCGAAATGATCTTCTTCCAAATTCTCCGGCACGGGACGGAAGCCGAAATCAAGGTACAGCTTTGCGGCGACCCACGTGGTGGTCTGGGTGGGCACGAACAGCTCTTTGTAGCCGAGCGCCTGCAAACGGTGCAGCGTGTGCGCGATGAGCGGGCGGGAAAGTCCCTTGCCTTGCGCGTCGCGGCTTACGGAAACCCAATGCAGCCAGCCACCGGGCAGCTTTTCATCGAAAAACGCCGTTGCGGTCGCAACCTTCTTGCCGTTCGGGTCGACGATGAAGAACATTCTGTCGGGCAGAACGTCTTCGTGCTTGCCGTAGTAGCGCTGCCACGCGTCCACGCCTTCCTCAAAAGTCGAAAACTCTTTCGCCGATTTTTCAATCTCAATCCACGTATCGCGGTCGCCGCGGGTGTAGGTTGTGAACGAATACCCCGCGGGCAGATCGTAATGCGGAATTTCCGTTTCCGCCGGCATGGTCATGAACAAATGGTAGTACTTCAAACGGCTGTCGTGATTATCTAAATGTAAAGAAGCTAAGTCTTTCATAGATTTGATCATGAATTAGGATTCATTTCTGCCGCAGCATTTCTTGTATTTCTTGCCGCTGCCGCACGGGCATGGGTCGTTTCTGCCGGGCTTTTTGCCGTTTTTGCGCACCGGCTGCTTGACGGCCGGCGTATCGGAGGATGTTGTGCCGGTCTCCTTGGCGACGGCTTCACGCTTCGGTGCTTCCGGCGTCTTCAGGCGCACAGTCAGAATCATGCGGGCGGTGTTTTCGCGGATCGTGTCGATCATCGCGTCAAACATGTCAAAGCCCTCTTCGCGGTATGCAATGACCGGGTCTTGCTGGCCGTAGGCGCGCAGACGGATGCCCTTCTGGAGCTCATCCATCGCATCGATGTGATCCATCCACTGCGTATCGACGTTCTTCAGCAGCACCACGCGCTCCACTTCACGCATGATCGGCGGGGTGAACGCCTTCTCACGCAGGTCGTAAAGCTTGTGCGCACGCTCCTTGAGAAAATCGATGACCGTTTGCTGCTCGAGATCCTCAAACGCCTGACCCTCATAGTGCAGCTCATCCGGATTGACCATCCAGCCGAGGTAGTGGTCGCGCAGACCGCGGAGATCCCAGTCGTCGTGCAGGGTGTTCTCCGGCAAGAAGCGCTTGACGTTCGCTTCGATGGCCTGATCGATCATGGACATAATCTGCGGCTTCACGTTGTCGCCGTTCAGCACACGGTCGCGCTGCTCATAGATGATCTCGCGCTGGCGGTTCATCACGTCGTCATACTGCAGAACGTTCTTGCGAATGGCAAAGTTTCTGCCCTCGACCTTCTTCTGTGCGTTTTCGATGGTGTTGGAGAGGATAGACGCTTCGATCGGCATGTCCTCGTCCACATTCAGGCGGTCCATAATGGTCTGGATGCGGTCGCCGCCGAACAGACGCATGAGGTCGTCTTCAAGAGAGATGTAGAAGCGGCTCTTACCGGGATCGCCCTGACGGCCCGCACGGCCGCGCAGCTGGTTATCGATACGGCGAGATTCGTGGCGCTCCGTGCCGATGATGTACAGGCCGCCGAGCTTGCGAACTTCCTCTGCCTCCGGCGCAATCTCCGCTTTGTATTTTTTGTTGAGCTCCGCAAAGGTCTTGCGGGCATTCAAAATCTCTTCATCGTCCGTGTAGCCGTAGGCGGAAGCCTCGCCGATGAGCTCCTCGGAGAACTGCATGCGGCGCATTTCGGCACGCGCCATGAACTCTGCGTTACCGCCGAGCAGAATATCCGTACCACGGCCGGCCATGTTCGTTGCGATGGTCACGGCGCCCTTACGGCCTGCCTGTGCGACGATTTCGGCTTCTTTTTCATGGTACTTTGCGTTCAGCACTTCGTGCTTGATGCCGCGGCGCTTCAGCATGGCGCTGAGCTGCTCGGATTTTTCAATCGTGATGGTACCGACCAGCACCGGCTGGCCTTTTTCGTGGTGCTCGATGATGTCGTTGATAACGGCATTGAACTTGCCCTTTTCGGTTTTGTAAACAACGTCCGGGCAGTCTTCACGAATCATCGGCTTGTTTGTCGGAATCTCTACAACGTCCAGTTTGTAAATTTCGCTGAACTCGGATTCCTCGGTCATGGCCGTGCCGGTCATGCCGGAGAGCTTGTTGTAAAGGCGGAAGAAATTCTGGAACGTGATGGTTGCAAGCGTTTTGCTTTCGCGCGCGATTTTCACGCCTTCCTTCGCTTCAATGGCCTGGTGCAGACCTTCGTTGTAGCGTCTGCCGTACATCAGACGGCCGGTGAATTCATCAACGATGATGACTTCGCCGTCGCGCACGACGTAATCGATATCGCGCTGCATGATGCCGTTCGCCTTGATCGCCTGATTGATGTGGTGCTGAATGGTGATGTTGTCCGGGTCCGTGAGGTTTTCCAAGCTGAAGAACTGCTCGGCTTTTTTTACGCCGCGCTTGGTGAGCGTTGCGGTCTTCTGCTTTTCGTTGATGATATAATCGTAATCCTCGTAGATCTCGTCATTGTCTTCCTTTTCGTTCGTCTCCGCCACGCGGATGGGGCGCAGGGTCTTTGCGAAGCGGTCGGCGACGTTGTAAAGCTCCGTGGACTGCTCGCCCTGACCGGAAATGATGAGCGGGGTACGCGCCTCATCGATGAGGATGGAGTCCACCTCGTCCACGATGGCGAAGTTATGGCCGCGCTGCACCTTGCGCTCCTTGTAGGTGACCATGTTGTCACGCAGGTAGTCAAAGCCGATCTCATTGTTTGTTGCGTATGTGATGTCGCAGGCGTAGGCTTTTTTCTTTTCGTCCGGCTCCATGCCGGGGATGGCAAGGCCTACGGTGAGACCGAGGTAGTTGAACACACGCGCCATCATTTCGCCCTGATATTTTGCAAGGTAATCGTTGACGGTGACGATGTGCACACCCTTGCCGCTTAAAGCGTTGAGGTACGCCGGGAGGGCAGCGGTGAATGTCTTGCCTTCGCCGGTCTTCATCTCGGCGATGCGACCCTGATGCAAAATGATGCCGCCGATAATCTGCACCGGGAACGGCTTGATGGAGAGCACGCGCCACATGGCTTCGCGGCACGTTGCAAACGCTTCGGGCAGGATGTCGTCAAGGGAAGAACCAAGGGAGAGGCGCTCTTTCAACACGGCGGTCTGGCCCTTCAGTTCCTCATCTGTCATTTTTGTGTATTTGTCATCGAGCGCGAGCACCGCTTGCTTAAGCGGTTCAATGCGCTTTAATTCTTTCTTGCTGTAGCTGCCGAACAGCTTTGTGAGTAGGTTCATGGTTCGGGAACACTTTCCTTTCTTTCGCGCGGATTCCCCGCGCGCGGCATATAAATCAGTATAGCATGGAACAGCATAAAAAAGCAAGCGATAGGGGCATATTCATGAAAACTTTATAGGTGATCAAAAAGAAGCGCATTTTAAAACGCAAAAACGGCAGTGCAATTCGAGAAAAACAGCAAAATACAGGATAGCCTTAGCCGAAATGCACAAAAAACTCTTTTTTTCCAAATCATAAACAGCTTATGAACAAAATGTGACTTTTTATTCGGTTTTCTCTTGATTTTCGCAAAATTAGAGGCTATACTATAGGTAACAATTCCTGTTTTTCCGATGTGTGCAAACCATAACTGGTCAAAAAAACGAAGAACAGGAAATTCTTTAATTTATAGGAGAGTGAACATCCTTGGACAAATTCTTCAAAATTTCCGAGCGTGGCTCGAACGTCCGCACAGAGATCATTGCCGGTCTCACGACGTTCTTCGCGATGGCTTACATCGTAGTCACGAACCCGAACCAGATTGTTAGCTTCAACCATCTGGCTCCGGATGCCGACCCGGCCTTCCAGCAGATTTGGAACGCTGTGTATGTCGCATCCATTCTGGCAGCAATCATCGGTACGCTGCTGATGGCTCTGTATGCGAAGATGCCGTTTGCACAGGCTTGCGGCATGGGTCTGAACTCCTTCTTCTTCGTATCCTTCATTCTGCCGGAAATCATCTCTGGCGGCGACGTCATCAAGGGCTACCATGCAGGCCTCGTCATCATTCTGGTTTCCGGTATTGTCTTCCTGCTGTTCTCTGTCACGGGTCTCCGCGTCAAGGTTGCAAAGGCTCTTCCGGACTGCCTCAAGAAAGCAATCCCGGCCGGTATCGGTCTGTTCATCGCTTTCCTCGGCTTCCAGAATGTCGGCATCATCCAGACTAACCAGTACACGCTCGTTCAGTTCGTCGATATCCACGGCGCACTGAAGGCAGGCGCGTTCTTTGCGGATGTTGAAGGTGCAAAGGCATTTATGCCGGCTATCCTCGCATTCCTCGGTCTGCTCGTCATTGCAATTCTTGAAAAGCACAACGTCAAGGGCGGCGTGCTCATCAGCATCGCAGGCATTTCCGTTCTGTACTATCTCCTTTCCGGCACGACCCCGACCTTCGACATGAGCCAGATCGGCCAGACCTTTAAGGATTTCGGCTCCATCGGCATCACCGGTGTGTTCCAGGCTGACGCTTGGAAGCGTGCGTTTACAGGCTCTGAGCTCGGCGGCATCTTCTCCGCAATCATGCTCATCGTTACGTTCTGCCTCGTCGATATGTTCGACACCATCGGCACCCTGTACGGCACCGCTTCTCAGGCAAACATGCTGGACAAGAACGGCGATCCGATCAACGTTAACCAGTGCATGACCAGCGATTCCGTTGCAACGGTTGCGGGCGCTGTTTGCGGTACTTCCACCTGCACCACGTTCGTTGAGTCCGCTGCTGGCGTTGGCGCCGGCGGCAGAACCGGCCTTACGAGCCTTGTTGTTGCAATTTGCTTCGCGGTTTGCCTGTTCCTCAGCCCGGTCGCTTCTCTTGTTCCGACCTGCGCTACGGCTCCGGCACTCATCTATGTCGGCGTTCTGATGATGAAGGGCTTCGCAAAGGTCGATATGTCCGACCTGCGCAGCGCTGTTCCGGCGTTCCTCGCTCTCATCATGATGCCGCTGACCTACTCTATCTCCAACGGTATCGGTATCGGCGCGATCGCTTATGTGCTCATCACGCTCCTCACCGGTAAGTACAAGAAGAACGACATCGGTATCACCATTATCGCTGCGCTCTTCGTCATTAAGTTTGTCTTTGTTACGATGTAATTCGTACATAAAACGAACTTTAGCTTGAGATAACATAAGAGGCGCTCGCTTGTGATTTTTCACGGCGGGCGCCTTTTTTCGTTTTATTGCGCGGTTTTGTCCTGCTATACTTTGGGCATATCGGAAGAGTAAAAGGAGCAGGCGATGAAACAGGCGGATAGTTTGCTTTTAAACGCATTGAAAGCAGCGATACATAACGAAAAAGCGGCGCTCGGTGTGCTGCCGCAGGAAACACAGACGGAGCTTTTGCGCCGGGCGGTGCGCCACGGCGTGCTGCCGCTTGTTCTTGATGCGTGCGGCAATGCACTGAAAGCTGCGCGGCGAATGGCGTTTTGCCAAACGGCAGAGCAGATTTTGAAAACGCAGGTATTTTTACAGCTTTACAGCAAGCTGCGCGAAATGAAATGGCATCCGCTCGTGCTGAAAGGCCCGGTGTGCGCTGCGCTGTACCCGAAGCCGGAGCTGCGGCTGTTCTCGGATGTCGATTTACTGGCGGTTTCGGGTGAATTTGACCGCATACAAGATGCTTTATTGCGGCTCGGCTGCCGCACAGCGGGGGAGAGTGTCGATCCGCTTGAACAGACACTTTACCTGCCCGGCAGTCCGCTCGTTTTAGAACTGCACGGCGCGGCGTTCCCGGAAAACGATGCGTACGGGCACATGAACGCCTTTTTTGCGTATGAAAAGCTGCGCACGGAAACCGTTTCCGTGCAGGGCGAAGAAATTTATACGTTTGGCGCGAACGAGACGTTTTTATACTTTTTGTGCCACAGCTTAAAGCACTTTCTGCACGGTGGGTGCGGCATCCGCGCGGTGTGTGATTTGCTGTTGTTTGCCGAAAAGCATGAAAAGGAGCTTGACAAACTGTATTTGCGCCGCTGCTGCGAAAAGCTTTCGGCACTCGAATTTTTGACGGCGCTCTTTGAAATCGGCGAGAAATATCTCGGCTTTGAGAAAACGGAAAGCTTAGCGCTGCTTCGCGTGCACCCTGCGCCGGATGAGACTGCGCTTTTGGAGGATATTTTGGCAGGCGGCGTGCACGGTGCGGCAGAAAAAAGCCGCTTGCACGGTGCGAACATGACGCTGCACGCGGCGGCTGTGCAGAATGCAGGAAAACGCGAGTGCTTTTCCGTACTGCGTGCGGCGTTCCCCTCTGCAAAAGCGCTGCATTGCGCGCCGCATAGCTTGCCTGCCGCATGGGTAAGGCGGCTTATACGCTACGGTAATGAAAACATTCAAAACCGTACGAGCCTTAGAAAAAGTGTCGAGATCGGCAAGCGGCGCGTGGCGCTCCTCAAAACATATCACCTCATAAAATAAGCCGGCAGCTGCGCCCAACTCGGGTACAGCCGCCGGTGCTTTATTTTTGATTAACGGATACGGAACGTCTTGATCTCATACGGCTTGATGGTGAATTTGAATGTACCGCCTTCGACCGGGACATCCGTGAGCGCATTCTCCTGCAAGTCACACTCCGTAACGGAAGCGATGGGGCGGTTCCAATGCAGTTTTGTCGTTGTGCGGGCGTTTTCACATTCGTACAGACGCACGATCACGCCGTCACCGTCTTCCGCCTGCTTGACGGTTTCCAAAATGACGTTTTTGGCGTCCACACTCGCGAGAGAGTACGCTTCGCCTGCTGTGCCGCCTGCGGTGGCGCGCACAGGCTGATTCAGGAAGTACGCCTGCGCTACGGTCGCCGCGCTGCGCCATGTTTCGGCGTGCGGGTAGAGCGCGTAGGTGAATACGTGCATCTCCTGATCGGCGACAGGGTTCGGCTCTGTGCCGGATTTGATGAGCGTCAGCGCCATTTCGCCGTTGTGCACGGAGTGACCGTATTTGCAGTCGTTTAACAGGCTGATGCCGTAGTGACCCTCGGAAACATCGATCCACTTTTGGCCGCAGCTCTCAAAGCGTGCCTGATCCCAGCTCGTGTTCTGATGTGTTTTGCGCGTCACGTTGCCGAACTGAATCTCAAATGTTGCTTCGTCCGTGTGTACGTCCATCGGGAAGTGAGCTTTCAGGAGGTGCTGGTGCTCTTTCCAGTCGACCGTCGTCTCAAAGTCGATGCGCGGGCACGCGGCGTAGAAGTGAATTTTCTGGCAGATGACCGAACGGCTGACCTTGCGCTCAATCTCGAGAGTTGCGCGCACGGGGCCGCGTTCCGTCCATTCCATGCGCTGCACGTCGGTGACGTCCCAGAATTTCTCCGTATAGTAGCAGTCGATGTCCCAGTTATCGTAGTGCATCGGCTTGTCCTCGTACATGCGCATCAGGTTCGCATATTTGCCGGGCTGCACGGTCTCGCGGTCGTTTTTGCGGTCATAAAGGCGCGTGATGAGCCCGTTTTCATCAAATTCAACCGTGTAGAACGGCGTCGTGATCGTGCTGCCGTCAATGTGCAGCGGGTTTTCAAAGCTGCCTGCTTCGACCGGCGCAAAGCACTTGTAGCCCTTCGGCGGCAAGTCGGGCAGGAACGCCACAGCACCGTTTTCGGTCTGCTGCACGGGATAAGTATTTTTGCCGTCGGAAAGTGCATTTGCGGTGCAATCTTCAAGTACAACGATATCGCTGCGCGTTTTACCCGTCGTATTGAACACCGTGATGCCTTCTCCCTGCGGCGCAAGCACTTGCATGCGGTCGGCAGAAAGCGCAGAGATCGTCTCCGCCATCGCATCGTATTCCTTTTTCGTCTGCTCGTAGACCTCGTGAATGGCGGTGCCGGGCAGAATATCATGGAATTGATTCAAAAGCGTATTTTTCCACAGGCTGTCGAGCGCTTCCGCGGGGTAGGGGAGCTGCGGTGCTGCCAGTACGCTCAAAAGCTCCAAGTCCATGAGTCCCAGCTCTGTTTTGCGGTTGCCGCGCTTGTTGCGCGCCATGGAGGTGTACGTGCCGCGGTGATACTCGAAGTAGAGCTCACCCTCCCACGTGGGCAGACGTTTGCTGTCTTTTACGCGCTCGTTCAGCTCGTCAAAATACTGCCGCGCGAAGATCTGCCGCACCTTCGGGATGCCCAAAACGCCTTTTTCCATGCGCTTGCTCGTCTCCAGCATATCGCGGGTCGGACCGCCGCCGCCGTCACCGTAGCCGTAAGCGATGAGAATATCGTTGTTGATGTCTTTGTTTTGGTAGCGCTCCCAGCCGCCCATAATGGCATCCGGGTGCAGCATGCCGTTGTAGGTGGTGAAGAAGTTCTGCACGTTCTGGCCGATGCTGAGCGTGGTGATGAAATGCGTCAGCACTTCGCTGCCGTCAATGCCGCGCCACTCGAATGTATCGAACGGCACTTCGTTGAACTGGTTCCACGAAAGCTTCGTCGTCATAAAGTAATCGATGCCGCTCTTTTTCATGATCTGCGGCAGCGCGCCGGAGTAGCCGAACACATCCGGCAGCCACAAAATGCGGTTATCCACGCCGAATTCCTCGCGGAAGAAGCGCTTGCCGTGAATGAACTGGCGCACAAGGCTTTCGCCGCTCGTCAGGTTGCAGTCGGCTTCCAGCCACATGCCGCCCTCCGGCTCCCAACGCTTTTCCTTCACGCGCTCTTTCAGGCGCGCATACAGCTCCGGATAACGCTCTTTTAAGAAATAATAAAGCTGCGGCTGACTGGACATGAAGCGATAATTCGGGTATTCGTCCATAAGCTTCAAAACCGTCGCAAAGCTGCGCGCGGTCTTTTCACGCGTCTGGGCGACCGTCCACAGCCATGCCACATCGATGTGCGTGTGGCCGATGCAGCTCGCAATCACGTCGTCGTGTCCCGCAAGGTCGGTGTAGACCGCTTTTTTTAGATATGCGGAAGCCGCGCGCACGGAAGCGTAAAATTCCCCGCTGTATGGCGTGCGCAGGTCGAGCAGGTTTATGCCTTCGTTCAGCGCGTTTTCCAGCAGCATGCGGTTTCGGTCTTCCTTTTCCATGCGCGAAAAAGCCTCGACCGGCACTTTCAAGTCATAATACAGCGCTTCAATCTCCGGGTCAATCTCCTGAATTTCCATAAAGAGATTGAATTCGTTGTGGATGGTGCCGGTGTACGCTTGCAAGTCGAACACAAGCTTTTCGCCGGAAATCGCTTTCGGGGAAAGCAGCACGTCACGGTGATTCATGTCCATGCCCTGCACGGGCACGTTGTTCACAAACAGCAAAAACTGCGGGTTTTTGCCGTCGTCGCCTTCGATCTGCGTGCGCACATTCAGCCACATTGCCTTGCCGTTAAGCGCTTTCGGCACGGTGAATTCCGTGCGGAACCAATAGTGCTCGTCCGGGCCGTACCAGTGCATGGTGCGGCTGTCAAACGACGTCCACGGCGGCGTAGCGGCATCTGCTGCTTCGGGGCGGATATACGTGCCCTTTTTGCAGATAAGGTCGGTCAGCGGAATGCGCTGCACGATGCGCAGACGGTAAAGCTCATCACAAATGCGCTCCACACGTTTATCGAGATACCTCATAGTTGCAACTCCTTTTCTATAGCGGTTTGGGGTTTCGTAAAGACTAGTGCTTTTGACTTGATTTTAGCATAATAAGGTACAGAAAATAAGATAAAATGCACAGATTTTTTTTCGGCTTTTCACACATTAGAATTGTCTTTATGCACACGTCGCGTCGAAAATACAGAAAAACAAGTTATTTATGCACAGAACATAAAAAATAATTGAAAATCAGCGGAAAGTACGCTATACTAAATCTATAAATCAGAGCGTATTTTGAGAAAAGCAACGGTGGCTCAGCCCCGAAAACACCCGGAAAAACAGCGGTTTTGGAGTGCCGCATTCAAATCACATCACATAGAAAACAGAGGAAAAAATATGCGAAAAAAGGCTTGGATCCTTTTGCTTTTTGCCACGCTTATGGCGCTGCTTTGCGCATGCAGCGATACGGCACAGCAACCGGAAACGGAAAAACCGAAAATACGTATCGGCGGCACAACGTATGCGCCGTATTTTTACCGCAATATCGGCGGCAACTATACCGGCATCGACGTGGAGATTGCCGAGGAAGCCTGTGCGCGTATCGGGTATGAGCCGATCTTCGTGGAGCTCGATATCGACAAGGGCTTTGAGCTTTTGAATGAAGACTATGTGGATTGCCTTTGGTGCTGCCTGACGATGGAAGGCAACGAAGATAAGTTTATTTGGGCAGGGCCGTATATGTACACGCAGCGCGTGGTCGTGGTGCCGGCGGACAGCGAGATTGAAACACTGGAAGACCTTGCCGAAAAGTGCGTGGCGGTGCAGGCCGGCTCTATAAGCGAGGAGATCATTTTAAAAGGGCTGAACCCGAATTTGCCGGAGATTACGGACCTTTCCACATTCAGCACGATGGGCGAGGTGTTTACTTCGCTGCGCAAGGGCTATACGGATGCGGCCATCGGGCATGAAAGCTCGCTGAGATTATATACGGACGAATATCCGGACGGCTACCGCTACCTCAACATGAACATGTACAGCGACGCCGTGGGCGTGGCATTTAAACCGGACGGCGATGCAGTACTGGCGGAAAAGTTGACGCAGACGCTGCTTGAAATGCGCGAAGACGGCACAACGGCCGCTATTGTGAAAAAATATGGGTTGGATGCCGAAAAAAGCGTGAACGGAGGTACCGAATGATGCCGAAGTTCAAGGGAAAAACAAAACCGAAGCTCCATAAGCCGAGCATGGAAACGGTCATGCGGTGGATTGTCACGCTTCTTCTCGGCTTTGTTGTGCTGCTGCCGGTATTTGCAGGCGTAACACAGTATGAACAGAACAAGGCGAAAGCGGATGTTGAGGACGTACTCGCTTTTATGCAGACGAACTGCCGTAAGTACGACAACTACCGCTTGGCCAATACCACCGAAGCGCTGCAGGATATTTTGACCAAAGTCAAAACACTGACGGCGTACCGTTACGAAGAGGAAGATGCGCTTTTAAACGAAAACCGCTTACAGCACTATGCGAAATTTCAGTATTTGACCGGCATTTTTGTTTTGGATGAAAATTTCTCCGTGCTGGCTCATTACGACAAAGCGGGCAAGGATGAAAGTCTGCTGCTCAGCCAGATAATAGGGGACAAAAATGCGGCGGATATTTTGAACTATCCGCAGAAAACCTATGCCGACCAGATCTGTTTAAACGACAATACGTATAACTACGCCATTTCCGCACGGCAGGATAAACCGGGCCTCGTTATTTGCTATACGGATATCACGCGCTTTCAAAACGATAAAAATGAGCTTTCTCTCTCCACTATGCTGGATGCTGAAATGTTCCGGCAGGATGTGACCGTCGTCATCACGGACGGCATGCGCGTTATCAGCACGAATTGCGAGCAGCTGGAGGAACAGCTTGTGCAGTATTATCCTATTGCTGACGTGCTCGTTGGAGGGGAGCAACTTACACCGGACACATTGCTGCAATTAAAAAACGACAGCGGCACATGGTACGGTATGTTCACCCAGTACAGAGATTATTATTTGTATGCCTTTTTCCCGAGTCGCGTAGTCTACGCAAGTCGCCGCGGTTGGATGCTGCTGTTTACGGCAATCTACCTGTTTTGCGGTATGGGGTACCTTATTTGGCGGCAGTACAGTAAAAAGCGCCGCCTGCTGCGTATGGAAAAGGAATACCACCTTGTCAGCGCCATTTCGAGCATTTACCTGTCAAACCTGCTCATTCACCCGCAGGATGATACATGGGAGCCCATTGTGCAGAGTGAGCGCATGAAAGCAGTCACAAACGGTATTTTAAGCGCAAAAGCCATGCTGGAAAAGTTTAACACCGAGTGCGTAGCCGAGGCGTACCGGGAGGAATTCCGTGCGTTTACGGACCTCGATACCGCTCAGCAGCGCTTAGAGGGCAAGGCTTTTGACGGCTTCACAATGGAAAATGTGGAGGGCAAGTGGTACCAGCTGCTTCTTGTGCCGCAGCGCCGCTTTACGCACCGGGAAAGGCCGAGCGCACTCATGCTTTTGTTCCGCGATGTTTCGAAGCAAAAGGAGCGCGATATGGAATATCAGGAAAACCTGCGCCGCGCAGCAGAGGAAGCTACCCTTGCAAACGCCGCCAAAACGGATTTCCTGCGCCGCATGAGCCATGACATCCGCACGCCGATCAACGGCATCCGCGGCATGGTACAGATTGCCGACCGTTTCCCGAATGACGCGAAAAAGCAGGCGGAATGCCGCGCAAAGATTATGCGGTCTTCGGATTTTCTTTTAGAGCTTGTAAATGATGTGCTCGATATGAGCAAGCTGGAATCCGGCGAAATGCAGCTTGAGGAAGTGCCGTTCAATTTGAACGAGCTGCTGCACGATGTAGGCACGCTGCTCTCCACGCAAGCGCAGGCGCGCGGTATTACGTGTACCATCACAATGGAAGATAAGCGCGAAAAGCATGTCATCGGTAGCCCGCTGCATTTAAGACAGATCTTTCAAAACATCGGCGGCAACGCCATCAAGTATGGTAGAGCCGGCGGCTATGTACATGCTACGTGCAGCATCGTTTCACAAACAGAGAACACCGTTCGCTACCGTTTTATCTGTGAAGATAACGGCTGCGGCATGAGCGAAGAATACCAAAAGCATATGTTTGAGCCGTTCTCGCAGGAAAATTCCGGTGCACGCACTACGTATCAGGGTACGGGGCTCGGCCTTTCCATCGTGAAAAAACTCGTCGATGCCATGGGCGGCACCGTCACCGTGGTCAGCGAAAAGGGCGTGGGCACCACATTCATCACGGAGATTCCGCTGAAGCTCGACCCCGCGGCGTTTGATGCCGAAAAGCCGGAGGAAGAGATCGATACCACTGTGTTCCGCGGGCTGCATGTGCTGCTTGTGGAGGATAACGAAGTGAACATGGAGATTGCGGCGTTCCTGCTTGAGGACAGCGGCGCCGAGGTCACAAAAGCATGGAACGGCGCAGAGGGCCTGGAGAAATTCAACGCCTCGGCCCCGGGTACGTATGATCTCATCTTAATGGACATCATGATGCCCGTGATGAACGGTTTGGAGGCGGCAGAGAAAATCCGCGCGCTCGACCGCCCGGATTCGGAGACCGTGCCGATCTTCGCCATGACGGCAAACGCGTTTTCCGACGACGCCGCCCGCAGCCGCAAAGCCGGTATGAACGAGCACCTCACAAAGCCGCTCGACCTTGAAAAGATCACAAAAGCGGTGCGCAAATATTGCAAGAAAAATAGCCGATAAAAGCCATAAAACGGCGGTGTGCCTTTAAAAGCGGTTGCGCCGCCGTCTTTTTATGGGCTGCAGTGTGTCTGTTCCTACCAAAACGCCAATGTGCGGAAATTCCATAAATTGATTCTGAAAATAGGATGAATTCCTGTGGGAATTTTCTCCACGTGAAGGTTGAAATCATAGTGTTGATATGATAAAATAATAGCGCGAATTATGCAGAAAATGAGAATTTCAGACGCGGCTTTCGCATTTTAAGCCTATAAAACTGCTTGATTATGCGAAAAGCAGCATAAATATACGAAATACGAAGCTCGGTTTAGAAAGGGAGGACGTTCCATGGCTTATATGCGACTTGGCGATCTGCTGATTGCGGCAGGTGCCATTACGCAGGAGCAGCTTGAAGAAGCGCTGACCATTCAAAAGCAGAAGAAAGAACGTCTCGGCGACGTTCTGATTGAAAGTAATATCATCACGGAACGTCAGCTCATTGAAGCACTGCAAATGCAGCTCGGCGTCGATTTCATTGATTTAACGGCGATCTCCATTCCGTTGGAGCTCGCCAAATTTGTGCCGCGCGCCATCGCGAAAAAATACAACGTGGTGCCGGTAAAGCTTGTAAAAGACGAGCTCTTTGTTGCCATGAGCGATCCGTTGAACTTCGTTGCGCAGGAAGAAATTAAGGCCGCTTCGCATAAGCGCGTTGTGCCGATGATCTCCACGCGCCGCGCGACCGAACAGGCCATCGGCACATTGTACGGCAGCGAAGGCACGGCCCGCGCCATTGAAGAAATGAAGCGAGAGGTCGGCACATCCACACCGGATATCGTGCCGGTGCAGATGAACCAGACGGATGCCGGCAACGCGTCTGCCGCGCCGACGATCCGCTTTGTAAACTCCGTCATTGAGCGCGCCTTTTTGGAGCGCGCGAGCGACATCCACCTTGAGCCGCAGGAGGGCGAAATGGTGGTGCGCATGCGTATCGACGGCATTTTGAGAAAGATTTTGACCGTGCCCGCAAATTTGCAGAGCAACGTTATTTCCCGCCTGAAGATCATGGGTGGCATGAATATTTCCGAGCGTAAGATCCCGCAGGACGGCCGTGCCATGGTGCAGGTGCGTCACCACGAGATCGACCTGCGTATCTCGTCCATGCCGACGATCTACGGCGAAAAGATTGTTTTGCGTTTGCTCGATAAATCAGGGCATACGATCACGAAGCAGTCCATCGGCCTTGAGGGCGCAGACCTGCAAAAGTATGATGCGCTGCTCAAAAACAGCAGCGGCGTGATTTTGATTGTGGGCCCGACCGGTTCCGGTAAATCCACGACGATGTGCGCCATGCTGCAGGAGCTTGCAAATGAGGAAACGAACCTCATGACGCTGGAGGACCCGGTGGAATACAACATTCCGGGCGTTAACCAGTGCCAGATCAACGAAAAGACCGGCATGACGTTTGCGGCAGGACTGCGCGCCATCTTGCGTCAGGACCCGGATGTCATTTCCGTCGGTGAGATTCGCGACGGAGAGACGGGCGCCATTGCCATTCGTGCTGCTATTACGGGTCATTTGGTGCTTTCTACTTTGCATACGAACGACGCCGTTTCCGCCATCGACCGCCTGGTCGATATCGGCGTGGAGCCGTACCTCATTTCCAGCGCGCTGCGCGGCGTCATTTCCCAGCGCCTTGTGCGCAAGGTCTGTCCGCACTGCAAGAAGGCGTATAGGCCGGAGGCGGAGGAGCTTGCCATGCTCGGCCTGCCGGAGGACGCCAACGTGCAGTTCTACCGCGGCGAGGGCTGTCAGGAGTGCTACCACACCGGCTACAAGGGTCGCCGTGCCGTCTTTGAAATCTTCATGCTCAACGGGCGCATTCGCCGCATGGTTACGGAAGGCACAAAGTACGATGCGCTTTTAAGGGCAGCGGTGGAGACTAACTTTGTCACGATGCGCGAAAATTGCCGTAACCTTGTTTTGCGCGGCGAGATCAGCGCAGCGGAGGCCGCGCGCGCCATCAATTCCACAGCGGATTGACATTCTGCTGAAAACCTGTTGAAAACTTGCTCATAACTTTCGGAAAGGACGCAGTCGCCGCGTTTCGGCGATGGTTTTAATATGCTTGAAATCAGCGAAATCATCGCGCAGGCGCAGCAAAAAGGCGCTTCCGATATTCATATTGTCACCGGCCTGCCGGTGAAATGCCGCATAGACGGCAAGGTGCAGAACCTCACGGAGAAAGTCCTCACGTGGGAAGACTGCGAATACTACGCAAAATGCCTTGCGGGCGACCTTTTCCACGAGATCGAATGCATCGGCGAGCTTGATTTGGCGCGGACGTTTCCGTGCGGAGCGCGAACCAGAATCAACCTGTTCCGCCAGCAGGGGGCGGTCTCGGCGGCGATCCGTATTTTGGCGGATACCATCCCGGAGATCGAGGCGCTGAATTTGCCGCCGGTCGTTTCCGAATTCCCGGAGTACCGCAGCGGCATCATTTTAGTCACGGGTGAAACGGGTTCCGGCAAATCCACGACGTTGGCGGCGATTTTAAACCGCATCAACCATACGCGGCGCAGCCACATCATCACGCTGGAAGACCCGATCGAATACATTTACGAGCCGGATCAGTGCATCATCAACCAGCGCGAGATCGGCAAAGACACCAGAAGCTACGCAGACGGCCTGCGGTCTATCCTGCGTGAGGATCCGGACGTTATCCTCATCGGCGAGATGCGCGACCTCAATACCATTGAGACCGCATTGACGGCGGCGGAAACGGGCCACTTGGTCTTCGCCACCCTGCACACAAACTCCGCAGCGGATTCCGTTGACCGCATGGTGAACGTGTTCCCGGAGGGGCAGCAGCGTCAGATTCGATTGCAGCTTTCCACTACGTTGCGTGCGGTGCTTTCGCAGCAGTTGTTGCCGAAGCGCGCGGGCGGTCGGGCGGCGGCGTGCGAAGTCATGATGGTGAACAGCGCCATCAAAAATTTAATCCGCGAGGGTAAGACCCCGCAGATTGACAGCTTCATTACCATGAACGCGCAGGACGGCAGCATTACGATGGATAATGCCCTGCTGAAAATGGTGCGCGAGGGCACCGTAACGTATGAAACGGCGCTCGGCTACGCCAGAGACCGAGAAGCGTTTTCCAAGGGAAGACGCGGCTAAATTTAGGAAGAAAGCGAGGGAGCGGGTTTGACGACCTATAAATACAAAGGGCTTTCCCCGGACGGCGCAAAGCTTTCCGGCGTCATCAAAGCGTATAACGAGTTTGAAGCGGTCGCGCAGCTGCGCGAGACCTGCTCCGTCATCACCAAAATAGAAGAAGTCAAAGAGACGCAGAGCTGGAACAAACAGATCGGCACGAAGAAAATCAAAGACAAGGAGCTTGCCATCATTTGCTCGCAGTTCGCCATCATTTTGACCTCCGGTCTGCCCATTGTGCGCTGCGTGGAGATGGTTGCGGCACAGGCGCGCACCAAAGAGCTGCAAAAAATGCTGAAAAAGGTCGCGGAGGATGTCTCCGGCGGTTACAGCCTTGCGCAAAGCTTTGAAAACAACGCTACGGGCTTTCCGACCACGTTTATTGAAACCGTACGCGCGGGCGAACAGTCCGGCACACTGGAAGAATGCTTTGAAAAACTACATAAATACTACGATAAAACCGCTAAAATGAAAGCGAAGATCATCAGCACGCTCACGTATCCGGCAATTGTCATTTGCGTCGCCGTCATCGTGTTCATCATCATTATGGTGGTAGCCGTGCCGGCGTTTACAAGCGTGTTTCTGGAGCTCGGTACCGAGCTGCCGGGCATCACAAAGGGGCTCATCGCAACGTCGGATTTTCTAACGAACTACTGGTGGTTGCTTATTTTGATTGTGCTCGCGTTCTTCATCGGCAGGCTTCTGCTGAAAAAGAACGAAAAGGGGCGTGCGTTCCTTGCGGAAAACAAGCTAAAGCGCTCACCGCTCAAAGAAATGCACAGTATGAACGCCGCTTCGCAGTTTGCAAGCACCATGAGCACCATGCTCACGGCGGGCTTGCCGATTACGAAAGCGCTGGAGGTCACGGCAAATGTGGCAGATAACTACATGTTCGCGGTGTCCATCCGCAAAGTGCGGCAGGGCGTGGAGCAGGGCCGCAGCCTGGTGGACTGCATGAACGAGATTCCGTATTTTCCAAAGCTGCTCACCGAAATGGTGGGCGTGGGCGAACGCTCCGGCAACATGGAAGAAACGCTCACCGTCATCGGTGATTACTTCGATAACGAGGTCTCGGTGTTCACGCAGCAGTTGCTCTCTATGTTAGAGCCGGCCATCACCATTGTTTTGGCGGTCGTCACCGTCATTTTGCTGCTGGCCGTTTACCTGCCGATGTTTACCATGTATGGCAGCATCGTTTGATTTATTTCGCTGTACCCCGTCGGCGATCCAACCCGAACCGGCGGAATACATAAATTTCGATGGTGAACCCCGAAAAGTATGTTTTTGGGGCGAGCAAAATTTCAATGAATTGGAGAATGGTTCCTATGATGAACAAAATGCGTAAGATGAAGAATAAGAAGGGCTTTACGCTCATGGAAATGCTGATTGTTGTTGCAATCATCGCGATCCTCATCGCTATTGCTATCCCGACCTTTGCTTCTTCTCTGAATAAGGCAAGAGTTGCAACTGACGAAGCGAATATCCGTTCCGGCTATGCTACTGTTATGGCGACCGTTTTGACCGATGACAGTGTCGATGTTGAAGGCAACAGCACAAAAGCAAAGGCTACCTATTGGCTGAATAAGGATGGTTCTGTGACTGCTGGCGCTGCTGCTGATAATACTAAAGCTTATGAAACAAAGGGCAAGACAGCTGATGCTAAAGACATCGCTGGTCAGTCTGTTCCTGGTTGGGACAAAGATAAGAAAGTTAAGTACGAATACGACTTTGCTACGAACAAGATTACCATCACCGTTGTTGCTTAATCTCATCTAACCACAAAAACAACTCATTTTAAATGAACCAGATCTATTGAGGGGGCCGGGGGTTGCGGCTCCCCTATGATCTGTTCTTTTGATTTTTCACTTTAGGTTTTCATAAAAAAGGGGACGTAGTATGCTTTGGGTTTCACCCGCTCTCACGGTTTATATTTGTGTGCTTACGGGGATTCTCGGCGCGTGCATGGGAAGCTTTCTCAACTGCATGGCGTGGCGTATCGTCCACGGCGAATCTGTTTTACACGGGCGCTCGCACTGCGACGTCTGCGGCCACGTGCTCGGCGCGGGAGATTTAATTCCCGTTTTAAGCTACATCATGCACAAAGGCCGCTGCAAATACTGCGGCGCAAGGCTCTCTGCGGGACATGTCTTTGCGGAAGTGTTAACGGCACTTACGTTTTTGCTGCTCGTGCTAAAATATGATATTTCGCTCCAAGCCCTTGAATACATTTTGCTGGCGTGCCTGCTGCTCGCCGCTGCATTCACGGATTTGGAGGGGTATATGATCCCGGACCGTTTCATCGTGACGGGGATCGTCGTGCGTGTTGTTTTCCTGTTTTTGCAGGGGAATGTGCTCGAAAACCTTATGGATGCGCTGCTCGGCGGCTTCGCCGTTGGCGGCGGTTTACTGCTCATCGTGCTCTTATACGAAAAAGTGCGCCAAAAGGAAGCCATGGGCGGCGGCTATATTAAACTGCTGTTCCTCACCGGCCTGTTTCTCGGCTGGCAGCGGAACATTCTGTGCCTGCTCATCGCGTGCGTGCTCGGCATCGTCTTCGCGTTTATTTTCCCGGAAAAACGTACCACAGAAGACGGGGCAGAGGAAGAAGACGGAAAGCTTTTTCCGTGGGGGCCGTCCATCTCGGCGGCAGCGATTCTCACGCTCCTTTGCGGCAGCGAGATCATCGGCGTGTATTTGAGCTTATTTTAACGGAAAGAACAAAAGCTTTACAGCTTGACGGATAGAGATAAAGAAGGAAGCGAGGTGTCTGTACCATGCCCGGACAAATCACGGCATTCGACATTGGTGAGTGCATGGTAAAAGCCGCATGCCTTACAGGCGGCAAACTGAAAAAGGTTATGGCGAAAGAATTGCCGGATAATATGGTCTCCGGCGGCGAAATCGTCTCCATGGACGCCATGGCGGATTTTATCAAGGAAATGGCGAAAGAAAACGGCATCTCCCGCGGTGCGGCGGCGGTCATTCTGCCCGGCACGCTGGTGTTCACCCGCAACGTGACCGTACCCGCCATGACGGACGGCCAACTGTTGTATAACCTGCCGTTTGAATTTAAAGATTACCTGACGCAGGAAAAGAATAAGTATTATTTCGACTACGCCGTGCAGGATACGGTGAAAGACGAAGAGGGCAATGTGAAAGAATTGCAGCTTTTCGTTTGCGCCACCTTAAAAAGCACCGTGGAAGAATACCGCGCCATGCTGCGCCGTGCGGGCTTCAATTTGAAGGTCGCCATGCCGGAGGAATGCGCCTACGCTGCGCTGACGGAGGATTACATGCAGCGCACAAATGCGCCCGCGGGCAGCGATTACTGCTTTGTAGACCTCGGCCACAACGGCATCCGTATGCACATTTTGCAGGACGGCAATTTCACCACGAAGCGCTCCGGCGACCTCGGCCTGCGCGACCTTGAGCAGACGATTTCTGATGTGCGCGGCGTGGATATTCACATGGCACACGCACACATTTTGTCCGATTACAACGACGTGCTTTCCGAAGACGTGAGCGCCGAGCTTTTCAACCGCATGGCGATCGAAATCATGAAGGCCGTCAACTTCTATAATTACAATAACCGCGAGCGCTCGCTCCGGAGAATTTATCTTTGCGGCGGCGGTGTGGCGGTAGATCAGATCCGCGCGGCCATCTGCCGTGTGACGGATCTGGACGTACATAACGCCGAGGAGCTGCTTCCTCAGCACGACGCATTGGAAGCGGCGTGGCTTTACATCAAAGCGATCGGCTGCGCGCTGCAAAAGTAAGGAGGCGTTGGAATGAAGCTTGAACTCGGCATAGGAAACGGCGCCAAAAAGCCCGTAAAATACCCCACCAAAAGAACCGTCAACCTTGCAAAGCGCGAGTCGCACTCCCAAAGCGTCATGACGCTTTCCATCGGCACGGCGGTTATTATCGTGCTTGTGGTGCTCGTCGTGAAATTCGGCGTACTTGACCAGCTTGCACGCCAAAGTGCCGCAGAAAGTGCTTACAACACCGTGCATGCCCAGTATACCGAAATGCAGAGCGCCGTGGAGAAATACCCAGAGGTCGAAGAGGAGTATCGCACCTATTCCAGAAAATGGATGCAGCAGGAGGATTCCGGCGCGTTCGTTTCTGTGGACAGACAGGAAGTGCTCGACCTCATGGAGAACTATCTGCAGCCCTATGGCACGATAAAGGCCGTCACCATTTCGGACGACGTGATGATTGTTTCTATGTCCGGCATGAATCTGCAGGAGATTTCCGCTATGTTTGAGATTTTACAGCAGCAGCCCATTGTAAAGGCTGCTGACCTTACAATCGCTTCCACCGAAAAAACGGCAGGCGAAGACCTCGATTTCTCCGTGACGATCACATTACAGCCGGCTGACACGGCGGAAGGGGAGACCACAGCATGAAAAGAGCCTTTACAACGCGCGAAAAAGTGATGCTGCTCGTCCTCACCGTGCTGCTCATCGTCATCGCATACTTCAAGCTCATCTTGGAACCCATCAACAATTCCATCGACGAGTATCAGTCCGAAACGGCCGCAGAGCAGGACGAGATTTTGCAGAATACCGAGCTTTTGACGCGCATGAACCAGATGCAGAAGGAGCTCGAGGAAATTTATGCCGCGGGCGACCCCACGCCGATTCCGAATTATGACAATTCCGGCAAGCTGCTCGTTGAGCTGAACAGCATTCTTTCGGCTTCCGTCGATTATTCGCTGGATTTCGGTCAGGTCTCGGCATTGAACGATGGCTACATCATGTGCCGCCCCATCAACATGACCTTTACAACGAACACCTACGCCGAAACGCGCACCATCATTGATGCGCTGCACAACAGCGATTTTACAAACCAAATATCGGACATCAGCGTGCAGTTTGAAAATTCCGGCAGCTCCGGCAATGTGCAGGTAAACCTGTATATTACGTATTTTGAACTTCAAAAATAGCTGGTGCAACACAGGCCGGAAGCTGTTTTTTGCTTGCCGGTTTTCTGTGTTTAAAAAGACTTATACCGTTTTACGGTTTCCATATTTTTCTCAGGAGCAAAACGCATGAATTTTTCACGGGATATGAAGAGTTTGAAAAATAGAAGAAAGGGGAAAGCCGGCTTTACCATGTCCGAGCTTTTGATTGTTGTGGCCATCGTCATCGTGCTGTTTGCCGTGGCGGTTCTCTCGCTTGTGACGATTCAAAAGAACCTGCGCCAAAAGGAACTCGACAGTAAAGCGGAAATCCTTTACGTTGCCGTGCAGAACCGCATGTCCGAGCTGCGCGCCGGCGGCTACGAAAGCCTTTATCAGTACGATGAAAACAAGAAGAACGGCGTTGCAAAGGTTGGTCTCATTCCGCTGGATGCTCCCGAAGAAGATGCGGAAGACGCCATCACAAAAGACACGCTCTGCTATGTCGTTTCCGCAGACCGCGTGGAAGTCGGCAAGGCGGCAGCTTCCGTTCTGCCGGAATCTTCCGTAGATGCCGAGCTTTGGAACAACCACTGGGTTATCGAGTACGACCCCAAAAGCGGCAGTGTGTACGGCGCGTTTTACAGCGAAGAGGAGATCACAAGCGGCGATGCCTCCACCACGCTGCCCACATACTTAAACCGTATGCGTGTGCGCCAGACCCGCCTGCACAACGGTGCGAAGATCGGCTACTACGGCGGTGCGCGTGTGATCTCCGGCACAACCGACACTCTAAAGCCGGACATCTCCATCGATAACCGTGAGAAGCTGACGGCAACGTTCTACTGCAACAACCCCTATGCCGATGAGCTGACGTTCAATATCAAGGTTTCGGATGGCCGGAACGAATATGTAAAGGTTGTAAAATACAGCGAGCTTCGCCAGCTGAACAGCAAAACTTGGTACTACACGTGGGTTATGGATAGTTTGGAAAGCGAAAAGACGCGCTTCTATAATCAGACCGACCATAAGCTTGCGTGCGGCACAGACATCACCGTCACGCTTTCCGTAGAAAGCCAAAACGCCAATGTGGACGGCAAAAGCTACACTCGCAAAACGAACAGCCTGTTCCGCTATGCCGAGGGCACCCCGGCGGGCACGGCGCTCATCGCCTACGGCCGCCATTTACAGAATTTGGACGAGGCCTCCCATGTTTCCAAGACGATTACCAGCGCCGTGCAGGTCAGCGACCTTTCCTTTGCGGATGATACTGCCGACAATGAAGACTGGTATTCCTTTTACCGCGACGACACCTTTACGCCCATCACCAATAAGAATCTCAAAAGCTATGACGGCTATTCCGAGGTCGATAACGTAAAGCTGTATTCTTCCATTTCAAACCTGCATATCACAAAAGCTGCGCAAAACGCAGATGCTGGTCTGTTCAGTACATTTAACGGCGAGATCAAAAACGTGACGCTTACCGGCATGAGGATTGATAATTGCGGCCAGAACGTCGGTGCGCTCATCGGTTCTGTTTCCGATACCGTGAAAATCACAAATACCCGTGTATATCTCAGCTCCAAAAAAGGCGACCTCGCAGATATCGAAACGGTCGATTCCCCGGAAAAAGTGAAGCCGTGGCTCGAGGGTAAAATCGTCGGCGGACTTATCGGCATGGTGACGAAAACGGGCAGCGTATCCGTTACGGACAGCTCCGCGTCTACGGTCATTCGTGCAGACGGCGGCGCAGCAGGCGGCCTCATCGGTGCCGTGTATCATGCGGCAACGATAACCGATTCCTATGCGGATTGCTATTTGACGGCAGACAGAACGGGCGGCCTTATCGCAAAGGCAGAGGGCGGGTCTGAAGTAGCCGCAACGGGAACCTCTATCACCTTAAAGGATTTCTATGCAGCGGGTTACCAAACGGCGACCGTCGATGCTTTCGGCTTAGTAGGCGGCTCCAATGTGATCGCCACAGGCGGTTATTCTGCGTGTGTTTACAATGTTGGAGAAAACGCAAAGGTTCATTCCACGGTCAAAGCAATGGGCAGTGCCTCAAACGTATATTATCTGACAGACGGCGGTCTTTCCGGTGACGGCACAAGCAAGTGGGAAAACGACAATCAAACCACGCCGAAAACCTATAAAAAACTCAGTGAATCGGGCTTTGCAAAAGAAATCTCCAAGGCGTTCACGTCCTCCTCCGGCGCGGCTACGTTTCCGTATAACTTGATGGATCAGGGCCTTACGTATTACACGTATCCGCGCCTTGAAAAGCTGAACCACTACGGTGACTGGCAAGCGGAGTTTGAATCCGGCGCACTGGTTTATTACGAGCGCTACAAAGACGAAACCTACGGCTTCTACGGCGCGAACCTTTCCACGCTCAAAACGAGTAAGTTTGTCGTCGGCGACGGCTATGCGCTGGCGTATATCGAAAAGAAAAATCCGTCCGATAACGTTACCGTGACGTATGCAAACAACCAACCGGCACAGGTATCGTTTAAAAGCGCAATTGAAACGACTGACGACACGACAAATACGAAGTATTATCTCTATCCGCTCTCAAAAGAGGTCGTCAACACCGATTATATCGACACCGCAGAGCCGGATACGTTCTACCAGAAGATCACGATAGAAGACACCGCAAACAACACGAATACGGAGTATTACTACAATCCGCATTTCGCAAAAACGGTGACGGTCAACGAAAATAAGCCGCAGGCGCCGGAAACGGTCTGCATCCGCTCCGCCCGCCAGCTGTATGCGTTGAGCTTTTACTACTCGCAGTATGCGGATGCCGTAAAGGACAGTGTGTTCCGTCAGGAACTCAACATTGATTACAGCAGGTATGAGTGGACAAAATATGACGTTGTGCCTGCAAAGATTAACACACAGGCGCCGATTGGTACAGGGGATAAGCCGTTTACGGCTGTGTATAACGGCGGCTGCAATACAATAGAGGGAATTTCCTTTAAAGCAAAGTCCCTTTACATCGGCATGTTCGGTTATACGTCGTCCGCTGCCGCGGTGCGCAATGTGTTCCTTGTCGGCGACGGCAGTAACACGGTGGCCTATGTCAATGCGCAGGGCGGTAATTCGGCTTCCGGCAGTGCGTCGCGCGTCAGCATGGGCGTGCTCGTCGGTTATAACCGCGGCACGGTTTCAAACTGCTCGGTTTCCGGCTATACCATGGAGTATTACGGTTACAGTGCCAGCACGGCTTCGCTCGGCGGCTTTGTCGGCAGCAACTACGGCACCATCCGCAACAGCGCTTCGGACTGCCCGTCCATTCGCTTTGCAAATACGAACTCTAACACCTATGCGGGCGGCTTTGCGGGCGTGAACCACGCCTCTATTTCGGATTCCTACGCGCTTGGCAGCATTCAGGTGCGCGGCGCGCGAAACAGCACCGTGTGGGTCGCGGGCTTTGCGGCGAACAATGCCAGCGGCATGATTCGCCGCAGCTACAGCGCTACGGCGCTGACAGCTTCCGGCGATGCGGAGTCCTACGGCTTTGCGCATACCGGCGGTTCGGCATACCAGTGCTATTATCTGGACGGCGGCACGTATTCGTACAGAGGCACGCTTTATGCCTACAACACCTCCAAGAACGAATTCAAAGATAACGCGGCGGGTGAGCCCCTTACGGGCAGCGAGCTGCAAAACAAAACAATCAATAATTTCAAAAAGGCAGATTGCACCTATAATTTCAAAGAAACGACCGGCGATCATTATATCTACCCGGCAGTCGTGCGCAATGCAGCAGGGCAGACCGTGCATTACGGCGATTGGCCCGTGCAGAAGGACATCGGTACGCTCGGTGTGTTCTACTGGGAATATGAAGACAGCGGCAGCAACAGCGGCTACCACTTCAGCTACGTGGGCACAAGCCAGGGCAATGAAATTTCCAGCGCAAACAACGACATCTTAAAGGGCGATTCTCTCTGTGAAGAGCACGACGACGGCGGCGTTGTAACGCATTACGGCTACGGCTATTTCTATGCGAACAGCAATAATTTGAAGACTTTATTAAGTGCTGTATACTTCAATGAAAACTTCATGAGCGTTGCAGAAAATGCAAAAGCCGGCGAAGCGCTCGGTAAGCAGATGCCCGGCTATACGTTTGTCGCATATGAAACCGGCGAAGACAAAATGTATTTGATCGATAACAAAGCAAACGGCGCATGGCAGCTGAAGTACGGCAACGGAACGGATGCTACCGTATACACCTACACCGTCAACCCGTTCTTTGCAAACTCTATGAGCCTCGATAGCTCCGAAGTACAGAGCAAAACGACAGAAACAGGTGACGTCAAACCCGGCGCCAACGGCAACGCTTACGAGATTCGCTCCGTCTCGCAGTTACAGTTTATCAACTGGAATTCCGGAAAGCGCAATACAAACACCTCCATTGTGTCTCAGAACAAAGGGGATTGGAATACGTATAAGGATAAATACACGTATCAGGTTTACGGCGATACTCGCACGGTATCGGGAAGCGGCAAAGAGCTGTATTGGAATCAAACACACGATTTGAATGCTTCCTCAGAATACAGTACACTTGGTAAGACCAATAACTTCACGCCTATCGGAAGCATGTATGATAATGCAGGCAATACAGCAAACGCTGATCCGACAATGTCATATTTTGCTTCTCATTATGACGGACAGGCATATACGATCAAAAATGTTGAAATTCACAGCAATGCGGAATGTGTTGGTATTTTTGGCATTACGGTCGGTGCAACGGTTAAAAATGTGGTCGTATACTCGGATGAAGGCAATGTAATCGAAGCTACAAAGGACGGTGAGAGCTGGTACTGCGTTGGCGGTCTTGTCGGCTTTGCGGCCGGCAGAGACAATCCTGCAAGTGTATTTACAAACTGCACGGTTTCCGGCTATACCATTCGGGATAACCATGCAAACACCCCGGGTTGGGGCGGCGGCAGTGTCGGCGGTCTTGTCGGCATGACAAACATGGATATTACAAACTGCTCCGCTGTAACAGATATTATTATCAATATCGGCTATAATGGCGCTTATCAAAATCTGCGTGTCGGCGGTATTGCCGGTGTTTCCCGCGGAACAGTGAATTATTGCTATGCCGGTGGTTCCATGAGCAGCATATCTTCTATGGGGTACAAAAATTGGAATGCAGGTGCAAATATTTGGATGGGCGGCTTAGTCGGCGGTATCGTTTTGCGCAATGACGGTCTTGATAGCTTGATAGGCACAGTCAAAAATGTCATGAGAGTTTATAATTCTTATAGCTATGTTGACATGCCAAGACGCAGTGGTGGTCAGTGGGGAGAAAAAAACATTATTAAGAGTACGCAAGCAATCGCTTCTAATGGTGAAATGCAGCAGGCATTTACTGCTGTTAATAATGACTATATTGAGATTTATAATTGCTATGCGCTTGAGTCTGCCGTATTAGAGACAGACGATTATCGTGCATATGGCAAAAATCCTCAAAGTTGGAGTGACCTAAATCTCAACCGGACTTTGGATTGGTATGACCGTAGGATTATGTTGTACAACGATTCCACCCCGTACTTAACGTATGCCGAAATGCAGAGCAGCGAATTCTTAACGAAACTGAACAAGAACTACCAGTCCGGCTCAAGCTATAAGAGCTTCTCCACCGTCACCATCACCGAGCAGGGGCAGAATATCGACGGCAAGTATAGCTTCCCGGGCAACGATACGGCGCTGCAGGGGCTTAACTATCCGTTCCCGACGGTTCTGACACAGACCGATATCTTCGGCAGCACAGTCAATTTGCATTACGGCCGCTGGCCGCGCATCGGTCTCTTATGGGAAGAAAATTCCCGGAAGCTTGACCTGCTTGCGGATATCAAAACGAAAGCGGAAGACAGTACTTTGAACGACAACGAAGACGGCAAGGCGCTTTTGCAGACACATTTGCTTATCGCCAGCAGCGACGTAGATACGAGCGCAGAGCCGAAAATCAAGCTGTACGACGAAAACAGAAACGAACTCACAAACGATAAGGCCGCAGCAACAGTCAGCCGCATTGTGTATAATCGTGAGAATAACTGCTACGATGTCACATTCATCGGGCAGAATGTCGGCACGGTCGTCGCAGAGGCGAAGCTCGGCAATTACATCGCGCGCCTTACAATCGAAGTTACGGCATCGCTCAAGCTGGAGGCTTCTTCTACGAACATTTCGGTTTATTCCGGCGACACCGATACAATTACGCTGACCGTAAAGGACGCAAACGACAAGCAGCTGCTTGCCGAGACCGAAAAGACGCTTAAATGGGAGATTGCTGTCGATAACAACGGCGTGCAGCAGGATGTCATCGAGTGCAGTAAGGACGATATCAAGCTGAACGCAGACGGCACGTTCTCCTTGCCGCTTACCGGCTTTGCCGCGGGCGAAGCCACGGTGAGCATCACGTGCACATATCCGTACGGCGCGGCAACTGCCGCGGAGCCCGCAAAAGAGATCACGGCTACGCTGTATATCGGCGCTACAACAAAGCCAAGTGATGTGCTTGGCCTGACAAACGGCAGCGTCTATAACCAGATTTCTCTGCCGCACACGCCGAAAAAATCCACGACCTCCTACACCGGTACGACCGTTGAATACCCGGAAAACGGCCCCGCCATGCAGAAAAGTACGCTGTTCCTCTACGCAACGGATGAGTATACCGATTTGAAGAACGGCTTTACGGTCGATCAAATCGAGATCACCGCAAGGGAAACGACCTACACTGTGGGTGAAGACGGCATCACGACCGATGAAAATCACACCTACAAAGTGACGGTAAACGATCAGTGGACGACAGAAACGAACGACACGAAGTTCCAATATCGCGCCGTAAAGGTGGAATCCGCCGCGGCAGGCGAGATCACCCTAAAGATCGTCCTCAAAAACGGCGACGTGATCTACAACCTCACCACCCCGTACACCATCGCATCGAACACATATACAGTGAAGTTCCTTGACACAAAGGGCAATATTCTTCTCACAAAAACAGTCGATTATGGCAAAAAGCCGGAGTTGACCGAGGAGGATAAGGCTAATTTGAAAGCCGATGCCGAGTTGGGCTACACCTGCACATGGGCGCTTTCTGAAATCTACGCAGATACAGAAATTCACCCGACATTAACGCCGAACACCTATACCATCCGGTTTGATGCCAACGGCGGTTCGGGTAAGATGCCTGCTGTTTCGTATGCTTATGATAAGATTCAAACGATGGACACCCTTCCGCAGAATGCGTTTACAAAAGGAACATCCACCTTTAAGGGCTGGGCGGTAGAAGCGGAGGGTGCAGTTCGGTATACAGCTGAGGACCCAATTCAGAACATCGTAAACTCCATGGCAATGGGGAATAAGACCGAACTCACTCTCTACGCCGTTTGGGAAGATACCGCAGCAGGCGGCGAGACCGTTGAACCGCAAATCAACAAAAAGGCAGGTGCCGAAAATGCAGGCGATCCGCAGAAAGCTGAATAGCCAAAGGGGCGCTTCCATGCTGATGGCGCTGCTGCTTATGCTGGTCGGTATCATGGTGAGCGCGGTCATTATCTCCGCCGCCACCAGCGCCGCCGTAAATAAACGCTCGGAAAAAGAACAGCAGCAGGCCTACCTCGCGGTCAGCTCTGCCGCTGAGCTCGTGCGCGACGATTTCCAAAGCCTTACGGGCCGGTATAAAGATGTTACGACCACGGTGACGCAGGCGGATGGAACGACCACTACGACGAATGATACGATAAAGGCCACATGTGCGGTGGGAGATATGATCAATGACATCGGCGCATGGTTTATAGGAGTGAACACGACGACCCCTTATACAAAGACCTACACGTTCTCCGTAGACGGTTATGAAGATGTATCGGCAGAAATCCTTGTATCAGTCGACACCGGCAGTGACGGAAGCAGCAAGGTGTATAACCTCACTGCAACATTCACAAACGGTGTGGGTTCCGAACACCCCTGCCGCATGGTGTTGACTATGGAGGGCAAATTGGCGGAGGAAAGAACCTCCGGCGATACGGGCTCCACGCAGGTCGTCACCCGAACACTCGAATGGAATAAGGCAAAGCTGCAAAAGGAGGTAACGGGTTGAAAAAGCTGCGTTCACAAAAAGCGGAAACACTGGTGGAAACGCTCATGGCCATCTTGGTCGTGGTGCTCGTTATGCTTTTTCTCTCCACCGCAGTTTCCACGGCCTCCAAGGTAAATGCCAAGGTGCGCAAAACCGATGTGGCTTTAACGTATAAGAATGCCGACAAGGGCAGCGAAACCAAAACGCTGACCATTAAGGATAAAAACAGTGCCACAAAAATCATCCATGTTCAAGTCGATGAATACACAAGCGAAAACGGCTACACGTATTACAGGGAAAGCAAAGAGCAGGGGGCGGGAACTTGAAGCTGAAAGATAAAAAAGGCTTAACGCTCGTGGAAATGCTCTGCACAGTCGCCATTTTGGTGCTTGTCAGCATGGTGATGGTGTTGGGTGTGCAGCTCGGCGTGCGCTCCTACGCAAAATCCGTTTCATATTCGGAAGCGCAGGTGCTGTGCTCCACGCTTACGACCACCATCAGCGATGAGCTGCGCTATTCCGGCACACTGAAAGTAGACGGCAGCGGCAACGTTACGGGCTTTTTCAGCCAGCAGTTCGGCAGCGGCGATTACACCGCGTTTACCACTACGCTGGAAGGGCATGTGCAGCTTGGCGGCAAGGACATTCTACCCGCAAAGGCGTACCCCTACGGTATTAAAGCTGAGGTGAAAAGCTTAACGTATGACGATGTTTCCTCCCTTTTCACAGTGCAGCTGAGCGTAAAAGACAGCGAAAATAAAAACACGCTGGCCGAAACCACCTTTGAAGTGGAAAAGCTCAATGTGACGACCGAAGACACCGCAGAGGGCCGCGCCCGCGCCGAAGACATCCGCAACGCGCGTAAAATTCAATCTCTGCTCGGCAAGTGGGTGGCAGACGGAACCATTACTTGTGCAGGTGACTCTAACGGCACCGGCGTATGGGTTTTGGTGTGTCGTGATGGCACTTCGTATCCGGGCGGCTATGGTGGTAATTATAGTTCATCTGTGTTTTTTGGTACAGATCCCGGCGTTTGTGTCAATACTAGTACATCGACCACTTGGAATAGCGGAAATACAGAACTCAAACGGCTGATAGAAGCGGAAATGGGAACAAATTTAGAGTTGAAGGCCAGTGCAACCGCAGAGGTTGATAACATTGGCGGGTGGGATTGGTATGTTGTGCAGTATGTGTACGATAAGAGCACGAAAGAGTGGAGTACGTATTTGTTTTCCGGAATGCAAGGTGAATCTTCCGAAGCCAATCGCGACACAGAACAAAACTCCAACATGTATCAATACATGAACCGCAATACAGAAAACTGAGAAACACCGCGCCAAACGGAATGCTCCGCAGGCGCGGTGTTTTTGCAATAAAGAAATTGTATGCGCTTTGTTTTAAAAAAGTATGATTTCATGCGATTTTTCTTGCACGTAAAAAGCAAATATGATAAAATAGAAATACAGTGTATTTAAATAGTGTTCTTTATTGTGTAGAATAGATAGAATTGCTGCTTTTTATTCACTTTTTGACGAATTTGCAGAGAATATAGCGAATTCTGTCTTTGGCAAGTCATTCTATCGGTAAAAATGAAAGCGCTTTCCGATAAAAAATAAATTGTGAGACGAAACAGAAAGCGCTGCAAGGAGAAATCTATGAGTTTAAAGGAAAAAATACTCATCGCGGACGATTCGGAAATGAACCAAATGCTCCTTGAGGAAATACTCAGCGATAAATACGAATATGTCATGGCAAAAGACGGCACAGAAGCCGTCGATATCCTCGAAAAAAAACGATGATATCGACCTCGTGATGCTCGACATCAACATGCCGAAAATGGACGGTTTCGGCGTGCTGGAGATTATGAATCTGCGGCATTGGATCAGCGAGGTGCCGGTTATCATCATCTCGTCCGAAAGCGATGTGGATTTCATCCGCCGCGGCTATGACCTCGGCGCTTCGGATTACATCAGCAGACCGTTCGATCTGACGGTCGTCCGCCGCCGTGTCGAAAATACGCTCATGTTGTATGCCCGCCAAAAGCGCCTTGTGCGCCTTGTGGAGGAGCAGGTCTACGAGCGTGAAAAGACGAACAACACGATGATCAATATTTTGAGCCATGTTATCGAATACCGCAACAACGAAAGCGGCCAGCATATTCTGCATGTGCGCACGATGACGGACATTCTCCTGCGCCGCTTGATTGAGATCACGGATAAATACCCGCTGACGGAAACGGATATCTCTATGATCGCTTCGGTTTCCGCACTGCACGACATCGGTAAGATCAGCGTTCCGAAAGCGATTTTAAATAAACCCGGCAAGCTCGACCCCGAAGAGTGGGAGATTATGAAGAGTCACGCCGCCATCGGTGACTCGATGCTGTCCGACATCGGTATGCAGCAATCCGAAACGCTGATGAATCTGGCGCATGAGATCTGCCGCTGGCACCACGAGCGTTGGGACGGCCGCGGCTACCCGGATGGTCTCAAGGGCGATGAGATTCCGATTTCCGCGCAGGTCGTCGCCATGGCAGACGTGTACGACGCGCTTACAAGCGAACGCTGCTACAAAAAGTCGTTCGACCACGCGACCGCTATTAAAATGATTACAAACGGCGAATGCGGCGCCTTCAATCCGCTTTTGATACAGTGCCTTTTGGACGTGCAGGATCAGCTTTTCGAGAACATGCACACAGACCCCAGACGGTTCGATTACCGTCAGGAAGCAAAGCGCCTTTCCGATGAAATGCTCGAGCAAAAAGAACTTATGCCTAATAACCGTGCGCACAGCCTGCTCACCTTCGAGCAGAAAAAGGCGGAATTCTTCGCAGAGCAGTGCGGCGGTATCCAGTTTGAATTTGACCACTGGACAAATACCGTACATCTCAAAGATTGGAATGCGCCGGTCGATCAACGAGAAAAATCCATGTATCTGACGGAATGGAACGACGTTTCGCTGCTCTCTGAAAAGGATTGGCTCGCTATGCGTGAAAAGCTGAAAGCAACAACGCCGGAAAGACCGGAAGTGAAAATGATTGTGCAGATCCCCGTTAACGGGGAATATCGCTGGCAGCGCCTTACGGTAGAATCGCTTTGGACAACGAAACACAAAGAATATGCCGGCGTGCTCGGACACTTTGAAGATATTCAGGATGAAATGGTGCGGCGCGGAGAAGATGTGCTCGAAAAGTGCACGGAAGACAACATAGCTCATCTTTTGAAAGATTTGAGCCGCGTGTTTGAGGTTGTGCGCCTTGTAGATCCGAAAACGAATGAGAACCTTGAGCTGGATAAAGACGGAAAAGTAATCACTACGCCGATACACTGCTATGAAATTTGGGGCAGAAACGAGCCGTGCGAAAACTGTATTTCTTCCCGCTCTCTGGAAGGAAAAGAGTGGGTCACCAAGCTTGAAATGCGTGACAGGCAAATGTACTTCGTGCTTTCTAAACATATCAATGTCAACGGACGTACCTGCACACTGGAGATTGCTTCGCATGAAGACGAAGCGGAGTGCACACGCTGCGGCGGCGACAACGATGCGCCAACGCGTTCTTCGTTTATGAACTTCTACCGCGATGCCCTGACCGGAACATACAGGAGACTGTATCTTGAGAGTTTCCAGTCCAATTTGGAAAGCGCAGATGCCGTGGCAATCGTGGATGTTGACCTTTTTAAGCAGATTAACGATACATACGGCCACCCTGTGGGCGATGAAGCGCTGAAAACTATCGCGAATACAATCCGTTCCGGCATCCGCGGCAGCGATACGCTCATCCGCTACGGCGGGGACGAGTTCCTCCTCATCTTCTCCAAGATCGGCGAAGAGGTTTTCTATGAGCGTTTAAAGCAGCTCAGACGCGCCGTGCAGGAGACAAAATTGCCGGATTACCCCGAGGTGAAGCTTGATGTCAGCCTTGGCGGCGTATACCGCGTACACCCGCTCTCCGAAGCCATTCGGCAGGCAGACCTGCGCATGTACGAGAATAAAGCGAAACACGCGAACGCTAATCATGCGGAAAGCAGATAGAAGTTGCAGAAAGGTGACAAATCATGGAGCTTGAAGAATTATATCAGAAAATCGGCGGCGACCTCAAAAACGTGATGAAACGCATCCCGAATGAGGCAATGATCGGCAAGTTCGTGCGCAAATACGCAAACGATCCGACCTATAACCGGCTTACAGCAGCTGTGGAAGCCAAAAATTGGAAAGATGCTTTCCTTGCGGCGCACACCTTAAAGGGTGTGGCACAGAACCTCGGCTTCGGCCGCCTGCAAAAATCGGCATCCGCTTTAACGGAGGCCGTGCGCGGCGCCGTTCCGCTGACGGACGAATCGCTTTTTGAAGAGGTCTGCAAAGATCAGAAGGAGATCGTGGAGGCCATCGAAAAGCTCGATTGATATGACTTAACAGATATGCCGGTTCTATGGACCGGCTTTATTTGCGTTTGGTTCCCTGTGTAATGCGGCGGAACGGTTTGGGGGAGAATAGGTCGCGCGCTGCGGCGTTTCCGCACTCGTCAAAATGGCGCGTGCCGGTGCCGTTCTGCGCGAGCGCAACTACGTGGTGCCGGAAGACGTGCAGAGCGTGTTTTTCGATGTCTGCGCACACCGTCTCATTCTGCGCCCGCAGGCACAGGTGGACGGCATAACGGCGCGCGATATTCTGGCTGAGATTTTGAAGCAGATCAAGCCCGGTACGGAAAGGTAAGCGGATATGTGGAAAAACAGACTGGCCTATGGGCTTGTCCTATTGACGGCAGCAGTGCTGCTGTTCCTATACAGTAAGTCGTTTTTGCTGACGGTGCTGATCGTTTTATTGCTGCTCATGGTGATTAACGGTATGCTCGTTTTACATGATGCGCACAGCATTCGCGTTTCTATGCGTGTCCGCCCCGGTGGGCAGCAAGGCAAGGACGTTAACCTGAACATCACCGTAAATTCCATAAAAAGCTGCTTGCCGCGGGTCAATACACCGCGTCCTTAAAAGCGCTTGAGGGTCGCATCGGCACTACCGTCATCAGTGCGGTGTCCGGCGGCAAATTGCAGCATATTGCGGTGGGCGGCGGCTGCGAAGTGGTAGAGCTGCCTGCCGAGCGAATCGAAGATGAAGTTTACCGCATTTTGTGCTGAGAGAGGGGACGCGCATGAAACATCCGCAGACCGTTACGGTCTACCCGGAAAAAAACGAAAACAAAGCAGCGTATCTGCTGTGGCGCTCCCTGCGCGCGGCCCTGCTTACGGCGGGCGCGCTCATAGCGCTCATAGTCATCTGAAATGTTGATTTAAAGAGTCTTTTCGTCTTGCCGCTCGGCGGTGCTGTCACGGTGCTTCTGGGCTGCATCGCAGGGGATTATCTCGGTGCGAAAAAGCCCCTGCCGTCGGCTTTCGTCATTTTGCGGAAATTTCGATGAATTGATTGTGAAAATAGATGGTTTTGCAAAAAAAGTAGACAAATTTTTGATGATGTAGTATACTGGTGTTAAACGGGAGAGCAAGTCGATCTTTTGCACAAAAACAAATAAACGGCTGAATTTTCATGTTGTCACATGATGAGTTCAGACAACAAAAAGGAGATTTTGAAATGAAGAAAGAGCAAAACCAGCATTCCCTTCACCTCATCCGCCAAAACGTTCCGCAGTTTATTTTGCTCGTCATTTTTTCCGTGCTGCTAGGCGTTTCCGTCATCGCGGTGTCTGTTTTGATGAAAATGTTCCTCGACATCGCCACAAATGCAAGCGCTATGCCGCTCACCACATGTCTCATCATCGCGGTCGGCGTTTTGCTCGTGCTCGGCATCTCACAGGTCGTCACGTCCGTTTTGCAGGGCAAGCTTTCCTGCCGCATGGAGCTTTCTCTGCGCAGCGCCATGGTGGAGCACCTATACCGCACAGACCTTAGGACGTTCGACAGCGGCGCGGCAGATAACTACTTCACGCGCATGACAAAAGACGCGGAAACCATCTCGAATTTCTATTCCAAAACGCTCATCCCGAGCATCTTTTTCGAGAGCTTCACGTTCGTCGTCAGCTTTATTTTGATGTTCCTCCTCGAGTGGAAACTCGCGGTCGTCATGATCGTCGTCGTGCCGATTTTGATTTTCACCATGATCCGTATTTCCCCGAAGCTTGAGATGAACAGCATTCAGATCATGCAGAACGAAGACAAAAACCGCAATATTTTGCAGGAATTTTTAAGCCAGTACATGCTGTTTAAGTCCTACGGCGTGCTCGGCTGGGTGCAGAAGCGCGTGGGGGATACATACGCGCAAAAGCAGAAGTACGTCGGCAAACTCAGCGTTTTGCAGGGCGCCATCGGTTTCCTCAATAACTTCCTCGGCGTCGGCATGTTCATCATTGCGCTCGGCATGGGCTCATTTCTCGTCGTGCGCGGCGAAACGACCGTCGGCACGCTCATCGCCGTCGTGAACCTCGTCAGCTTCTTCTACGGCCCGTTCCTGCACATTTCGGGCTGGATGGCCGAGGTCAACGAAGTGAAGGTCTCCACAAACCGCATCGGGGAAATCCTCTCCATGCCGACCGAAGACACCACGCAAACGGCAAAGCCCTCTGTTCAGAATGCAGGTGATGCAGCGCTCACCGCAAAAGACCTCTCCTTTGCGTATGACGAAGAAAAAGTCATCCTGTCCCACGCCGAAACGCAGGTGCACACGGGCGAGATCGTCGCGCTCACCGGCGAAAACGGCAGCGGCAAAAGCACGCTCACAAAGCTGCTTATCGGCTTTTATACGCCCACGGGCGGCGAAGTCGAGCTCAAAATCGGCAATAAAACCGTGCACGGCGCGGAAATTCGCAATTATTTAAGCTACGATTCCGGCTTTGTCTCCGTTTTTGCGGGCACGCTCAAAGAGAATATCTGCATGGATCAGCCGTTTGACGAGAAAAAGTTCCGCAAGGCTGTCGAACTCGCCAACCTCACGGAGTTCGTAAACGAAAAAACAGCGGAGTACGAGATCGAGCCAGAGGGCAAAAATCTCTCCAGCGGTCAGCGCCGCAAGGTCGCGCTGGCGCGCATTTTCTACGATGACCGCCCGGTCTTCGTGCTCGATGAGCCCACCGCGAACCTCGATAAAGCCTCCGCAGAGGGCATGTTTGAAGCCCTGAAGCAGGTCTGCAAAGACAAGATCTGCATCATCGTCACACACGACGCGTTCATCTCCGAGAAGTGCGATCGCGTGCTGCATTTGAATAACAAAAAGGTCACAGGATGACCGCAATACGATTTGCATAATAAGGCGATAGGAACTCTGCCACTCGCAACGAGCGGTGGGTGTGGCTTAGCTCCGGGCAATTCCGCCCTTGCGGCAAGGCTTGTCGTAGAGAACGCCTGCGCCGAGTGGCTTATAAATCTTGAGCATTGCTGATGGGCCATTTTTAACAAAATTTATCTTTTTTACAAAAAATCAAAATTTTTTCAAAAACCTAATTGACAACCGAAAAAATGTGTGCTACAATGCACTAAACCGTTGAGGAAGAGTGAGTACGCTTTAGGCAACTTTTCTCACAGAGAGTCGTGGATGGTGGAATCACGGCGGAAAGATAAAGCGGAATGGACTTCTGAGGGCGAACAGAAAAGGATTTCCCGAGTATGTGAGACGGAGTGTGGCTCTCCGTAAACAAAGGTCTGCGTATGATGGTACGCGTAAGAGGGTGTGTGTTTCACATACCAAGCCGGGTGGCACCGCAGGAATTTTGATCCTGTCCCAGCAAGTGATTGCAGGGACAGGGTTTTTTGTTTTTCAGGGAGGTTATTTCATGTTTGTTTACACAAAACGATGGCGCAGCCGCGCTGCATCCGAAATTTTGAACCCGCATTTGAACGCATTAAAACAAACCTGAAAGGATCGATAAATTTATGAAACTCAGAAACGTATTTGCCATGATCACCGCTGCCGCTATGACCCTCAGCCTCGCCGCTTGCAGCGGTCAGAGCACAGCTTCTTCCACGTCCTCCGCGTCAAGCGACTCTTCTTCGTCCGCCGCTTCCGAAAGCAGTGTGTCGAGTGAAAAGAGCACCGCAAGCGAAGAATCTTCCGGCGCATCGTACACCATCGGCATCTGCAACTACGTCGATGACGCTTCCTTAAACCAGATCGTTGATAACATCAATGCACGTCTCGCCGAGATTGAAAGCGAGCAGGGCATCACAATCAACGTGAAGTACGACAATTGTAACGCCGACGCGAACGTCATGAATCAGATCATCGCAAACTTTGCAGCCGATAACGTAGATCTCATGGTCGGTGTCGCGACCCCGGTCGCCATGGCGATGCAGTCCGCAACCGAAGACAGCAAAACGCCTGTCGTGTTCGCTGCCGTGTCCGACCCGGTCGGCGCGGGTCTTGTCGCTTCCCTTGAAGAGCCGGGCAGCAACGTGACGGGCTCCTCCGATAACCTCGATACCAACTCCGTCATGAACCTTATCTTCGCCCAGAACCCCGATGCCAAGAAGATCGGCCTTTTGTACGACGTAGGACAGGATTCCTCCACCGCCGCCATCGAGCACGCAAAGGCGTACCTCGACGACAAAGGTGTTGAATATGTAGAGCGCACCGCAACGACCGCCGAAGAAGTCGCGCTCGCCGCACAGGCTCTCGTTTCCGACGGTGTAGACGCCGTGTTCACCCCGACCGATAATACCATCATGAAGGCAGAGCTCGCTATTTACGAGACCTTTGCTGACGCAGGCATCCCGCACTACACCGGCGCCGATTCCTTCGCCCTCAACGGCGCGTTCCTCGGCTACGGCGTCGATTACGCAAACCTCGGCCGTGAGACCGCAGATATGATCGCTTCCATCCTCACCGAAGGCAAAGACCCGGCGGCCACACCGGTCATCACGTTCGACAACGGCACCGCAACGGTCAACACCGAAATCTGCGAAAAACTCGGCCTCGACTTCGATACCGTCTCCGAAGCTTTTGCCCCGTACTGCACGAGAGTGGAGGAGATCACGACCGCAGAAAGCTTCGGCGATCTCGAGTCTTAATTTAAATCTCTCAAAAGCTTATCCTACCCCATAAGCTTTCAAACACTTCATACTACCATACTTCATCAATACCTTACTTACCCATAAGAATGCAATCACCGCTGCCATGCACCCGGTTTTCGGGCGCGTGGCTTCGGCATATCACCACAAATCTGCAAAACGAGGAGTTTTTGTATGTCTTTCGATTCAATCCTGACCCTTGGGCAGACAGCGCTGGAGCTCGGTCTCATCAGCTCGCTGACTGTTTTGGCACTGTTTTTGAGCTATTCCATGCTGAACGTATGCGACCTTTCCACAGACGGTTGCTTCACGCTCGGCGCGGTCGTCGGCGCGTCCGTTGCGCTTTCCGGGCATCCGTTTCTGGCAATCCCCGCCGCTATGGCGATCGGCATGGTCTCCGGCTTCGTCACGGCTCTTTTGCAGACGAAAATGGGCATTGATAGCCTGCTTGCCGGCATCATCGTCAATACTGCGCTTTATTCCGTCAACATCGGCATCATGAACGGCGCGTCGCTTCTGAACCTCAATAATTCCGATACAGTCTTCACCAAAATGCGTTCGGTGCTCGAAAACACACCGCTTGCGGGGCAATATAAGCTTATCGTCATCATCATCACGGTTGTACTCGTGGCGGTCGTTTTGGGACTTTTCCTCCGCACACGCCTCGGCCTTGCCATTCGTGCGACGGGCAATAACCCGGACATGGTTCGCTCCTCGTCCATCAACCCGGTTAAAACGACCATCATCGGCCTGTGCATTTCCAATGCGTTTACGGCGCTTTCAGGCTGCTTGCTCGCGCAGTCGCAGAAGTCTGTCAGCATCGATATCGGCACCGGCATGGTTACGGTTGCGCTGGCATCGCTCCTCATCGGCGGCGCGTTCTTCGGCAAGGGTAAAATTCCGCTGCGTATCTTCGGCATGGTCGTCGGTGCGTTCGTGTTCCGCCTTGTGTATACCATCGCGCTGCGATTCAACCTGCCCGCGTTCATGCTCAAGTTCGTCTCGTCCGTTATTGTCATTCTGGCAATCTCCGGGCCGTACCTCAAAAAACAGCTTCCGTATCTGAAGCGCCGTTTCGGAAAGGAGCGCACCCATGCTTAAACTCACGCATATCTCAAAGACCTTCAACCTCGGCACGGTCAACGCCAAAAAGGCGATCGAAGACCTCAGCTTCCACGCCGCAAAGGGCGATTTCATCACCGTCATCGGCGCAAACGGCGCGGGTAAATCCACGCTTTTTAACGCTATTTCCGGCAGCTTTTTCACGGACAGCGGCAAGATCAAGCTTGACGGTAAGGACATCACGTTCATGCCGGAGTATAAGCGTGCCCGCAGCATCGGCCGCCTGTTTCAGGATCCCATGCGCGGCAGCGCACCGGGCATGACCATCGAAGAAAACCTCGCGCTCGCAGCGGGGCACGGCGGTTGGCTCAGCTCCATCTCCCGCAAGGACAGACAGGCGTTTCGTGAACGCCTCTCCCTGCTCGGTATGGGGCTCGAAGACCGCATGACCCAGCCAGTGGGTTTGCTTTCCGGCGGCCAACGCCAGGCGCTCACGCTTATGATGGCCACATATAACCCGCCGAAGCTCCTTCTGCTCGACGAGCACACCGCCGCGCTTGACCCCGCCACCGCCGAGAAGGTGCTCGAGATCACGAAAAACACCGTGGAGGAAAACCACCTCACGTGCATGATGATTACGCACAATATGCAGTCCGCACTGGAACTCGGCAACCGCACCATCATGATGAACGCCGGTAAGATCATTCTGGATGTCACCGGCGAAGAGCGTACCCACATGACTGTTGCCGACCTCCTCGACCGCTTCAAGCAAGCCGCCGGCAAAGCCCTCGATAATGACCGTATGCTTTTGAGCGAAGCAGAGTAAAATTTGAAATCGAAAGACAGCAAAAAGCAGATGCCCCGAATCCACATCGGGTGCATCTGCTTTTTCTGTTCCAAAACGGCGGAGATATCCGCCGTCGTTCCTTTACGGATGGTGATGCTTTTTTAATACGATTTCCCAAATCTTTATGTGTAAAGCGTTATTTTTCCTCGTTTTCCGGCGCAATCTCCGCTTCAATCTTATCCAAACGGCGGTTGATCTTCCTTTGGTTTTCCAGAACAAGGTCAAGCTTTTTGTGCAGATCATCGATGATGAGTTCGCTTTTTAAGTTGATCTTATAGTCATTCTCTGCACGCTGACGGTCTTTTGCTTCTTGGCGGTTCTGGCTCATCATGATGAGCGGCGCTTGCACGGCAGCGATGCACGAAAGTACGAGGTTTAACAGAATAAACGGGTATTCGTCAAATGCTCTCGAACCCAAAACGAGGTTTATGACCATCCAAATGACCATGACGGCGATAAAACTGAAAATAAACGCCCAACTGCCCGCAAAGCGCGCCACTGCGTCCGCGGCACGCTGCCCAAACGTCATGTGCTCGTCCTTGTCTGCGTTTTTTGTGACTTCCGTTGCAATCAGCTGATGAATCAGTTCCTCATCCGTGAATTCCTCGTCCGTCACATGTAACAGCTCGCTGATAATTTGGTTGCGTTTCGCACCTTTTTTCATAGTAAACTTACCTCTTATCCCAAGATTCTTCGCCGCATTTCGGCGTTATCTCCAGTCTATTACAAAACCGCGTGCGTTGTCAACCGCAAGGTGTAAAAATAGTGAAAAACGCACATTCGCGGTTTTGCCTTGCGAATATGCGTTTTGAAATTCAATAAGCTTTAGTGCGTCAGCGCTTGCCGCACGGCTTTCTGCCAGCCATTGTAGCGTGCTTCGCGCTCGGTATTATCCATCTCCGGTGTGAAGCAGCTGCGGTGCGTGTTCGCAAAGATCGTCTCCGGGTCATATAATCCGCAGGAAAACCCTGCTGCGCATGCTGCACCGAAGCCGGAAAGCTCTGCCACATCCGACACAGAGACTGTCACTTGCGCTATGTCACTCTGAAACTGCATCAGGTACTTGTTCGCAGTGGGGCCGCCGTCCGCGCGCAGCTCGGAAAGCGGCAGACCTGCGTCCTGTGCCATGCGCAGCGTAAGGTCAGTGATCTGGTACGCGATGCACTCAAGCCCCGCCTTTACATCTTCTTCAATCGGGTCATAGAGGTCGGGCTTCACGCCGATATATTTGCACGCTTCATTCTGTATGACTCGTGCTTTCGTCGTTTTCAGCGAAAAAAAGGGACTAAAACGTCCGATAGGGATATCGCAAAACCAAACAAGCGGACTTTTGCAGCTCATTTTGTATAAGCGTCACGGCAAGGTGGTAGGGGATACCCTGTTTTTCGAGCGGTTTACGCAAGGTGTCACCGAAGAAGCCCACGCGCACAGGTCTCATTTCTAAAAAAGCGCCTGCTTTTACACATGGCTCTTGACAAGCGAAAGAAGCAGGCGTACAATAAGCTTGCAAGTTTGTTCTGACTAACCCAGAACAAAGTCGTTAGGGTGCAAAAACGATGAAACAAAAGAGAGGAGTACGTAGAACCGAAACGGTAATGAGCAGCCTTTATGGGTGCTTCCCGTGCCGCACGCTTTGTTGTCTGTCCTCGTGTACCGTACAGAGTGGGAAATAGAGAATACCTGTGGCGCGTCTAATTGTTCCTATAAGCGCAATGTAAACCGCTGTATTCCAATGCTGCGGGAAGAGAAAGTTATGTCGAAAGTCTAAATGGAGCAATTTCGTCTTTTTGGTTCAAAAATTGCCAAAATGTTTCTTTTAAGCTGTATATACATCGTATGCGCGTCTGTGCTGAAACCGCAAAAGCCGCATGAAACCTGTGATTGTTTAAACTAACCGATTCTGTTTTAACAAATTGTCCAAAATGGTATTGCTAACTTGCAGGTTGTTTTTTACAAATAATAGAAAATTGTGTTTTTTGTGTGAAAACTGTTGAAGTTAGGTAAAAATCGTGCTATTCTTTTGCCAGAACAAACAAGGTGGTGAATGAATATGAAAATGCATAAGCATTTTGCAAGGCTTACCGTTTTGTTCTTTGTGCTGACTCTCATCAGCGGACACATGAAAAAATAATTTTATGAGCCGCATGGTTAAAATGCGGCCCGCAATACAGGAGGTATTTTTATGAATTGGGCAAAAATCGGTCTTTTCGCAGCAGGTGTTCTGTTTGGTACCGCCGGCATCAAGGTGCTCGGCAGCAAGGACGCTAAGAAGGTCTACACCGAGACCACTGCAGCTGCTCTGCGTGCCAAGGAGTGCGTCATGACAACGGTCACGACCATCAAGGAGAACGCAAACGACATCCTGACCGACGCTAAGGAGATCAACGAGCAGCGCGCTGCCGATGCTGCCGCAGAGGTCATCGAAGATGCAGCTTGCGCATGCACGGAAGAAACAGCTTCCGCGGAAGAATCCACCGAAGCCTGATCGCGGGTCTATCCCGGGTCTGAATTACCGGAGAGCCGCCGAAAGCGGCTCTCTTTTTTCGTTCAACTGCTCTGTTTTTCGGAGCTTCCAATATATTGTTGCATAGAAGGATAAAGTTATGAAGTGTAAAATTCTGCATGAAGCGCGCGGGCACATGCGTGTACATCTCGTCTGCGGCCGCATGACGCTGAAAGAAGCCGACATTTTAGAGTATTACCTGCGCGCCGTGGACGGCGTAAAGGAAGTTAAGGTCTACGACCGCACACAGGACGCCGTCATCGTCTATCAAAACGACCGCACATCCCTTATTCGTGCGCTCGCGACATTCTCGTTCGCAAAAGCCGAAAGCATGGAGCTTGTGCCGGATCACACCGCCCGCGCATTGAACCGCGAGTTTGAAGACAAGCTCGTCTTCACGGTGCTGCGCCGCGCCATGGCTAAAATGTTCTTCCCGGCGCCCATTCGCATGATGCTTGCCATCATCCGCTCCGCAAAGTACATCAAAGAGGGCGTTAAGGCGCTGCTGCACGGTCATCTCTCCGTTGCTGTGCTTGATGCCACGGCTGTCACCGTTTCTCTTGTGCGCGGCGATTTCGATACGGCAGGCTCCGTCATGTTCATGCTGCGCCTCGGCGAGATTCTCGAGGAGTGGACGCACAAAAAGTCTGTTGCCGACCTCGCGGGCGCCATGTCCCTCAATGTCGATAAGGTCTGGCTCAAGACAAACGGCACCGAGGTGCTCATGCCAATCGGCGACATTCAGGCGGGCGACCGCATCGTTGTGCGCACGGGCAATATGATTCCGCTCGACGGTAAGGTCGTCGAGGGTGAAGCCCTGGTCAATCAAGCCTCTATGACCGGCGAATCTCTGCCGGTGCAGAAGTCCGTCGGCAGCTACGTGTATGCCGGCACCGTCGCCGAAGAGGGCGAGTGCGTCATCTGCGTCGAAAAAGCCATGGGCGGCGGTCGTTATGACCGTATCGTCCGCATGATCGAAGAGTCCGAAAAATTGAAATCCACCGCAGAAGACAAGGCTTCCCGCCTTGCCGATAAGCTTGTGCCGTACACGCTTGGCGGCACGGCGCTGACCTATCTGCTCACGCGCAACGTCACAAAGATGCTCGCCGTGCTGATGGTCGATTTCTCCTGCGCGTTAAAGCTCTCCATGCCGATTGCGGTGCTGTCTGCGATGCGCGAGAGCAGCGCACACCATATTTCCGTCAAGGGCGGCCGCTTCATGGAGGCCGTTGCAAACGCCGATACCATTGTGTTCGATAAAACCGGCACGCTGACGTACGCAACACCGCGTGTCGCCATGATCGAAACGTTCGGCGACCGTGAGGAAAGCGAAATGCTGCGCCTTGCCGCCTGCCTTGAGGAGCATTACCCGCACTCCATGGCAAACGCTGTCGTGGCCGAAGCCAAGGACCGCGGCCTCTCCCACGAAGAGTACCATTCTCGCGTGGAATACGTCGTCGCGCACGGCATTTCCAGCACTGTGGAGGGCCAAAAGGTCATCATCGGCAGCGCGCACTTCGTTTTTGAAGACGAGGGCTGCGTGATCCCGGAGGGCGAAGAAGCGAAGTTCAACGCACTTCCGGCCGAGTATTCGCACCTTTATCTGTGCATTTCCGGTGTGCTCGCAGCCGTCATCTGTATCTCCGACCCGCTGCGTAAGGAAGCAAAGGACGCCATCTGCGCTCTGCACGCTTGCGGCATCAAGAAGGTTGTCATGATGACCGGTGATAACCGCAAGACCGCCGAGGTCGTTGCGGCAGAGGTCGGCGTGGACGAGTTCTACGCCGAAGTGCTGCCGGAGGATAAAGCGAACTTCATCCGCCGCGAAAAAGAAATGGGCCGCACCGTTATCATGGTCGGCGACGGCGTGAACGATTCTCCGGCGCTGTCCGAAGCAAGCGTCGGCGTTGCCATCAATACCGGCGCCGCCATTGCCAGAGAGATCGCGGACATCACCGTTACGGCAGGCGATCTCTATGAGCTCGTCACCCTGCGTCAGCTCAGCACTGCGCTCATGGCGCGCATCCACCGCAACTACCGTTTCATCGTCGGCTTCAACCTCATGCTTATCCTGCTCGGCGTAGGCGGAATCATCCAGCCGACTACCTCCGCACTCCTGCACAATATGTCCACACTCGGCATCAGCCTCAAAAGCATGACAGATCTTCTGCCGGAAAAAGCAGAGGAAGAGTAAGAAAAGAAGCTTCCCGTAACGGTGGTCAAAAGTTTTCGCCAGCCTTTTTCAAAAGACTGCGGGTACTTAGGGCAGCGCCCTAAGTTGCTTTCATCAGAAAGCGAAATCTCTTTGCCTACATAAAATTAGGAAGGTGGATTTGAATGTCCGGGGGACATTCAAATCGTAGGGAACCCAGCTGCATGGGTTCCTGCAAGGGCGGTCAATGACCGCCCTTTTTTACATCCAAACCCGCGCTTTGCCGCGCCGCTCTGCAGTGCCCTTTCACGCTTTATTGCGCAATGGGTAAAAGGGTACAAAAAGAAATTTAAAATAAAGCGCATTTACTACTCGACAAGATGCCAACTTCGGTGTATACTGGTAGGGTGCTTGCGGCAGGAACCGCAAAAACGAACACAATATCTTGTGGTTACGCATAAATATTCAATATAAAGAAAATTATGGAAACTGATTATGAAAACCAAAGGGGCTGGAAACATGCAGCTCCCGCGGGCGGTATGAAGGAGCGGTAAGGAACATGAAGATCATTAAGAGAAACGGCTCGGAAGCAGCGTTCGATATCACTAAGATTATCGTCGCTGTCTCCAAGGCAAATAAAGAGATCGACGAGCGTCAGAGACTTACGAACGAGCAAATTCGCACAATCGCTGCAAATGTCGAAGGAGCGTGCGTCGCCATGGGGCGTGCAGCGTCCGTGGAAGAAATACAGGACCTCGTAGAAAAGCAGATCATGGGGCAGGGTGCGTTCGATGTCGCTAAGGAGTATATCTGTTACCGGTATACGCGTTCGCTTGCGCGCCGCGCCAATACCACCGATAACCAGATTCTCAGCCTTATCGAGTGCAACAACGAGGAAGTCAAGCAGGAAAACGCGAATAAAAATCCAACCGTAAACAGCGTCCAGCGCGATTACATGGCCGGCGAGGTCTCCAAAGACATCGCGCGCCGCATTTTGCTTCCGCGCGAAATCGTCGAAGCACACGAGCAGGGCATTATCCATTTCCATGATATGGACTATTTCGCGCAGCACATGCACAACTGCGACCTCGTAAACCTCGAAGACATGCTGCAAAACGGCACGGTCATCACCGGCACGCTCATTGAAAAGCCGCACAGCTTCTCCACCGCCTGCAACATCGCCACGCAAATCGTCGCGCAGGTTGCAAGTAACCAGTACGGCGGCCAGAGCATCAGCCTCGCACACCTCGCGCCGTTCGTGCAGATCTCCCGCGAGAAAATCCGCCGTGAGGTCGAAGTCGAGATCGGCGAGCTTGGCGTTTCCCCGGATGAGGCCCAAATCTCCAAAATGGTGGAGCGCCGTCTGCGTGAGGAGATCAAGCGCGGCGTGCAGACCATCCAGTATCAGGTCGTGACTTTGATGACGACGAACGGTCAGGCGCCGTTCATCACCGTGTTTATGTATCTGAACGAGGCGAAAAACGAGCGCGAAAAGCGCGACCTCGCCATGATTATCGAGGAAGTGCTGCTCCAGCGCTATGAGGGCGTCAAAAACGAAAAGGGCGTGTGGGTTACCCCGGCATTCCCGAAGCTCATTTATGTTTTGCAGGAGGATAACATTACCCCCGGCAGCGAATACTATTACCTCACCGAGCTTGCCGCAAAGTGCACCGCAAAGCGCATGGTGCCGGACTACATCTCCGAAAAGAAGATGAAAGAGCTCAAAGAGGGCAACTGCTTCCCGGTCATGGGTTGCCGCAGCGCGTTAAGCCCGTGGAAGGATGAAAACGGCAACTATAAGTTCTACGGCCGCTTCAATCAGGGCGTCGTCACACTGAATCTTGTCGATGTCGCGCTCAGCTCCGGCGGCGATATGGAGAAATTCTGGAAGGTCTTCGATGAGCGCCTCGACCTGTGCTACCGCGCACTCATGTGCCGCCACAACCGCTTGAAGGGCACATTGTCCGACGCCGCGCCAATCCTCTGGCAGTACGGCGCAATCTCCCGTCTCAAAAAAGGCGAGCCCATCGATGCGCTTCTCTACGGCGGCTATTCCACCATTTCGCTCGGCTATGCCGGTCTGTGCGAGTGCGTGCGCTACATGACGGGCAAATCCCACACGGACCCGAGCGCAACGCCGTTTGCGCTCGCTGTCATGAAGTACATGAACGCTGCGTGCGAAAAATGGAAGGCAGAGACCACCATCGGCTTCGGTCTGTACGGCACGCCGCTTGAAAGCACCACGTACAAGTTCGCAAAGTGCCTCCAGCGCCGCTTCGGCATCATCCCGGGCGTCACGGATAAGCCGTATATCACAAACAGCTACCACGTCCACGTTACCGAGCATATTGACGCGTTTGAAAAGCTCCGCTTCGAGTCGCAGTTCCAGGCGCTTTCCACCGGCGGTGCGATCAGCTATGTCGAGGTCCCGAACATGCAGAATAACCTCGAAGCCGTCCTGCAGATCATCCGCTATATCTACGATAACATCATGTACGCCGAGCTTAACACCAAGAGCGATTATTGCCAGAAGTGCGGCTACGACGGTGAGATTCAGATCGTCGAGGACGACGGCAAGCTCGTCTGGGAGTGCCCGAATTGCGGCAACCGCGACCAGGATACCATGAACGTCGCCCGCCGCACCTGCGGTTACATCGGCACCCAGTTCTGGAACCAGGGCCGTACCGCCGAAATCAAAGAGCGTGTGCTGCACTTGTAATTAAGTCAAAATCAAGAATAAACAGTACCGCACAGGGCAGGCGCTTTGTGCGGTATTTCATGAATAGAGGAAACCATCATGAATTACGGTGAGATCAAAAAAACCGACATCGCAAACGGCATCGGCGTGCGCGTCACGCTGTTCGTCTCCGGCTGCACGCGCCACTGCAAAAACTGCTTCAACGCCGAAACGTGGGATTTCAACTACGGCAAGCCGTTTACAAAAGAAACGGAAGACGAGGTGCTCGCAGCCCTTGCACCCGGTTTCATCAACGGTTTAACTTTGCTCGGCGGCGAGCCCATGGAGCCGCAGAATCAACGAGCTTTGGTGCCGTTTCTGCACCGCGTGCGCGAAATATACCCCGAAAAGGACATCTGGTGCTATTCCGGCTCCACCCTGGAGACCGATATGCTGAAAGACGGCGGTCGCAACCGCTGCGAGGTCACGGACGAATTCCTGTCCCTGCTCGACGTGCTCGTCGACGGCGCATTCGTCGATGAACTCAAAGACATTTCTCTGCGCTTTCGCGGCTCGTCGAACCAGCGCATCATCGACATGAACAAGACCCGCGAAACAGGGAAAGTTACCCTCTGGAACGCGAAACCGTAAAAAGTAAATGAAAACGCCGCTCGACTGCTGTGTTTAGAACAGTGCCGGGCGGCATTTTTTATTTTTCCACACGCGCAGCAACGCAGGAATTCAAAAATAAGTTAGAAAAAGCTAACTTATTCTCTTGACATTCTCTACCGCCGAGGTATATAATCAGTATACCCCCAAAGGGTATATGAGAGTCTTCTCTCACAAGAACTATTTTCACAAAAGGAAGCGGTTTAAATGCGTACGTATATTTTGAATGCGACCGGCGCGGACATCAGCCCTGCTACGATCATCATCTGTGTGGTGATTGCGGCTATTTGTATTTTTGCGGTCATCAGCTATCGCAAAAAATTGAAGAACGGCTGCTGCGGCGGTGGCGGCGATGAAGTGAAGCACGTCAAGCCGCAGGATACGAACGTGAACGACTACGACCACGTTTACCGCATGGACATCGAGGGCATGCACTGCAAAAACTGCGCCATGCGCATTGAAAACGCGTTCAACGAGCAGCCGGACTGCATGGCAAAGGTCGACCTTGCCGGCAAATTCGTGCGCATCTACACAAAGAAGCCCGTCGAAGAAGCCGTTTTGAAACAGACCGTCTGGCACGCCGGCTACGAGCCGAAAACCGTCACCGTCGAAAAATAAGACGGAATTGAAATTCAAAGAAAAGCGTGGTATACTCTAAGAAATTCCCGAAATTATAGAAGAAAGTGATGATAGAGTATGAAAAAAATCGCCAGCTTTTCCGTCAATCATGATAAGCTCAAAAAAGGCATGTACGTTTCCCGCATCGACGGCGACGTTGTAACCTACGACCTGCGCATGAAGGTGCCGAACGCCGGAGATTACCTCTCAAACGGCGCGCTCCACACGTTCGAGCATCTTTTCGCCACGTATGCGCGCAACTCCGCGTTGTCCGATTCCGTCATCTACGTCGGCCCCATGGGCTGCCGCACGGGCTTCTATTTCCTCCTGCGCGACAACGTGAGCCGCCTAGATGCCCTGCATCTCGTGCAGGAATCCTTCGCGTTCATCCGCGATTTTGAGGGAGAGATCCCCGGCAGCCGCCGCGAAGAGTGCGGCAACTACAAAGAGCACGACCTCAAGGGCGCCAAAGAGACTGCCGTCGATATGCTCGAGGTCCTCAAGGACTGGACGCCGGAGAAAATGGAATACGAAGTGTAAGTCAAGCTAAGATTAACACCCAAAGCACCGTTTTGAGCCAAAAGCCAAGCGGTGCTTTTACTTTAAATGCAGGTCAAAAATCCGGGCAGAATATTTTTGAAAAAAGCTAAAATAAGAGTTGACAATATACCCTATATAGGTATATAATCAAGATACCCCAATAGGGTATATAAAGCGAAATCGGAAAGGAGAATTCCGTTGGAACATACAGAAGAAAAAGAGCTGTACGCTTGCTGCAAAAGCAATGCAACCGATACGGAAGCGTGCACAGACTGCACCGAAGAAAAAACCGAAGAGAAGTGCTGCGGCTGTCATAAAACAAAGCACCGCTCCGATGAGGAGTACAAAAAACTCATCCACAGATTAAACCGCATCGAAGGGCAGATCCGCGGCATTCGCGGCATGGTGGAGAAAAGCGCCTACTGCCCGGACATCCTCGTACAGGTCGCGGCAGCCAACGCGGCGCTCAACGCATTTACGAAAGAGCTGCTCGCAAACCACATCAAGACTTGTGTAGCGGACGACATCCGCGCAGGAAACGATGAAGTCATCGATGAGCTTGTCACCACGCTGCAAAAGCTGATGCGATAATTTTCGGCGCATTTTTATGAAAGGAAGGGAAGAAAATGGAACAGTATAACGTCACGGGTATGAGCTGCGCGGCGTGCAGCACCCGTGTGGAAAAAGCGGTCAGCAAGGTGCCGGGCGTTACGTCCTGCTCAGTCAGCCTGCTCACGAACTCCATGGGCATTGAGGGCACGGCTTCGCCGGAAAGTATTATCAAGGCTGTGGAAGATGCCGGCTACGGCGCGTCCAAAAAAGGTGCGGCACAGAATAGCACAAGCCCCAACGCTGCTGCAGAAGATGCCCTGAAAGACCGCGAAACTCCAAAACTCAAAAAGCGCCTCATTGCGTCCGTCGGCTTTTTGGCTGTCCTCATGTACATCTCCATGGGGCATATGATGTGGGGCTGGCCGCTGCCGAATTTTCTCAAAGACAACCACGTCGCGATGGGCCTCATCCAGTTGCTCCTCACCGTCATCATCATGGTCATCAACCAGAAGTTCTTCATCAGCGGCTTTAAAGGGCTCATCCACCGCGCACCGAATATGGATACCCTTGTGGCGCTCGGCTCGGGCGCGTCGTTCCTGTACAGCACCTACGCGCTGTTCGCCATGACAGATGCCCAGATGCGCGGCGATATGACCGCCGTCATGGGCTACATGCACGAGTTCTACTTCGAGTCTGCCGCCATGATTTTAACGCTCATCACGGTCGGTAAAATGCTGGAAGCGCGCTCCAAAGGCCGCACGACCGATGCCTTAAAGGGTCTCATGAACCTCGCGCCGAAAACCGCCGTGCTCGTGCGGGACGGTCAAGAGGTCACCGTGCCCGTTTCCGAGGTCCGCCGCGGCGATGTGTTTGTCGTACGCCCCGGTGAGAATATCCCCGTAGACGGCGTTGTCTTGGAAGGCGCCAGCGCCGTCAATGAATCCGCCCTCACCGGCGAGAGCATTCCGGTCGATAAGGCCGTGGGCGATGCTGTTTCCGCCGCGACCGTGAACCAGTCCGGCTTCCTGCGCTGCGAAGCAACGCGCGTCGGCGAAGATACCACGCTTTCCCAGATTATCCGCATGGTCAGCGATGCCGCCGCCACGAAAGCGCCGATTGCGAAGATCGCCGATAAGGTTTCCGGCGTGTTCGTCCCGACCGTCATCTGCATCGCCGTTGTTACGTTCATCGTCTGGATGCTCGTTGGGCAGACGTTCGGCTACGCGCTCGCGCGCGGCATCTCCGTGCTCGTCATCAGCTGCCCGTGCGCACTTGGCCTCGCGACGCCGGTCGCCATCATGGTCGGCAGCGGCATGGGCGCGAAAAACGGCATCCTGTTCAAAACTGCTGTTTCACTCGAAAAAACCGGCAAGGTGCAGATCGTCGCGCTCGATAAAACCGGCACCATCACAAGCGGCGAGCCACGCGTCACGGATATTTTATCCGCCCCGGGCATCACCGAAAAAAACCTTCTGGAAGCCGCAAGCGCGCTCGAGAAAAAGAGCGAGCACCCGCTCGCCAAAGCCATCATGGCGCGCGCTGAGGAGATCGGCGTGCAGGCAAAAGAAGTCACAGACTTCATGGCAAAGCCCGGCAATGGCCTCACCGCTGCCCTGAACGGCGAAGTTCTCGCAGGCGGCAACCTGAAGTTTATCTCCACACAGGCAGATGTCCCCGCAGCTTTTAAAGAAAAGGCCGAAGCCCTCGCGCAGTCCGGCAAAACCCCGCTGTATTTCAGCAAGGGCGGTAAGCTTATCGGCGTTATCGCCGTAGCGGATGTCATCAAGGAAGACAGCCCGCAGGCCATCCGCGAATTGCAGAACATGGGCATTCACGTCGTCATGCTCACCGGCGATAACGCCCGCACCGCAGAGGCCATCGGCCGACAGGCAGGCGTTAATGAAGTCATCGCAGGCGTCCTGCCGGACGGCAAGGAAAACGTCATCCGCAAGCTCAGAGAGCAGGGCGAAGTCATGATGGTCGGCGACGGCATCAACGATGCGCCCGCGCTTACCAGAGCCGACATCGGTGTCGCCATCGGCGCCGGTACGGATATCGCCATCGACGCCGCAGATGTTGTGCTCATGAAGAGCCGCCTGTCCGATGTTCCTGCGGGCATCCGTTTAAGCCGCGCCACACTGCGCAATATCCACGAAAACCTGTTCTGGGCGTTCATTTATAACATCATCGGCATCCCGCTTGCGGCAGGCGTGTTCATTAACCTGCTCGGCTGGCAGCTGAACCCCATGTTCGGCGCGGCAGCCATGAGCCTTTCAAGCTTTTGTGTCGTCACAAACGCGCTTCGTCTGAATTTATTGAACATCCGCAGCACGAAGCACGATAAAAAAATAAAATCGGCAAAACCCGCCGAAATGAAAACCATCGAAGTAAAGGAGACAAAAACCATGGAAAAAACAATTAAGATTAACGGCATGATGTGCCCGCATTGCGAAGCCACTGTTAAAAAGTGTCTGGAGGCGTTCCCGCAGGTCACATCTGCAGAAGTCAGCCACGAAAAGGGCACGGCGGTCATTCAGCTCAATGCTGAAATTTCCGATGCCGAGCTCAAGAAAGCCATCGAAGATAAGGGCTACGAGGTCGTAGACTGAGCTCGATAAAGCTTGACACAAATTTAATCTGTGTTACAATAAAAGCACTGCCTGTGTTGAGGGCAGTGCTTTTGCATTTTACAATTTGTTCACAGCAAATTGGCTTTTTAGAAAGAATAACGGCGTAAAATCAACATAAATCTAACGTAAAGCAAACGGATAAAGTTTCGCCCGCCTTTTTCAAAGGCGGCGGATTCCAAAGGCAGCGCCTTTGGTCGTCGTTCGCAAACGACGAAACCTTTTTGCCTCCCCAAAAACCAGGAAGGTAGGCTCAACAGTCCGGTGGACTGTTGAGCCGTAGGGAACCCAGTTGCATGGGTTCCCTGAAAGGCGGCACAAAGCCGCCTTTTCAAAAACCACACAGCCAAAGAATACTAAAGAAGAGATGAGGAAATCACATGGCACGAGAGCGGTATCTGCTGGACGATACGGAAGACACCATTCATAAAAACGAAATCAAGCCGCAGACCGCGGCGGATAAACGCAAAAACTGGTGGGATTATCACAAGGTGCACGTCCTGCTCGTCGCGCTCGCCATAGCCGTCGTCGGCTATTTCATATATTCGGTCACATCCAAAACGGAACCCGATTATACCATTACCGTCATGACGCAGTATACCGTGCCGAGCGACCTGCAAACCGATATTCAGGAGCTTTTCGAGAAATATGCAGACGACCGCAACGGTGACGGCAAAACATACGTCGCCATGAATTTTTGCCGCTTTAATACAAGCGGCACCTCGGAGTTTGAAACATCAGAGCTGCAGGCCTCGTTCGTCAAGTTCGCGACCGATGCCTCCGCCGGTGACAGCATGATTTTCGCTTACGACGACGCAAGCTATAAGTACCTCGATCAGGACGATTTAGAAGGCTTCTTTGGCCCCGTAGACGGCACCGATAACGACTATTACCTCTGGAAAGATATTCCGGCGCTGAACAACTTAGAGCTCAACCACTATAATGAGGAGGGCGCAACGAAAGAAAGCGTGCTTTCCGTCCTCGGTGAGCTCAAGGTCGCCGTCCGTACAGAAGACGGCGCTGCGTTCAAAAAGCAGGAAAAGATCGATTACCGCAATGACAGCGTCAAGCTGTACGAGCGTCTTTTGAACGACGAACCCGCAAATACCGAAAATTAAAAAAGAGAGCTGCACATTTTTACGCGCAGCTCTCTTTTTTCTTTGACAGAACCACGCAGACGGACTATAATAAGCACATAGTATACCATGTCGGTATACATCATCCGAATTCACGAAAAAGGATGGGATAAAAATGAAACTGAAACAACTTTTAACCGCCATCAAGTATCGCGCGGAGCAGGTGCTGGATGTCGACATCACCGACCTTGTGTACGATTCCCGCAAGGCTGTGCCGGGCTGCGCGTTCGTTTGTCTGCGCGGTGCGAATGCAGATGGCCATAAGTACGCGAAAATGGCAGCGGAAAAAGGTGCCGCCGTCATCATCGCAGAGGAGCCCGTGGAAGCGCCCGTGCCGGTCATTTTAACGGATAACACCCGCCTTGCCCTCGCATATTTGAGCGCCGAGTTCTTCGGCCACCCCGCAGAGCAGATGCACGTCATCGGCATCACGGGCACCAAGGGCAAAACGACCACCGCGTTCATGATGCGCTCCATTCTGGAGGCCGCAGGCCATAAAACCGGCGTCATCGGCACTATCGGCGTACTGTACGGCGAAACCCTCGTTCAAACCGATAACACCACACCCGAAAACTACGAGGTGCAGAAGTTCATGCGCCAAATGGTCGACGCCGGCTGCGAATACTGCGTTATGGAGGTCTCGTCCATCGGTCTCAAGGACCACCGCGTTGCAGGCTTCACGTTTGAGCTCGGCCTCTTCACGAATTTCTCCGAGGATCACATCGGCGGCGCAGAGCATAAAGATATGGCAGAGTACATGGCGTGCAAAAGCATGCTGTTCCGCATGTGCCGCACCGGCATCATCAATATCGATGACCCGAATTATACCGGCATCATCAAAAATCATACGTGCAATATTGTTACCTACGGCTACGATAAATCGGCCGATTTTGTTGCGCATGGGGAAGAACTCGTTACCACACCGGGTTTTCTCGGCGTGCGCTTCTCCGTCACAGGCAAGCTGAATTTTACCGCTGATGTCGCCATCCCCGGCAAGTTCAACGTCTATAACGCCCTGTGCGCCATCACGGCGTGCAGCGTTTTGAATATCCCCGTCACTGCCATGCAGCAGGGGCTTAAAACCGTCAAAGTCAAGGGCCGCGTGGAGCCCGTGCCGATGCCCGGCGATTTCACTCTGCTCATCGATTATGCGCACAACGCCGTCAGCATGCAGAGCATTTTGACAACGCTGCGCGCCTATAACCCGAAGCGCCTCATCTGCATGTTCGGCGCAGGCGGCAATCGCCCCAAGGTGCGCCGTTTCGAGATGGGCGAGGTCAGCGGCAATTTAGCCGATCTCTCCGTCATCACGGCAGATAACTCCCGTTACGAAAATGTGCTCGATATTTTAGCGGACATCAAGGTCGGCCTTGCAAAGACCGACGGCAAATACATTGAAATTCCCGACCGCCGCGAAGCCATCCGCTGGTGCATTGAAAACGCACAACCCGGCGACATTATTGTCCTCGCAGGCAAGGGTCACGAAGATTATCAGGAGATCGAGGGTAAAAAATACCCGTTTGACGAGCGTGTCGTCATTCGGGAAATCCTTGATTCCATGAAATAAAGCTTATAAATTACTTTCGGGAAAGGACTTGTGCAGAAATGAATAAGGAAATCACACTGGAACAGCTCGCTTCTTATGAGACCGCGTTCGATGGTGACCGCGCGAACCGCATCGCCATGGATGCTGCCACGAAGAATGGGGTCAACAACGCCGCCGTGCGCTTTGAGAACGCCCGCGAAATGCGCCATACGTTCAACATTTCTTTGGAGCAGGGCGACATCACGAATCAGAAGCAGAGCGGCCGCTGCTGGATGTTCGCGGCGCTCAACACCATGCGCTTCCGCATCATCAAAAAGCTCGGCGTCAAAACGTTTGAGCTCTCTCAGAATTACGCGCTGTTCTTCGATAAGCTTGAAAAGAGCAACTATTTCCTCGAGAGCATCTTAGAGACGCTCGACGAGCCCACCGCAGGCCGCCTTGTTACATATTTGCTTTCCGGTCCGCTCGGCGACGGCGGTCAGTGGGATATGTTCGCAAACCTCGTAGAGAAGTACGGCGTCGTGCCGAAGGAAGTCATGCCGGAAACCGCCGCATCTTCCTCCACGCGTGAGATCATCGGCTACCTCACCGAAAAGCTGCGTGAGTTTGCCTGCACGCTGCGCACCGCGTATCAGAACGGCGCTTCCATGGAAGAACTCCGTGCAAAGAAGGACGACATGATACAGACCATCTATAACATGCTGTGCATCAGCCTCGGCAAGCCGCCTGTGAAGTTCGATTTCGAGGTCAAGACCCCGAACGGCTTCGTGCGCGACCTCGGCATCACTCCGCAGTCGTTCTTCAAAAAGTACGTCGACATGGATCTTTCCCGGTACATCAGCCTCATCAATGCGCCGACGTCCGATAAGCCCTACGGCAAGACTTACACCGTCGCGTTCCTTGGTAACGTCGCAGAGGGTCGCCCCGTCAAGTACCTCAACCTGCCCATTGAAGACCTGAAAGCGGCAGCCATCGCCCAGATGAAGGACGGCCTGCCGGTTTGGTTCGGCTGCGATGTCGGCAAGCGTAGCGTTCGCGACGGTGGCGTTATGGATTTGAACGCTCTTGACCTCGAAACGCTCTTCAACACCGAGTTCACCATGGATAAAGCTCAGCGCCTTGATTACGGCCAGAGCCTCATGACGCACGCCATGGTCTTCCAGGGCGTCAATATCGACGATAACGGTAAGCCGAACCGCTGGAGAGTCGAAAACAGCTGGGGCAAGGATGCCGGTGTAGACGGCTACTACATCATGAGCGACGCTTGGTTTGACGAGTATATGTATCAGGTCGTCGTTGATAAAAAGTACCTCACAGAAGAACAGCGCAAAGCGCTTGAGCAAGAGCCGATCACGCTCCAGCCGTGGGATCCGATGGGCTCCCTCGCTTCGGTGCGCTAAACGAAAGGAAACTACTGCATTTATGAATTTAAAGGTATCTGAGATCGCCGAAATGTGTGGCGGCAGGCTCGTCGGCAGCGGCGAAAATACCGTCACGTCGTTTTATACCGACAGCCGCGAGACGACGCCCGGCAAAATGTTTGTGCCCATCCGCGGCGAAAACACCGATGCACACCGCTTTATCCCGCAGGTCTTCGCGTCGGGCGCGGCAGCGACTTTTTCCGAAGAGTCGCTCGATGCTCCCGCAGGCGATGTTGTCTACGTTGAAAACACCCGCGCGGCACTGCAAAAGGTCGCGGAACGCTATCGCGAGCGCTTCAATATCCCGGTTATCGGCATCACGGGCAGCGTAGGCAAGACCACCACAAAGGAAATGGTCGCTTTAGCTGTTTCCGCCGGTCTCAAAACGATGAAAACCGCCGGCAACGCGAACAGCCAGATCGGCCTGCCCATGACCGTTCTGCGCATCACGCCGGAGGACGAAGCCGCCGTTGTCGAAATGGGCGTCAGCATGCCCGGTGAGATGGCGCGCATCACAAAAGTCGCAAAGCCGAACATCGCCGTCATGACGAATATCGGCGTGTCGCACATCGAGTTCATGAAAACACGCGAGAACATCATGAAAGAGAAGTTTGGCATCACGGATTACCTGCCAAACGGCAGCAAGGTGTTCGTAAACGGCGATGACGACCTGCTTTCCACATTAAAAAGCACCCCGGAAAAGCAGATCGTGCGCTTTGGTCTTGGTGAAAATTGCGACTGGCGCGCCGTAGAGCTTGAGGCCGATACGGAGGGCACAAAGTTTATCTGTGTGCACGACGGTAAACGCATAGAAATGTACGTCCCCGTTGCCGGAGAGCACAACGTGCGCAACGCCCTTGCCGCCGTCGCGGTCGCTGTGGAAGTCGGCGTTCCGGAGGAAAAAGCCGTCGCGGCCATCCGCACCTATGCACCGCCCGCCATGCGCCAGCAGATTAAAGAAGCGCACGGCATCACGCTGATTGACGATACCTATAACGCCAGCCCCGATTCCATGCGTGCCGCTTTGAAAATTCTCGGCGGCCTGAAAGCGACCGGCAAAAAGTACGCCGTACTTGCCGATATGCTGGAGCTCGGCGATTACGCAGAGCGCGGCCACTATGAAACCGGTGCGTTTGCGGCGGAAAACGGCACCGATGTCCTTATCGGCGTCGGCCCGCTCGCAAAGCACATCGTCGAGGGCTTTAAAAATCGTGAGAATAGCGTGTGGTTCGCCTCGAATGCGGAAGCCATCGCGTATCTGAAAGACCGTCTGCATCCCGGTGATGCCGTGCTGTGCAAAGGTTCCCGCGGCATGCACATGGATGAAATCATCCATGCCCTTTCGGAATGAGCCCGTATACTATAATATATTTAATATATATCACAATATAAAGACAAAAGCCGGCAAGTTCCTTTTCGCTTGCCAGTTTTTTTGCAAAACGGAGGAAAGTTGTATGAAAACAAGATTACTGCGCCCGGAAGAAAACTGGAAATCAAATCTCACCATGGCTGTCGCCTTTGAGGGAGATTACGACCTCGAAAAAGCCAAAGAAAGCGCCGCTCGTGAGCGCACCAAAGAAGAAAAGAGGGAAGACGCCCGCAACCGCTGCTTCGGCACATTTTTAGACGACGATGAGACCATCTGCGGTGTTGTGAACAGCCGCGAGTACCTCTGCCGCTTCGACGGCGGCACGTATAAGCTCGGCGGTGTAGGCGGTGTTTCTACATTGCCGCAGTACCGCCGCGGCGGCGTTATCCGCGCTTGCATGACGGCCTCTCTCAAAGACATGTACGCAAACGATTTCACGTTCGCTTTTTTGTATCCGTTCAGCATGCAGTATTACCGCAAGTTCGGCTTTGAAGCCGGTGCGCCGGAATACCGCTGGTCGGTGCCGTTCACAGCGATGAAGCCGCAGGATGTCGGCGGGCACGTCGAGCAGATCTTCCCCGGCGGCGATTTTACCCCGCTTCTCACCGTCTATAACGCGTTCTATGCAGACCACAATCTCTCCGCCGTCCGCGAAACGTATGATAAAGGTCTCGAAAAAGCGAACCTCTGGAACGATAAGCGCTATGTATTCGTCTGGTACAATAACGAAAATCAGCCGCGCGGCCTGATGATTACCCATAAAATCGAAGAAGACGGCGTCACATATCTTGACTGCACCCACACGTTCCAAAGCCCCGGCGGTTTCCTCGCGTGCGATGCCGAAGCGTTCAACGGCTTGCTGTTTTTCGCAAAATCCGCTTTCTCGTCGGATTACGAGAAGCTTCGCTTCACCGTCCCGTCCGATATGCACTTAGAGCAGCTCATCGGCGAAAACACGCGCACGTTCTGCTCCGTGTTCCCAAACGGCATGCTGCGCGTTGTCAACGTCGAGCGTGTTTTAGAAAACTGTGCTTGCCGCGGCACAGGGGAGATCACCCTCAGTATCGAAGACGATATCATCACGGAAAATAACGGCACATGGCGCCTGCACTTTGCCCCCGGCGAGCAAAATAAAGTCGAAAAAACCGACGCCGTACCGGACCTCATCCTCAACATCCGCGCCTTTTCTGCCCTCATCACCGGTGCCCGCGCCGCCGTCAATATCCCCTGGATGCCTGACGTCCGCCTCCTCCGCCAAGCTCCCGCCGTCCTCAACGTCTTCTACCCCAAAAAGTGCTCCATGATGGATCTGTTCTAAATTTTTTGCACCTCGGTGAGAACTAAAGGACTATGAAATATGCTGTTTAAACAAAAAATGTCGGAATTTTTAAATTTATTGACGGAGAGGTCGGAAATTCCCGATTCGATTGACAAGCAAAAAGCGAGATGCTATTATTACAATACTATACCTATATACATTACAAAATGAGGTGTGTGAAACATAAATGAACAATAGAAAATTTGCTCTTTCTATGGTCATGAAATTCGCAATCTTTGCGTTGATATTCGGCTTTTTTGCCATGGTTTTGTTCCAATATTACGGCCCAAGACTTTTCCGTAGAGCAGACAGCATCGGATATGCGGTCACATTGATTCTCTATGCCATCGTATATGTAGCGCTCGGCAATCTTTTCCGTGCGTTTAAAATTACAGATTATTCCATTGCAGAAACTATTTTTTCGCAGTTTCTGTCCTTTGGTATGGCGGATCTGCTTCTCTATGGCGAATTCTGCATGATTCGCCATAATTATGTGAATATCGTGCCGGGCATAATGATGGTCGGCTGTCAGCTTTTGGCAGCCGTTTGCTGGGCTCTGATTGGCAAGCGTTTCACCATTGCTTTCGGCAAACCGGAAAAGACCCTCGTCATCTCCGGCGCGGACAATGTTGATGAGTTCCTGCAAAAGTTCGGTAAGATCAAGCACATTTTTTCAATAGAAAAGGTAGTCTCCGCGGATATTCTCAAAAGCGATTGGAAAAAAGAAGTGGATCCGTACCGCGCCATCATTTTCTACGAAGTCTCGTCCAGAAAGCGCGCGGAGGTTATTTGGTACTGCATGCAGAGCCGCAAGAGTCTCTATGTCACACCGCAGCTTGGTGAGATCACCATGGAGGGCTTCGGCGCGCGCCATCTGATCGATACACCCATGATGAAATATGAGTACCGCAGCGAACGCTTCTGGTATAACCTTGCTAAGCGTATAGGGGATATCCTGCTTTCTCTGATCGCGTTGATTATACTGTCGCCGTTGCTTCTTTTAACGGCACTGCTGATCAAAATCGAAGACCGAGGCCCTGTTTTCTTCCGGCAAAAGCGCTGCACCAAAAACGGAAAAGTGTTTGAAATTCTCAAGTTCCGTAGTATGATCGTAGATGCGGAAAAAGGCGGTGAGACCATTCCCTGCCGTACGGGCGATCCCCGCATCACACATGTCGGCCGCGTCATCCGTAAATTACGTATCGATGAATTCCCGCAGATCATCAACGTCTTAAAAGGCGATATGTCTATTGTCGGCCCACGTCCCGAAAGAGTCGAGCATGTAGAGGCCTATACAAAAGAAATACCGGAATTTTCTTACCGCCTGCGCGTCAAAGGCGGCTTGACCGGCTATGCCCAAATTTACGGCAAATACAACACGAGCCCCTACGATAAACTGCGGCTCGACCTTCAGTATATCGAAAAACAGTCGCTTCTTATGGATTTAAAACTAATTCTTCTGACCGTAAAAATCATGTTCGTCCCCGAATCCACAGAAGGCTTCACACAAAAACGATCCGAACAGATTGCGGAAGAGGCAAAAACGAAAGAACAATAGGCGCTATAAATTGTTTTTGAGAATTATTGTGCAGTTTTACGACCTTTGCAGAGTTGCTTTATAGTGCAAAATGTTGTATACTAACATTATATCTAGTTAAGCATTGGTGCTTGATTTTATGCTGTCAATATAGAAAATTAAGTATGTTTTTTTGGAGGCTTTTATTGATGAGAAAGATCCCGTTTAGCCCGCCGGATATCAGCGAGCTTGAAATTCAGGAAGTATGTGAAGCACTGCGCTCCGGCTGGATCACTACCGGTCCCAGAACAAAGAAATTAGAGCAAAAGCTTGCTCAATATTGTCATACCGATAAAATGGTTTGTCTCAACTCAGCAACAGCAGCAGAAGAATTGAACCTTCGCGTGCTTGGCATCGGTCCCGGAGATGAGGTGTTGGTCCCTGCTTATACATATACGGCTTCTGCTTCTGCCGCAATCCATACGGGCGCAACCGTGAGGTTTATCGATTGCCAAGAAAACTCTCTGGAAATGGATTATGACCGAATGGAGGCTGCTATTACCGAAAAGACTAAAGCGGTCATTCCGGTCGACCTTGGCGGTATACCTTGTGATTATGATCGAATTTACGAAGCGGTAGAGAGAAAGAAAGACCTTTTCAGACCGAATTCTGAAATTCAAAAAGCAATGGGAAGAATTGCTGTTGTGGCAGATTGCGCACATGCTCTGGGTGCGGAAAAAAATGGGGAAATGACCGGTGCGTTAGCCGATTTTTCATCGTTTTCTTTTCATGCTGTAAAAAACTTTACTACGGCAGAAGGCGGCGCATCTTGTTGGAAAACGATCCCGGGCGTAGACAATGATGAGCTTTATCATCAGTATCAGCTTTTGAGCCTCCATGGCCAGTCTAAGGACGCTTTAGCAAAAACTAAATTGGGCGCTTGGGAATATGATATCGTTGGCCCTTGGTATAAATGCAACATGACTGATATCATGGCGGCTATCGGACTCAAACAGCTGGAACGATATCCTGGCCTGCTTCAGCGCCGCGCAGAGATCATCCGTCGCTATGATGCAGCGTTGAAGCCGCTTGGCGTCGAAACACTTACACATTTTGGTGAAGACTATCGGAGTTCCGGCCATCTTTATATTACACGAGTACCAAATATCACGGAACAGCAGAGAAATGACATCATTGTAAAAATGGCAGAGCGCGAAATTGCTTGCAACGTTCACTACAAACCGCTTCCGATGATGACTGCTTATAAAACGCTTGGCTTTGATATTGAGGATTATCCGAATGCGTATAAGCACTATGCAAATGAGATCACGCTGCCGCTGCACACGAAGCTCAGCGATGAAGACGTTGCGTATGTGATCGAAAACTTTACAGAGATTTTGAAGGAGTATTTATAAGTGAGAATGATCTCATGGGAAAAACTTCCGCCACAGATGCAAACGGAAGCCGTTAAACCGTATTATGAAATTCTTCAAAAGAAACAGATCGGCTTAATATTTAAACGCTTGTTTGATATTGTCGTATCCCTTATTATGCTGCTGATCTTATCACCTGTCTTTTTGATATTGGCTATTGCAATCAAGCTGGATACCGAAGGCCCTGTGTTTTATAGGCAAGTGCGCGTAACGCAATACGGAAAAGAGTTCCACATTTTCAAGTTTAGGACTATGGTCAATAATGCAGATAAAATAGGCTCTCAAGTCACAGTTGGAGGAGACAGCCGGATCACCCGTGTGGGCAAAGTTATTCGTGAATGTCGCTTGGATGAGATCGGTCAGCTTCTTAATATTCTTGGCGGTTCTATGACCTTTGTAGGAACGCGCCCGGAAGTGCCGAAATATGTAGAAAAATACACACCGGAGATGTGGGCAACACTGCTGCTGCCTGCCGGCGTAACATCCGAAGCCAGTATCCGCTATAAAGACGAAGCCGCCTTATTGGATGCAGCCGAAGACGTCGACACCACATACATCCAAGACGTCCTGCCGGGAAAAATGAAATATAACTTGAGATCGATTCAAGAATACAGCTTCTTCAAAGATATCGAAACCATGTTCCAAACCGTTTTTGCTGTGGTAGAGAAGAATTCATAAGGTTAAAAAGGAGATTCGAAGATGTTAGTGTCTTTTGCAATTGTAGCTTATAATGAAGAAAGAAGCTTGCCGCAATTGTTGCATGATTTGGAAAATCAGGATTATCCTCATAATAAGATAGAAGTACTTTTGATTGATAGCATGTCAAAAGATAGCACGAAATCTATAATGGAACAATTTTCTGAAACACATAGTGATTTCTTTCGAGTTGTAGTTTTAGAAAATCCTGAAAAGACTCTGCCATTTGGTTGCAATGTTGCGCTAAAGAATTATTCTGGAGATGCTATTGTTCGTATAGACGCACATGCAACTATACCAAATGATTTTATTTCTAAAAATGTTAAGATCTTGCAAAGCGGTGAAAAAGTTAGCGGAGGAAAAAGACCAAATATTATTGATGAGCAGACACCATGGAAAAATATGTTACTTGCAGCGGAACAATCAATGTTTGGCAGCAGTATAGCGGCATATAGAAATGCTGATAAGCCAAGATATGTATCTTCAATTTTTCATGGAATGTATAGCAGAGAAGTTTATGATACAGTTGGATTTTATGACACGCGGCTGGCGCGCACAGAGGATAATGATATGAGCGAACGTATCTCTAAAGCGGGATATAAACTCCATTATGATCCAGAGATTGTTTCATATCAGCATACGCGTAGTACGTTAAAAGGTATGCTTCGCCAAAAATATCTTAATGGTTTTTGGATTGGTCGAACGATGGGAATTAATCCTCATTGCTTTTCTGTCTATCATTTTGTGCCATTTGTATTTGTGCTGGGCATTTTGTTGACTTCTATCTTGGCGGTGTGTGGTCATCCTATGTTGGCGGTTTTAATATGGTCAGCATATGTATTGTTAATTCTGGCTTGCACGGTGACAGAGTTAATAAAGTCAGATTTTTCAATAGCTAAATTATTGTTGCCTTTTGTTTTTCTGTTACTTCATGTTAGCTATGGGGTAGGAACTTTGGTTGGATTGATAGATATGCCGTTTTGGGTCAAAAAGGTGAAAAAAGCTTAAGGAGAGATCAGAGTGGCCAAGTTTGAGATATCTGAAAAGCAGGTCAGGGAAATGCAGCAAAAGGGCTTAGAAATGCTTTGCTATTTTGATAAGTTTTGTACGAAGCATGATTTAACTTATTTTTTGTGTGGTGGATGCTGTATCGGAACAATTCGAAATGAAGGTTTTATTTCACGAAATGTTGATGCTTTTTATACATTGCAAAAAATATGAGTAATGGAGGGGAGATAGAGTTACTTTTAGAAATATGAGCTACGCAGAAAAATGATTGGAAATATAAAATATATATTTTATGTGGAGTATGTGCTTTCTATTATTGCCTAGTTTGCAAGTAATGTTAATGTTTCTTTAATCGAGAACACTGCGCTTGGAAATTTTTGAATTAAAGTGTTAGAAGGAGACTTTTTTATGATTCCGAAGATTATTCATTATTGCTGGTTTGGTGGAAATCCAATCCCAGAATCTGCTCAAAATTACATTGATGGGTGGAAGAAATATTGCACAGGGTATAAAATAATTGAATGGAATGAGAAAAATTTTGATATTAATAGTATTCCGTATGTAAAAGAAGCATATGAATGTAAAAAGTGGGCATTTGTTACGGATTATGTCAGGCTATATGCGTTGTATAACTATGGTGGTGTATATATGGATACGGATGTTGAGGTAATTAAGCCGTTAGATAGTTTTTTAGACTTAGAGGCTTTTTCAGGATTTGAAAGCGTTAATGCTGTACCAACTGGTATTATGGCGGGCATTCCAAAGCAAAAAGCAATTGGAGATTTATTAAACGCATACAATGATCGCCATTTTTTAGATAAAGATGGAAAAATGGACATGAGTACGAATGTTGAAGCTATTACCGCATATTTTGTAGAGAATGGTTTGGTGTTAAATAACCAAAAGCAAACAATTAATGGCTTTACTATGTATCCTAGTGATTTCTTTTGCCCGAAAAACAGTAGAACTTTAGAGATTGCAGTCACCTCTAATACACATACAATTCATCATTTTTCTGGAACTTGGGTAGGCAAAAAGACTGGTTTTCGAAAAGTGATTAAGAAAATTCTTGGGCCCAAATTATGTGAGGCTGTTATTCGTTTGATGGATAAAATAGGTATAAAATAAGGGGATGAAATGTTGGGGCGGTTAGAGGAAAAAACAATGATAGCGAAATTTAGCGTGTTTATATTAGCTTTATATGTTGCGTTGAGCTTTATATTTTCTGATTTTTCTGTATCTGCAGTATTAGGTGTGTTATGGCTGTGTATTTGGTGTGGGCTTGTTATAATACAAGGATTTTTAAAAATATCAAAAGAACAATATCAGCTTACTAAAAGTGATGTTATTTCCGCTGTGTTTCCGTGTGTTGTCGGCATTAATGTGATTCGCAGTGGTATATTTAGCCGGACGGTAATGTATTATGGTATTATTCTGGCTGTTTCAATGTTACTTTATATTTTGAGCCAAGAAGTTCCGAATAAATTGATATTTTTCACAAAAGTTGTTTTGGTGTCGGTTGCCACTGTGTTTGCAATTATAAATATTTTGTATGTGTTTTTTCCGGAAACAATAAAAAGTACAATTTTCTCGATATTTTCTTCTACAAGCGTTGAATATAATGAGCGAATTTTGGGAGAGGGTTATGGTATTGCATTTGGAGAAGATGTTGGATATACAGCGGTAATGATAGTTGTTGGTATCGGAATTTTATTTATATCGACTCCCAAATGTATAGTTAAAATGCGGGGCTTGCTGATTGTTTTACAATTTTTTCTGGCTTTTGCGTTGAATGTGTTGCAGCGCAGAGGAGAGATTCTTATAGGTGCTGTGGCACTTGCTGTAACAGCGGTTATAATGTTGATTTCTACAAAAAAGGCCAAAATGTTCTCAGCGCACGATAAACGTTCGTTTTACGCGACGATTCTAATAGAATTTCTGTGTATTATTGTAGCTTTTTTCAGTTTTGTTGCAATAAATCCGAACAATAGAATTGTAGAGATGAATAAAACTGTTACTGAAATTGCAAATCAAGTGACTGATGAATCTACTGATATTGAGTTAGAGAATAAAAATTCAATTATAGATGAAGAAACTTCTCAGAATGAATCATTCGCAACTGAAGAAGCGCAACCAGAAGAAAATTCAGAAACTAGTGTAAACGAAAAAATAGAATCATTAGGTAATGGACGAATTATTTTATGGAAAATGGCATGGAATGCATTTTTGGAAAAACCAATTTTTGGACACGGCTGGGGCTTTTTTTCGAGGATTGCTCCTGAGTCAGGAAATACACATGCCACAAATGCTCATTGCGTATATTTACAATTACTGTGTGAAACAGGAATCGTTGGTTTTTTGCTGATTGGATCGGTTTTTTTGTATTTCCTTGTAAGTGCAATTGTAAGAGCTTTTTCGGTCGGAAATATGACTCAATTTATTAATACGTTGGTTGCACTATTCCTGATTTTGTTTATGCTAGGAGAGGGTGTAGTGGATAATTCTTTATACTATCCGTACTGGATGATTCTTATATCAATAGCATTAATACTTTTATTTAAAACAAAGGAGAAGACTAATGAATAAAGTTATGCTTGTTTTTGGGACAAGACCAGAAGCGATTAAAATGTGCCCACTAGTAAATCGACTAAAGCAAGAGCCAAACTTTCAGGTAGTTGTTTGTACAACAGGCCAACATAAAGAGATGCTTCAACAGGTATTAGATGTATTCAGTGTTGTACCGGACTATGACTTACATATTATGAAGGAGCGGCAGACTCTTTTTGATGTCTCAATTGGAATTTTACAAGCAATGAGAGAAGTCTTAGAAAAAGAGAAACCAGACATTGTATTGGTGCACGGAGACACATCTACGACGTTTAATGCTGCGCTGGCGTGTTACTATTTGAAAATTCCTGTTGGCCATGTTGAAGCTGGCTTACGGACTTATAATATTTATTCTCCGTTTCCAGAGGAGTTTAATAGACAAGCCGTTGGAATTATTGCCGATTTAAATTTCTCTCCGACGCAGAGAAGTGCAGAGAATTTGCTCAGGGAAGGAAAATCTCCAGAGAGCATTTTTGTTACGGGTAATACTGTAATTGATGCACTGAGCACAACGGTACAATCTGATTATACTAATCCAGAATTGGAATGGGCAGCAGATTCTAGACTGATTCTTTTGACTGCTCATCGCCGTGAAAATTGGGGTCAACCGTTGCGGAATATTTTTCAGGCAATCAAGAAAATAACGGAGTCTTATGACGATGTTAAGGTTATTTACCCTATACATATGAATCCTATCGTTAGAGAAATTGCCTATGAGGTTTTAGGAGATAATGATAAGGTGCATATAATCGCTCCACTTAGCGTGATTGATTTCCATAATTTTATTGCACGGTCATATTTGATTATGACTGATAGTGGTGGCATCCAAGAGGAGGCTCCATCGCTTGGAAAACCTGTATTGGTTTTGCGCGATACAACAGAACGTCCTGAAGGTGTTTCGGCGGGTACACTTAAGCTTGTGGGGACAGATGAGAATGTAGTATATGAGGCAGTTAAACAGCTTTTAAATGATAAAATGTACTATGAACGTATGTCGAAATCGATAAATCCTTACGGTGACGGTACAGCATGTGATCAAATTACAAAAATATTAAGGAATCGATTTAAAAATAATATTTGATAGGTGAGAATGAAATGAATATAGCAGTAATTTTTGCCGGTGGCGTTGGACGTAGAATGAACTCGAGAGGAATTCCTAAGCAATTTTTAAAAGTTAATGGGGTACCAATCATCATTCATACATTGCAGGTATTTGAACACAGCAAAGAAATTGATAAAATCGTGATTGCTTGTATAGATGAGTACATTAAATATCTGCAAAGTTTGATTTCGTTGTACCATATTAAAAAAGTAGCCAGTGTTGTAAAAGGCGGTAGTACTGGTCAACAATCAATTTATAATGGACTGTATGCTGCAAGTTTGATTGCTAAAGAAGAAAAGAGTGTGGTGCTTCTGCATGATGGAGTCAGGCCATTAATTGATGATGATTTGATCAGCCGCAATATCGAATCTGTACATCAATTTGGTAGCGCTATTAGTTGTGTACCAGCAAAGGAAACTGTTGTTATTGTTAATGAGAATGGGGAAATAAGCGAAACGACAGATAGAAGTTTGACTTGTTTCGCGCGAGCACCGCAGAGCTTTTGGTTGGATGAAATTCTCTACTATCACAATAAAGCAAGAGAGGAAAAATTAGAGTTTATTGACAGTTGTACATTGATGCTTTATTACAAAAAGGCGTTACATACTGTGGAGACTTCTTCTCAAAATATAAAGATAACAACGCCGGATGATTTCTATATTTTCAAAGCATTGCTTTCAGCAAAAGAAAATGCACAAATATTAGGAGTAGAATAATGGAAATAATTGAAGAAGATCTTCGATATATGGCTGAGACAGAGAGTATTAATTGGTCAGAGTTTAACAATCGGACGATTTTGATTACTGGTACAACAGGTTTGCTTGGACATTTGTTAGCAAAAGTATTTATATATAGAAATAAGAAATACAGTTGTAATACATCTTTGATTTTACCGGTAAGAAATATTGTACGAGCGAAGCGTAGTATCAGTGACATACTGGAAAGTGGTAACGTAAAACTATTTGAAACAGAAATTGAAAAGTTGGAGCAGATACCGTATAAGGCGGATTATGTGATTCATTGTGCAGCTCCAACACAATCAAAGTTTTTTGTTTCCTATCCGATAGAAACCATGGATGCTATTTTGTTTGGAATGCAATCTGTTTTAAAGTATGCACAAAGCAATGACTGTACAAGTGTAGTGTGGCTTTCAAGTATGGAAGTTTTTGGTCAGAGCGAAATGACGATAATGAAAGAAAATGATTTAGGAAGTTTATCTCTTTCTAAAACACGTAGCTCTTACCCGCAAGCGAAGCGTACTGCAGAGCTTTATGCCTATTCATATAATATGGAATATGGCATTCCTGTAAAAACGGTAAGACTTGCTCAAACTTTTGGCCCTGGGGTTTCATTGAAGGATAATCGAGTGTTTATGCAATTTTGCAATGCGATTCGAAACAAAGAAGATATAGTTTTGCAAACAACAGGTGAAACGGTATCAAATTATTGCTATACGGCAGATGCGATAATTGGTATCCTTAAGGTTTTGCTAGATGGAAAAGATGGTGAAACTTATACACTGATCAATGATGATCCTTCAATAACAATCAGAGATATAGCTGAATGGTTGGTTAAGACATATGGAAAAGATAATCAAAAGGTGCGATTTGATTTAAGTCATCAAGAAAAATACGCAGAGGTTAATCGTTCAAAGTTTTCTAATGAGAAGATTAAACAAATAGGGTGGAATCCACAGTTTTCGGTTAAAGATGGATATGATAGATTATTGAAGTATATTGAAGAAAGTGAGCGTGAGTCCAATTAAAAAGGATCGCACAGTATTAAATGTTGCTTCAACAATTACGTTACAAATAATTACACTTCTTAGCGGTTTCTTGGTTCCTAAATTTATTTTAGATGCGTTTGGATCTCAGATAAATGGTTTAGTTTCATCCATAACACAGTTTTTAGGGTATATAAGTTTGGTTGAAGGTGGGGTCGGCGCGGTAATTCTTGCCAATTTATATGGTCCTTTAGCAAATAATGACAGCGAGAAAATTAGTGCAGTTATTGTGACAGCCAACCGTTTTTTTAAACACCTAGCATTAATTTTTCTGGGTTATGAAATTGGCTTAGCAATTATATATCCCTTTTTCATCAAGACGCAACTTAGTTGGGAATACATTGCATCACTTACATTGATTATGGGAGTTAGCACGTTTATACAATATTATTTTGCTATTTCTTGGAAGTTAATGCTTCAGGCTGATAGAAAAATGTTTGTTGCAGCTTTTGTACAGGGATTGGCTGTGGTATTGAATTTGTTTACAACCATTATTATTATCCGTGTTTTACCGAATATTCATATGGTTAAATTAATTGGTGGTGCGCTTTATTTTATTCAACCAATTATTTTGAATCGATATATTAAGAAACACTACGTAATCAATCCAAAAGTAAAATCTGATAGTGAACTTTTAAAGCAGCGCTGGGATGGTTTTGGAATCAACATTGCGTCTATGGTGCACGCAAGTACCGCTACAATTGTTTTAACACTTTTAACGGGATTAGAAAGTGTGTCGGTATTATCTGTATACTTATTGGTAGTAAATGGATTGAAGAGCTTAATTACGTCTATTTCTTCGGGTATAATTCCGACAATTGGAACAGCATATGCAAAGGGGGATTTGCGAGAATGTAATAAAATGTTTGATTTGTATGATACAATCATGTTTTTTGTTTCTTTTTTATGTTACACAATAGCAGCGATAACGATTTCTCATTTTACAATGCTTTATACAGCGTCGGTAACTGATGCTAATTATTGGCAACCGGCATTAGGAGCAATATTATCTGTAGCGGAATGTATGTTTTGCATTCGCGAACCATATGTGAATATGGCTTATTCTGCAGGAGATTTTCGTCAAGTGAGCAAATATGCGTATATGGAAGCAATCTTAAATGTTGTTTTATCCGTTATATTTACGTTACTATTTGGCATGATCGGTGTTGCGATTGGATTGCTTATTTCTATTACATACCGTACTTTAATTCAAGTATGGTACACGCAAGAGTATACCATACGTAGGCCGGTAAGCATTTTTTTGAAGAAATTGATAAGTTTTTCAAGTGCATCCGCTGTATGCGCGTTTGTTTCAATAAAAATATTCCATATGGGAACTTTGTCAGTTGGCGCGTGGATATTGTATGCATTTAAAGTTTCTGTAATTGAGATTATTTGTTTAATAATTGCAAGTGTAATATCTTGTCAAAGTGAATATAGAATTATAAAAAAAATGCTTCATTATAGGAATAAGGCTGTTAAGTGAGACCTGCTAATAAAAGTCAAGAGTAAAATTCAGAAAAAATGAGCAGTTAAAAAA
>OJSC01000085.1_pt1 | contig 113844 bp, 102 predicted proteins | sample 1599361 | NCBI WGS metagenome assembly OJSC01 (sample SAMN04168656, study PRJEB22393) | human gut metagenome | biome: human gut microbiome; feature: stool | host: Homo sapiens | collected 2014-03-17 | reverse complement strand
TTATTTAATATTTTATGCACAATCTTCCATAATAACCGCTTGCCTTCTTTCTGATTCATTTGATATAAGAAGATTTTCGTTATCCGTTCCATAAATTCATCAGGCATTATTGAACCTTTGAACTGGTTATCTTCCAGACAACAAATTTGTAAATTTTCCACAGAATCAGCACCGCCACAAGCCAAAGGAATTTTATGGTCAATCGTTATATCTTCAAATAACAACTTCCTACCACATAAAGCACATTTTCCATTTGCATTCATATAAAGCAATTTCTTTACATTATCAGAATATCTTTTTCGCTTGATTTTTCCATCTGCATTACATTGTATTTTTACATTCGTATCTATATCCTCAATATAATAATTTTTCGTTTTTGCTGGTGCTTTCTTGATTTTCTCTTGTGCTTTACCAATAGTTGCAAATAACTTTGCTTCATCTATATTATTCGTTTTTGTTGTCTTTCCTGTGTCTGTAACTGTTATGTAATAATTTCCATTTGTAAGTATATAAGCCATAATATCAACCTCTTTTCCATTAAGGACAGCCATATTTCAGACTGTCCCATCCTGTATAGTTTCCTTTTTATATCAAGCCAACCATGCAAGCCATTTTATACAATGGGTTCTTTGCAAGTTTCCTCGTCTGCTCCGCTTTCTGTTTGGCTTTACGTTCCACCCTGTCCATAAAAGCAAGGCTGTTATCCATTTCCATGTATTCCAACATTTGCGTTGGTGTAAGTGCCTCGTATGGAGTTTTTAAGTTTCTATCTATAATCTGGTTTCCGTCTGCTGTATTGATTATTCTAAAATTGAACATATATGTATCCTGCCTTTCCATTTATCCTGCATATCTGCAATACTGATTATTTCTGTTACTGTTACATTCTCCCTTGATCCGCTTGAAATACTCTTCTAAATTGAATGAATATGACCTACTCTGTAGGCAAGTACATTTCCCTCTTTTTAATACTGTTGTCTCTGCTATAACAACATTGTTTGTCAAGGTTAAATTTCCTCTGATAATACTTTCCAATGATTTCCGTAAATCTCTGTATGAGCTGTCAAGATAATATTTCTTTCCGTTGTTTCCCTCATTGACAAAATATACAATTCTGTATGTGAAGCAATCCTCAATCATATTATTAGCAAGGCAACCTCTGTCTATATCCATCAAAATATCTGATATTGTATTCATATGCTTTACCTCAATTTCTCTTATATCGGGGAGGTTTGCCCTCCCCTTTTGCCTTATGCTACTTTCTTAACCTCTGTGAAATACTGATTGATAAGTGCTGTAAGATAATCGAGTTTTCCGTGTACTACATTGCTATCCCTTGTAGAACGGTCTACATCTAATTCAGTCCATGTCTTTCCGTTGATTTCTGTATTTTTGCCTTCTGCAATTAACCAATGCATGAACTCTCCAAACTCTTTATCTTCCCTTCCTAACTTTGTAAATGCCTTAAATGCTGCCACAAAGATATATGCACTCTTTCTGTTAAACAGTTCCCTTATCTCGCTTGTGATTTCCGTTGATTCTACTAACCTTGTGAGTAAATCATCAAGATTTTCAAAATCAAGAATGGTTGCGTTTTCATTTAACCACTTGAAGCCTATCTTTGTATCTTTTCTGTACTGATTAGGATATTCAGATAAGATAACCATATCTCCGATGGCTCTTTCAAAAGTTCCGTTTATTCTGTCTTTGTTGTTGCAAGAGTACATATCCTTGAAAAATCTGTTTTCCGCAATTTCTCTTATCTCCCTTGCAAACGCATCAATATATGTAAAAGCTCTCTGTGCCTGGTTCATAGGCTTGCAGTTATTCAGTTTGCGTACCAATTTTGAAATTTGCGTTGTGTCGCAATTCTGATGAATTACAACCTCTAACTGATAGCCATTGAATACCTCTTTCAATTCTTCTGGTAACTGCTCGTATGTCTTGTTACGAATGTCAAAATCTACATTCTCCCATACGATTTCGCCCTGCTCGTCTCGCTTTATATTTCCATCTTCATCGGTTGCCTTTGTCTGATAAGTAACCATATATTCATCAAGATTCTTTGTGATTTTTGCGTTTCCGTATCTGAATAATGATAATGTGCTACTTCTCTGCAATCCGTCAATTATCCATTGCCTTGTGATTCCGTTTAATGTTGTTTCCTCACCTAAAATAATAGGTGGGATATAATCATCTGTCAGAACCGATGCAATCAGTTCATTTACCATGTTTGGATTCCATTGTCCCGATAATCTCTGACATTCCTGGTCTGTTCTGATTTTCTCTGCCTTCATATCCTTTAAATACTGCTCTAATGTGTATGTCTGTTTTCTAATATTCTTCATAGTGATTACCTCCTAAAATAAAATCTTTACATTTTCAAAACTTCTCATAATCTTCATATTTTCAGCATATTCAGTTGATGAAATTTCTAAAATCTGCCGTATGTCTTTAGGTGTGTACCCATCAATCAAAAGATTTAATATATTTACCTGCTGATTAGAAAGTTTTGAAATATACTGTTGTACCTTGTCTTGAAATTGTTCGTTGTTGTTTTTGATTACTTCCTCGAATGTGTCAAAATCGGATGCTATAAAATCAAGTAGACTACATTCTTCTTCACTGTCATTAGTTACATCTAATGAAGTTGTAAATTGATTGATAACTCGTTTTTCTCTGTGTCTGTCTCTTATCTCTGTCTTAAATCTTTTCTTTAAGCAATCACAAAGAAAAGTATTAAAACTTGCTCCTTTATCGGTACTATAAGAGTTGTAACACTGCCACAATGTCATATTTGCAATGCTGTAAAAATCGTCATAGTCTGCTTCTGTCAATGGCTCGTTAAGCCTCAAAAAGATTGACTTTGATAACTTTTTCAGTAGTCGCATATTATCTTTACAATATGGCTCTAATACTGTTAAATCTGCACTTGTCATTGTCTCACCTTCTTTCTTGTTATAATGTGGCATTACTGCCGATAGGCAAGTTGTAATTGAATACCACGGCTTGACCGCTTGCCTCGTTGTGGGTTGCTTGTCTGCTTTTTCTTATCCTCATACCACGTTTTCATGCTTGTACCTCCTCAAATACTCCGCTTCTCAACATATCTGTAAACCAACACTCAAAGCCTGGATATTCTTTTTTGTCTGCTAAGTCTCTATATACTTCATACATCTGTTTTTCTGTGAAAATTCTTCCTTGTAATGGCTCTTCATAGGTTATATATTTTTTCATTGTCAATCACTCCTATTCTTTAGGGTATCGGGTGGATTTTTCCACCCTTTGCCCTACTGATTGCTTGTTATTAGTTGATTCTTAAAGACTGATACCTGCTAACTTTGCTAACCTTTGCATAATCATCTTTACTGAGTAATTTCTTTACCTCATCTTTGTTGACTGTTTCACGCTCAACATTTGAAAGTGTAGCTTTGAAAATGTTACCAATAAATCTACGGATTGGCTTACCTTTGTTATCAACTGCTTCACATTCTTCTGTTTCATTAAGAAACTCCATAACCTTTGAATTTAAAGTTGTGATGTTGTCCTCTGCTTCTTCCTTGATTCTTTTCCACTCTTGAATCTGCTCCATTGCTTCATTCATTTCTTTAACTGTCATACACATAATGACTACCTCCTTAATGATGAAATTATTTTGTTGTTGTAGGTCTGTTGTCCTTGACCTTGACTACACTATACACCCATATTCGTGTACTGTCAACACCTTTTTTCGTGAATACACCTAAAAAAGTGCATAAAAATATCTAATGAATTTTGTGCAAAAGTACACGAATATTCGTGTTGACAAATGCACGAATAAAGGTGTATATTTATATCAACAACAAAACATTATCAATTTTTTAAAGGAGGTTTTCATATGAGTAAAAATGTATATGAAATGGTAACAGATAGGATAATTGAACAGTTAGAAAATGAAGTTATCCCATGGGAAAAACCTTGGACTGGTGTAAGAGATGGAGCATATAACAGAATAAGTAAAAAAAGTTATTCAATACTTAATCAGATGTTATTAAAACATAAGGGAGAATATGCAACATTTAAGCAGTGGCAAGAGTTAGGCGGTCACATCCGCAAGGGTGAGAAGTCAGAAATAATTGTATTTTGGAAGATATACCCTATTGAAGAAATACAAGAAGATGGCACAAAAACAATTAAAAATATACCACTATTAAAATATATAAATGTGTTTCATATCTCACAAGTTGATGGAGTAGAACCATTAAAAAAAGAAGAACTTCACGACATAGAACCAATAGAAAAGGCTGAAAAGATTTTAACAGATTATTGGAATAGGGAACATATAACAGTTGAACATATAAAAGGGAATAAGGCTTTTTATAGTCCTATGCGTGACATGATACAGTTACCACTATTTGAACAGTTCAAACAGTCAGAAGAATATTATAGTACAGCTTTTCACGAATCAATACATAGCACAATGAAAGAAAGCAGATGTAACAGAGCAGAAGAAAGAAAAAATAAACTTGTTGCTTTTGGCTCTGAGGAATACAGCAAAGAAGAACTTGTTGCAGAAATTGGAAGTGCTAACTTGATGAACATAATAGGAATTGAAACAAAGAAAAGTTTCAGAAATTCAACCGCATATATACAAAGTTGGTTAAGAGTTTTAAGAAATGATAACAAGTTTATTGTATCGGCAAGCAGTAAAGCAGAAAAAGCAATTAAATATATTTTGAATGAAGCATAACAAACAGAATACAGAAAGACATAATAAAAGGGTGTAACCGATGAAGTTACACCCTATTTTTTATACTGTTCTTTATTGATATATTCCTACTGGTTTAGTATGATATGGTGTGTCGGGGGTGGTAAAACTAAAAAAGGGATCTGTTTTTCTCTATACCTCTATAGTTGGTTGTTCTATACAGTGACTTCAAAATTTTACCTTTCCGATATTTTTACCCTCATATCCTTAGCAAAAAATCAAGCATAATCGCACCAGATCCGCTTTAAAATACATCATAGGTAAACTTAATCAGCTACGCAATTACAAAGCCGATTTGACCTCAAAATCACTTATTTTCGCAAAGGATAATGGCATATAACAGGGGGAGGGGTACACTTAAACCACAGGAATTTAAGTACCTAGCACATACTGTGGGTACTGTAAAACTATGGCAGAAATAAGTACATAGCATTCAACAATACCTTTATAAGTTTATAGAATATTCTTACCCTTTAATTCCTCGAAAATCTCATTATACATTTTTTCAATAATTTCAATCTTATATGATATTGGACTGTCACTATTCGGATTTTTCATTACATTATTCTGTCTTACATACTCCATTGTCAAATCATATGCTACCTTTTTACGTGCTTCTTCTGAACTCATAATAAATACCTCCTATTTTTGATTACATATTAAAATACATATTTTTCAAATGTACTGGTTCTGTTCTGCGATACTCTTCATACTCATTGTTAAGTCTATCAAGTTCCACTTTTAATTCCTTCTTCTTTGAAAATGCAAATAATCCTTGCTGTTTCAGTTCATCATTTTTAGCAGCTATAGCATCCATATGTTTTTTCAGACCTGCATTATACTTATCATATGCTTCTTCATAAGCAATCTTTTTCTCTCCCAGCTCTTTTATATAATCCAATATCAATGCAACCATCTTATCTGCATACTCTGTCTGTACTTCTGCCAATGTGGTTTTTGTGCTGTCCTTATATTTTATATCGTCAATACTAATCAATCCCATAACTGACAGATTTTCATATTGCTTATCATCAACAGTATTTCTAATCCATGAATTAACCTTATCTCTTACACTCTCTTCTAAAGTTGAAGCAATCTTATCTCTATCCTTATTGATATGATCCTTAATCCAAGTGCTCAATCTTCTCGAATCAACGCATACTAAAAATATTTCATGATAGTCATTCTTGATTTTACTAATAGTGCTTTCATTGAATTTTTTTAATATGTCTGTCTCGCTCTTACCCTGATAATAAGCCAATACCTCTATGTAATCTTTTGCTTTTTCAAGGTTATTTAGATTACTTTTAATATTTTTCTCAATTATTCCTACAAGCATTGTTTCTTGATGAAACTCTTTAGCACCTTTCATAGTATTAACATCAAACAATCCATATGTCATTACATCAGCATAAATATCTGGATTAAATGGGCAATTCTTATATGCCTCTACTAATACTGCTTTTTTATCATCCACCAGCTTAATATTTTTCAATATTTCCGCTGATTTATTTAAGCTGTAATCAGATAATTTATCACTATCAAATATGCCTTTTTCCTGCAATTTCAAAAGATAGATAGCCATAAGTTCTGTTACAAATGTGTTAAAGGCTTCTGCTATTTCTGGATAAATTTCATTAGCATAAAACTGGATATACTGTTGTTCTTCTCTTGAAAGTGTACTTCTATTTAACTCTCCTATTGCTTGCTGATATTGTCTATCAGCTTCTTTAGCTTGTCTCTTTAATGTACTATATTCCATTGCAGAGAATGTTGCATGAGCCAAAAAGCTATTAGAAATCAATCCATATCCAGAACCTCTAATATTAGATGTAGCAGATGAATAAATGCTATCCTGTTGCTCCATCCAACTATTTAAAGAAGACAACATTATTTTTCGTGTGCCTTCCTGCATCTTATCTCTTACTTGAATATATTGCTTATAACCTTTGTTCTCATATATGACATCTGATTCCGTAACATCATATACACCGATTTTAGACAGAGTGATAATGAACTTCTTACCTTCATTTTGCAAATCCACTTCAAATTTTTCGTGCATATCAGTATAAGAGTTATCACCTTCTGCCATTGGTTTTTTCTTCATTGTGACTAAAAGTTTGTTCATCAATCTATCGCTGATTTTCTCAAACTCATTACAGTAAGTAACATACTGTGCCAATTCCCCAGGGAATGAATAGCTTTCACCTAAAAAGGTTACATTGATAAGGCTGTTTGTATCTCCCATAAATGAATCCTCCTCCAAGTTTAATTTAATAACTCTATTATATTCCTTTTAACGAAGATATTCAATTCAAAGAATACAAAGTACACTTGTTTCATATACTAACGAAACGGAGGTGCTATGATGATTGACTATTCCCCATTTTGGAATACACTTGAAAATTCAAGTGAAAACTGGTACACACTTACAAATAAATATCATATGTCACACAGCACACTCCACCGATTAAAACACAATAAGGATGTATCAACAAAAACACTTAATGATTTATGCAGGATTCTTCAATGTGATATTTGCGACCTTGTAAAATATGTACCATCAGATACAGACCAGCCATTATAATATCCTACAAGACAACAAATTTACTCTCATCCATTTTCATATCATACATCCACATATTTCCAGAATCACTTACTAAATCACTTAGCTTAGAGATTTCTTGTATTGTACGCTTTGGAAAATCTTTGAAATGTTGTTTTATATTTTTACATAATATATTTGCACACTTATTAAAATCGCAATCTGCCGGTTGATATAACATCATTGGGACTTCTTTTAAATCAATATGTCCCTGTTTTAAAGTAACCGCAAATAATTTTATTTCATTATCCTTTGTTTTTCCCGCAACTAAAAAACAAGCAATGCTATTTGCTATAGCTTTCGCCCAATCCATATCCATTTTAGTAATAGCATCACACATTGCCCATATATTGCTCGCAAGATCATTCACAAACCAATTTTGGTATCCATGTCTTTCTTTATAGCATTTTAAGAAAAAATTCTGTGCTGCATAATTACCAGCAAATGCTACAGCAGTCTTGTTGTTGACTACTTCAATTTTAATATCATCATCTGAAACAAAATTACCTTCAGCATCTGTTATTCTGTTATCTGAAGCTAAATACACACCATCTTTTCCGATATACCCAAATACAACACTCATTTTTGTCTCCTTCCTTGATTGCCTATAAAAATGATTCTTCTTTTATCACTTCCATGTTGCCGCCCATACAAATAGGTAAACAAACAACTTCATTTTCTCTGTCAATATAAGCAAGCACATCTTCTATAGGTACTTTCACAGTATAGACAACACTTTTTGTCAATGGTAGCATCTTAAATCTTGTTGCGAAAAATTTTGCCTGTTCATAATCTAATGTATAACTAACAGACTGTGTATAATCCAAATTTCCTTTATCATCCACCTCAAATTCCCCACGATATGCAACTATATAATTATCTTTAACATGTTCTTTTATTATCTCATATGCTTTTTTCTGATACTCTCTACAATATCCATCATTAATAAGCTGTTTCAGTATATCTAAGAAATCATCTCCAATACTATAAAATGAATATACATCCATAAGCATTTGCATATAATATTCTTCACAAGGAAATTCTTCTATAATCAATTCGTGTACTAAAGAATATGGAACTATAGAACTATCTGAATACTTAAAGCACATTTTTGAAAACTCATCATAATAATCTTTTGGAGTTAAATCAAAATCATCATTCATATCTAAAAACTTATCAATATCTTCATTAAACATACCTAATTCATCCATGTAACGACCTCCAATACATTCATGTTTTTCTTTAATTCTACCATATATTTCTTCAAAAAAGATAAAAAATAAGGTATATCAGATAATTCTCTATCCAATATACCTTGTATCTTAACCCTCATACGGACTATATGGACGCACCTCGTATTTGATCAATGCGTCAAATAGCTTGTCTGGTATCTTATCTCTATATCTCAATGCCAATACTCTAATCTCGGATTCCTTGAATAGCTTATATTCTTGAAATGCTTCTTCCTCTGTATTCCAGTAATGCAGCTTAACTTGTTTATCATGTCCAAACGGAGTAATCCTTGCAAAGAACTTGTCTCTTCCTTTATCGTAATCAACACCGATAGCATAAACTTTTTTGCTATAATGATTCCGTCTCTTTGTAGCACTTGCCAGTGCAGAATTAATTGTCTCAGGTAATAAACAACATTTGTCTGGTGCATACTCTTTATTACCACGATACAATAAATCTTTATCAACTGCCATACGTTCTCCGTCACATTCATAATAATTTGCAGAATACCATTCGGCAAATGCATCTCTGCTATTCTTCCACTCATTACACATAAAAGCATCATCATAACAACGATTTACAAATAACGAACTCCCACCATAACACCTTGCATAAATCCCCTCATAAATTTTATAAGCTGGATTACCCTTGACAGTATTGTAATCGTAATATTCCTGCTCTCTTCCAAGCTCCGCAATTGTTTTAACGTGCTTTCGTAACAACTCATACTCTTTCGCAGATACATAAATCAGATTTTTGTAATAGTTGTTATTCATATTCTCGTCTATATGCCATATCTTATTGCATCCTGTCGGCTTGATTAAGAAATGCTTTGCTACAAGTATCTCTGGACTTGTCTCTTCATGTAAAGCAGTTCCATCAATATCATAAGTTACAATCGTCCAATGCACACTTCGTTCTGGATTACCGCTATCTGTTTTATGAAAGAAGAATGTTTTATCTTTCCTCATATTATTTGTAAGTCTGCCGTGATTTGAAATCCAATAATGTTGTGTATCTTCCAACTGTATGAATATTTCATCATCTCCAAGTAAATCTATATTATTCTTTTTTGTGTCAAGCACTTTATCATCTGATAATTTTATGTAATCTCTGAATTCTTTTCGTTCTAATCTTCTTCTATCTTTGACCTTTATATAAGCCATAGTTCCTTTTTCTCCTTATAAACTGCAAAGAGGCAGCAGGGTTGAATCTGCAACCTCCAATTATTAGTCAATTTCAATCTTATAATTCAGCATACCTTCATACACATAATCTGGCACTTTACCCTTACACTTTTCCGCAAGGTCACATATATAATCAATCTTGCCATCTATGAATCCAGTATGTGCTTCTTCCTCTGAATCGAATACTCCTATATCCATCTTCTTATTAAGAACTATCATTGATACTGAATATGTACCATCATCATTCTGTTTGATGTTGCTTTCAATTCCTCTATCTTCAAACACAGTGTTTAAGAAATGTGTCATAAATGCACAAGTTTCTGGACTGTAGATATTGCCTTCCTTATAAAGCAGGTCTTTGTCTAAATCGACCTTAGTTCCATGAATGTAATGTGCGTCAAACCATAGCTTGAAATTTTGATAGTTCTGCCATTCAATACATACTTCCTTATCCATGTAATAAGGCTTTAATTTATGCACAACATCACTGTAGCACCTCTGGATCATGTTCTTCCACTTTACAAAAGAGTATGATTCATAGTCAATATCTGAAGTATCTGCACCAACATAACCTATGCCTTCATAAGTCCTTTTATTGTGCCAAGGTTTCCAATCATCGGGCTTAAACTCTACCGCATTCACAATCTCCATAATCTGTTTATCTGTGATTGTTCCGTCCTGTTCAAATATGCTTAAAATCTCATTGTATTGTTTATCTGTGACTGGGAATAAATGCTTATAGTAATTATCCTTTGTATCATTGTTCTTATGCCAAACCATTGTATTATGTTTCATGTCGTAATTTACAACAAACATCTGAATCACAAGGTCACTGGCAGTTACCTTCTCTTTTCTATATCCCCATCTGTTCTTAGATTTGAAATATACGTTTCTGTCAAGTGTATATGTCAATTCCTTTGTGGTTCTCGAATATACACCTTTTACAAGCTGGTATGTGCCATCATCTACCCTCTCAATTATCCTGCCATAATTAGAAATCCATACAGATTTATAGTCAAATAAACACACAAACACTTCATCTTTTGCAATAGTATCAATACCAGATTCCGACCTATACAATATCTGAAAATGGTATGGTTTCTTATATTTCCTCTGTATCTTCATAGACTTGTCTTTGTGATATACTTCCAAGCCATTTGATAATCTTTGTTGATAACGCTTCTCTCGCATTCCTTCATTGAAGCACTCTTTACACATACACCATATATAATCATGGCTACTCTTAAATTTATCTAATGGAAGTTCCCTCCCACATTTCTTACATATTTTGGTTTCTTTATTATCACTAATCATGTTCCTCCTTTTTCATAAATCAAAGGTCAAGAAAAAGGTTCGACATAAATGACGAACCTTAATAAACTGCTATATGCAGCAGTCGTGTTATTCAATTTCTCATATTGGAAAATGTGCAGAAATCGCACAAATGATAGGTTCAAATGAACCTCGCAAGATATTCTTGATCTCTGATACAGACTTTCTTTTACTTCCTATCTGTTGGGAAATATCCATACATTTATTTTGAATCGGTGTATGTCTGCCGATTATTATACTTCAAGTTCTACTGTTACTACTGGGTTGTATTCAGGAATTTTATTCAATTCCAACTTCTTCACATATTCAACTACTGGTGCAATTTCCTCAATCTCGTTTACTTTGATATTGATATTTAATTTTGTCATAATATTAGTTCTCCTTTACTCTCTTTGGACACCATTTAGGACTTGTCTTAGGTGGATGACCTACGCCCAACGATGCGTATATTTTTGATTTTTCATTTTCTTCACAACAATAGAAACTTGTATAAACATATTTTGTACTTATACATCTATTGCATTCACTACAATGTGGTACTCTGTTCATTACTCTTGTCCTTTATTTCACCAATTTTTTCAATCGCTTCTTTCATTTCATCAAAGCTGCCAAAATACTGTGATTTTTCTTTTGGTAATTGACCATTGTTATAAATAGCATATCTTCCAAGCCTTGTTACACTTCCACCATAAGCAGTTTTATCAACAATATAATATTTTTCGTCTAATCCTTTTTCTTTTAATAAGCGTCTTAACTTTCCACAATTAGAACGTCTTAAATGTAACAATCTATTCTTGAAATCATCCGAATTTTTCTTTCCAGATTTCTTTGTCAAATTTTTAGTTGTTTCATTTGACACCTTATACATACTTAAAATTTTCTCTCTTGTTTCTTTAGCAACAGATTGTACATTGTCCATTTTCCACCATCCAAGCCACACTTTACAGATATTAAATTCTGTAAATTTTTCTTCGACACTTCTATTACCTCTTGATAAAAAATATGCGACCTGCAACTGCTTTTCCTCTAAATCCTTAATCATTTTGAATCCTCCTTTATTTCATCTATTGCAACTCTGATATGGTTATTTACTATCTGAGATAACCTATCTATATTTAATTCTCCATATAGATGCAATAAATCACAAATATTTTCTTCTGTCAGAATTGTAATTCTATCTTTTAAATCAATCTTCTGTATCATTCTGGTTATCCCTCACAATCTCTGTAAGTCTTGAACCTGGTAATATCTTCACTATCTTATGTTCTTTTTCCATAATGATTTTCCCATAAGGTGCTATATATCTTTTTCGTGGCTTCTTTGTTATGGTTTTAAGTGTGAATATTTCTTTCAGAAACATTGATTCATCCTCTTCAATTACATCAACCATAACTTCCTTAAAAGCAAGCAACATTTCTTTTATATCCTTCTTATAAAGACCTGTCTTATCAGCAATTCTGTTTACAATATCTCTCTGATTTACCATTATTCTATTCTCCTTCCTTTGATAGATTTTTACACGCATTATTCAGTTTTGTACCTGTTTTGATTTTCGCCTTGTATCGTGCTGGAATATTGACTATTGATTGATCCGCTACATTCTTAATCTGCTTTGATTTATATAGCTGTGGATAGATAGTCATATAACCTTTTAATTTGATGCTATCACCTTCAGATAAAATATCTGCTACAGTATCTAAAAATGCTGTCAAGATAATATCTGTTGTCTCTGGCGATATAACAAATCCATTCTCATTTTCAACTCTTTCAATAATTCGTCTTACAATACCAGGCTTAATAATTTCTTCTTTCAATCTGTTTCTTCCTCCAATTCTTCAAATGAAATCACTATTTCTTATACCACGTTATATAATGGCTTAAATGTGCTTATATGGCTCATATTCGGCTTCAAATAACTTTTATGTATATTTTTTAAGGCACTAAAATAAGTCCACATACTCATAATAAATACAAGTATATGGACTTATTTAGATGTCCTAATATTCTATTTTTCATACCGATGCTCTCTGTTCATTTGTCCTAAAAATGGGCTAAAATCCAATGCTGTATCGCTCAAACCCTAGTAAATAAAGCACTTTTAACAAGAAGTTAGTCTCCTACCGTGGCAGATGAATAGTATTTTTATCATAATCTCTATAATCCTCCAAAAGCCTTCAAAGCCTTGTATTTCCTAGCTTTTTCAGTCTCTTCTATATTTTCATGTTTTACAAGATTCTTCACAAATCTTCATAAATTTCCCTTTAAAATGTGTAGTAAAGTGTGTAGTAAATTTAAGAACCTTCGTCAAAGCATTTTTAGCCTGCTCATAACTGGCATGTGTGTAGATATTCATTGTTGTTCTAGCCTCTGCATGTCCCATAAAATACTGTAAACTCTTCGGGTCTAATCCCATAAAATGCATATCTGTACAAAATGTATGACGCAATACATGTGGTGTTATGTGAGGTAATGGTTCATCAGGATGTAACTTGGCATACTTCTTTAATGACCAACGGCACTCATTTTCTATGTGCAAAGCCACCTTTGGTTTCTCGTTCTTATCAAGCATTATAAAACCACTATAACCATCTACTACCATTTCCACTTTTGCTTTAGGTCTGTTTGCTATCATGTTCTTAAGGCTGGCATATACATCATCATCCATAGCAATGTATCTCCTACCACTCTTTGATTTAGTAACCTCAATCTTATATTCTCCATTCCTTGTACGGAGAAGCTGATGGTCAACATTAATTCTTCTGTTTTCAAAATCTAAATCTTTAAATGTAAGCCCGCAGAACTCGCTAACTCTCATTCCAGTATGTAACAATACAACAAATTCATCATAATATTTGCAATATGTTGAGTCATTGCGAACAAAGTTCATCCATGTATCTCGCTGTGCATCTGTCAAAGCTAATCTTTTCTGTGAATTATTAACAACAACATCCGTCAGCTTGAAATCAAAAGGATTTTTTACTATAATATCTTCATTATAAGCCATCTGGAACGCAGGGCGAAGCACACCACGTATCGAAGTTAATGTGCTATAACCTTTTCCAGCATTGGACAACTTAATCATCTACAATTGAGCATCGGAGACCTTGATATCTCTGATGCTTTTTTGTGCAAATGCTTCTTTCTTAAGAATGTTAAGTACAAAGTTATATCCAACCCTTGTATTATATCTGACATTCTGCTTAAGACTGATGTATCTTGTAACAAGTTCTAGAACTGTGACCTTGCCTCTAGCATAATCAACCCTTTTGTAATTCTTTTTCCACTTCATCTTCTTTTTGCCTAAGTTCTTCTAAGCTAGATGAATATATATATTGTGTTTTCCCCCAGAAATCCTTATATCGGTACTGGTATATCAAGTCCTTTCTATGATTCTCACCAGTTTTTAAGACTCGACCATTCATGTCTTTTCTCTTTCCTGTCATATAGCTCCTTTCCAAGAGAAATAGATTCGGTATGATAAATCAAAGTATAACATAACCACTGTCTTCTTTCCATTCAAATCGAAAAAGACCCATCTATGGTCTATTGATATTACATATATTCCGATCAAGCGCGGCTTTTTATATCTGACAGCTGTTATCGACTGGCACAGCCGTTGTATTGTCGGCTGGGAAGTTGATGATACGCTCGATACCAGAATGGTCGTCAATGCTTTGAAAAAAGCATTTAAGGTGGCAAAACCACAGATACTGAATTCTGACCAAGGATGTCAGTTTACAAGTCAGCAATACATTGATTTCGTAAAAGAAAACGGCATCCGCCAAAGCATGGATGGAAAAAGCCGCTGGGCGGACAATATCATGATTGAACGCTGGTTTCGTAGCTTCAAGTATAGCTTTCTATCATATCCTGACTTTCTTTATTATCCGCAGGCTTATCTTCTTTCTTCTCAGACATGGTATTCCTTATGATTATCTCATTCGGAACAGGATTATATTTAGAATAGTTTGTCTTTACAGCTTTCGCCATCAACTCCAGCATATTGTCAACAAGTGTTTCATCCAATAGCTCCGTATTGTCACCTACCTGTCCCACATAAGCATTTTGCAGACGAAAACGTACATCTTTTTGTCCTATAGATACAACCTTGACAATTTCCTTCTCCTTGATGTTCTTGACATCAATTCTCTCTTTATGTCTCATAATATCTTACCGCCAATTCTGATTATCTGAGATACTGCATTAGGATTTCTTGAATAGTATCCTGTCTGCCTGTTTATAGTGGTATCTCCATCACCATCTCTCCAATATCCAGATACTAACGTACCATCTCTTCGAGAATATTGTCTGACTTCATGGGGTCTGACGTAATGAATTGGTGTTATTTTCTCAAAATTCTTTCCCCTATGGCTGAATGTGTTTATTGCATATGGCTGAAATGATTGTTCTCCTAACATATCCATCCCACCTTTCCTTATAATCCAATCTAATATGTATATCGGTACTTTTGCTTCGCTATTTAACCTGTACCTATATAGATTATAGCACTGGATTATTACTCTGTAACTATAATTTCTTTATAATTTTTACAACGCTTTAAGGAGGAATGGTGCAATGGATAATTTGGATTTTGCCCTTATCGGAAAACGAATTAAAGAAGTCCGTACAGACCGACAACTGACACAGGAATATCTTGCTAAAGTAACCGATGTTAATGTCAGCCACATCAGCAATATCGAGACGAACAAAGTCAAGGTATCTTTGACACTTCTGGTTTCTATCTGCAATGCTATGAATGTTACCGTTGATTATATTCTCGGCAATGAATACAAAGCTCCTACTACTGCTTTTGAAACAGAACTGCTCAACACTGTTGATAAACTTGACTCTTCAAAGAAAGAGCAGCTTCTAAGAATTGCAAAAGTCTTATAAACTGCCTATTCCTTTATTCTTTTGACATATCTGTAATATGTACTCTTACTCATACCAAGCTGTTTCATCAGTTCAAACGGACGAATTTCTCCTGACACCACATTCTGATAATGCTCTGAAAATTCATCAATCGACATCACCGCTGGTCTGCCGTAATCATCCCATTCTTCACGAGCCTTTTTAGAATCTATACCTTCACGCTGTCGTTTTTCTTTCTTCTCAATCTCTGCCTGAGCCATAGCTGCATATAGCTCTATAAGCATATTATTGATGGTTTCCATCAGCATACGAGCCATAGCATTATCCAGCTTTGATAAATCCATAAGCGTAGTAGGAAGCTCTAGTATTTTTACACGAATACCGTTATCCCTGTAATACTGCAATTCCTTTAATGTCTCCTGCTTATTTCTGCCAAGCCTGTCTACCTCAGTAATAATCAACTCGTCACCAGCTCTTAATACATCCTCTTTCAATACCTGATATCTTGGACGATTAAAATTCTTTCCTGTCTGCTGGTCAGTAAATATCTTTTCCAGTTCCAGATTGTTCTGCTCACAACAGGTTGTAATCTCCTTGATGCCTCTGTCTAAATGCTGTTCTCTTGTACTTGTTCTGTGATAACCATATCTCTTCATGATTATTTGCTCCTTCCTTAGTCCTGAAATGTGTACTTTTTGAAACTACTAAAAAAGGACTGATAAACAGTCCCGAAATGTATGGACATCCCTTTACGAAACGTCCCAGTATTTTTGTATACTTTTTGGCACCACCTCCTTAAAAAATGGGTATAAAAAAAGAAGGTATATTTCAACCTTCCTTCAAATATTTGTAATCAGTTAGCCTTTAGATATTTTTCATTACACACATCGCGATATATATATTTAATAATTTGCTCCATGACATTATATATCTTTTCTTCCCATTTTGAATATTCTGTTTCTTGTACTCCCGCACGTTCTGTTCCATGTGCAATAGAGTTACGTCTATTTACCAATGCATCTATATCTCCTGCTAAATCGTCAAATATATCTATTGGCAATCCTACTTTATATAAATTTTTCTGTAAAACAATATACCACAAGTTAGATTCTGTATCTATAGTTTCATCTGGAATAAATAAATCGCTTTGCTTAAATTCTTCTATTTTTTCCAAGAAATTAACTCTTCTATGAAATTTATGTAATCTCCTATCTTCTGGTAACTCTTTCTTAAAGATATGACACTTTTCATCATTATTATCATATGCATTGAATTCACTATTCATAGAAGAGGCTATAAGTCTTTCATTAAACTCTTCCCTCTTTAATTTCAACGAATTAACATATTGTATATAGGATAACAAGCAGATTTTCACAAATCCCTCAAAATGCGAATATAACATTAAAACCAAACTCTTCCTATATTTGTTTCGTTGATTTTCATCTTGAATATTACATAATTGATTTTTAAAAAAGGCTAGTTCTTCTTGCCGCCATGCCAATTCAGTCTCCATTGCAGTTCTTAACTCTTCTTTAGTCAATTACTTGTTTCACCCCCAGAGAAAATAATTCAATCCGCTTTGTAACACTATTAATACTGCCAGTTTTATACGATTGTATTTCTTCTCCAAACTTCACATTTTCAATTGCATCTTTCAAATCTTGAAATCTATTAAATTCATCAAAAGAGTCTATTTCATTTCCTATCGCTACCGTTATTCCATCATAATAATATAAAATGAAATCATTCTTTTCGTTATTATTTTTAGTTCTACTTGAAAACGCACTTGTTGCTAAAGATTTGTTAATTACCGAAAAAGTTTTTTCAAATATCAATCTTTCAGTATCATAATCAAAACTCTGTTCTCCAGTTGTTATTTTTTCTAAATATCTTGTAAAATACTCAGTTACTGGATATTTATAACTTTGCAAATCATTTTTTATTGCAAAGAAACGTAACACTAATTCTTGGTCATATTTCATATTTATATCATCTCTTGCAACCTTTGAAATAACATTACGGAAATCACTATTTTTACTGCAAACATCCAAAAAATCTAAAGCTTTTGAGTCTAATAATCTAACCGTACAATTTCTAATTTCCTGAGCAGATAATAGTTCTCCACCAGTATTAAGCCTCTTAAACATATGATATTTTAAGCTAGGTTCACTTTCTTTTTTTATTACTTCCATTCTTACAAAACTTCTTTTTATTTTTATTTGTAATGACTTAGGCAACACTTCAAATGACAACCCATTTAATGCCGGAACAATATCGCACCCACTTAAAACCAACGGCTGAGTCGTTGTACTTCCTAATTTTTCTCCTCTAAAATGTAAATAACTTGATACTCTTTGCAAACCATCTATAAGCTCATAAACGCCATCTTTAATTTCTATAACAAATATTGGCGGAACTGGCATTTCAAGGATTAATGATTCTATAAAACGGGATTGTTTTTCTTCTTCCCACCTAAATAACCTCTGATAGTCTGGTGAAATAACTAACTCTCCGTCTGTATACATATCATACAGTTCATTAAATGAAACATCCAAACTTTTTGTTCTAATATTAATTATTTGATTATCTACATTTTCGATAAGATTTTCAATAGCCATACAATCGTGCCTCCTCTATTCTCATACTCACTATTTAAATTTTTTATCTAAGGTATAACCTCACCAGACAAAATCCAGTGAGGTCATATAATTACGCTTTCTGTTTCGGTACAAACTCAATCTTAAGAGCCATTCCCATACCATCCGCTAATCTTTTAAGTAAATTGACAGAAGGATTTCTTGTTCCATTTTCAAGCTTACTAATATCAGCCTGATTAATACCAGTACGCTCCGCAAGTTCTTTCTGTGTAAGATTCTGTGATGTTCTTGCATCTACGATAGCTCTGATAACATCCATCTCTGGCTGAATTGCTTCATACTCTTTTCTAAATTCTTCATCCTTCAACTGATTAGAAAGCATATCATCAAATGTTCTCATCCTTCATCACCCTTTCTATGAAATCTTTTCTTCTATCTTTTGCAATCTGTATCTCCTCTTTGGGAGTTTTCTGTGTTTTCTTAACAAAACCATTCGTCATTATAATTTTCCCCTCATAATAGAAAAAATATAATACTCTGGTAATATCGCTTCCGAATTTGCATCGCAATTCAAAAATACCATCTTCCAGATGCTTGCTATATGGTTCTCTAAGCATATTTCCTTTTTCCTGCAAAATTCCCATCAAACCATATATCTTAGCTCTCATCTTGGGATTAACAGCGTCAAGAAATTCTTCTACAGGAACTTCTCCATTTTCTTTTTCATATGCAATCAATTTAAAGTCCGCCATGCAATCTCCTTTGTAGTTATTATATGGCATATATACCATATTGTCAATTATCCATTTAATCTAATCATACTGACCTATTTCTCTAAAAAACGTGTAGTAAGTGTGTAGTAGAGCACTTTTTCAGCTAAGGAAGGGCTTATTTACAGGCTTTGCAGGAGTATCTATTGATATTGCCGTGGCAGATGAATAATATTTTTATCATATATCTAAAGCCTCTCTAAATGCTTGATTTTACTGTATTTTCAGCACTTACAACAATTCCGCAATATTTCTATGATAGTATTTTTGTTCACATTTTTAGCATATTTTGGAATAACTTTGCATAACTTTTCCTTCGTTTGGGCTAAATACTGGGCTATTTTCAAACCTTTTTCATCTCTTCTAAGGCATCCTCAAACTGTAAATGAGTATATGTATTAAGGGTAACTCCTATATCTGAATGTCCCATAATATATTGTAATGTCTTTGGGTTCATCCCTGATTTTGCCATATTAGAGCAGAAGGTGTGTCTGCAAACATGGGGTGTAATACAAGGCATAAAAGTCTGGATGATGAATATACCTATTTTAAAGAACATGCACATGAAGAGAAGAATCCAGATCTGCCGTTTCCATCGCTAGTGCTCTAACAATTAAATAAAAATAATATCTGCAATGGTATGGCTGGCACCATGTTAGCCATACCATTGCAATCACCTACAAAATGTAGTTGCAACAACCTACAAAAAGTTTTTGCAACTTTATGCAAAAAGTACTTGCAAAAAACACATCAAGTCTGCTACTCGTAAGTAATACAAAATTGTCAAAATGACAATACTGTAATACACGGGTGAATCTTGCTCTAGTTGTAACATATTAATTCATACATAATAGACCCAAATGGGTACTTTCTCCATTTGAGCCTATGTCTTGTTCTAACCTTACAAATTCTGAAAATATTTCAAACTTTCTTCTACTAATGGCCAATCAATATTTAATCCAGACCCTCTCTTAAAAGCTTCATTTTTATATATAAAGCCAAGTTTCTTTAAGTATGACATTTCCGCTTGAAATGGTTTTCTCGTTCCTCCTGCACGCTGTGTGGTTTTCTTATACATATGAAGCTGATTTGTAAGAACATCATCCAGCCATGCTAAATAATCATTATTTACAAACTCTACCTTATCACCATTCTTTAGTTTTTTTATACGGGTAAAATCATCAAAATTTCCTAAAAATCTTTGTTGTGAATACTTATATGTTGTGTATAGAAACACATCAAACTGCCCAATGTTTATACTTACTGCTCTAAGTATATTCATCGGCTCATCCTTATATGGATCATTTCCAGCTTTCTCACATGCATCAACGTATTTGTATCCATAATCTGTTAAAAGGCCATCTGCATCCAACAATCCAATCTGATACAATCCAGAATCAATTACCTCGCGATAGCTGTGTGCATCACTTCTAACTCTATATACATATTCATCCCAGGCTTCATCTTCTGTATATCCTGCAACTGTATTTAATTTTTCAACTAATTTCGACTTAATTGAATCACATCTTCCTGAAAACAGTTTTTGCTTTGTATTTGAATCAATACGTATTTTTGTTTCTATATCATTTACCTTGTATGGTGTGGTAGCACTATAAATTGGTATTAACATATCCCAGAAATAATAGTTATACCAAATATATCTCCATGCCTTATCTGACATTGAATCCCCAGATGTATTAGATAAATACATACATGGATCTGCAGTAGGATCTGCTCTTTTTACTGCTGCAACAACTTCTTTAGGTAATACATATTTTGACTTATCTTCACCTACAGACGAAATAATCTTTACTCCTTGACAATACCTAAAAAATGCATCTGGATGACTCATTCCTTCACGTACATGAGCCCATATTGTACTAATCTGTCCTGATATTTTTTTTGAACCAGTTGATCTATATATAACCGTCTTTGACAAATCAATATCCCTAACACATGTAAGTTTTTGATTAAAAGGTCTTGTACTTGCCATATTTGGGGCATCGTATGTATAAACTGTAATTGGAGCATTTGGAGCTGTAGTATCAATTATATTTCTAACATGTGTGCCCGGATCAGCATGACTGGTATAACCTTTAGGGATGCATATAACTGATGCATCATACCCTTTTTCAATATATGCCAATGATTGTCCTACCGCTGTTAATATACCATGAACCCCCTCATTAGGTCTCTTATATTCAAAAGCAATATTAACATCACTCACTGTTGATTTTGAATTTGTTGCTTGTATAAGTCCATCTGCCAATGGCCATACTGTACTTCCTTCTCGTCCAGCACTTAATGTCCATGTACCACCAGAAGTTAATGTGCCAAAAAATAATCCGGCTTTACCTTGAATAATATCAGCTATTTCACCTGATGCGTATGCTGCCTCACTGTCATGACTCATTATTTACTCCTTCCTCAAGATATTGGTGTATCTTTCTCAGAAATGGTTCTGCCATTTTAGGTGGAACCGCATTTCCAACTTGAATACACTGTTCTTGTCTTGTTCCAAAAAACTCATGAGTATCTGGAAATGTTTGAATTCTTGCTGCCTCTCTTGCTGTCAATGTCCTATTTAATGTAGGATGAACTGGAAATGCATTGTGTCCTGGTACCATCGTTGTAGAAGGTTTATTTCGATCCAAACGTTTATATACATGACTATAATTAGAAACCTTCCCCGTCTTTGAATCTTTTCTTGTTGCAACAGCAAGTTCCGGTGGCAAATCGTCAAGATTCAATTTGCAACCTTCTTTAATATAGCTATATCTAGCAGCCACAATCGGTTTATGTTGTAGCGGGACATGGTTAGGTATCTCATTTTCTTTTCCTACCAAATCCATAATTGCATCACCAACTGTTTTATATATAGGTTTTCTCCCTGATGCTACTGAAAAGTGTGTCGGTTCTGGAGGAATAAAATCTATTCCTAATCTATTGCCAATCATAAACATTCTATATCTTTCTTGTGGAACCCCATAATCTGCTGCACACACCACTGCACACCATATATTTTTATAACCTAACTTTTCAAATTCCCTTTTTACTTTTTCAATAAAAAGCCCATTATCTAAATTTGTAAATCCCTTAACATTCTCCATGAAAAAAAACTTTGGTTTAGTTTCTTTTACTATCCTGATATATTGATATACCAAAAAATTCCTTGGATCTTGTTTAGGATCGTAACCTTGTGTATTAACAAATCTTCTCTTTCCGAATATTGAAAATCCCTGACACGGTGGTCCTCCTTCTACAAGATCAATTTCTTGTCCCTTTACATACTCATTAATAACTTCCGTTGTCAAATTATTAATATCATCTGTAACCATAGGAATACTCGGGAAATTATAATTATGAGTTTTAGCAAATACTGGATTTACCTCATTCGACAAAACTATATTAAATCCACTATCACAAGTCGCACGTGTTAACCCTCCCGCACCAGAGAATAAATCAATCGCATTCATAAATTCCTAATTCCTTCGCTTTTTCAATTTGTGTTTTAATAAAATCACCTAATTTATGAGAAAACATTGGGGGCACAGCATTTCCAACCTGGTGTCCCTGCTGCCTACGATTCCCTTCAAATATCACCCAATCTGGAAATGTCTGAATTCTTGCAGCTTCTCTTACCGTTAAGCTCCTATGTAATGTTGGATGGATAGGAAAAGCATCATTTCCAGGAACCATAGTTAATGCTGGTCTATTCGGATCAAGACGCTTAAACGTGTTTCCAAAATTCTTTCTGTATAACTCTGGTGATAATTTATCTTCAGGCAATCTTCCGCCTTGCGGAATTAACTTATACCTTTCAATATTTTTAGGTGTATGTTTTAATGCTACATGATTAAATTGGGGATTGTCTGGCATATCAACTAAATCCTTTAAAACACTGCCACAGGCTGCCCATCCGGGAAGCCCATCATCAGGATTATCCGAATGATCCGGATTTGGAAACGCTACGGGCAATCCAACTCGATTTCCTATAATAATTACTCGATTTCTAATCTCTGGTACCCCATAATCTGCCATATTTATAAGTCTGTATTCAGCATTATATCCTGCTTCATGAAGAGTCTTCATAACATTTTCCAAATATGCACCTTTATCTAATGTAAGGATTCCTTTTACATTTTCCATTACAATAAATTTAGGTCTCAATTCTTTAATTAAGTTGGCATACACCAAAACCAATTCATTTCTTGCATCATGTGCGTATCTTTTATTTGGATCAGAAGACGCTCTATGGCCAATCGTAGAAAATCCTTGACATGGCGGTCCTCCAATTATAACATCCAAAGATTCTCCATTTAAATATTCTCTTATTTGATCAGCCGTCACATCCCTTATATCACCATTAATCATCGGAATATGAGGAAAATTTCGTTTATGTGTTTTCTCCACTAAATCATTATTATCGATACATAATTTTACATCATAGCCCGACTCCTCAAAACCTAAATGTAATCCACCTGCACCCGAAAATAAATCAATTGCTGTGAGTTTCTTTTTCATTATCGTTTACATTCTCCTCATCTATCATTTCCATAATATCACCGACATCACAATTTAAAGCTTTGCAAATTTTAGAAATACTTTCCATTGCAACAAATTCATCCCGTCCAAGTTTTGCAAGCACATTACTACTAATACCAGCTTGTGATATTAAGTCTGTTCTTTTTAATCCCATATCTAACAAACGTTTCCACAATTTTACATATCTAACAGTCATGCTTTTCCTCCTCAAGTAATTGCACAAACTTGAATTTAGTATACAACATTATATTTCATATGTCCAATTAATATCACGAAATAATGATATTATATCACGTTTGATACATTTTCTCCAAACTCAGATTCAATGCATCTTTGGCATCATCTTCTCTCCTTCTCCAGTAAAGATAAATAGGCATTTTATAAATGCCTTGAGTTACTACTAAGGATCTATTTTTCTTTGAATACGGGTAGGTTAATGAAGAACAAACAATTGATAATCGTATCTATTTCATTTCTTGTTTTTTCGTCTTTTACAATATATGGATCATACTCCTCATTTTCTACTTCCGTAATTGGATGCATATTTTTATGATTATCACGAATATCTTTTTCAGCCTCATCAGCTACCATAGGCGTCATAGGAAGCAAAAACAGACTATTCTCATTTATTTTAATTAGTAAAACAATCATACTTTCATAAACCATATATCTATAGAAAACTACTCTATCATTCCAAAGGTTAATAAATTGTAGTATATTAGAATATGTTCTATCACAATAAATATATATATTTTCTGCCGTTGTCGAATATCCCAATAATTCATTGTTCTCATAATCATAATTTTTATAAGAAATTAGTAAGACGCACTTATTATCATTTTGATTTAATATTTCTTGCAGCTCACTCTTTCTAAGAAGACATCCAAATATCTCCTTATCTCTCAGGCTATAAAAAAATAGTATTTCTCTTGAGTCGTCTTTTACATCAGAATTAACGGCTCCTATTTTATTAAACAATTCTAAAATGTTCTTTTGTAATCCTCCCAGCAAGAATAAGGTTGAATACTCAAGGGACCTACATTTTTCTTTAAGAGATTCGTAACCTATTTTTTTCATATTACGTTGAACATAATCCTCATTAAAAGCAGTCGGTATCTGTTGCAAAAAAACAGAAGAAGCGTCTGCCTCATGCATTTCAACCTGATTTAACCGATTTTTATATACATCTATACTTTGAGACCCTTCAAATATTTCTAAAACAAATTTTTTAATTTCAATAAGTCTTTCTTGGAAAAACTCCACATTACCATCTATATCATCCTGTGCCAGAACAAAAAGTTTTTCGCAAAATGTCTCAAATGTCTCCTGTTTGTTACACTCTTCAATCATTGAAAAGAATAATTTATTAGGCAGATATTCTTTTGAAAAATCACGATTTGAAACTAGTTTCTTTATAGATTTACTTTTTGCAAAATTATTGCCATCATAATTATATATACACGAATTCATAGATTTGAGAGCAATTTGAAAGACAGCATGTGCAATAGTCAATTTGTCGTTATAATCAACATCTTTCATATATTCAAGAATAAAGCAAAGTGGTTTTACATATCCATAGTAGCACTCATTGTTTTTCTTTAAATTCTCAATAAACTTTTCATAATCACCAACGCTACTTAGCATAAAATATGTAGCTTCAATAAAGACCGCTACCCCCTCTTGAACTTTCATTGAATTTTCAGCAAAGAAAGTCATTGCTGATTTCAACTTATTTGCATCATTGTTACAAGTTATAGATATCGTCAATTTTTTCAAGCAATATTGTATTGTTCCATACACACTTTGATTAGACAGTTGAAAATGAGTATATTCATGAACTGAGGTATTAATCCGTTCTTCCTCACTCATTAGCACATTTAGTAATGTAAAATTATCAAAATCATACTGTCCTAACAACTGAACATCCACATTAATCATCCCCTCATACTTTAATCTACTTTATTATATCGGCAATTTTCCTTTTTTCCCATACCAAAATAACGCCCCAACCATCAAACCAGAGTGTTACCCATCTTCCATATTAAATTGCTTTAAGCATCTTCCGTGACATCGGTTTTTCATTCTTCTTTTCAATCTCTACCTGTGCTTTACTGAACTTCTCCATCCGCTTCAATTCTTCCTGCTACAACTTGATAAGTAACATCTCTGCATGCACAAATACGAATAAAATCAATCGCAAATTTTTACGAATGATTTTTTAATTAATTTTAAGTGGGATATTCTTTTTTGTCCAACTAAATTATGACAACTATTTACCTATTCCGATTCAGTCTTCCAAAGGTATAAATAAGGTGTAAATTATTTGTTTCTATCTAGAAAATCCCATAAAATCAAGGTTTTCACAACTTACATCAAATATTGCCGTGGCAGATAAAAAGTACTTTTATTATAATCTCTCCTCTCAACAATACCAAACCAACAAACCGTAATCCCCATTACATCTTCACATATCCCTGATTTCTGCTGTTTGGCTTGTCCGATAGCTTCTTCATTACTTCAAGCAGCTTTTAAGCTGCCTCTCCACCTATTCCCCCTTCTTACACTTCTCATACGCAAACAGCGCCGCTCCCAGCGCACCGCAAAGCTGTGCCTCATCGCAGATATACAGCTTTGCGCCGAGCTTTTCTTCAAGGGCATTGGTGATTCCTTTGTTTTTGGCAACGCCGCCGGTCATCATATATTCTCCCGGATTGTTCTTTCCGAGGCGGGCGGCAAGCGCCCCTACTTTTGAAGCGACAGAAACATTTAAGCCGTGGATAATGTCTGCCACATTTTTATTCTGGGCAACGAGGGATACCACTTCCGATTCCGCAAAAACCGTGCACATACTGGAAATTACGACATTTTCCTTCCACTCCAGTCCCTTTGTACTCATCTCCTCTAACGAAAGTCCGAGCGTTCTTGCCATCATTTCAAGGAAACGGCCTGTTCCGGCTGCACACTTATCATTCATCAGGAAATTGGTGACTGCGCCGTTTTCATCAATGCTGATTGCCTTAATATCCTGTCCTCCGATGTCAATGACCGTACGCACCCGCGGGTTCAGATAATGTGCTCCTTTTGCGTGGCAGGTAATCTCTGTGATACTGTCATCGCCACTGTCAATATAAGCGCGTCCATATCCCGTCGTCACGATTCTTACGATTTCTTCCTTTTGAATACCGGCTTTTTCCACCGCCAGTTCCAGACTCTTTTCCGCACTCATCATTGCCCCGCCACCGGTCGGGATAATCATTGTCGACTTAATTTTTCCGTTCTGATCCAAAATGACCACATCTGTACTGGTTGAACCGCTGTCAATTCCGGCTGTATAGTAAACTCCTGATTCCATTCTTTTCTTTGCCTCCTCGCTGATTTCCTTTCCCGGATTGGTGTCCTCCGCACCTTCTATCGTTTCTGAAAATGCCTGGATTCTCGTCAGTAACTGTCCTGCGCTCTGACTTGTAAAATCCGTTTCTATTTTAAGCATCGGAACTTTGATGTTCTTTTTAATACTTGCATATTCAAATCCGTAATAATCACAAAACTTAATTGTATGATAAATGATTCCTTTTAAATGCGGGTCCAGATACAGCCTGTTTCTGCGGGTGCTGTTGTTCATTCTGAAACACGGCATCTGACAAAGCAGTGTATCTGCATACGCAAGAAACATTGCTTCTTCCTCCATTTTCTGCAAATCTTCTGGAATCACCGCCAGCCTGCGCCCACCTGTGCAGGTCAGATTTTCTACGTTCATCTGGATATTTTCGCGAATCATCTGCTCTAACACGCCGCTGACACGCACACCCAGTACGCCTATATACGGTTTATTTTCGGTATCCTTTTGTTCAAATGCTTTCAAAAACAGTGATTTATCAAATTTTTTTCCGGAATATTGTTCATAAGCTTCTTTCAACCGGCAGATTGAAGCGGCAAATTTCACTTTTTCACATTTCTCATCGTCATGCGGAATATCCAGCATATAAAGAAATTTACATTTTCCGGTGCTTTCTACAATATCATACACGCGCCGCATAGAATCACAGCAGTTGACAAGCACCAGTTCCTCTGCTTTTCCTTCCAGCACCGCCTGAATCACAGATTTTCCGAAGCCGCACAGATTTGCATGGGCAATCTGGTCCGACATTTCAAAATTTTCCGGCATTTCTTCCAAAACCGCACATTTTTCTCCAAAGCCCTGAAACAGTTCTGTCGGGGTATATTTACAGACATAATGAATCATGAATGTTTTTCCTCCTTGTTCTTTTCCAGCATTTCCGCAAATGCCTGAAGTCTGGTGGACACCTGTCCGTCACTGGTATTTGCCGGATTGCAACCGTCGCCGTCCAAAATCATTGTCGGAAGTCCTGCCGTTTCCAAAACATTTTTAATCAGTCCCGATGCGCCGATTGTCCCTTTACAGCCCCAGTGTGCAAACAGGATTCCACCATCTGCATCTGTCTGTTTTGCTAGTTTTTCCGCCATCTGGATTCTTTCTTTAACACTTCCGTTATAAATACAGTGAACCATTTTCTCTGCCATTGCCTCATACGGATCTGCCGCCTGCATTTCGCGGAATCCGTCTGCCACAAAATCGCAGGCGCTGATGTGCATGGTTTTGCTGTAATTAAATGCCTCTTTCACCGGCTGCTGTAAAAACGGCATAATGTGCATCCAAAGGACATGAAGCCCCTCTCCCTTCGGTGCATTTTTTACATCTTCAAGAAGCAGCTCGGTATATTTGAGCGATGTTTCCGACCCTGCCAGCAGATGACACATAAAAATTGCATATAATTCATTGGTGAGAGATGTCACCGGGTCATGGTCTTTGCGCAAAGCAAGCTGTCTCTGGAAATGTGCCGCCGCTTTTCTGCTGTTTGTAACGGCATTTTCCACCGCATCTTCTGTAATTTTCTTTTCGGTAATGTCTTCCAGAAAATGTTTCAATTCTTTTAACTGATTTGCAACATATTTGATTGAAGACTGCGTTTTTTCATATGGAACATCAATATAGAAGCCCGGACAGCTGTATTTTTCCTTTAAATAAGGAAATGTCATCATATTTCCGTCACAGGCAAGATTGGTATAAATCATACATTTCGGCGCCGGTAAAATGCCGGTCAGCGCCGCGCCCAGAAAAACTCTGTGATATGAGCACATGGTTTCCGGAAATCCTTCTTCCTCGGTTTTGCGTAAAAATATCTGCTCACATTTTGTACCCGCTATAAAACACGACAGTGCTTCTACAGAATACGGTGTCAGTCCTGCTGCCGTTAAAAGCTCTCCCGGAACGAAAATGCTCATCATTGCCGAATTTTGCGGTTTTGCAAGTGCCTGAATGATATTTTTCATGACCACCCGCGCCGCATACTGCCCAGACAACGGAAGCTCCCGGTCCGGAAAAAGCTGTAGTTTTTTCTCCTGAAGCCGGTATCCGGCAAGCAGAAGACGGCGGGCTTTGTCAGGGTCTTTTAACGCTTCGTTTCCCACTGCATTTCCAAATTTTTCTATAATATCCATTTGTGTTCATTCCTACCTTTTTGTTCTGATTTTCAGCAATATCTGTTCTGCATGTTTTTGAACAAACCAATGTTTATTATAGCAAAGTGGGTGAAATTGTAAATGTTTTGTTTTGGAATGAGTGTTGTATTTATAGTAGAATTCATTTATATTTACCTATCACATTCTCTAAATGCCGGGCTCATTCTTTCTATCTCACCGCGGCTGATGCCATATTTCTTAGCCAATTCTTTCCAATTCTCCCTAACAGTATTTTTAATTTTATCAACTTCCTGCACTGCATATTTTTTCCCTATTCCATAATATGGTGCTGCCTGTACTGCCAATTCAAAATCGATACTGGAATTATCTGCATCGACATTTAACGATAAGTATTCACCATATATATCCGGATTTACATCGTATAACGGCGACAATTCCCAGCCTTCATCAGATAATATGAATCCATGATTTCTAAAATGGTCATCGGTATTGGATACAGCCATGCTAAACACGATACGTTTCCAGAGTTCTTCCAAGTCCCGCTTCGGTTTTGCACCGTCCGCTTTTAAAAATGATACAATCTCAAGATAACTGCTTCCGTCTGTCGCATTTGCGCCATCTTTCTTTCCTAACATTGTCATGGCTGATGAAAAATGGATTCTCTGCGCTCCGACTCTGTCAAAACGCTTTACCAAAAATGTTGTTCCTAATTTGGAAAACTTTTCAACTTTCGCCTCCGGTACATTTAATCCACACTTCATCGCCAAATCATGCGCAACCATTTCCCATGCACCCGAATTAAAATCATCGTGTTTTGACGGAAACTTAGCAATCCACAATGAACCGTCCGGTGCCATTACTGAAGCTTTAGGTCTGGCTCCGCCAAGTGAAGAACCGGGAGCTATTAGTTGTTTTAACCATTTTTCTTCCAAACCTGTATCGTCATTTTCAAAAGCATATGAGGCTTGTTCAAGCTCTCTTAAAGAAGTCCAAGGTGGTGTAGCATATTCTTTATCGTTTGAAAGAAATGCCCCCTCTGAATCCGTTTTAAAACGCAATCCTCCCATTCTTGCTTCATCATATACACCCAAAAGATAATCGCTCTCTAACAGCTTTCGCGGTTTCTCCCCGGCTTTTTTTGCACGAAGTTCTTCTCTGCGCTTCATCAACCGTTTTCCCCACCTGTCCGGGCAGGAATCGGCAAATACTCCAAAGATATTTTTATCATCATTTATATATTGTCTGCCTTTATATAACTGCAAATCCGGGTCTAATATTCTATTTCCTTTTTCCAGCCAGCTTTCCACATATTCAAACGAATAGAACTCTTTTCCCCTTGTCTGCGATACATAAATTGTCCCAATTAATTCATTTTGAAAAGGTAAAAAATCCGCAAATACATATATTTTCTTTTCTTTCTCCATATAACTACCCCTTCTTTGACACCCGTTTTCTTACCGGTAAATTCAAATCCTGCAATTTACGTCCCAGTTCGTCATCTTTGGCAACCAGCAGTAAATCCTTATCCATATAATTAAGTGCATGTAATACCGCCGCATAATATCCAATCGCTACTGATGATGCACCTTTCTCGATTGAAACCAAAGTTGCCCTGCTGATTCCCGCACGTTCTGCCACTAACTCCGCCGAAAGCTTTCTCCGCAGTCTTGCATATTTTATCTGTAACCCCATTTGTTCAAGTATTTCTTCTGTTTCAGGTAATAATATAATTGATTTCTTAGGCATAAATTCAACTCCTTATGTCAATAATATTATACAAATCATTATTTTTTGTCAATTTTTATTTATTTTATTATATAAAATAATCGGGAAGAACTATTATTATTCTTCCCGATGTATTTATTACTATTATACTTGGATAATCCATCAAAAAATGCGGCGCTCCTATCTGCTGTCTCTGGATTTTAAAGTTACCTCTCTCACTGAGTGGGCTGCACAACTAAAAATTAATCTGTTGAAAAGGTATCTGTTGAACAGCTCTTACAGGAGCTGGAAGACACTTCTTTCTCCATTTCTGAAAAGCCTTATGGCTCTCGCCGGCGATGGTACTCCTTTGGTTGCTTCTGCAAGAGAACGAAAGCATCGTGTTTGTGATTGTGCCTCTAAAGGTATCAATGACTGTTCCTGTGACAGGCAACTAGGTTAGTTGTAAGTCAGGCTAAGAGGGGCGCAACAGCATTTCTTTATTCGACATTTACCAAGTTTCTAAAGCAACATATACTTATTTTGCACTCTTGTATATTAAAGCTCTATAATAGTCACGTTATATTGAATACTAATTATTTTCCCTGTTGTGTAACCTCCCTGATTTTTTATAGATGTTAAATGTCAAAAACTCCCCGGCACAAAATGCCGGGGAGTTTCCTTTTCCATTATAAATTATTCATTTGTGTTAAGTGCCGCCACTTATTCCTCTACGTGCAGCAGCTCGTGTGCGCGATGTGATAATGGTTTTTCAAAATATTCCTTGTAGCAGGCCTGAACGGAAGGATTTTCGTGTGAAAATCTGATACTGTTATGACGATCAAGACCGTAAAGCACATTTTTGCGGGCTTCAACGTCTGAGTCATCTTCTTTGTATGGCTGTCCGCCGCCATTGATACAGCCGCCCGGACAGGACATGATTTCCACAAAATCGTAATGCACTTCTTTGTTTCTGATGGCATTCATCAGGCGGCGTGCGTTGCCAAGCCCGCTGGCAACCGCCACACGGATATCCGTTCCCGCAAGATTAAACTTCGCTTCTTTCCAGCCGTCCAGACCACGCACGGACTGGAATGCATCTGCCTCCGGATTTTTACCGGTTACCAGAAAATAAGCGCTTCTAAGCGCAGCCTCCATAACACCGCCTGTTGCACCAAATATAACACCTGCACCGGTACCACTGCCTAATGGGTCGTCAAATTCGTCCTCACCCAGTTCCTCCGGTTTGATGAAAAATGCTTTAAACATTCGCTCAACTTCTCTTGTTGTAAGCACTGCATCAACATCTTTTCCGCCGTCCCATGTACATTCATCTTTTTTCGCGATACACGGCATAATTGATACGCAGAATATCTTTTCCGGGTCCACACCGAGTTTTTCGGCATAATAAGACTTTGTTACCGCACCAAACATCTGCTGTGGTGACTTTGCGCTTGAAAGTCTGCCTGCCATATCCGGGAACTGGCTCTTTATGAACTTTACCCAGCCCGGACAGCAGGAGGTAAACATCGGAAGCCCCGACTCCTTAATCTCCGGAAGCCGTTCAAGGAACTCGCTTCCTTCTTCCATGATGGTCATATCGGCGGCAAAGGTTGTGTCAAATATGTAGTCAAAACCAATTCTTCTAAGTCCTGCAACCAGTCTTTGTGCTGTTGCAAAATCTTTTGAAAGTCCGAAGCTTTCGCCCCATGCTGTTCTTACGGCAGGTGCTACCTGTACCACCGTTATAATATCCTCATTTTCCACAGCATCAAGCACGATACCTACATCGTCACGCTCTGTCAGCGCACCGACAGGACAACTGCTCACACATTGTCCGCACAATGTGCAGGCAGTTTCATGGATTTTGTGGTTTCCACGCACATTTACAGTTGTACGGGAACCTGTATTTACAACGTCCCACACGTGCATACCCTGAATATTGTCGCATACCTGCACACAGCGCATACACTTGATACATTTTCTTGCATCACGGATTAGTGGAAATGTTTTATCCCAGTTGTCCTTTTCTAATATTGAATCATACGGCATTTCTGAAATGTTCAGTTCATTTGCCAGTGACTGCAATGTACAATTTCCGCTTCTGATACAGGTACCGCATTTATAATCATGCTGGGAAAGTATCAGCTTTACATTGGTCTTTCTGGTTGTACGCACCTTCCTGGAGTTTGTGTATACTACCATGCCCTCCTCAACGAAATTATTACAGGCTGTAACACAGCGTTCTGTACCCTCAACCTCTACAACACAGACTCTGCACGCACCAATCTCATTGATGTCTTTCAGATAACACAAGGTTGGTATCGTTTCACCAATGGATTTGGCAGCATCAAGGATTGTCGTACCTTCTTTTACGGATACATCACGTCCATTAATCTTTAAATTTACCATTTTTCTTCTCTGCCTCCTCTGAATGAACCGAAACCAAAATGGTCACATCGTAAACAGCGTCCTGATTCCTGACACGCTTCTTCACATGAAAAACCATATTCGATTGGCTCAAAGTCTTTCTTTCTGTCTGCGGCATCACGGAGTGCTACCTCAACCCGTCCGCAAGGCTCTTTGTCTTCATAACCGGCATAAGGTATCTCGACATCACTTGTAATCTGATGGTGGAAGCCTAAATATTCATCAATATTGGCTGCTGCCACCTTTCCTGCCGCAATTGCCCTGATAACGGTTGCCGGGCCGGTAACGCAGTCTCCGCCTGCAAATATTCCTTTGTGATCCTTGATTTCACTGGTATCAAGTGCCTCAATCGTACCACGCTTCACCGTAACACCATGCTCCTCAAAATATCTTGTTTCGATACCCTGTCCGATTGCCACAACAATCAGGTCGCACGGAATCAGCACCTCAGCCTTTTGTGCTGTCTTCGGGGCTGGTCTGCCACCTCTTATTTTACTGATCATCTGCGGCTGTACCCAAAGACCAACAGCTCTGTCATGCTCGTCTTTTTCTATTCTTACCGGTGACATCAGTTCAAGGATATCGCAGCCTTCTGCTTCTGCGCCCTCAACTTCTTCTTCAAGCGCCGTCATGTCTGCCTTACGTCTTCTGTATACAATGCTTACCTTTTCTGCCCCCAGTCTGACAGAAGAACGGGCAACGTCCATTGCTACATTACCGCCGCCGATAACAACGACTTTCTTGCCTGTATAATCCGGCATTTCATCATCGCCGATGACACGAAGCATTTCAACTGCTGAAGTCACACCTTCTTTTGCGTCCTCACCTTCAATGCCCATTTTTTTGTCTGCATGGGCACCGATTGAAATGTACATCGCATCGTATTCTTTATGTAACTCCTCAATTGTCACATCGACACCGACACTGACATTTTTCCGAACCTCAATGCCTGTAGAAAGAATGGAGGCAATCTCATCATCTAACTTCTTTCGCGGCAGTCTGTAATTCGGGATTCCGTATCTTAACATACCGCCAAGCTGTTTTCTCTGTTCAAAGATTGTAACCTTATGTCCCATCAGTGCCAGATAATACCCAGCACTCAGTCCGCCCGGACCGCCGCCGATAATTGCAACCTTCTTTCCGGTGGCTTCACCACATTCCGGCACCGGAACATTTCCTGCATTATCCACAGCCATTTTCTTCAAACCTCTGATATTGACAGGTGCGTCAATCAGTGTTCTCTTACATCTGTTTTCACATGGATGTTCACAAATATAAGCACAGGTTGTCGGCAGCGGATTATCCCTTCTGATTAAGCGCACTGCATCGGCATATCTTTTTTCATGCACAAGTGCAATATATCCCGGAATATCCACACCTGCCGGACAAGACTTCACACAGGACACCGGCTGGCTGCTGTTACATGAACAAAAACCTCTCTCAATATGAGATTTAAAATCATCTTCACAGCCATCAATACATTTTAATACCAGCTTTGCCGCCTCATATCCAATCGCACAGTCCGCTGAGTAATAGATGCCCTCTGCCGTAAGCCTGATGACATCAAGCGTTTCCTGTGTTGCATTGCCGTCCAGCACATCATCAAAAAGTCTGGCAAGCTGTCTTAAACCCACACGGCATGGGACACATTTGCCACATGACTGTGCAAGACACATTTTTATAAATGATCTGGTAAGGTCAATTGTACACAATCCCGGCGGACTTGCGACAATTCTGCGTTCCAGATCCTGATACAAAGACTCCATTGTTACCTGAGCCTTATCCTTTGTTATAATTGTTAATCTGCTCAAAATCTGCTCCATTCCTGCGTGTGAAACATTTATTTATATTATGTGTCGTATTAATATAGTCATACATTTCACCGCAAAACATTCTTACGCAATATTTTACACAATAATTTACTAAAAATAAAGCAAAGTTATTTTTTTCACATAGTTATGGTGTTAGTATGAACGAAAATACAAAACAGCCGGCAGTCCCGTTTTATCAGGTCTGCCGGCTGTCTGCCGTTATTATCCCATCACAAAGCCCAATGGAATTATCTTAACTTATTCTTGATTTCATTTTCAATCTTTTCTACAAATTCATTCAGCGGCAGGACTGTTGTGTCGGCTTCGCCGTGAAGTCTGTAGGATACGGTCTTGTTTTCCTGTTCGTTGAAACCGATGACGAGCAGATACGGTACTTTCTGAATCTGACCTTCACGCATACGGTAGCCGAGCTTTTCGGCACGGTCGTCTAATTCCACTCTGACGTTCTTTTCTTCAAGTGCGTCACAGATTTCGTGTGCATATGCCATAATTTCTTCGTTATCGGTCTTAACCGGCATTACCTTGACCTGAACCGGTGCAAGCCATGTCGGAAGATTTCCCTTTGTTTCCTCTAAGATGTAAGCCATAAATCTGTCGAGTGAACCAAGGATTGCTCTGTGAAGAACAACCGGTGTCTTCTTTTCGCCGTCCTTATCAATGTATGACAGGTTGAATTTTGCTGGAAGACAGAAGTCAAGCTGGCATGTTGATAAGGTATATTCGTTGCCGACAGCCGGTTTTACATTGACATCAAGCTTCGGACCGTAGAAAGCGGCTTCGCCGATTTCCTCTGTGTATTCAATACCGAGGTCGTTCATAACTTCTCTTAATGCATTTTCTGCCTTGTTCCACATTTCATCATCATCGTGATACTTTTCCTTATTTTCAGGGTCACGTAAGGACAGTACACAGCGGTAATCTGTAATACCGAAATCCTTGTATGTGCTGAAAATCAAATCTACAACCTTTGTAAATTCATCTTTAATCTGTTCCGGTGTAACAAACAGATGCGCATCGTTCTGGCAGAAATGTCTTCCTCTTTCAATACCCTTTAATGTTCCGCTGGCTTCAAAACGGAAATCGTGTGCGATTTCACCGATACGGATTGGTAAATCCTTGTAAGAGTGCATTCTGTTTGCATAAATCATCATGTGGTGCGGGCAGTTCATCGGTCTTAATACGAAAGATTCACCCTCCACTTCCATTGCAGGAAACATATTTTCCTTGTAGTGGTCCCAGTGACCTGATGTCTTGTAGAGGTTTACTGTACCGACACAAGGTGTCATGACATGAAGGTATCCGAGTTTTCTTTCCTTATCTTTAATGTAGTTTTCCAGTTCCTGCCAGATTGTGTAACCCTTTGGCAAAAACATCGGAAGGCCTCGTCCGACAAGGTCGTCCACCATGAACAATCCCATATCTTTACCGATTTTTCTGTGGTCTCTTTCCTTTGCTTCTTCAAGCAGTCTTAAATGGTCTTCGAGTTCTTCCGGTGTCGGGAAACATACGCCGTAAATTCTCTGTAATACTTTATTCTTGCTGTCGCCTTTCCAGTATGCGCCGGAATGTCTGATTAACTTAAAGTTGCGGCATAATTTTACGTTGTCTACGTGCGGTCCGCGGCAGAGGTCTGTAAAATCACCCTGCTCGTAGCATGAAATTGTACCGTCTTCCAGATTGGAAATGAGGTCTAATTTATATTCATCATTTTTGAACATTTCCATAGCTTCTTCTTTGGAAATTTCTTTTCTGATAATCTTCTTGCCGGATTTTGCAATCTTTTTCATTTCCTTTTCGATTGCTGTAATATCCTCGTCACGGATTACGTCATCTCCCAGATCGACATCATAGTAGAAGCCTTCTGCTACAACCGGTCCTACCCAGAACTTTGCCTGTGGGAAAAGATGCTTGATTGCCTGTGCCATTAAATGTGCGCAGGAATGGTTTAATGTGCTTAACTGTTCATCTTCTTTAAAATTTACCATTGTGATTTCTCCTTTTCTTGATTTATATTGAAAAAAAGCACCCTTAGATACTGTAACAATATCTAAGGGTGCTTACACACGGTTCCACCTTACATTTCACTCTTTGCTTATAACGCAGCTACACGGTAACGCTTCAAAACCTTGATTTCTTCTACGCACAGCTCGGGAATGGTCTTCATGTACCTTTTGCATAAACAGCTTCCACCAAATGCTGCTCTCTCTGTATGTTCCGGATACACTACTGTTTCTGTCATCGCTTTTTCAATATAGTTTTTTGTTTTTCTGAGTGCTATTGTAGCACAATGCGTTTTTTTTCACAATAGGTTATTTTATGGAATTGATTCTTTTACAAAATCAACTACTTCCATATTCTTTTTTTCAATATTCTCATCGTGTTCCATTTCTTCCAGTGTCATCCAGTAGTAATGCCTGCCGTTTAAAACAAAATCCGTCTGTCTGGTCTGCTCCGGAAAATGGTGTATCTTTAATTCATATAATCTGTGATTATAAACTCTATTCTCTCCATGGCTGACAGAATATTTTTCCTGTACTCTTGATGTAATGTAATGACATTCCATATCTTCCCTATTCAATGCCAAATCTGCTGCAACTCTGTCCAGAATAGAATTTTCATTATCTCTATCCATTGTCTTATAATTCAGAAAAAGTTTGCAGTCCCATTTTTCATCATAATAGACAAGAAATTTCTGCTTGTTTTCTGTAAACAAATTTCTTATTACTACCAGTGAATGATTATGCTGTATCATATCTAACCCTGTTATATCTTTCATTAAATCGTTATAGTCGTATTTATCCTTATACATATGAAAAATATCTTTTGCTATCTTCATACAATATAAAATACCTATCATACAAAAAATCGTTTTTAATACAATACCGGGAATCCCCAAAATATCATCATAACTAGCTGTAAACACTGAAAGCAAAAATGAAACTCCTGCAATAATTGTATCTATTGCGACTTTATTTCCGATAAATTCTCTTTTCTTTTCCAGAAGTAATTCTAAGTCCTTTTTATCTATTAATAACCTCATTATCCCACCTTATGTAACCTTTTAACAAATTATAACTGAATTTATCGAATAGCACAAGAAATTTTGACTTTTATCTTTATTTATACTATACTTCTTGCGCAGATAATGAATTACATTATTTTCGTGCTTCTGACATATTACAGCAGCATTTTAAAGACATTTGAAAGGATACCAATTTATGAAATCATCAGATACAACACCGGAAACTTCAAAGGACAATCCTTTAGGATATGAAAAAGAATCCAAGCTTTTAGTCGGATTTGCGATTCCGTGCATTATTTCCATGCTGGTAACGGCACTTTACAACATTGTCGACCAGATTTTTATCGGACAGGGTGTCGGAATGCTCGGAAATGCGGCAACCAATATTGCCTTTCCGCTTTCGACCACCTGCACGGCGATTTCCCTTTTACTCGGAATCGGCAGTGCCACCAACTTTTCACTCCACCTCGGTGCCGGTGAAAAAGACGAATCCGCAAAATACGCAGGAAATGGCATGTGCCTTATGGCAGTTTTCGGAATCAGCCTTTTCCTTCTGACAACGATTTTTCTGACACCGATGCTGAAATTTTTCGGTGCAACCACAGACGTGCTTCCGTATGCAGAAGCTTATACGCGCATTACGGCAATCGGCTTTCCGTTTCTGATTGCCAACACCGGCATGAGCAAATTGATTTTAGCTGACGGTAGTCCGCGCTACTCTATGATTTCCATGCTGATTGGCGCTGTCGTGAATACGATTTTAGATCCTGTTTTTATTTTTGTCCTGAATATGGGCATGACCGGTGCGGCGCTTGCAACGATTATCGGACAGATGATTTCATTTTGCATCAGCCTGCGCTATATGTTTCATTTTAAAACAATACGGCTGACAAAAGACAGCTTTCATGTTACCGGAAGACACTGCCGCAATATTTTCATGCTGGGTGCGAGTGCCTGCTTTAACCAGATTGCCATGACCGTTGTACAGATTGTCATGAACAACACGCTTGCACACTACGGCGCACAGTCCGTGTACGGCGGTGATATTCCGCTTGCCTGCTCCGGCATTATTACAAAGGTCAATATGATTTTCATGTCCTTTGTCATCGGCATTTCACAGGGAACACAGCCGGTTATCGGTTTTAATTACGGTGCTAAAAAATACCGCCGCGTAAGCAATACCTACCTGCTGGCGCTTAGTGCCGCTTCGGTATTATCTGTGATTGCATTTATCTGTTTTCAGGTTTTTCCGCGGCAGATTATCAGTGCTTTCGGAAACGGAAGCGAGCTGTATTTCCAGTTTTCAGAGCGTTACTTTAGAATTTATATGTTCCTTACGATTATCAACGGAATCCAGCCGGTAACGTCAAACTTTTTCAATTCTATCGGCAAATCGCGGCTGGGTGTCTTTATGTCACTGACAAGACAGATTTTGTTCCTGCTTCCGCTGATTGTCATTTTCCCAATTTTTATGGGCATTGACGGCGTGATGTATGCCGGTCCGATTGCGGACGGCGCGGCGGCGGTTGTCTGCGGTTATTTTACCGTGCGGGAGCTGCGGGAATTAAAACAGCTTGAAAATAATACTGCTGTAAATTAAAAATCAGGGGAAAGACTTCGTCAGAAACTTCTTTCCCCTGATTTTCTTATTTATCTGTATTACATTGTCTACGGCTGTCAAAACTTCTTTTACAAATTTTTCTATTCGTTGGTTATCATTTCCATGTAAGGCAATACGTGAAATCCGTTCTTTTCATAAACTTTTACTGCCCGTTCATTTTCTTCTTCCACTTCCAGACGAATGACACAGCCTGCATAGGTCTTTTTGACATGCTCTATAAAGCGGCTTCCGATTCCAAGTCCTCTGTAGGAATCTTTGATATAAATGTCTTCAATCCATGCACACGGCTTGCCAAATTCCGTTGAAAAGCTTTTTGCCACCATGCCATAGCCCTGTATTTCGCCTGAATCCGGTGCGGCAAATATATATCCGTCCAGATACGGATTTTCTCCCGTACACGCCTCTATATCCTGTAAAAATATATTTTCTGAACCGTTGCTAAATACCGCCGGAGATGTATAAAACACCCGCATCATTTCAATCACGGCTTGCTTGTCCCCTGCGGTCATTTTTCTGATATTTGTATTACTGCTCATGTTTTTCCTCTCTATATTTCTGCTTGTATGATGTGTCCGAAGTTCATTTCATCTTTAAAAAGGTCATATACATATGCTGAACTTTCCTTATATAAACCGGTTTCTTCATCCTGGAGCTTTTCAAATACTTCTGAATTATAAAACTTATTCATTGCTTCATCATATTCCATTTCCTGCTGGACAGTAAGCATTTCAATAATGTCCTGAATGATATACTCAATTAACTGCTGTTGTAAACTCAACTCAATCTTCCACCTTTCTTAAAAGTCTGATACTTTTTTCTGTATGAAACGAATATTGTGAAGATGTTTTCTTATATACCATGCCTTTTAATAATGTTTGAAAATCTATTATTTCATTTTCATACTGACGAAATAACAATGCCATGTTATCGTCTGCTACCGGTCCGATAACAATATCATATTTATTATCCTGATTGCATAATATATCCTCTATGTTGTCAAAGGAATGATTTCTGTTATTCATAACAAATCTTGCCCATTCCTCTGTTGTCTGTTCCCCAAAATCTTTTATTTTAATCCCCGGCAGTTCTCTAAAATCATCTTGTATATCAAAAACATTTAAAACCGGACTACCACCATAAATTTTAGCTACCCTCACTGCCATTTTTTCTGCCTGCTCTCTTATATCCGTCAGGTAAAATCCTATTCCGAAATCTTTATACGGTCTGCACATTGCAAGATTAATACTGTTGATACCTGTATTGCTTCCATGATATAATCTCATAATTTTCCCCCGTTTCTCCTACACAAAATTCCTAAGTCCTCTAATACCGTATCAAACGACAATGTATGCTCTGCTTCATAATTTTCCTTTATAAATTCAATGCCTTTAAACTGAAATAAATACTGAAATGCTTCTTTTACGCTGAGATTATTTTTTTGAGCAAATTCATCTACACAGGCAACTGTGAAATTAATTTTATTTTTCAACTCACTCATATCAACCCTCGCTCTCATTTTTATAAGTTCATTATACCCTGTATCCCGCCGTTTTTCCACTCCTGTTTGTTTCTACATTTTTAATGCATTTTTTGACACAAAACTTGCCCCGGAACTCTTATCAAATAGAAAAAAGTGTGCTAAAATAGCCCTGCAAAAAGATACTGCTTATTGAAATGGAGTTTTTTATGGAAAAGGATTTAACGACCGGAAAAATAACACCACAGCTTATCGGCTTTACAATACCGCTTGTGCTGGGAAATCTCTTTCAGCTCACCTACAATGCCGTTGACAGTATTATTGTCGGACGGTACGTCGGAAAAGAGGCGCTTGCCGCCGTGGGTATCTGTAACCCGATATCGACTTTATTTATACTGTTTTTAAACGGACTGTGTATGGGCGCCAGTATTTTAATGGGCAACCAGTTCGGTGCAAAGGATTATGACCGCCTGCACCGCCAGATTAGTACCACCATGCTGTCCGGTATTGCATTTTCACTGATTTTGTCGGTGCTGTGCATTGTCTTTGCCCGCCCGATTCTGCTTTTAATGCAGGTCGACGCGTCTATCATGGGTATGACAATCAATTATCTGCGCATTATATTTGCAGGACTTTTATTTACCTTTATGTATAACTGCTTTGCAAGCACCCTGCGCGCGCTCGGTGACAGCCAGTCGCCGCTGTACTTTCTGATTACCAGTGCCGTTATCAATATTCTCGGCGATTTGTTTTTTGTCCTATTTTTAAATATGGGCAGTGAGGGCTGTGCGGTTTCTACCGTTTTAAGTGAAGCACTTTCCTGCCTGCTGTGTATTATTTATATTCAGAAAAAAGTGCCGATTTTGCAGTTAGGAAAAAAATGGCTGGTATTTGATAAGGCTCTGCTTGGCAAAACGATTTCCTACGGCTGGGCATCTGCCATGCAGCAGGCAACCGTCCAGCTTGGAAAGCTTGGGATTCAGGCAATTGTGAATTCCATGGGTGTTGCCATTGCCGCCGCATTTGCCGTTGTAAACCGTATTGACGACTTTGCCTATACACCGGAGCAGAATATCGGACACGCTATGACGGCGCTTATGGCACAGAGCAAGGGTGCCGGAAAAAAGAGCCGTTTAAAAGAAGCTTTCCGGTGCGGCATGCGCATTGAAATGGTGTACGGTGTCATCATTTTTATCATCTGCTTTGTATTTGCCAATCCGCTGATGCGGCTGTTTACAAGTGATACAGATGTCTGCCGCCACGGTGTCACCTACCTGCGGCTGATTTCCATTATGTATCTGCTGCCTGCGGCAACCAACGGTATTCAGGGATATTTCCGCGGTATCGGCGATTTAAAAATCACTTTAATCAGCAGTTTTGTCAACATGGGCGTGCGTGTCATTGCCGCCGCCATTCTTGTATTTGCATTTTCACTGCAGATTGAAGCCCTGCCGTATTCGTACCTTGCTGGCTGGATTGGCATGCTGATTGCGGAACTGCCGTTATTAATAAGAAGCTATCGGAATTATGATAAATAAAACACTTGCGACAAAGTCGCTTATCAGAAAGGAGAATTGTATGTTTCAATCTTTAGAGGCAAAACACCCGAAGTTTTATCAGGTGTTTCGGTTTTTTGTGGTGATTGCCGCATCGATTTTTTATGCTTGGAATTTACGCTGCTTTGCTAAGACTGCCGGACTGTTTCCGGGGGGATTTTCGGGACTTTCCCTGTTGTTACAGGAAATCGGACTGGCCTTTTTCGGGATTAGTATTCCATATACCTTATTAAACGTCCTGTTAAACCTGTTTCCGACCTATATCGCTTATAAATACATCGGAAAACGGTTTACGCTGTATTCGATTGTTGTCATTGTACTGTCGAGTATTTTTGTCGATATTCTGCCACCGTATATGTTTACGGACGACATTTTACTGCTGAGCGTGTTCGGCGGTATTTTAAACGGCTTTGCCACCAGTCTATGCTTAAATGTCGGAACGACAACCGGCGGAACGGACTTTATCAGCATTTTCTTTGCACATGAAAAGGGCATTGATGCATGGAATTATATTTTAATCGGAAATGTGATTATGCTTGTCATTGCGGGTGCGCTGTTTGGCTGGTCGAGTGCGCTGTATTCGATTATTTTCCAGTTTTGCAGCACACAGGTTATTCAGGTACTGTATAAACGATACAAAAAAGAAACACTATTTATTATTTCCGATAAATCCGATGAGGTTTATCACGCTATCCGTGAAATGACAAATCACGATGCCACACTGTTTAAGGGGATTGGCTGTTATGAAGGAAAGGAAAAGACACTGATTTATTCGGTTATTAATTCCGAAGCCAAGCGGGAACTGCTTCCGCTCATCCGCTCGATTGATGAGCATGCGTTTATCAATGTGGTAAAAACAGAAGAATTAGACGGTCGTTTCCACGACATTCCGCACGATTGAGAATGTTTGGCATGTTGAGAATGTGATGAATGTTGAAAGCATTGAGAATGTTGAATTTCTTTCTGCATCTGGATTCTTGTCAGGGCATCCAGCGCTCCGAACGGTTCATCCAATAAAAGAATCTTCGGATTGTTGACAAGCCCTCTTGCGATTGCCGCACTGCGGTCCCGGTCCTTCGACCTTATGTCCGTTGCGCTCCACAATGCCGTCCTCATATTCTGCCAGCCCCGATATAATACGAAGCAGTGTGCTTTTTCCGCAGCCGCTGTGTCCCACAATTGTAACGAACTCGCCTTCCTTGATTTCAAGCGATATATCCTTTAATACATCTACCGGTTTCTTATCGACAATGTATTGTTTGTTTAAATGTTCTATCCGAATAATAGCCTGCTTTTCCTCTCTCATTTTTCCAGTCCTTTCTTTTGCGCTTTGCATTTCCTACTTTTGTTATATGGATTATATGAATTAATGCCTCATTTTTCCAGTCTAATCTGTGAAACCGTTTTCATTCCTGTGGGATTTTTCACTGTTTTCATGAAATATAGGGGGATTTTTTAGAAAAAAAGACTTTTTTTTATAAATCAAGCCGTTTTATACAACTTATCGTGAAATCGTTTTCACTTTTTATTCTTCTGCGTTTGCGGCAAATGTGATGCAATACCGATAGACTTACTAGACTATTAACTTTGATTTTCAGGAATTTTCAAAGATTTTCAGAAAGGAGCTGCTTATGTCTATTAAAAAAATTGCAGAAATAACCGGAACTTCCCTCGCAACCGTTTCGCGGGTTTTAAATAATCCTTCTTATAAATGTGCCGTACCGGGACTGCGCGATAAAATATGGAGGGCGGCAATGGATTTTTTTTACCCGGAATATGTGATTGAAACATATCAGACCGAAAAAGAAGGTTTTCAGACCATGCAGAAGTTTTTGAAATTAAAAGAACCGCCGACCGGCATTTACTGTGCCAATGACATTACCGCAATCGGCATGTTAAAATGCCTGAACCGGTACAGCAGCATTTTATACCGCCCTTCGATTATTTCCTGTGATGATATTGAAGAAGGACAGTTTATCAAGCCGATGCTTTCAACCGTCCAGCTTCCGAAAGAAAATATGGCGCGTTTCGCATTATTTGTCCTGCTCGACAGAATCCGCGGCGGACATAAAGAAGTGATTCGCATTGAACTGGAAGGAAAACTGCTGCTTAGAAGCAGCTGCTGCCGCGTGGAAGACGTCAGCCAGCCGGAGTATTATATATAAGCCGCCCACCGTTCCTTCTCAATCCGCTCCCGCGCCACCAGACACTCCGGCTCCGGCGCAAGCACATGGCGCGTGACATCAAACACCTTTGCCGCATCACACAAAATGCAGTCCGCACTGCCAAGCACCGTGTTTTTTGCCGCGCCACAGTCTGTAAATGCCTGCGTTAATTTCACAAAATCCTCTGAAATATGCGGCTGGTCGGGATTATAATGCTTTCTCATATAAACGTCCCTCTGCCCCTGCGGCCAAACCACCGTCAGCTTCACAGGCTTATCTGACAGGCGGTTTGGCACATTCAGCACTTCTTCCACACTGTGAATATACGTATTTCGTTCATGTCCCACCCCGACAAGCAGAATTTTTCCGCCTGCGTCTTTTAACCTGTCGTAACAACCGCCCGGCGTACACGGTGTATTGCGGTATTCTTCTCCTGCAAGGTATTCTGCCGCATGTTTACCAAAGCCCGCCATGCTGTGGGTCGGGTGCAGGGAGCGCACAACACCTTCCCGCTTCATAAACAGATTGGTTAAAACGCCGACGCAGGACGGCTCTTTTTGGCTGTCAAAAACCGGGTGGCTTTCATTAACCGTTTTCCATGTATGCGTCGGAAGCAATAACAGACCTTCCTTAAAATACTCCATCCACGCATCCAGCACGGTTTCCGCACCGCCCTCTACATCGCCGATTGCTTTCATGGACGAATGAATCAGTATGGTTTCCGTTCCGTTAAGCCCCATTTGATAAAGCTGTTCTTTTAAATGCTTTTTTGTATACTGCATACATGTACCCTTTCCACTCTGAAAAAATCTCCAAATAACACCAGACACAGGCTGTATCTGCCGTGTAAACTATCCCCTCTGTTTCTATTATTTCTACTATACCGTACTTCTCTTCACATTGCAAATGTCCTGTTCCAAATACAAACCTGCATGCAGTCCCGGCACATTTTCATATACCGGAAGTTTTCCGGGTCAGTTTTGTCTAACCTCGTTATAACATATTGAGATCTGAAATGAAATTACAAAATTTAATGTTTTTTTATTGATTTTGCCAGTGAATTATGTATAATTATGGTAAGGCATGTGAAATTTTTCACTTATTGCATATGAATATTGTAAGTTCCGCACTTTGCGGCTTCTTACATATTACAATTATGAAGGAAAGAGGTTAAATTCAAGATGGCAGGAATTGATTTAAGCAAGTATGGTATTACAGGTTCAACTGAAATCATTCATAACCCTTCTTACGAATTATTATTCGAAGAAGAAACATCTTCTAAAAACGAAGGTTATGAAGTCGGTAAGGAAAGCGAACTTGGCGCAGTAAACGTTATGACAGGTATCTATACAGGACGTTCTCCTAAGGATAAGTATATCGTTGTTGATGAAAATTCTAAGGACACTGTATGGTGGACATCTGACGAATACAAGAACGATAACCACCCAATGTCAGAAGATGTATGGGCTAAGGTTAAGGATATTGCAAAGAGCGAACTTTCTAACAAGAGACTTTTCGTAGTTGATGCATTCTGCGGTGCCAATAAGGATACAAGAATGGCTGTCCGTTTCATCGTTGAAGTAGCTTGGCAGGCACATTTCGTAACAAATATGTTCATCAAGCCTACAGCAGAAGAACTTGAAAACTTCGAGCCTGATTTCGTTGTATACAACGCTTCTAAGGCTAAAGTTTCTAATTATGCAGAATTAGGTTTAAATTCTGAAACTTGTGTAGCATTCAACATCACAAGCCACGAACAGGTTATCATCAATACATGGTACGGCGGAGAAATGAAGAAGGGTATGTTCTCTATGATGAACTACTACCTTCCATTAAAGGGTATGGCTTCAATGCACTGCTCAGCTAACACAGATATGAACGGTGAAAACACAGCAATCTTCTTCGGTCTTTCAGGTACAGGTAAGACTACACTTTCAACAGACCCTAAGAGACTTCTCATCGGTGATGACGAACACGGCTGGGATGACAACGGTGTATTCAACTTTGAAGGCGGCTGCTACGCTAAGGTTATCAACCTTGATAAGGAATCTGAACCGGATATCTACAACGCAATTAAGAGAAACGCTCTCCTTGAAAACGTTACTCTTGATGCAGACGGTAAGATTGACTTCGCTGATAAGAGCGTAACAGAAAACACCCGTGTTTCTTACCCAATCGACCACATTAAGAATATTGTACGTCCGATTTCTTCAGCTCCTGCTGCTAAGAACGTTATCTTCCTTTCAGCTGATGCTTTCGGTGTACTGCCTCCAGTATCTATCCTGACACCGGAACAGACACAGTACTACTTCCTTTCAGGATTTACAGCTAAGCTTGCAGGTACAGAACGTGGTATCACAGAACCTACCCCTACATTCTCAGCTTGCTTCGGACAGGCATTCCTTGAGTTACATCCTACAAAGTATGCTGCTGAACTTGTTAAGAAGATGGAAAAGAGCGGAGCTAAGGCTTACTTAGTTAATACAGGTTGGAACGGAACAGGTAAGAGAATCTCTATTAAGGATACTCGTGGTATCATCGACGCTATCCTTTCAGGTGCTATTAAGACAGCTCCTACAAAGCAGATTCCAATGTTCAACTTTGAAGTACCTACAGAACTTCCGGGCGTTGACTCAGGTATCCTTGATCCTAGAGATACATACGCTGATGCTTCTGAATGGGAAACAAAGGCTAAGGATTTAGCTGAAAGATTCAACAAGAACTTCGTTAAGTACACAGGCAACGAAGCTGGTAAGGCTTTAGTAGCTGCCGGTCCTCAGCTTTAATCTGAAACTTCAATTAAATACTATAGGTCTTTGCCTATGATTTACAGCGGCTGTTGCTTTTTAAAGGAACAGCCGCTGTATTTATCTGAATCTATAAATAAAAACACCGAATATCTCTTATTGTAGAGATACTCGGCATTTTGGTCTGACTTTTGTTGAATTTTCGTATTTTGCGGGTTTTTACCGGTCAATTTCCGCTGCGTGTGCAAGTGCCGCATCAATATTGGCACAGAAGTTTTCTTCTCCGACCAGTTCCACAAAGCCTGCTTTTTCCATCATCGCACGCGGCTGTTCCTGTACATGGGAAAGCACCAGCGTAATGCCCTTCTTTTTGCAGATTTCATGAATATTCGTTAATGAGCGCAATGCGGTTACGTCCATTGCCGGTACACCGCGCATACGGATAATAACTACCTTAATGCCCGGTTCTGCTGAAATTTCCAGAAATTTATCTGCGGCGGCAAAGAACATCGGTCCGATAATTTCGTAAACCAGTGTATGCTTTGGCACAACCTTTAAAGAAATCTTATCTGGGTCATTATTTTCATCAATCTCACTTCCAAGGTACTTCCAGCTCTTTACCGCTGTAACATCAGACATTCTCTTTAAGAATAAAAGCGCTGCCAGTACGATACCGACTTCGATTGCCACAACAAGGTCAAATACAACAGTCAGTACAAAGGTAACAAGTAGCACGGCAACATCACTCTTTGGGGATTTGCGCACTAATTTAACAAATTCTCTCCAGCCGCTCATGTTATATGCAACCATAAACAAAATGGCGGCAATCGCAGGCATTGGAATCCATGCGGCATACGGCATTAATACAACAAGTACTAAAAGCAGTGTCACGGAATGAACCATTCCCGCAACCGGTGTTCGTCCACCGTTTTTTACATTGGCTGCGGTTCTTGCAATCGCACCTGTCGCCGGGATACCGCCAAACAGCGCTGATACAATGTTTCCGGCGCCCTGCGCAACCAGTTCCATATTCGGCTTGTGGCGGCTGCCAATCATACCGTCGGATACGACACAGGATAACAGGGATTCAATTCCTGCAAGCACCGCAATTGTCAGTGCATCCGGGAATAAATCACGAATCATGCCAAGACTTATTTTCGGCATGGAAATGCCCGGTACTTTATTGGATATTGTATACAAATCGCCAATCGTCTTTACATTCATGTGAAGCAGCTTTACCATTAAAATTGCTACGATAACTGCAATCAATGACGGTGGAATTTTTTCCGTGACCTTTGGAAACACAATCAGAATCGCAAGGGATACCAGTCCGACAATTAATGCCTGCACCTGAATTGTTCCGATACACGTAACACATTCTTTAACCTTGTCTATGGTTTCCACCGGTGAATATGTAAATGTCAGTCCCAAAAAGTCCTTGACCTGTCCGATAACAATCGTTACGGCAATACCAAAGGTAAAGCCCGATGTAATCGTATACGGAATGAAGCGGATTAAATTTCCGAACTTTAAAAGTCCCATTATAATAAGAAGGATTCCCGCCATAACGGTTGCCACAACAAGACCTTCCATCTGGTGTTCTGCGACAATTCCGGCTACAATCGTTGCAAATGCGGCGGTCGGTCCTGCAATCTGCACACGGCTTCCGCCCAGAAACGAAATGACAAATCCGGCAAAAATTGCCGTGTAAATACCCTGTTCCGGTCCAACACCGGAAGCAAGGGCTAACGCAATCGACAGCGGAAGCGCAATAATCGCCACAATAATACCGGCAATCACGTCTTTTACAAACTGCTCTTTTGAATATCCTTTCATGCAGTCAAACAACTTTGGTACAAACTGATTCATTTTTCTAACCTTTCTCTTTCTTTTCTTTGAAACACGCTGTTATACACCACATCCACGCGTGACAGCATTTCCTCTTACAGGCATGTCCAATTATAAATTTAATGTAAAAATTTTATAAACAAAAAACGTTTCTATTATAGCACACCTGCATAAATTTGCAAGCAAAAAAAGCAGGCCGGAATGTGCCGTCCCTCAAAGGATAAACCTTTTGGGAAACGGTCATTCCGACCCGCTTTATATGTCATACCTTATAAGTCCTGTCTTATATACTATGGCTTTATGTGTTTATAAACCAATACAAATGCACTGCGAGCTGTTTATGACTCAGATTCTACCGCATTATCATTTAAGAAATTCTGTACCTTCTGATACAGCACTTCGTAACCGACTTCTGAATTCATTTCATTGCCGTAGTTGTCTAAGATTTCCTGATAATTTGTGTATCCGTAGTAATCTGCAAGCTGTGCACCCATGTCGTTAATTTCATCGGCAGAAACCGTGATTTTTTCATTCGATGCAATCAGTGTCAGCACCATTTTTTCAAGAAGGTACTGCTGTGCATATTCTACTGCATAATCATTAAAAGCGTCCTGTGATTCAAATCCGTATACCTGTGAAAGATATGAATCTAAATCAGAAATGCCGTAAGATGAACCGTATGAATTAAACTCTGATTCAACATTAGACTTTAATGTATTTACAAGGCTGTCTAATTCTTCCTGCGGATAACCGCTTGGTGTCAGATTTTCGCTGATCTTGGAATAAACTGCCTGATATTTGTCACTTGCAAATGTAGATTCTGCCTGTGATGTCAGGTAATCCTTTACATAGCTTCTTAATTCAGCAACTGTTGTTGCTTCTACGCCGAGTGTAGACGCATTTTCAGCAACCCATGCATCTGTCAAATCCGGCACAGTGCTTTTCTGGATAGACTTTACGGTTACAACGAAAATAACATCTTTTCCCGCAAGGTCAGAGCTTGAGTAGTCTGAAGGGAACGTACACGGAATATTATATTCCTGACCGACTGTCAGACCGATAAGTCCCTGGTCTAAATCGGTAATAAACTTGCCTGAACCGATGGTATAGCTGGCATCCGTTGCTGTACCGCCTGAGAACGCTTCTCCGTTTAACAGACCGCTGTAATCAAGCTTTACCGTATCGCCGGAAGCCGTCACGCCTTCTGTAACCGTTTCTGTTGTAGCTGTCTGTGATAATAACTTTGAAATGTAGCTTTCTACGTCATCATCAGATACCGTAAGAGATGAACGGTCTACAGATACTTCAACGCCCTTGTAATCCGGCAGTGTTACATACTGCTTGTAAACATCTGCATTGGATGTAATTGTTCCTGCATATTCTTCTGCTGTAACCTCTTTATTTACTGTAGATGCCGCATTATCCTGTGATGTCTTCTTGCCTCCGCAGGCTGTCAGGGACACTGCTAAAGATGCGGCAAGCATAACACCGAAAAATCTTTTTTTCATAAATCAAATTTCCTTTCGTTTCATCATTCCTATATTTTGATGTGTCACAATTTTACATGACTATATTGTTATAGCATAAATCATGATAAAAAAAAAGCCGTTTCACATTTTTTTCATGATTCCGGCGCAATTCTTCTTAATTTTTATAGATTTTATACGAAATATCCGCTATAATCATTTTGTTATGAAAATATTTTTTAGAAAAATGAAAACGGCTTTTTTTACACCGCTGCTGATACTCTGCATGCTTTCGGCCTGCGGCTGCCAGACACGGCTCTCTGACCCGGTCACCGTCACCGGATATAAGCTCAATACTTATGTACAGATTTCTTCCTATATAAATGTATCCAGATCCGTTTTAAACGGCTGTCTGGATTTGTGCGATACGTATGAACAGCTCTGCTCCCGTACTTTAGAGAGCAGTACGCTTTATGCCGTGAACCACCACCAGACCGATGAAATTCCGGCAGAGCTTGGTGAGCTGATTGCCACCGGCTTAGACTACTGCCGCATTTCCGGCGGTGCGTTTGATATCACTATCGGAAGTGTCTCACAACTCTGGGATTTTACCGCAGAACAGCCGGCCGTTCCGGATGCTGCCGCCATTGCCAATGCATTGCAATATGTCGATTATACAAAAGTGGAACTTACACCGCTTGAAAACGGCAATTACCGCATTACCATGCCGGAGGGTACGATATTGGATCTTGGTGCGATTGCAAAGGGCTATATTGCGGATAAGATCAAAGATTATCTGTTAGCACATGATATTACAAGTGCCATGATTAATCTGGGCGGCAATGTGCTGTGTGTCGGCGGAAAAAGTGACTCGAAGGATTTTACGGTCGGTGTAAAAAAACCATTTACACAAAGCAATGAACTTTTGCTGACGTTAAATCTGCGGGACTGCTCTGTGGTGTCTTCCGGCACGTATGAACGGTATTTCTATGAAAATGATACCTTTTATCATCACATTTTAAATCCCGCAACCGGTTATCCTTACGACAACCGGCTGACAGATGTCACCATACTCTCTGCCGTTTCGCTGGACGGCGACTGTTTAAGCACCACGTGTTTTGCACTGGGGTTAGACGACGGTCTGGCACTCATTGAATCACTGGACAATATCGAAGCCGTCTTTGTCACCACGGATGGAAGCATTTACTATTCCAGCGGCATGAGCCGGTATCTGAATGAGTGATACCGCAAATAAAAATTTGGAGGAAAAATTCTCTCCTCGCTTTAGGAGAAATGTGAGTAAACTCACATAGGATTTTCCTTCGGAAAACATGGAGGATTATATGATTCGTTCTTTTCTTGTTATTGTGTTCCTGATCCTGTTCTTTATCTTCAGCCTGATTGCGCTGCCGGTTGAATGGGTTATCGGAAAATTCAATCCCGATGTAAAGGCAGTTTCTTCCCTGCGGATTGTGCAGGGCGCTTTTCACATCATTTTATTTTTAGCCGGTGTGCATACAACTGTGACCGGACTGGAAAATATCCCGGACGATGAGCCGGTTTTATTTATCGGAAACCACCGTGGATTTTTTGATGTGATTATTTCTTACACGTATATGAAACGTCCGACCGGATTTGTTGCCAAAAAGGAAATGAAAAAGGCGCTGATTATCCGCCGCTGGATGGACAATTTATTCTGTCTGTTCTTAGACCGTGAAAATATGAAGGAAGGCTTAAAAACCATTTTAAAGGGAATTGACTACATTAAAGACGGCAAATCCATTGTTATTTTTCCGGAAGGCACACGCAATAAAGGCGAAGGTGTTCAGGATTTCCACGCCGGAAGCTTTAAATTTGCAGAAAAAACAGGCTGTAAGATTATTCCGATGGTACAGACCAATACCGACTGCATTTTTGAACGTCAGTTTCCGCGCTTAAAGGCAACACACACCACGCTCGCTTTCGGCAAACCGATTGATATTAATTCTTTCCCAAAGGAAGAACGCAAAAAAATTGCTGCCTATACGCATGATGTCATTGTAGAAATGTATGAAAAAGAATAACTTTTTTCTTTTCAAATACGGGCATATATGCTATACTTTTATAGATATTTTAATAATTTAGGAGGACGATACTATGCCAGTCTGGGGAATCGTTTTATTAGTAATTTTCGTCATTTTACTTGCCGTATTTATCGGTTTAATGATTTTTGGAAACAAGCTCCGTAAACAGCAGGACGAACAGCAGGCGCAGATTGATGCGGCAAAGCAGGTGATGTCCATGTTAATCATTGATAAAAAGAAGATGAAGCTTAAAGATGCCAATCTTCCAAAGATGGTTTTAGAGCAGACACCAAAGTATCTGCGCGGCAGTAAGATGCCTATTGTAAAAGCTAAAATCGGACCGAGAATCATGACACTTATGGCAGACCCGAAGGTTTTTGACCAGCTTCCGGTTAAGGCCGAAGTCAAAGCTGAAGTCAGCGGTATTTACATTACAGGAATCAAATCTGTACGCGGCGGTAAAGTCGTTGCAGAACCGGCTCCGAAGAAAAAAGGACTTAAAAAATTTTTCAGTAAGAACAAATAATTGATTTACATAAGGGCTGTTGCAGAAAGTATTCCTATTTTTTGCACAGCCCTTTCATCTAATTGAGTGCCATGTATCCGATGATACATAAGAATGGAGGATTTATGCGTAATCTCACACTTTTAACAGATTTATATGAACTGACTATGATGCAGGGATATTTTAAAACCGAAAATAACCGCACTGTTATTTTCGATGCCTTTCACAGAAAAAATCCATGTGACGGCGCTTATGCGATTTCCTGCGGCTTAGAACAGGTCATTGACTACATTAAGAATCTTCATTTTACAGAAGATGATATTGCATACCTGCGTAGTCTGTCTATCTTTGATGAAGACTTTCTGGAATATTTAAGTAACTTCCACTTCACAGGTGATATTTATGCCATTCCGGAAGGTACGGTCATTTTCCCGCGTGAACCGATTGTCAAGGTCATCGCACCGATTATGGAAGCACAGCTTGTTGAAACGGCTATTTTAAATATTATCAACCACCAGAGTTTAATTGCCACAAAGGCCGCCCGTGTCTGCTACGCCGCAAAGGGTGACGGTATTATGGAATTCGGTCTGCGCCGCGCACAGGGACCGGACGCCGGTATTTACGGTGCAAGAGCCGCTGTTATTGCAGGCTGTGTCGGTACGAGCAACGTCCTGACCGGTCAGATGTTTGGTGTGCCAGTAAAGGGAACACACGCCCACAGCTGGATTATGAGCTTTCCGGATGAATATACTGCATTTAAAACCTATGCCGATTTGTATCCGGATGCGTGTATCCTGCTTGTCGATACGTATGACACCCTGCGTTCCGGTGTACCGAATGCGATTCGCGTATTTAAGGAAATGCGTGAAAAAGGCATTGATTTAAAGGGCTACGGTATCCGTCTGGATTCCGGCGATTTAGCTTATCTGACAAAGAAAGCGCGTAAAATGTTAGACGATGCCGGATTTGAAGATGCCATTATTTCCGCTTCCAGCGACTTAGACGAATATCTGATTGACTCCTTAAAGACACAGGGTGCGGCGATTACTTCATGGGGTGTCGGAACCAATCTGATTACTTCTAAGGACAACCCGGCATTCGGCGGTGTTTATAAGCTTGCCGCAGTGATGGGCGATGACGGCACATTTATTCCGAAAATCAAGCTGTCCGAAAATTCAGAGAAAATCACAAATCCGGGCAACAAGACGGTTTACCGTGTCTACGATGCCGACGGCATGATTAAAGCGGATTTAATCGCGCTGGCCGATGAAACGTATGATGAATCACAGCCTCTGCTTTTATTTGACCCTGTGGAAACGTGGAAAAAGACACTGATGGAACCGGGCGAGTATTCTATGCGTGAGATTATGGTGAAAGTATTTGATAAGGGCGAGTGTGTTTACGATTCGCCAAATGTCATGGACATTCAGAAATATTGCAAACAGGAGCAGGCAACGCTTTGGGATGAATCCAAGCGGCTGATTAATCCTCAGGTTGTTCATGTCGATTTATCACAGAAGCTTTATGATTTAAAGCAGGAACTCCTGCACAATTACGGACGGGAAAAGCTGTAGCAATACGGCTTCCCGCCCTTTTTTAATTTGCTTTTCTATTTTTCCAGTGTATTTAACAGTTCATACAGAAGCGTATACAACTGTGCAGCTTTTTCCTGCGGAAGTGCCGCGCATGCCATCATTTTCTGCGGAATCAGCACCGCTTCGTCTTTTAAGTCTTCTCCCTTTGGCGTAATGGCGGCAATTAACACCCGCTCGTCTTCTTCGCTTCGGGTATGTGTCACATAGCCTTTCTGCTCTAATTTTTTTAAGAGCGGCGTGAGTGTTCCGGAATCTAAAAACAGGCATTTGCCCAGTTCCTTGACACTGATTTGCTTTTTTTCCACAGCACCATCATGGCGATGTACTGTGTATAGGTTAAATCTATTTTTTCAAGAAATGGTGTATACCGCTTGATAATCTCTCTGGAGCAGGCATACAGCGGAAAACACAGCCCGCCGGACATTTCATGATTATCTGACGGACTGTGTTTTAACTCATTTTTTACTTTTGATTCTGCTCAAGCTGTTCCAGCTTTTCCGCCATTTCCCGTAACCGGTGTCTGACTGCTTCCAGTTCTTCTTTTTGTGTGTCAATGGTTGCTTTCTGTGAATCAATCGTTTCCTGCTTTGCTTCCAATTCTTCCTTCTGCGTGTCAATCTTTTCCTTCTGAACATCAATCGTATCCTGCATTTCATCTATCATGTACTGCACCGTATTTCTATCCAGTTGAATCAATTCCTTTGAAAACATTTCCATCACCTTTTCCACATTCTGGCACATGACATAGATTTCTTCGTACATTTCTTTAAACTCCGGGTACTGACTGATTAGTTCAATGATAATCTCCGGTTCGTCTGTACTTAGAAATGTGAGCCACGCTTCTGTCTTATTCCTAAGATTATTGTGGTAGATTCCACGGAAAATGTCAAGCGGTATGAACACATATTTTTGCAGTAATTCCAGTTCCAGACCTGTGTCTGACTGCTGTTTGAATTTGTGAATGTAGTTTTGTGAATATTCATGAAATTCTTTGATACTTGTTTCAAAAAATACGATCGTATAGACGGATTTTATATCCTTATAACTGAAGGCTTTTTTCTTTTCGCCTTTGACCCCTGTGCAGTAATCTAAAAATTCTTCCTGCTGTTCTTCGTCCCATTCCCGATATTTTTCTAAAAGTTTTGGATTCTCGCGGATTTCTCTTTTAATATCCTCCCGCTCACGAATCATCGGAAAATACTGTTTTAATTTTGTTGTGCTTTTTGGCAATCGCATCGCCCCTTTCTTTCGCATTTTATTCATCATTCAACAACATTTATAAATATTGTTGATGTATATAATATACTTCATATAATAAACCTTGTCAATATATTTTTTACACTATACAAATAGCATTTAAAACCATTTTCCTCCGTCCTGACAAAGCCACTTTGATACAAAAAGAGCAGACACAAAAATTCCTTCTGTATCTGCTCTCTATCTGCTTTTTAACACTTTATCACAAAACCGTATCAACAAAATTCATGATAAAATCATTAGACGAATTATTCTACTGTATAAATCCAGCCCTTAGGTGCTTCTAGCTTGCCCATTTGAATACCTGTTAAAGTATCGTACAGCTTCTGGATTGTAGGACCCATCTTTTCCATACCGCTTGGCATGCAGATTTCCTTGCCGTGGTCAACAATCTTACCAACCGGTGAGATAACAGCTGCTGTACCGCAAAGACCACATTCTGCAAAATCCTTTACTTCTTCCAGTGTAACTTCACGTTCTTCAACCTTCAGTCCTAAAATTTCCTTCGCAACATATACGAGTGAACGACGTGTAATAGAAGGAAGAATACTGCTTGACTTTGGTGTTACAACTGTACCGTCTTTTGTAACGAACAGGAAGTTTGCACCGCCTGTTTCTTCTACCTTTGTTCTTGTTGCCGGGTCTAAGTACATATTTTCTGCGTAGCCTTCTTTATGTGCTGTTACGATTGCATGTAAGCTCATGGCATAATTTAAACCGGCCTTGATATGACCTGTTCCGTGAGGTGCTGCTCTATCGAAATCAGATACCTTAATTGTAAGAGGCTTTGCGCCGCCCTTGAAATACGGACCAACCGGTGTTGTAAGAATTCTGAACTGATATTCATCAGCCGGCTTTACACCGATAACCGGATTGCTGCCGAACATATATGGACGGATGTATAATGTAGCGCCTGAACCAAATGGCGGTACCCATGCTGCATTTGCCTTTACTGTATCTGTAACAGCCTGTACAAACTTGTCTACAGGGAATGGCGGCATTTCCAGTCTTTCGCAGGAATCATGCATTCTCTGTGCATTGAGGTCCGGACGGAACATAACAATATGACCGTCTTCTGTTGTATAAGCCTTTAAACCTTCAAAACAAGTCTGTGCATACTGAAGTACACCTGCACACTCATTTAACACGACCTTATCATCATCTGTAATGACTCCGTCATCCCACGCTCCGTCTTTATAATTTGCTACAAATCTTTTATCTGTCTTTACATAACCGAATCCAAGATTTGCCCAATCAAGATTTTTCTTTTCCATCTTCATTACTCCCTTTCGCGTCTAGTCGGATTGTTACGAAATGATATCTTTTACTTCATTCCACGCAATTCTTAACAGTTATTTTACTGCGATACCTTGTGAAAGTCAATATCCCAGTTTCTGCATTTTTAGGAAGTTTCATCATTTCATTCACGATCTAATAATGACTGATAAAATGCCGCATAATCTTCACGTTGTTCTGCCGTAAACGCAATGGCAGTTCTTGGGTGCTGGTTCTGCTGTCCTGTCAGCATATACTGTACATCACAGCCCCATACAAGCCCTGTCTTCTTTAACGGAAGCATCTGGTTCTGTAAAAATTTTAATACCGGATTCAAACTGTACTTCGGATTTCTAAGGAAGCCTAACAGCAGTTCCATGTTGCAGTTTCCTGCACCGCGTCCCATGCCGCTCATCGTTGCATCCAGATAGCTGACACCTACGGTGCAGGCTTCAATCGTATTTGCAAATGCAAGCTGCTGGTTGTTGTGTGCATGGATACCGACCTTCTTGCCGTATTTTTCTGCAACCTTCAAATACTTATCCGCCAGTCTGCGGATCTGTTCCGGATATAAAGAACCATAGCTGTCAACCAGATAAATCGTGCCGACCTCGCTCTGTGCCAGTAAATCCAGTGCCAGATCCAGCTCAGATTCTGCCGCTGTGGAAACTGCCATAATATTAATCGTGGTTTCATAGCCCATCTCCGCACAGTAATGAATCATCTCGATTGCCGCCGGAATTGTATTAATATAAGTAGCAATACGAATCATGTCAATCACGCTGTCTGTCTTTGGAATAATATCTTTTTTATAATCGGTACGTCCGACATCTGCCATAACGGAAATCTTTAAATCGGTGTTGTTATCACCGACAATATCACGGATATCCTGCTCATCACAAAACTTCCACTTGCCGAATTCCTTAACGTCAAAAATTTCCTTTGAAGCCTTATAACCGAACTCCATGTATTCTACACCTGCTGCCACGTTGGCGGTATATAAATTTCTTACAAATTCATCGTCAAAATAAAAATTGTTGACCAATCCTCCGTCTCTGATTGTACAATCAACGACCTTAATATCCGGTCTGTAAGAAATTAATTCGCCCTTCTGTTCCATTTCCTTTTCCTCCAATATCTGCTTTTGTTTTATTTTTCACTTTAAAGCGTTAAACTTTAACGTATTATAGCACACTTTTTTCAAAATGCAAACCCCTTTCAGAAGAATCCTTTCCAAAATGCTTTATAACCGATTTACGTCAGCTGCTGCATATCCTTTACCAGGGCTTTTAATCCTGCCAGATATTCCTGTGCATTGCTGAATTTCTTCTTTGTCACCCTCCAGACAAATTTCGGTTCCGGACTGCTGATAAACCGCACCGCACCGCCGTATCCGGCTACGAAATTCTCGATTTTATCCCCCTGAATGTCCGCTTTCGGATAAATCTTCATGACCGTCCGCCACTGCGATGCACCCGGTGTTTCGTCCGTTCCGCCCTGAATCTCGGTAATGCCGATTTTGTGTGCCATAGACTTAACCAGTGCAATATTTAAAAGATTGGCGGCACTTGCCGGCAGACTGCCGTAACGGTCACCGAGTTCGTCGCACATATCCGACAGTTCCTCCTCGCTTTCAATACCCGCAATCCGCTTGTAGACATCCAGCTTCTGATATTCGCTCTTAATATAAGAAGACGGAATAAATGCATCTACATTCAAATCCACATTTGTTTCAAAACCGTATTCATTTTTAATGCCCTTCAAATCATTCACCGCCTGATTGAGCATTTTACAGTACAAATCATATCCAACCGCCGCCATATGCCCATGCTGTGAGCGTCCAAGCACATTTCCTGCGCCACGGATTTCAAGGTCTTTCATCGCAATCTTAAAACCGGAGCCGAAATCCGAAAATTCACGAATCGCACTTAAACGTTTCTCTGCCACTTCCGTGAGCATTCTGTCCCTGCGGTACAATAAAAATGCATAGGACGTTCTGCTGCTTCGTCCGACACGACCGCGTAACTGGTAAAGCTGTGAAAGCCCGAATTTATCCGCATCTTCGATAATCATGGTATTGACATTTGAAATGTCCACACCGGTTTCGATAATCGTGGTTGAAATTAAGACGTCAATTTCTCCGTTGATAAATTCGTACATGATTTTTTCAAGCATACGTTTTTCCATCTGACCGTGTGCATAGGCGACATTGGCCTCCGGCACCAGTTCCTCAATGTGTGCCGCCACCTCATCAATGCTGCGGACACGATTGTATACATAATACACCTGTCCGTTTCTTGCCAGCTCTCTGTGAATCGCCTCCCGGATCATTTCATCGTTATGTTCCGTTACAAAGGTCTGTATCGGCACGCGGTCTGTCGGCGGTTCTTCCAGTACACTCATATCACGGATACCGACAAGGCTCATATGCAGTGTTCTAGGAATCGGGGTCGCACTGAGCGTCATGACATCCACATCATTTTTTAATTTCTTAATCTTTTCCTTATGGGTTACACCAAAACGCTGTTCCTCATCAATAATCAACAGTCCCAGGTCCTTAAACTCCACATCCTTGGATAACAGTCTGTGTGTACCGATTGCAATATCTACAAAACCTTTTTTTAACTCGGAAATACTTTCCTTGATTTCCTTGCTTGTACGGAAGCTTGACAGCTGTGCCACCGTCACCGGAAAATTTTTCATCCGCTGTTCAAAGGTGTTGTAAATCTGCTGGGCAAGAATGGTTGTCGGCACAAGATATGCCACCTGCTTGCCCTCCTGTACCGCTTTAAATGCCGCACGGATTGCGACTTCAGTCTTGCCATAGCCGACATCACCGCAGATTAAACGGTCCATAATGCGGGTACTTTCCATATCACGCTTGGTGTCTTCTATCGCCGTCAGCTGATCCTGCGTTTCCTCATACGGAAACATTTCTTCAAATTCCCTCTGCCATACGGTATCCGGTCCAAACTGATAGCCCTTTTCCTTCTGCCGCGCCGCATACAGCGCAACCAGATCCTTTGCCACTTCTTCAACCGCGCCGTGTACCTTGGATTTTGTTTTATTCCACTCCTGTGTCCCCAGCTTATTGAGCTTCGGCTTCTTTTCTGTATCCGCCGCCGCATATTTCTGTAAACGGTCAAGCTGTGTCGCCAGCACATAAAGGTTACTGTTTCCGGCGTATTCAATCTTGATATAATCCTTTTCCACGCCCTCGACCGTAATTTTTTCAATACCCTTATACACACCCAGTCCGTGACTTTCATGCACGACAAAATCGCCGATATTCAGTTCGTTAAAACCGGCTATCGACTTTCCGTCATACTTTTTCTTCTTTTCACGTTTTTTGTGCCTGCTTGCAAAAATATCATTTTCCGCAATCACGACAAACCGCAGAAGCGGATACTCAAAGCCCTTGTGCAGACTGCCGTAAGTGACCATAATCGTGCCTTCAAGCATTTCATTTTCAAAATCTTCACTGAAATACGCCGTCAGCCCCAGATCCGCCAGATCCTGCACAATTCTCGCCGCACGCGTTCTCGAATTGCACACCAGGATACTCTTATACCCAGAACGCTTATATTTTTTTAAATCGTCCGCAAGATACTCAAAGCTGTTGTGGTACGGACTGATACTGCGGGTATCAATGCGCACATATTCCGCCACGGCAAATTTTTCCGGCTTGTAATCCAGCGCCGACAACAGCAGGGTACGTTTCTTTTCAAGTCCCGCATAAATGCTTTCAATCCCGTGAATCATATCGGTCTGTCCTGGCAGAATATAGCCGCCCTCCAGACGGTTTTTCATACTTTCCGTATATTCATATAAAATAAGTTCCATGCGCTCATTTAAGCGGTTCGGCTCATCTAATACAAACAACGTGCCTTCCTTTGGAAAATAGCTTAAAAATCCGGTCAGTTCCTCTGCAAACATCCGCAATGCCTTGCTGTAATCACCGGTACGCTCCATATCTGCCACATTTCTGCGGATACGGTTGCATTTCTCAATATCCTCTGCCGTCTTTTTCTTCTTATCATTGCCAAATGCAGTCAGCTGAATCGCCAGTTCTTCCTGTAACTTTTCCCTGCCGCGCGCAATTTCTTCTTCGCTTAACAGGCATTCTGTCGCCGGAAAAGCTTCAAACCGCTCAATCTTTTCAATGGAACGCTGGCTCTCCACGTCAAACAAACGGATTGAATCCACCTCATCGTCCCACAACTCAATGCGCACCGGTGTTTCTTCCGTATACGGGAAAATGTCGATAATACCGCCGCGCACCGCAAATTTGCCCTGTCCGTCCACAATCGCACATCGCTCATAGCCAATCTGTACCAGTTCTTTTGAAAGCGCTTCTAAATCAAGAACCTGTCCTTTTTCAAATGAAATCGTGGCATTTTTATATTTTTCAAGCGGAACGAGCAAATCAGCACAGCCGTCAATCGTTGTCACAACCGTAAGTCCCGCCGCATTTTTGTTTTCCGGCTGTATGCCGTCTGTTTTACCGTTTGAAATACTGTCTTCACTGATATGCTTCTGCGCCTGAATGATTTTGTAAATGCATGCAAGCCGCTCTCCCGCAAGCTGGTTGCCATGCACATCGGCGCTGTAAAAGATAAAATCCTTGGCAGGATAGTAAATACTGCTCTTATCAAAAAAGAGACAATCCTCACGAAGCTGTCTTGCCTTGACCTCATCGCTAGTAATCACGACCCGGATTGGATACTGCTCCCCGAGTGCTTCCAGCAGATGTGCTTTCTGCGTGTCAATGCAGCCGCTGACCATTACCGCATGCCCCAGCCGGCTAAAAGACTTTTTAATTTCTTCTATCCCTGCCATCCCCTGCACAGGCTCAAAAAATGTTTTCATACTTCCTCTATTCTACAATTTTTATTTCATCCATTAAATTTATTCATCGCACCGGTAATACCCTCTGTCATGATACAGGCAACCGCTTCGCAGGCTCTCTGATTGGCATCCCGCAGTGTATCGTATAAATCTGCCGGGAATTTTCCGAGTACCCAGTCTGCAAGGTCCCAGCCCTTCGGTTTGTCACCGACACCGAACTTAACACGCTTGAACCGGTCACTGCCAAGCTGCGCGATAATACTTTTAATACCGTTGTGTCCGCCTGCGCTTCCCTTTGCCCGCAGACGCAGTTTGCCCGGTTCTAAGCTGATGTCGTCAAAAATAACGATTAAATCATCGATATCCGCCTTATAATAATCCATGACTTCACGGATACATTCCCCGGACAGATTCATATACGTCATCGGCTTTACAAGAATGACCTTCTCTCCCTCAATCATACCCTTGCCAATCATCCCTTTGTGTTTTTGCGTGTCTACGCTGATATTATATTGATCTGCCAGCGCATCTATCACAGAAAATCCTGCATTGTGTCTTGTTCCCATATACTGTGTGCCGGGATTTCCCAGCCCCGCTATAATATACATACATACCTCTTTCTGAGCGATTTCCCATCTGCCATCATAGATGTTTGCTTTCGCCCGGAAGCAAACATCTGTGTGAACAAGCTTTCGTTTATGGCTTGTTCACACTTCTCTTTTTCCGCAGGCATTTTAATGCCGGAGGAACCGCGAGCCAAATGTCATATTTGGCTCTGCGATAAAAGCTATTTTGTGACGCCTGCGGCACAAAATGCTGTGTGAAAAATCAGCACATCAGTGTGATTTTTCACACTTATCTCCATTTCTGAGCAACTTGTTGCAAAGTGGCGATGAGAAATTCGCATAGGCGATTTCTTATCTGTCATTATAGATGTTTGCTTTCGCTCAGAAGCAAACATCTGTGCAAAAAAGCGCGAAGTCCATTTTTCATGACTTCACGCTTATCTGTTCTGTATGCTTTCACTGCGTGTCTACGCATTTTTAAATTCTAGCATATTCTGATATCAGTGTCAAAAATTACTTTTTCAGCTTAAACTGCTGTACAAGTTCGTTCAGTGAAATAGATTCTGCTGAAAGCTCTTCACTTGTTGCAGAAGATTCTTCCGCAATAGCGGCATTGCTCTGTACAACCTCTGAAATCTGGTTAACACCGGCTTCAGCCTGCTTCATCTGTTCTGTCTGTGTTTCTGAAAGCTCCTCTAGCTCTTTAGACTTTTCTGCGACTTCATTAATACCCTGAACCAGTTCAATAATCGTCTTAGAAGTCTTCTCTACGGCACGGTTACCATTTTCAATTTCCTGAATAGAATTCATAATGAGTTCTCTTGTATTCACTGCAGACTGAGCACTTTCGTCAGCAAGCTTGCCAATCTGTGTTGCAACAACAGCGAATCCGCGTCCGGCTTCTCCGGCCCTTGCGGCTTCAATAGAAGCATTTAATGCAAGCAGATTGGTCTGTTCAGCAATTTCTTCGATTTCACCGATAATGCTTTCAATCTTCTGAGACATTTCACTCATACGCTGCATAGCTTCCGTAACCGCCTGCATCTCCTGCTGGCTTCTGTCTGCTTCTTTTGCATATTTCACAGATAAATCATACGAAACGCTTGCACTGTCATGTGTATGTTCTACACCTTCTGTAATACTTGCAAAAGAGGCAAGTAATTCTTCAACTGCACCAGCCTGGTCTGTAGAACCTTCTGCAAGGCTTTGTGAACCCTCTGCAAGGTTGCCTGCACCGATAGATACCTGAGCGGCAGCTTCTTCAATGTGGCGCATTGTATCGTTCATATCTTCGTTCATCTGATGGATTGCATCATTCATGGCTGCAAAATCACCCAGATACTTTTCAGGAATTGCAGACGAGCCTGTATAATCATTCTTTGCCATCAGTTCCATACGGTAATTAACATCCTTAATAACTGCTGACAGATTCTCTGCCATATCCTTTGCAACAGTAACCATATCAGATACTTCATCTTCTGATTCCATTACTGGAAATTCACTTGTCAAATCACCCTGTGCAAAGGCCTTAAAACGTTCTGCCAGTGCATCGAGCGGATTTACAATATTTAACGCAAGCGCATCGCCCAGCTTTCTTGCGATTAAAATCGCCGCAATAATAATAAGAATAACTATTGCCAGTAAGACATATGTTAATACCTTTAAATTATTTTCCAATTTGTCACCTTCGCTGGTATTCACGTCCAGCAGCTGTACCATATTATCATAAATTGCTTCGTACTTCGGTGCCACTTCATCTTTTGCCAGTCGCTGTGCCTGATTTCTCTGATCGATATTCGTTACATCTTTACCCATCTGTACTACCTTATCAGCTGATGTAAAATAATCTTCCATACCGCTCATGATCTGATCATACAATTTACGTTCTTCAGCGGAAGCAACTGTTTCTTCTACTGTAGCTGCATAATCCTTACATGCCTGCTTCTTTGTTTCATACGCTTCGTAGGTTTCCTGTACCAGTGTCTTATCCTGATAACCGATTGCCGCCCGCAGGTTACTTCTGGTATCTGCAAATGTAATCATCATCTTACCGATATCACCCTGCGAAAAACCATAATTGGTTAATGCGTAATGGTACTGGATACCCATTACTAACATGGCAGTTCCTCCAAGAATACCAGAAAAACTTACCAATATTGCAACTATTAAAATTGCAGATGAAATACGCTGCCGCAGTCTTTTCCCATTCAATTTTTTGACCATTGCCTGAATCATATGTTGTTCCTCCTTACTGCTGTTTTCTCGTGTCGTCTATGTCACTTTTTTCATATCTAATTATTTTAATTATACCATTGTATCCAACCTGTTTCAATAAAATATTACATGTTTTTTTGTTAAGGTTTTTTGTTAAATAGAAAAACCGGCAGAGATGCTGCAATGCGCTGCACCTCTGCCGGTCTTTTTATAAATTCAATCTTAGTTTGTCAGATTTATGCTTTTACAGCATATCCATTGGTTACGGTATAATCCTGTCCGCCAAAGCTGATTGTACCTGAATAATCAAAAGCGATTGTTCCGTCTTTAAAGTACCAGTCGCCGTATTCATTACTGCCGACACCCGTAAATGTTAAATCAAGCAGACCATTGTTAAAATACCACCAGCCGTATTCATTTAATGCCATTCCGGTATAGCTTAAATCCAGAACACCATTGTTAAAGTACCACCAGCCATAGTCATTTAATGCCATTCCGGTATAGGTATTACTGATATAACCATCTGTAACATATACCCATGTATCGCCGTTTAATATCATACCTGTAAAGCCTGCATTTAAAATACCGTCTGTAAACAGCCATGTACCATATTCATTTGTGGCAAATCCGTTATAGCCAAAATCAATCTGTCCATTGCTGAAATACCACCAGCCATATTCATTCACTGCCATTCCGGTATAGGTAAAGTCAACCTTACCATCCTTGAAATACCACCAGCCATAGTCATTTAATGCCATTCCGGTGTAATCTGTCAGTACCTGTCCGTTCTGAACATAAAGCCACTCGTTCTCCGGAATAATCATTCCTGTAAAGTCGAAGTTTAACTGTCCGTCTGTGTAGAACCATGTTCCGTATTCATTGCTTGCAAGTCCATAGAAGGTCAGGTCAAGCTGTCCGTTGTTGAAATACCACCAGCCGTATTCATTGCATGCCATACCGGTATAAGTGAAGTCTACATCACCATTCTTGATATACCACCAGCCGTATTCGTTTAATGCCATGCCGCAGTAATCCGTTGCAATTTTATCATTTGCATAGTAATGCCAGTTGCCGTCTGCATCCTGACGCATTTCATATACAACCTTTTCTTCTTCAACAACCGTTGTCTTTGCCGGTTTTACGGATTTTGCTGCATCACTTGTTACATCTAATACCGCACCTGTGTTCTTAGAAGTATCCTTTAAGAGAAGCAGGTTGTGCATATTGATTGTACCGTCTTCATTTCTTGTTGGTTTTACAGATGTATCTACACTTTCAAACCAGTCTTCTGTAGCCTGTTCGCCCTTATTGTTATAAGAAGCTGCACCGTCATAGATATAGTTGTTTTCACTGTGAAGTGCGAATGGGATTAAATCCTCCAGCTTTGTATTCTTGCTGTTGTTTAATGAAATTAATCCTGTTACTTCCCAAGCCTTGATGTTAGAATCCTTTGTATTTAATCCTACATTGTATGCACTGTTATCCAGTGAGTTGTTGTAAGAAATACAGTTGATAATCTTACAGTCAGGGCAGCTGTTTGAAGTAATACCCTTTGCATGGTTGTCAAATGAAATACTGTTCTTTAATACATGAGCACCCTTCATCTGACCACCGCCAAGCTTGAAGCCGTTACCTTCGCCGTATTCATAGCCTTTAGCTGTTACATCATCTGTTGTCAGCCAGCCGTTGTTATAAGTTACACAGTTTTCAATTGTTACAGCACCGATTTCACCGGATACGGATTTTGCATATAAATCCCATCCATCATCGATGTTGTTATGGCTGATACAGCCATAGAACTTATTGTCTTCACCACAAGTCAGCTTTGCTGCAAAACCATCGGCATCATTACGTCCTTTATCACAGTTATCAAATGATTCACAGTTCTTAATGAGGTTGCCTGTAGGCCATAACTTGCCCTTTCTTCCGGCATCATTATCTGCACCGCCTTCACGGCTGATCTGGATACCTGAATTTGCTGCGTGGTTTACTGTACACATTTCAATTGTATTGTAGTTACCGCAAATCTGGATACCTACACCCGCTGAATCTTTTACATACAGACCATATACATGCCAGTATGAACCTGTGAGCCTTACTTCACCTGTAAATACTACACCGTCTGTTCCGTCTGTAGAAAGTGATTCTGCTACAAGGTTGATATTCTTATCTGCTGTACCGCTGACACTTCTTTCAACCTTTGCACCGCTGTAAGTACCATTCTTTAAGAAGATGGTCTGACCCGGCTGTGCATACTTTAATGCATTAGACAGGCTCATCGGGCTTTCTTCTGTTCCCTTACCTTCTGCATCAGCATCTGCGGATACAATGATTGTCTGACCTTCCTGTCCGTATGACTGATGATCAACAACTGTTTCCTTAATAACTGCTACTGTGCTTGCAATGTTATCTGCTGCTGTTGGCTTTAATGTTGACTTTACAGTATTCTTTCCGTTGTTTAACGGAACATTTACTCTTACAACTTCATTTGCAGCAACTGCCTGATCTACAACTACATCTGTATCACCGTTTGATACTGTCAATGTACCTGCACAATTTGGTACATAGATGTATTCATAATTTGAAGAACCACTTGTACTTGTTGAGTATACTCTTCCGTCCGGTGTAATCTTTGTATCACCGTTGTCATTTGATGTAATACCCTTGCTTTCAGACTTTGAAAATTCAACATCAGATACCTTTACAGATACCTTTCTGGATACTGCAATACCAACTACAACTGTTCCATCTTCCTGTACAGATGTAAAGGAATTATCAGAAAGCTTCTGCTCTGAACCGTTGCAGGCTGCTGTATAACCTTCGTCTGTCTTTTCTAATGTAAATGTATATTTGTTGCCTACTTCAAATTTAACTGTCTGGTCTGTAAACCTAGCATTTGTTACACTTCTTTCCACACCGTCATTGCTTGATGTATCAGCTGATGTATAACCTGTAACCGTTCTCATAAACGGATTACTCTGCTTTGAGCTAAACATCATAGAAGATGCATAGTTGAAATACTTATGTACATAATCCGGATTGCCCCATACATTTAATCCAAGTGCATCGGCTGCAACAATACCAAAACCGGTCTGATTATCCGGTGTGAGAGAAGTATCCGTAATCTCAAATGTTGCACTCAGCTTAAAGTTTTCTTTGTTCGGATCAATCTTTGTATAGTAATATGTAAATCCGTCTTCATCATCAGAAATCTTACCGCTTGCCTGTCCCTTAACTTCCAGTGTTCCGGCTGTTCCTGCAATTGCCGGTGATTCCTGATTATTACTCTTTGCTGCGCTATTGTCAGATACGGAAAGCTTTACATTATCCGTCTGACCGTCAGCCGTTGTAAATGTAACATCGCCTGCCTGTGCAGAACCTACGATTGCCGTATACCATGGCTGTTCTTCTGCTGTTGTTACTTCAAAATCTTTTTCTGTATAAACAGATTCAAAACCGTCTGACTTTCTGAGTGCCTTAATCTGGATATCATAAGACTTGCCTGCTGTCAGTCCTGTCAGTGTATAATTGCCCGTTTCTGCAGATAATGCTGATTCTACAACCGTGTAATCTGCTGTGCTTCCGGATTCCTTATAAGCTACAGAATAAGAATCTGCATCTTCAATATTAATCCAGTCTAAGTAAACATCGCCGTTACCCTTGTTCTGTGCCCATGTGATAACCGGCTTCTTCACTGCCAGTACATAATCCTTGTATGTATAAACTTCACTTGCCTTATCAGCTTCGCCATATCTTTGTGCAACCACTACGAATGTGTAAGTACCTGAACGGTATGGTGCAAATGTAGCTGTTGATGCCTGCTTTGTAAATGTCTGTGTAGATACTTCCAGACCATCCTGTAACATTGTAACCTTTACATCATCAGCACCCTTGTATGCATCAATGACTGCTGAGAAGTCTACAACGAAATCTCCGGCTTCATCTGTTGTTACACTGTTAATCACCGGTGCTGCAACATCTGCCCATGCAGTCTGCTTCTTTTCACCGACTGCTAAGGATACCTGGAAGATGTTTGCTGTTGAACCTGACATATATGCATAGTAGGTCTTGCCTTCTTCCACATCAATTGTAATGGTATCATATGTACTTGCTGAACCTGATGTCTTTGTATCCTTTACAACTCCGTCTGAATCTACTACATAGAAGCTCTTATTAGACTTCTGTGTCTTTTCCATAATTGTCAGCTTACCGTTTTCGGTCGCCGTATACTGTAAGTAGCATCCTGCTGTCGGAACTGCGCCATTATTTGGTGTCGGCTTTACACCTCCTGCCTTTACATAATCTCCTGTTCCAAATGCTTCTGCTCCGGCTGTATCTGTTCCGGTTGTCCAGCCGTCACCCTTTAAGGATAAGCCATTATCCTCTGTTGTTGCTGTTGCCAGTAAGCCTGCTGCATCCCATGTCTTAATGTTGGTTACGCTGCCTACAGTTGCTGCTGTTTCCTCCTGTACTGCTGCTCCGGCATCTGCACTTACTTCTTCTGCCAATACATTGTAAGGTATTAACACACCATACGGTACAGAACTGCTAGCCATCAGTACTGCTGATAAAAGCGCTGCTGCCTTTGTCACCTTTCTTCTCATAATCATCCTCCTGATTTGTTTTTAGTGTTTTTATAAAAGCATTCCTGAAACCTCGTATTTTTAGCACATTTTTAAAAAATCACGAACTTTTTAAAAAACTTTTATAAGTTTTCACCAATTGTTTTTATTATATTATTTTTAAATCAGATAGTCAACCATGATTGCAGTTATTTTTGCTACTCAACTACTGATATTTGTCACATTTTTTGTGCATTTTACATATTTTTCACTCTTATATCAATTTATATGCAAATTCTTACATATATCTTTCCCAAAACCGTCCACCGGCAATGCAAAAAGGCTGCCACGAAATTTTTGAATTTCCATGGCAGCCCCGCGGGCTATCAAATTTGAGTAATTATCTTTTTTATCTGCGAATCAGCTTTCTTTTTTTAAGAAATTCATAAGCACCTGCTCCTGCCGCTGCAACTGCTGCTGCAAGGAATCCAAATCCATTGGCTGTATCTCCTGTCTGTACGCCTGTATCCGCAGACTGCTGTGCATTTTCTGATTCCTCTGGCGCAGCCGCAGCACCGGTATTTTCACCCTGCTGTGTTCCTGAGCCTGCATCATCCTTCTTTACATCGTCTGTTTTTGTATCATCTTTCTTTGTGTCATCCGGCTTGGTAATATCATCTTTTTGTACCGTTTTATTTTCATAGTATACTGCAAACGGACTGAAGCTGTCTGCCTCAAAACGGATACCTTCACTTGTAAGCTGTGTTTCCAGCTTTTCAATGACACCGGTCTTTTCATTCAGATGATATACAATTACATTCACTTTGCTGTAATCAATTCCTTCTTTATAAGCAAATGTAATCTGGATTTTACCGCTTTCAAGCATAACTGCCTGACCGTTCTCATCCTGTAATTCAATGTCATAATAATCTACTGTACTTCCGTCAGCAATTAATATTCCGCCGGCTGTAAAGCCTTTCATAATTGAGTCAATTACGCTGTTTCCGGCTTTTTCAATGACAACACTGACTTCTCCCGGATTTACGGTTTCACCGGCTGCATTTTTAATTACGGCATTTTCATCAACCGCTACATTCTTAACAACCTCTGCCTTATCAACAACCGTTATATCTGTTTTCGGTTTTTCCTGCTGTGTTCCATACAATGTAGCAGTTCTTGCACTGTAATCATAGTCCCCCATGACTGTGTCCGTCTTAAATTTTGCTGCCTGTGCACTTGTCAGGTATGGACGCTTATTATTTACTGTATATCCCGGACCGTAAGAACCGTATTCTGCAAATCTTGCATTTTCAGCTAAGTTACCGCTCATGTCACCATAAGATGTTTCCAGTGATATCGCCCTGCCTAAGTAGCAGTTCATAAATGTTGTCGAATCATCTGCCCCCCACGGACGTGCCATTCTGTATGCACCGTCTGCTACGCCTTCTTCTGCAAGGAAGCGGCAGTTGTTAAATACGTATCCGTAAGGTGTGGAAGCATATGTTCTTCCGGCTGTATAGCATCCGTCTGATTTGTATTCTGTATATCTTGCAACAATATCACAGTCTTCAAATACGGAAGTACCTGCACCATAGATAAAGTCAACATTACCTGTAATATAACATTTATTGAAATACTGTCTTGTCACAGCATAATTGCCGTTTTCATCTTTCGTTCTTGTATCGGTCAGCAGGGTATCCTGATAGCCGATTAATCTTACATTAATACATGCTGTCTGGTCAGCCACAATACACAGGGCATCTGCCTGCTGGTCCGAACCGTTTGTATAGTCATAAGAATTTTCAACCGTCAGATTTTCTGCCGTGAAGCCTGTCGCTGCCGTATCTACATACATTGCATTACGGTTCCACATACTGTCTGCATTTCCGTTGGCAACACATACAGAATAGAATAAATGGGTCTTTTCACTGTCCTGTCCGAGAAGACTTACATATGGTGATTTTACTTCAACCCGTTCATTATATTCACCATTTTTAATGTAAATCACTTTGGCTTCTGCATTATCTTCCGGCACTGCATTGACTGCTGCCTGAACAGTCTTGTATACCGGCAGTCCGTCTGACTCTGCACCGTCTTCGCCTGTATATGCCGCATCTACAACAATATCAACATCCGGGTTTGCAACAAAATTAAATGTCTTTCTTGTCGCATTGCCCTCTGCATCAGTAAATATAACAGTAACGTCATTTCTGCCTTTCTTTAATTTAGGTTCAAACTTCATTTCATCGCCCGCACCGACAGTTTTGGTATCTGCCAGCACGTCATTTACATAAAGCTGTGCTGTTCCTGCTTCGTCTGCTGTAAGAACCAGCAGTGCATTATCATCAAAAACAGTATCATTGGACTTATATGCTACTGTCAGTTTTGTTGCTTCATTTTCATATACATAAGCACCTGTATGGCCGTCTGATGTCAGTACCTGCATCGTTGCTGACGGATTACTTGTATTCTTGTCATTTTTTGCTATAACATAGTAATAATACGGTTCTTCTTCGACAACATCTGTATCTGTAAATGCATTCTCTGCTGTTGTCTTAACCAGCACTGCTTCACCGTCAGAACCCAGTTTTCTGTATACATCATAAGAAGATGCACCTTCTACGGCATTCCATGACAGTTCTACCTTAGATTTGCTGCCTGCGGCTGTTAATTCAGCCTGTGCAAGCGGTGCCTGATAGTCCGTTATTTCAGTTTCTACGGCTGTTCCCATTGTTGTTCCGCCATAAGGCACAATCTTAAACTGATAGTTTCCGTCGCCGTCCATTCCGGCATAACTGAAGCTGTTCACCTTAGAATCAGAAATCTTTGTATATTCACCGCCATCCTTTGATACATATACGGCATATTTAATATTGCCTGAGCCTTCTTCTGCGACATCCCATGTAATATTCATGCTCTTTCTGTCAGAAGCTACTTCTGTTGCGGCATTTGTAATCACCGGTGCAACACCGACTGCCACATAATAATCGTTCTGGTCATATACAACCGTACCTTCTGCATTCTTTAAGGTCAGGTTACTGATTTCTGCCGTAACACCTGAAAATGCCAGACCATAGCGTACTGTCTGTCCTGTCTGCAGGTCTGCATAAGACTGTGTCAGGTCAAATTCGCCCGGATTTGCTTCTGAACCCATAAGCACCGTTCCGTCTGCGCTTACAACCTGCATTTTAGCGGTATTGCCACTCTTTGTGTAAGTCAGTGTATATGTGCCGCCCAGCTCATATCCGTTTGCTGTGTCAGTTTTTTTGCCAACCTTTGGAGAACCGCAGTTACCCGTTCCGCTGACCGTTGAAAATGTATGCTGGATCACAATATTTTTCTGGATATGTAATACGTCACACTTCATGGCGCTGCCGGTCTTCGCGTTAAACTGTCCGATGGCAAGCCCCTGCTTATCTGTACCGGAATCCAGCTTTGTCACTGTAATATCTGCTGAAATCGTCATATCTTCTGATGTTTCCGGGAACAATAAGTAATCCATTCCTTTATCATCTCTGATATTTCCTTTCACTGTTGCGCTTCTTGTATGATTTACGGATAAAATGTTGCCGTTTGCGGAAGTTTCAAAGGAATTTCCGGCATCATAATTTCCTGAGTAATCTTTACTGCTTGACTGTGAGAAGTTTACTTCTCCTGCCTCTGAATCAAAAATCTGCTTGTTTACCGCAGCACCGTCATCCGTTGTATATGCAGAAGTTACCGTTACATCCGAAAATTCTGCAGTTACTCCTTCTGTTGCAAAGAAACCGATTGTCTTTGCTGATAATCCGGAAATTGTCTGTGTCTTTACCTTTTCATCTGAAAAATCAGCTGTCGAAGCAACGTGATAGGTTGCTTTATTCTCTGAAACTTCTAATTTAATATAAATGTCAGAAGAAGCGGTTGTGACTGCCGTATTGACCTGTGATGCACCGCCGCCTGCTGCTTCTTTATGGTATCCGTAACGGATCTGATTCTTGCTTCCATTTGCAAAATCTGCATACAGTGCTGCACTGGCACTTCCCGCTTCATCTGCGGTATTACGGATTAACAGTCCTGCGTATCCTGCATTGCCGTTATTATTGACGGTCATCTTCGCTGTAATGGTTAAATCTCCTTTACCCTCAAAATAAGCGTAGAATAAATCATCACTTCCTGCTGATTTATCAAATTTTGTACCGGCACCGTTTACCGTTACAGTCTTTGCTGCTGCATCATACGCATAAGTTCCTGTTCCCTCGTGTGTACCGACTTCCTGCGTTTTCCAAAGTGTTGTAAGCGGCTTTGTACTCTGCGCCGTTTCCTCAGCATAAGCTGTTACCCTTCCTGCTGCATTTCCCAAAATAGAATCCACTGTCTGTACCGGTACTGCACTTACAACCAGACATGTTGCCAATGCCATGCTCAGCAGTCCGCTCGTCCTTCTGTTTTTAATCATTGTAAAAAAACCTCCCTTTTTGTTCTTTTCCAAAAGAAAATACATATCTTTTTGCAATTAATTTAATTGTCAAAATATATATTTTCTTTAAGAAAAGAACCCCCTTATTAAGTCACCTCAATAAAGGGGTTCCTTGACTTTTATATTCGTTTATATTCGTCTGAATCCGGTATCATGCCTATGCGTGCTTTCTTTTCTTAGAAACTGCATATACACCTGCTGCGCCAAGCAGTAAGAGGATATAAAGCATCATATTTGCCATATCACCTGTTTCTACAGATTCACTGCCTGTTGTCTTCTGGAATAACAGACCATCTGTCATCTTACCGCTCAAATCAATCTTTGCAGAAGCCTGACCGCCTACAACAGCGCCAGCCTTTGCATTGGCTGTAAGTACCAGTAAGCCGTTCATATTGATTGTATTGTCACTGTTTCTTGTAACCGGAATCGCTGCATATACGTGTGTGTCATAATTCATCTTTGTGTCTGTAGATACAAACCAGTCTGCCGTTACGGCTGTTGTACTATTATTTGTTCCTGCTTCCGTGCAGTTCCAGAAATAGTTGCTTGACTGATATACCTTAGAAGCATCCTGTGTACCCTTGAACTTAAATGTTTCATTCACACTTGTCTTCTGTGTTCTCCATGAAAGAACACCTGTTGCCATAAAATCGGTATTTGCTGCATCATTTGTATACATGGCTACGTTTGAACCGCCATTATTGTATGATGTAGAATTGGTTACCTGAATATCCGGACAGCTGTTAGAATCAATACCCTTTGCCTTGTTATCAAATGCTACGGAATTGATTAACTTGTGGTATCCTGACATACTTGAACCACCCATCTTAAATCCGTTACCGTTGCCGGCATCAGTACCGTCTTCCAGATAACCGTTGCCATAAGCTACACAGTTCTGGATTGTTACAGCACCGATTGAGCCTGTTTCTACCTTTGCAAATAAATCCCATCCGTCATCTGCATTGTTGTATGCGATACAGCCGTCAAATGTATTTCCTTCACCGATTGTCAGCTTTGCTGCAAATCCGTCTGCATCTTCATAACCCTCATCGGCATTGCCGTATGATGTACAATTTAATACTAAGTTGTTGCTTGGCCATTCTTCTCTGCTATCTGTTGATGTAAAACGGCTGATCTGTAAACCGGTGTTACCGTTGTGATAAGTCCGTACGTTATCTACTGTACAGCTGCTTCCGCAAAGTCTGATACCATCCTTTGCATTTGCTGAATTTGTTACATCAAATCCCTGATAATACCAGTAATCACCGGCTAATACCATACCTTCACAGTTCTTGCCGAAATCAAATACCGGTCTGTCTGTAGAAGACTCTGCCGCCATAATGATTGGCTGGCTTTCCGTACCGTCGATACCCGGCTGTACCGTAACTGTTGATTCTAAGTTGTATGTACCTGAAAGAAGTACAATCTTTTGTCCCGGTGAAACATATTTTACTGCTGTGTAAATGTCAATCGGATTTTCCTTTGTACCGACACCGTCTGATGCCGCATCCGGTCCGACATAAATCACGTCACCATCAAACTTGTTGTATGTTACCTTATAAGTAAATGTTGAAGCTTCATAAGAATCCAATACTTCAAATTCACTTGGTCTGTAACCTTCCACCGGTGTCATCGTTACTGTAAATGTATTCTCACCTAATGTTAATGTCGTTTCCCATACATATTTCTGACCGGCTGTTACATCTTCATCTGCAATAACCATTCCGTCTGCTGCAGTAACAACAACGTGACCGTCTGCATTGGCTACATAAGATAACTTGTAGCTTTCTGAATTGGATACAGAAGCAGATGTTACTTTATATGAAGGTGCTACAGTTGTAACCGGCTGTTCTTCTTTTGCCACATCATTTTCAGGTGAAACCGTTGTTAAGTTAATGTCTGTTACGCTAATCTTTGCTGTTCTTGAAGCAAAGAAACCAACATATACATTGTCTTCATCTAACTGTTCCAATGCCTTTGTATCATAGTATTTCTTTGTCACAGTTTCGCCTGCTTCGTTGGTATAGCTTACGAAATAACCTGTGTTATTTTTCTGAATAGACATCTTAAAGGTTGTCAGCGGATTCTCAACAGTTCCTGTAACATCCTTTGTTGCATTGCCAATCAGATTTCCCGTTACACCGGAGCTTTCCAGTGTTGTCATCTTTGAACTGAATTCATTGTTTACGGTTGCTGTATCGTTTGCTTCAAGCTTAGAAAGGTTTGCCTTTGTAACACCTGTCTTTTCCTGTGAGCCGATACCTAACTTCATTGTTGCCTTTACAGAACCCTCCGGTGCTGTTGTGCCACCCTGCTTAATCGTGTCTAATGCCATGCTGCCATCTGCGTTTACATAGTATTCAACCTTTGTGACAGATGCCATATAGGAGTTGTTCCAGAATACAGAAGAATCACCGTTCTTACCAACTCTGTCGGCCGCCATTAAACCAAAGCCTTCCTGACCGTTTGTCAATGTCCATTCATCAACTGTTACGGTTGCTGACAATGTAAAGTTCATATTAGAAGGAATGGCTGTATAGTAGAAGGATAAACCGTCTGTAGAAGCCGGTACAATCTTACCCTTGCTGTTTAAATTCCAAAGTGTTACCTTTCCGTCATTCGCACTGCCTTCATAGCCTGCATTCTTTTCGTCTGAGCTGACGCCCTGACCGAATGCTGAAAAAGCCCATACCTGCTGTGCTTCTGCAGTTGCTTTTGCTGTAATCGTTGCAGCTTCTGAAACGGCTGCCGGTAATACTCTGACTGCTGTCAGCTTGAAAGTATATTCCTTACCGACTGCCAGCCCTGAAACGACATATTCTGTTCCTGTTACAGATACAGGCTGTGTAAAGTCTGTTCCGTTTTCGCTGTATGATACTTCATAAGAAGAAGCTTCTGTCACTTCGTCCCATACGAGTGAAACCTTACCGCCGCCCTGGCTTGTTGCACTCTGGAAAGACGGCTTAGCAAGAGGAAGTTCAAAGCCCTTAAATTCCTTATCTGTTCCTGTCTTGTCTGCTTCATCTTTTCTTGCTGCTGTAATTGTAAATGTATAATCACCGCTTGCAGCCGGTGTAAATGTAACTACACCTTCTGCTGCATCTTTTGCATAATTTTCTGTGGCTACAACCGTTCCTGCTGCATTCTTCATATCAACGGATACACTGTCTGCACCGTCATAGCCGATTACCATTGTAAACGGAACTGTAATTTTACCGTCTGCTGCCGTAATCTCACCAATTGCCGGTGCTGCTACGTCTTCCCATGCTTTTCTTGCCGGTCTTTCGCCGCTTGCTGTCTGCTCTGCCGTAAAACTTAATACTCTGGCACCTCTGTTACGTTCTGCATCTTCCGGTGATACAATCTGATAAGTACCTGCCGGTAAGCTGCTGTATGTAAGCTTTGTTGCGTTTGTTCCCTTAACAATAGTCGTTCCTGCATCTTCTGCAACCGTACTGTTGTCTGCTGTATTTACAAGTGCAATTGCCGATTCATTCGAACCGCCTGTACTGCTTGCTTCAAAAGATACTGAAGCAGTACCTGTTACAGTAAACTGTAATGCACCGGATGCCTTTGAACCAAGTTCAATTGCCTTTAATGCACTGAAATCGGAAGAACTCTTTGTTCTGAATGTTGCTGTTCCGACAGTCTTTACATAATCAGAAGCAAAGACTGTTCCTTCAGCAATTGCTGTCTTATCGGCTGTTACGCTGTAAGCTGCCGGTGAAAGGTCTGCAACTGCGAATGCATAAGTTGTTGTAACTGCTGCAGCTTCTTCTTCCTCAACAGTAATGTCTAAGAATCTTGCGCCTCTGTTACGTTCTGCATCTTCCGGTGATACAACCTGATAGGTACCTGCCGGTAATGCTGTATACTTTAACTCTGTCTTTTTTGTTCCTGCTACAACAGCTGTTCCTGCATCTTCTGCAACCACACTATTGTCCGCTGTATTAATCAGTGCCACTGCGGATTCATTAGAACCGCCCGTACTGCTTAATCCTACTACTACGGAAGAAGTGCTTTCCGTTGTAAACTGCACGGCACCTGCCGCCTTAGATGCCAGTTCGTAAGCCTTTATGCTTCCGTCACTGTTGGTTCTCTGGGTCACTTTTCCTACGATTTTAAAGTACCCGTCATTAAATGTTGTTCCCTCTGCAATCACGGCTTTGTCATCCCCAACTGAAGCCTGCGCTGTTGCATCAAAAGAGTGGACTGTACTTGCTGCTGCCTTTGTTACAGCCCAGTCCATAGGCATAATACCTACTGTGAGTAAAACCGCCATTACGACCGCCATTACTCTTTTTGACTTTTTAGTCTTCATAATTACTCTCCTCTCGTGAAATTAGCCCTATTGTCAATTTTTAATCAAAAATGTAAAATTCGTGTTACATTTTTGTTAAATCTCTCCAATGACTCTAATCTATCACAAACATCCCACCTTTTCTACAAAAAAATAGTGATTTTTGCTCTTGTTTACTGATTATTTTAGGTGTAAAATATAGTATATGTTAATATTACGCAAATACATTATGATTTTTTGTGCATTTTTACCATTTTGCATTCAAAAAACATCCGAACAAAATTTTATAAAATTGTTCAGAAACGAGGATTTCTATGGCTGTAACATCACGATTTGAAATTTCCAAAAAGACCCATCAGGCGTCTTACCATATGCACTCTGCGCATGCACATTCTTATTATGAAATGTTTTACCTGATCAGCGGCAGGTGCGATTTATTTATCAAAAACAATGTCTACCACCTGACGCCCGGCAATATTACATTTATTCCCGCAGATACGCTGCACCGCACTTCTTACTCAGATGCTGCCCTGCATGAATGTGTATCGATTGAATTTACACAGAGTTATTTAAGCGAGCTGGTTGCAGAATTCGGCACAGTATGGCTGCAAAGCCACCTGTTTTCCAAAATCTTTTATCTGCCGGAGGACTGCCGCAGCGATATCAATGCCATGCTGAGTCTGATTCTTGCCGAACACCAGTCGTCTGATATTTTTTCAAACTGCATGTTAAAAATGTATTTTCAGACCTTGGTCGTGCGTATTTTACGATATATTAATGATGCTTCAATTCTGATTGTCAACAACAACACACGTGCCACCGATGAAGCACTCCAGATTGCCGTGGACTACATTAACGAACACTTTAAAAATAATATTACACTGGATGACATGGCAGAACTGCTGCACTTAAATCCTTCGTACTTTTCCAAAAAATTCAAGTCTGCAAACGGTCTGGGGTTTAAAGAATACTTAAATAATGTGCGGATTAATCATTCTGAAAAACTGCTTCTGGAAACCGGCATGAGCATTACGGAAATCGCCTTTGAATGCGGCTATGATAACAGCAACTACTACGGCGATGCCTTTAAGAAAGTAAACGGCGTATCCCCATCGACATTCCGGAAACTGAAAGGGAATATTGTTGACCGGTGATACGGAATACAAGAAATAAAAGCTGCACAGATACTACTTTTTCTGTGCAGCCTTTTTATTTCACTTTACAATTTTATTGCCTGTTATTCCTCTGGCGATTCTTCTGCCTTTTCATAGGCTTCCAGAATCACCGCCTGTAACCGTTCTCTTGTCGAGGTGTTGATTGGATGGGCTACATCCCTGTACTCACCGTCTGACGACCTTCTGCTTGGCATCGCAATAAATAACCCCTTATCGCCTTCGATAACCTTAATATCGTGTACAACAAATTCATCATCTATTGTAACCGATACAACTGCCTTCATCTTTCCTTCTTTGCTGATTTTTCTAACACGTACATCTGTAATATTCATAAGCGCCCCTTCTGCTGCCCCCTGTTGCAGCCATAATCTTTTTGTGTCGTTGCAGTTTTTTAGTAATAAATCGGACTGTTTTCATCAAGAATCAGCGGTTCACCCTCACCCTTGTAATTGGTATTGGCTTTAATGGTACTTCCGCTTTCCACAATGCAGTTCTCCAGATAAGAGTTATCTCCAATATATGCATTATTTAAAATAATGCAATTCTTTACCACACTGTTATTTCCGATATAAATCTTTTTAAACAAAATCGAATTTTCAATTGTACCGTTGACAATGCAGCCGCTTGATACAAGGCTGTTGCTGACCTGTGCACCACAGTTGTACTTTGCCGGCGGTAAATCTTCTACCTTTGAATAAATATCCGGATACTGCTTAAAGAAATAATCACGGACATCTTTCTTTAAAAAGTCCATATTCGTTTTATAGTAAGACCTTACGGATGAGATATTGCTCCAATAGCTTTCCAGCTTATATCCGTAAATCTTTTTAATATTCTTATAACGTATCAGAATATCCCTTACAAAATCATGACGGTCTTCTGAAGCTGCCTTTTCAATCAGTTCAATCAGCAGTCTTCTGCGGATTACATAGATTCCTGTTGAAACAGTGGAAAGATTGGTTTCCAGCGGTTTCTCATCGATATCGGTAATCCGTCCTTCCTCTGTCATCGTTACCAGTCCGAAACGGTTAATCTCCGAACGGTCTGTCATTTTCTTGACAACCATCGTAATATCCGCTTTCTTTTCAATATGGTACTCCAGCACTTTATTATAATCCATCTTATAAATACCATCACCGGATGCGATAACAACATACGGCTCATGGCTTGTCTTTAAGTAATTCAGATTCTGATATAAAGAATCTGCCGTGCCGCGGTACCAGTAGCTGCTGTCTGCTGTAATTGTCGGTGTAAATACGAACAGTCCGCCCTGCTTTCTGCCGAAATCCCACCATTTTGATGAACTTAAATGCTCATTTAAAGAACGGGCATTGTACTGTGTAATAACAGCCACTTTATTAATACGGGAATTGGACATATTACTTAATGCAAAATCAATTGCCCTGTAGCTTCCCGCAACCGGCATTGCCGCGATTGCCCTCTTTTTTGATAAATCTTTCATCAGTTTGTTATTGCCACCGGCCAGAATAATTCCTATTGCTTTCATACATTATCACCTGCCTTAATTATGATGCCTCCGCTTGCAAGCTGCCCTTCCTGATAATCATCAATGGTCGTCTCGCCGGAAATAGCTGTATTCTTACCTACTGTTACATTGTCCGGGATAACGGAACATTCACCGACTGTAACAAGACCTGAATTATAAATTTGGGGTTTAAATACATTCTCTGCTTCTTCGCCTGCCCCAAGTTCAACATGGCTGCCAATCTGAACATCTTCTGCAATAATCGACTTTGTAACAATACTGTCTTTTCCGATAACAGAATTGTTCATAATAATTGAATCACGTACCACCGTGCCTTCTTCTATGACGACGCCGGCACCGATAACGGAATTATAAACCTTTCCGTAAATTTCCGTTCCATCACCGATAATACTCTTTTCTATGTAAGCATTTTCCCCGATATACTGCGGCGGAATCGTATCCGTGCGGGTATAAATCTTCCAAAATTCTTCATACAGGTTAAACACCGGGATAATATCAATCAATTCCATATTTGCTTCCCAATAAGAACTGAGTGTTCCGACATCTTTCCAGTATCCGTTGTACTCATACGCAAAAATGCGTTTATTGTTCTCGAAGCAGTACGGAATAACATGCTTGCCAAAGTCACATTCATTCTGGTCTTTCAGCTTGATTAAAGCTTCCTTTAATACCTTCCAGCTGAATATGTAAATACCCATTGACGCTAGATTGCTCTTTGGCTGCGCCGGTTTTTCCTCAAATTCTGTAATGCGGTTATCTTCATCTGTTACCACGATACCAAAACGGCTCGCTTCTTCCATCGGAACCGGCATTGCGGCAATCGTAATATCCGCATTGTTCGCCTTATGATAATCCAGCATGATTTTGTAGTCCATCTTATAAATATGATCTCCTGACAAAATCAAAACATAATCGGGATTATACTGTTCCATATACTCCAGATTCTGATAAATGGCATTGGCTGTTCCTGTATACCACTCACTGTTTGAACTCTTTTCATACGGCGGAAGTACGGTTACACCACCGACATTTCTGTCCAAATCCCACGGAATACCAATACCGATATGCGAGTTCAGTCTTAACGGCTGATACTGTGTCAGCACACCTACCGTATCAATGCCTGAATTAATGCAGTTACTCAATGGAAAATCGATAATCCTATACTTTCCACCAAAAGATACCGCAGGCTTCGCTACCTTTGCAGTCAGCACTCCCAGTCTGCTGCCTTGTCCCCCTGCCAATAACATGGCAATCATCTCTTTTTTAATCATGCTATCACCTCTGATGTTATAATAATAAACCTGTTTTGATAAAACAATTATATCATATGTGACTCATTAAGTAAAAAGAATTTTGTAAAATTCTAAATATTTTTATCCTTTAATAAAACAATTACACTTGTATATAACACATACGCAATACAATTTACATTTTATGCGGATATTTTCAAATAATACCTATTTTTCCGATATAATTTAAGATGTCAAGGTCATAATCCTTATCACCGCGATGCGCTCGCGCAAGCGCGGCTGTAAGGATTCATGATCCGCCCAGTATTCGCATAAAAGTGAAGCGAATGCTTCACGATATGCGAATACTGGGCAGGATTGTGAGAGTGCGCAGCACGGAGCAATCCATATGACATCTGTACCGTAAATATTATGTCAGCGCCGGTGAAAATAAAGTTTGAATTTTTCCGCAATACGTTTATAATATGATTGTATGATGTTTTTCATCTGCTATATTTAATAAGAAAGGATTCAACCATGTATCATATTAATTTTAATAATCCTATTCATGTACATTTTATCGGTATTGGAGGAATCAGCATGAGCGGTCTTGCACATATACTGCGGGATAAGAATTTTACCGTATCCGGCTCAGATGCTGCTGAATCTGCACTCACGAAAGAACTTACTGCCGCAGGCTGTCATATTGTATACAGCCAGACGGCTGACAATATTACCAGTGACATTGACTTAGTAGTCTACACAGCTGCCATCAGGGACACCAATCCTGAACTTTCGGCAGCAAGAGCTGCGGGTATTCCTACGATTACCCGTGCCGAACTGCTCGGACAGATTATGACCAACTACAAAACTGCTGTCAATATCGCCGGTACACACGGAAAAACAACGACAACTTCCATGCTGACGGAGATTTTAATGGCAGGTAACTGTGACCCGACCATTTCTGTCGGCGGCATTTTAGACAGTATCGGCGGCAATATCCGTGTCGGACAGTCCGGTATTTTTGTAACGGAAGCCTGTGAATATACCAACAGCTTCTTATCCTTCCACCCGACCATGAACATTATTTTAAATGTCAAGGAAGACCACCTCGATTTCTTTAAGGATATTGACGATATCCGTCATTCCTTTAAGCTGTTTACGGAAAAGCTTCCGGCAGACGGTACTTTAATTATCAATACCGATATTGACAATTACGAATACTTCTATCAGGACACTTCCTGTGAAGTCATTACTGTCGGTTCTGACCCGGCTAAGAGCATGTACAGCGCTGCAGATATTGCTTTTGATGAAATGGGCTGCTGCACGTACACTCTTTTAATAGAAGGAACACCTTCCGGCCAGATTCATCTTTCTGTTCCCGGCGTGCATAATGTATACAATTCTCTTGCCGCCATTGCCGCCGCAAAAAAGCTGGGACTTTCACTTGAAGTGATTGCCACCGGTCTTTCAGGTTTTCACGGTACAGAACGCCGCTTTGAAAAGAAGGGCGAATTTAACGGTGTCACAGTCATTGACGACTATGCCCACCACCCGGATGAGATTAAGGCAACGCTTGCTTCGGCTGCCCATTATCCGCACAAAACCGTCTGGTGTGTATTCCAGCCGCATACGTATTCGCGTACCAAAATTCTGCTCACGGAATTTGCAGAAGCGCTTTCCCACGCAGATAAGGTTGTTCTTGCCGATATTTATGCTGCAAGAGAAACGGATACACTGGGCATCAGCTCTCTTGATTTAAAACACGAAATCGAAAAACTGGGCAAAGAGTGTTTTTATTTTGGCTCTTTTGAAGAAATTGAGAACTTTTTATCAAAAAATTGTATCAACGGCGATTTGTTGATAACTATGGGTGCCGGAAATGTCTATCAAATCGGGGAAGCCTTGATTTCTCAATAATTTCAGTAAAATAGTTTGGTTTTCAACATAGTTATCCACATTATCCACATACTTAATCACATTTTTGTTGATTCTGTGTGTGGATTTCCTGTTTATAAGGACTTGTCCACAATTCCGCTTTTTACACGCATTTCATTTTTCTTTTACAAGTTATCCACATTATCCACAATATCCCCAGTGGATAACCCTGTGTTTTCCACCTGTTGATTTTGTTTTGGTGTGTGTTATAATGAAGAAACTGAATTGATAAGGAAGTTTTTTGTATGAATACAATTACATTACATATGGAAAACCGTGCGGATAACACCGCCGTTTCCAATTATTTTATTGACACCTTAATGCCACAGGCAAATGGTGAATTTGTAAAAATATATTTGTATCTTCTGCGTTGTGTGTCTGCCGGTCACATTTCTTTATCTGTGTCTGAAATGGCAGATTTATTCAACCAGACGGAAGCCGACATCCTGCGCGGGCTGCGCTACTGGGATAAAATGAATGCCCTGCGCTTAAATTTCAGCCCGGACGGCATGCTGACAGGCATCTCCTTTACGGATTTATCCGCTTCGTCCGCTTCCAGGGGGGCTGACCCCCGCTATGCAGACAATTCTGTCATGCCAAATGCCATCGTAAACAGTCCGGCTGTCAATACTGCCGTGTCAGCTTCTGCACCTCACACTATGACATCCGCTGTGGCTCCTCTGATGGAAACGGCAGCCGCAAAAGAAACCGCCGGTCCGGAATCCTATTCCATGACCCGCATCAGCGAATTTAAACTTGGCGATGAAAATTTTGCCATGCTTTTATTCGCCGTAGAAGAATACATGGGCGAACCTCTTGGTTCTTCTGCACTTCAGCGGATTGCCTATTTTTACGACACCTTAAAACTGCCCGCAGACCTGATTGAATATCTGGTCGGCTACTGCGTACAAAAGGGTCATAAGAGTATGCGCTATATTGAAAAAATTGCTGCCAGCTGGGCAGAAGCCGGAATTACTTCCGTCAAACAGGCAAAGCTTGAAACAGCAAACCACAATATGACCATTTACTCCGTGATGAATGCTTTTGGCATCGGAAGCCGCGACCCCGGACAGCGGGAACGGGAGTTTATCACCAAATGGACGGACACGTACTGCTTTGATGCCGATATGATTATTGAAGCCTGCAACCGCACTTTAAAGGCAACGCATCAGCCGAGTTTTGAATACGCAGACTCTATCCTTACCAAGTGGAATAAGGCAAATGTAAAAACACCCGAAGATATCCGCAAATCAGATGCTGAATATGAACTGCTGCGCAATCAGAAAAAAGCATCCAATGCAGCTTCTGCTCCCGGCACGAATAACAACCGTTTTCACAATTTTCACCAGCGTGATACCGACATTGACAGCTTAGAGAGCGCTTTAATCAGCAATAACAGCTAGAAAGGACAAGGTTATGGCACTTACCAATTCCCAACATGATGCAATTATGCGGACTTACGATGCGATCCGCACCGAAAACCGGCATATCCAGAATGAACGGTATGCGCAGGTGACTGCCGCATGTCCTGAAATTGCCCAAATCGAAGACGATATTATCGGGCTTTCCATGCAGGCGGCGGCAGAAATGTTAAAAAATCCGGATTACAAGACCGCCTACCGGAAAAAGCTTTCAGAACTTGCAGACCGTAAAGCCGCCTGTCTTGCCGCTCTTGGCAGACCTGCGGACTATTTAGAGCCTGTCTATACCTGTCCGAAATGCAAGGATACCGGCTATATCGGTCAGCATAAATGTGCCTGCTTCACCAAAAAAGCCATTGAGCTGGTATATCACGATTCTAATTTAAAAAATATCATCACGACGGAAAATTTTGATACCTTTTCCTATGAATGGTATGATAAAAAAACGCCGATTCCGTCCATTGGACTGACACCCTATAATAATATGCAGAATATTGTGTCCATATGCCACCGCTTTGTGGATGAATTTGACACCACCTATGATAATCTGCTGCTTTTTGGCGATACCGGTGTTGGAAAGACTTTTTTAACCAACTGTATTGCAAAGGAACTGCTCGATTCTTCGCACAGTGTCATTTACCTGACTGCCGTGGAATTGTTCCAATGCTTTGAACAGCAGGATTTTAACAAGCCGGATACATCTGATACGGCAATTGACAGCAGCTACATTTTAGACTGTGATCTGCTCATTATTGATGACCTCGGCACGGAATTTGCCAACAGCTACACCAGTTCCCGCCTGTTTTACTGTATCAATGAACGGATTCTCAGAAGAAAAAGCGTGGTTATCTCAACCAACCTTTCGCTCTCAGATATCCGCAACATGTATTCGGAGCGAATTTTTTCGCGCCTCACCAGTGCTTATAAGCTGTTAAAGCTTGCGGGTGCCGATATCCGTCTTTTGAAAAAAACAGGGCAAAAACCTTAGGAAATCATTGACTTATCGGCAAAGAATGATTATATTTTATATTGTGTTAAATACAAATTTGTATCGTATTATACTAATGGAGGATTTTAATTATGCCACGAGACGAACGTCACACACAAACTATTCCATATGGTACCTTAGGTATCGTTCCTTTAGCCAGCTGCTCAGAATTAGGCAAAAAGGTAAATAATTATCTTGTTGACTGGAGAGAACAGCGCGACCACGAAGATGAATCTACACTCGCTTTCAGCGGATATAAAAGAGATTCTTATATCGTAAGTGCAAGCACCCCTCGTTTTGGTTCCGGTGAAGGAAAGGGTGTTTTAAACGATTCCGTACGTGGATATGATTTATATATCATGGTTGACGTATGTAATTACAGCCTTGAATATTCTTTATGCGGTTATAAGAACCATATGTCACCGGATGACCACTATGCAGATTTAAAGCGTGTTATCGCTGCTGCCGGTGGTAAAGCACGCAGAATTACCGTTATTATGCCATTCCTGTATGAAAGCAGACAGCATAAACGTTCAGGACGTGAATCCTTAGACTGCGCACTTGCATTAAAGGAACTCACAGATATGGGTGTGGATAACATCATTACATTTGATGCACATGACCCGCGTGTACAGAACGCAATTCCGTTAAAGGGATTTGAATCCGTTTCTGCTACGTATCAGTTTATTAAATATCTTTTACTGGGTGTTGACGATTTACACATCGACAGCGACCATATGATGGTTATCAGCCCGGATGAAGGCGGTATGGGACGTGCTGTTTACTTTGCAAACGTCCTCGGTCTGGATATGGGTATGTTCTATAAAAGACGTGACTATACAAAGATTGTCAACGGACGTAACCCGATTGTTGCCCATGAGTTCTTAGGCTCTAACGTAGAAGGAAAAGATGTTGTCATCATCGACGATATGATTTCTTCCGGCGAAAGCATGATTGATGTTGCTGCTGAATTAAAGAGAAGAAAAGCAAAGAGAGTCTTCTGTGCGACAACCTTTGGTCTGTTCACAAATGGATTTAAGAAATTTGATGAAGCTTATGAAAACGGCGTTATCGACCGTGTTCTTACAACGAACCTTGTATACCAGCCGGAAGAACTGCTTTCTAAGCCTTGGTATATCAATGTAGATATGAGCAAATACATTGCTTTATTAGTTGATACGTTAAACCACGATTCTTCTATCAGCAACTTATTAAGCCCTGTTGAAAGAATCCAGCAGCGTGTTAAGGAATACAACGAAACACATTACGGCAAGTAATATTAATGTATGCAGGCTTTGGGCGCTGCCCGGCAAAAAGGGATAGGAAAATGTTGATTCACATTTTCCTATCCCTTTAATTTATGGCTTGTTCGATTTCTCATCTACCCGCATCAACGGACGACTTTGTGCCGCTGTCGGCACAAAGTGTTATGTGAACAAACTTTGATTTATGGCTTGTTCACATTTACCACTCTCCGCGTGCCGTTGCATCGGGATCGGTTCTTGTCGTGGCGTCAATATCGCCATACTGCATCGGTGCCGTTGTCTTTGGCTGTGCCGGTGCTGTCGTCCATCGCTGATACGGTGTTGTTGTTGGCACCTGTGCTGTCGTGGACGGAACCTGCTGCGGTGTTACCTGTTCAATACCTGTCGTTTCCGTTTCCGGCACAATTGCTGTAGTTTCCTGCGGTAAGGATTCCGTTTCCTCCTGTACTGCCGCTGTCGTCTCCGGTTGTGTTGTCTGCTGTGTAACCGTACTGAAATCTGTTACAGGCAGATTGGTATGCACCGCCGTCATAAAATCTTTAAAGATTGCATTGACACGGCTGTTGACACCGGACATTTCTTTTGGATAATCGTATCCTGCCCATACCGTTGTGGTGTAATACTTGCTGTATCCGCAGAACCATACATCTTTGCTGGCATTTGTCGTTCCCGTTTTTCCGGCAACAACTGCATTTTCCACATTGGCTGATGTTCCCGTACCGCTTAATACAACTTCCCTTAACATCTGTGTCATCATGCGCGATGCACTTTTATCATAAACCTTGCTGTCACGGTTCGTTTCATTGACAACCGTTTTATTGGAAGCATTTACAATAAGACGGATACAGGTTGCTTTTCTGTATACACCGTCATTGGCAAGTGCTGCATATCCGCCTGCCATTTCTTCCGTTGTCACACCATACGTAAAACCGCCTAATGCACCGGCATTGTAATCTTTATCCACCCAGATTTTATGAAATCCCATTTTTATTAAAAAGGAACTTCCCGTCTTTGGCGTAATCTGCTGATAAATGTTCCATGCAACCGTATTTTTAGACCATTTTACGGCATCTGTCAACGTCATCTCTCCGGCATAGCTTGCATCGGCATTGGCAGGGCCGCCGTCAATCTGCGAATCGGTAACCTTCGTATCCGGCGTATTGCCAAGCTGCAAATACGGTGTGTAGACATTTAACGGCTTAATACAACTGCCCGGCTGGCGGTAACTCTGATACGCACGATTTAAAACATAGCCCTTGATGTCTTCCTGACTGCGCGAACCGACAATCGCCACCACATTTCCGGTGCTGTTATCCACACACGTTGCCGCTCCCTGCATACTGTATACACCTTCCGAAGACTTTTCCGTATATGCCGCCAGATTGTTATCTACTGCCTGCTGTAACTGATTTTGTATATTCATATCAATGGAGGTGTAAATGCTGTAGCCACCGCTTAAAAGCTTCTGCTGACACATATTGTAAAATGTATCATACGTAGCTTCATATGCATTATAATCGTCTTCCGAACTGAAATTATAGCGGAAGGTAAAGCCCGATACACTCATCAGCGATTCGGTTGCACAGTGCCTTGCATACGTTACAACCGAATTGTTAATCTCCTCTGTCTGATGCGGATTTAAGACAACCTCTTCTGTTTCAGCCATATAGCGGTCGAGCGAACCAATATCATCCGCCTCGTAAAGCTGCTGTAAAATGAGGTTTTTACGCTGGACGGTATTGTCATAATTTGTCAGCGGATTATAGCGTGTCGGATTGTTGGGAATCGCCGCGATAAAAGTCTGTTCCGCAAGCGTAAGCTCTGACACGGATTTGTCAAAATATCCTCTTGCCGCAGCTTCCACGCCATAATATCCGTTTCCGAAATAAATATTGTTCAGGTAAAATTCCAAAATCTGATTCTTACTGTACTTCTTTTCCAGACCGACCGCAATAAAAATCTCCTCAACCTTACGCTGCCATGTCACTTCCTGCGACAGGAAAATATTTCTTGCAAGCTGCTGGGTAATGGTACTTGCCCCCTGCGCAATATCATTGCTTTTCTGATTAATCACAATGGCACGCAGAATTGCCTTGATATCATAACCGGAATGTTTATAAAACTGGCGGTCTTCCATGACGACAAAGGAATTGACCAGTGTCACCGGAATCTCCTGATACGACACATAATACATATCCTTTGTATTCTTCATTGTACAGAGTTCCTGGTCATTCGTATCATAGATAATCGTTGTCTTTGAATCTTTAAAGGTACTGACCGAGCTTGCCGCTACATAAGAATCCGCCGCACGTTTTAAACGCACAACCGTAATCACTTTTGGAATCAGATAAATGAGTCCCGCAAGCACCGCAAGCACCAAAACTGCCCGTATGATTTTCTTAAACTTTTTCATGCAAACCTCTCATTAGTGTTTCATTAATAAATCCGATGTTTCATCCTTCTTAAAAATCATCTTATCTGAGTAACGCACCGTGATATTATTCACATTAGAAATCGCTTTTTTTAACACAAGAATCACCTCGGTCTTTCGGTTGGTCGTTGAAATGGTATCAATAACCAGACCGTCACTGGTGCTGTTTTCTTCCCGGTTAATCAGCTGATCCATCGTTGTTTCTGAAAAACTGCCGTCTGCATTTTTCACAACACGGTACAGATTCACACGCAGCTTATCGACAATCGCATTCGACACATAAATGCCCGGCTCATTATATTCTTTCTGCATAGTATAATCCGATGCCATAATATTCACCTGATACATCGGGAAAAAAGTATTGCCGTCGCCTTCGGATACAATGTCCTCTGCATCAGCAATGCCATAAATAAAATCTGAATTAATGTAGCCCAGCACCTTGAGCTTTTCACCCGCATCTGCACGAATGGTATAATCCGTGCCATCCTGCATATTGAAAATGCGGATACTGTCCGTATCATATTGCGAATGATTTTCGCTGTATGCAATCATATTTCTGCCTTTAGAAACGGCATACGTTCCCTGTGCCAGCCCTGAAACTTCTGTCATGACTTCACGGCTGATTAAATTAATGGCATACAATGTATCGTCAATTAAAATATAAAACAAATTGTTGTCATTCACATAAGCAATGCCGCCAATGCGTTCTTCCATACTCTCATAGGAAACATCTACCGGCAGATACAGTTCTTCCTGCACCACATTTTCCCCATAATTATACGAACACAGCGAAATGCCCATTTCCCCTTCGTGCGCACCACGGCTCATGTAGCCGCAGATCAGAAAATAAAGGCTGCCTTCGTCCGATACGCTCATAATGCGGATTTCATGCTGGCTGCCGCGTTCCCGGATATTGTCCGAATCCTCTGCATCAAATGAAAAGACCTTTGTTAATTCTGAATTGTCCGAATCCAGTTCCCAGAGTGTATTCCGGCTGACAAATGCCGTATACTGCCCATTATCACTTGCCTGCGCCATCACATCCGTATCCGGCTGTATACCCAGATTAATTTTGGAGGATGACAGAAAATCATTCTGACCGTCAAAATACTGCCCTGCCTCACGCTCATAATCGAGCAGATACAATTTACTGCCGGACTGGCGTATTTTATAGTAATCTTTTACACGATATGTATCATAGGAATCATTATCATTTTCTGCACCCACCATATAATCTATTGTAATTTCTGCCGTTTCCTGACCAATCTGTGTAATTGAAGGAATTCTGTCACTTTCAATAAACGGTCCTAATTCACCCCAGCCAACCTGTGACTGCTTACTGTGAATATTGACCTTTCCGAAATTGGAATTATCTCCGGAAGATGTCGTTTCCAGATACTGTGTCAGATTTTTCAACTGTGTCTGGTCATACGCATAGCTGTTGAGTTCCAGCACATAATTCAATTTATCCTGCACCTGAAAATCCGTACCGCTGATAATCCGCGTGTAATAATAAATTTCTTCCTGCTTTTTTGTCGATATCGTAACCTCTAACAGATATTCTTTATTGTTATCAATCAGATTCTTAATATTAAGCACAACATCTGCACGGCTTTCGTCCTGCGTATAATCTTCTACTTTTGTATTTTCAATCAGCGATAAATCGCTTAAATCTCTTACCTTGTACGAAACACCCTCTAATTCCTGTCCATACAAATCCACTACAACGGACAATTTCTTATCTGTCGGCAGCGGTGTCAGTGTTTCTCCCATCATTGAAGCATCGACTTTCTGTGTATAACCGTATAACCGGTTAAACAACTGGCCTTCTTCGGTCTGCATCATAACGACCGGAAGCGTTGCCTGTGTCATTGTCATTGTCGATATGGCTGACGTCTCATAATTCATGGATATAAATGTAACCACGACAGTTACCATAAATGCGACTGCCAATATAATATATTTATATGTAGCATTTTCCCTGTTGTCCATAACTTAATCCTTTCCATTATCCATCTGCGGCCTATTCGCCCAGCAGTTTATTTAAGGTCAGATTCAAATGGAGTGCTTCCTCCATATTTTTCAATGCTTCTGCTGCATTTTCACTGTCTTTTCCGGTATAAACCGCACGAATCAGCAGATTTTTCGGTGTATGTTCCATATCAATAAATTCCAGTATCTGTGTGTCATACCCTTTTGCTGTCAGAAGATTTGCCCGTACGGCATCCGTCATAATTGCCGCCATGCGTTCTTTTAAGATACCATACTGCAACACCGGCTGTAACAGTTCATTTTCCATCATTCTGTTGGCTTCATGCTGGCAGCACGGTACGGATAAAATGACTTTTGCGCCCCACTGCACGGCTTTAGCCAGCGCATAGTCCGTTGCCGTATCACACGCATGCAGTGTCACCACCATATCAACCGCATCAACATCGGTATAGGATGCAATATCCCCGACAAGAAATGACAGCTTTCCGTAGCCGTATTTGTCCTTTAACTCATTACAGTGTGCAATGACATCTTCCTTTAAATCCAGCCCGATAATACGGATATCATAGCCTTTCAGTTCCTTTAAATAATAGTACATGGCAAAGGTCAGATAGGACTTCCCACAGCCAAAATCAATAATCGTCTGCTCCCGTTCTTTGCTTAACTGCGGCAGAATGTCTTCAACAAATTCCAGAAAGCGGTTAATCTGACGGTATTTATCATACTTCTGCCGTACAATTTTACCCTCTTTGGTCATAACGCCCAGATCAATCAGAAATCCAACCGGCGTTCCTTCCGGCAGAATGTAACGCTTGGTACGGTTGTGCGACAAATCCCTCTGCACCCGGACTTCCTTACATTTTTTGTATTTCACGGTCTGGCTGTGCTTCCCGGACAAAATCTGTGCCGTCGCATCGGTCATGGTAAACTGTGCCTGCTTGTAGTCCTCCTGCATCCAGTCTGTAATCTTCTTTTTCAATTCGTCTTTTTTATAATTCTTATGAAATACTTTCCTTCCGATAAACTCTGAAACCTGATATTCTATTTTATCTTTCATGGCAACCGGACGTACCTTTATCTTTACCGGAAGTTCTTCATTTTTCTTTTTTAATCCGCTGATTGTCAAATCAATCAAGTTCTTCTGGATGCACTGTTCAAGTAATTCTTCTATCGTCACTGATTTGTTCCTCTTTTACTTTCAAATATTGATGAATAGTTTTATTTTAATCTGTTTACCAAAAAACTACAAGCCTAAATGCAGATTTTCATAGTCTGCCGTTTAGTAATCCTGCATATTCATCGGTGTCGCAAGATACACCGTGGTTTCATTTTTTTCTTCGTCATATCCGATGCAGATATTGACATTCACCTTGTCTTTTCCTATCATAATATAATTTTTAATTCCTTTGTTATATGCGTATACAGTATACACATCTTCCATATGACGACCGACACTTAGTTTTGCATTCATCATATCAAGCATATCCTGTGCAAACTGCTCTTTCTGCGTATCGGTAAGCGCCCCGTGAATCTGTCCCTTTAAATTGACATTGACTTCCGTATCAATCTGCATTTCTTCCATTATCTGACGAATGAGCTTCTCATATGTAAAAGAAGCATCTACCGTATTTTTTAATGTCACACCGATGTAAAGGTACTGCTCGTACTCCACATTTTCCTGATGAATCGTTATAAATCTGCAAAGAACACTGCCGTTTTCACCGTTTTGGGAAAGCTGCATTGTTTCCACATTGTCCCGGCTTGTCTGTTCTATCGTATACCGGTTAATCCCTATTTTTTCTGCCGCCTTTTCCAGGATAATCTCTTTTGCCGTATCCGTAAGCTCCATACTGCCATATTTTCCATATGCAGAAATATCTGCGCACACTTCTTTGTAGGATGCACTGCCAAATGCGCTTAAAACATTTTCCTGTGCCCCAGTCTGCGGCGTATTCCAAAATACTCTTGCCGCTGTTATCAGCCACAAAATCCCCGCAATGACAACTGCGGTCTTTTGCAGCCAGAACCGTGCCTTTCTGTGTGTTGTTCTGTGTGTCGTCCTGTTTATATTTTCTTGTTTCTTCCTGTTTTGATTCTGTCCGTTTTTTAAAATCATATCCTGTATTTTATAACAGATATAATCCCAACAATCCCTGAACATAAATAAACCTCCCAACTTATGGTATTCTTAAGTATCGCCATAAATTGGAAGGTTTATACATTTATTTAGCGTACTGCACCCAGTCGTGCAAGAGAACGCTTTAACGCCGCTTCCGCACGCACCACATCAATCTGCGGGTCGTTGCTTGAAAGTCTGCGTTCAGCTCTTGTTTTGGCTTCATTGGCACGATTTACATCGATTTCCTCCGGCCACTCTGCAATTTCTGCAAGCACCGTTACCTTATCCTGTAAAATCTCAACAATTCCGCCGTGTACAGCAGCTTTTTTTACATCTCCATCTACATGAATATTCATAACACACGGTACCAGTACTGATGTAAGAGGAATATGTTCTGCATATACACCAATCTCACCTTCCGTTGTGGAAAGCTCTACCATTGTCACATCATCATTGTAGAATACTCTGTCAGGCGTGTTTACCAACAGCCTGAATGTCTTCATATCTGCCATTGATTCCTCCATTCTTACCCGTGTCGTTTAACCTGTTACAGATTATTTACACTTTGCAAGTACGTCATCAATATTACCGCAGTTTAAGAAGTAACTTTCAGGAATGTCATCATACTTACCTTCGATGATTTCCTTAAAGCCCTGAATTGTTTCACTAATCGGCACATATCTTCCTTCCAGACCTGTAAACTGTCCGGCTACGAAGAATGGCTGTGACAGGAATCTCTGTACTTTTCTTGCTCTTGATACGACCAGCTTATCATCCTCTGAAAGTTCGTCCATACCAAGGATTGCGATGATATCCTGCAATTCTTTGTACTTCTGTAAAATTTCCTGAACTGCTCTGGCTACCTTATAATGTTCTTCACCTACAATACGTGGGTCAAGGATTCTGGAAGTAGACTCAAGCGGGTCTACAGCCGGATAAATACCAAGTTCTACGATTGAACGTGAAAGTACGGTTGTCGCATCCAGATGTGCGAAAGTTGTAGCCGGAGCCGGGTCCGTTAAGTCATCGGCAGGTACGTATACGGCCTGTACAGATGTAATAGAACCGCTCTTTGTAGATGTAATACGTTCCTGTAATGCACCCATTTCCGTCTGAAGTGTCGGCTGATAACCAACGGCTGAAGGCATACGTCCTAAAAGCGCTGAAACTTCGGAACCAGCCTGTGTAAAACGGAAAATATTATCAATGAAAAGAAGTACATCCTTACCGCCCTGATCACGGAAATACTCAGCCATTGTAAGACCTGTTAAACCAACTCTCATTCTGGCTCCAGGTGGTTCGTTCATCTGTCCGAACACCATGGTTGTCTTTTCGATAACGCCGGATTCCTTCATTTCATAGTAAAGGTCGTTACCTTCACGGGTACGTTCGCCTACACCAGTGAATACGGAATATCCGCCGTGCTCTGTTGCAATATTACGAATCAGCTCCTGAATTAATACCGTCTTACCTACACCGGCACCACCGAACAGACCGATTTTACCACCCTTCTGGTAAGGGCACAGTAAGTCAACAACCTTGATACCTGTTTCAAGCATTTCTGTTGTTGTAGACTGTTCTGCAAAAGTAGGTGCCTTTCTGTGAATCGGCATGTGCTGTTTCACTTCAGGAGCCGGTTTATTATCTATAGGTTCACCCAGAACATTAAACATTCTGCCGAGAGTTTCTTCACCAACCGGTACGGAAATAGCAGAACCTGTAGATTCTGCTTCCATACCTCTGACAAGTCCGTCTGTCGGACCCATGGCAATACATCTTACTGTATCATCACCAAGATGCTGCGCAACCTCAACTACGAGCCTGCCGCCATCTTTTGTCTGAATATCAATTGCTGAATTAATCTCTGGCAGTGCGCCTTCCGGAAACTTAATATCCAGTACGGCACCGATAATCTGAGTAATTTTACCAACATTTCTTTCTGCCATTCTTTACCTCCATGCTGCATCATTGATGCGGTTTCACTTTTTATCCCTCTATGGCGTTTGCACCGGAAATAATCTCTGTCAGTTCCTGTGTAATTGAAGCCTGACGTGCTCTGTTAAACTTCAATGACAGGTCTGAAATCATTTCTTCTGCATTACTTGTAGCACTATCCATCGCCTGCATACGGGCACCGTTCTCACTCGCTACGGATTCAACAAGCGCACCATAGATTAAACTGCAGATGTACTTTGGTATAATCATATTTAGTGCCTCATCTTCATCCGGCTCATAGTTCATCAGTGCCGTGCTTTCTGTACCGCCCTCTTTTTGCTGCTCCGGTTCAACCGGAAGCAGCTTAATGAGTTTTGGTTCGTGGACAACGGTGTTCTTAAAGGATGTATAAGAAAGATAGATTTCGCCAATTTCTCCGTTTGTGAAAAGCTCCAGCACTTCATTGCAGATTTCTTTTGCATCGGTGTACATCGGCTCGTTAATCACATCGGAATAATCCGCCTTGATTTCATATCCTTTTCTTTCAAGAACTTCCCTACCCTTTCGTCCGATTGCATAAATATATGCATCTTCCTTCGGGATATCGCTATTTGTAATGAGCTTGGCTATATTGTTGTTATAGCCGCCTGCAAGTCCTCTGTTTGCAGTAATCACAATCACCGCTTTTTTATTGGAATCTCCTGCTTTTAAAAACTTGTGGTTAATATTTCCTGACTTTGCAAGAATATTGCTCACAGTTTCATACATTAAATCGGAGTACGGTTTTGTGCTCTCTGCTTTTCCCTTCGCTTTCTGAAGTTTTACAGTGGAAACGAGCTTCATGGCTTTGGTAATCTGACCGGTACTTTGAATACTGTCTCTACGCCTTTTTATGTCTCTCATTGAGGCCATAATCAATTACCTCCATTCTAAGCTTCGCTATTATTTGAAAGTTTTCTTAAATTCTTCAATCGCACTGATTAAAGCTTTTTCTGTTTCTTCATCAAGCACTTTTGTTGTACGGATTGTTTCTGGAATCTGCGGATACTTTGTATCAATCAATTCAAACAATCCTTTCTGGAAATCGAGAATTCTGTCTACTGCAACATCAATGACATACTTCTTCGTAACCGCATAAATAATCATAACCTGATATTCAACAGGCATTGGCTGATACTGCGGCTGCTTTAACATTTCCTTAATTCTTTCACCCTGTGCGAGCTTTTCCTTTGTATCTGCATCCAGTTCTGAACCAAACTGAGCAAAAGATGCCAGTTCCCGGTACTGTGCCAGTTCCACACGGATTGGCGCTGCAATCTTTTTAATCGCCTTAATCTGGGCAGCACCACCAACTCGTGATACAGAAAGACCGGCATTGATAGCAGGTCTGAATCCGGCATTAAACATTTCTGTTTCCAGATAGATCTGACCATCTGTGATAGAAATAACGTTTGTCGGAATATATGCGGAAACATCGCCTGCCTGTGTTTCGATAATCGGAAGCGCAGTCAGGGAACCTCCGCCATACTCGTCTGACATTCTTGCAGCTCTCTCTAAGAGTCTTGAATGTAAGTAGAATACATCACCAGGGTAAGCCTCACGTCCTGGTGGTCTTTTAAGGAGTAAGGAAAGTGTACGGTATGCAGCTGCGTGCTTGCTCAAGTCATCATAGACAACAAGTACATCCTGTCCCTGTTCCATCCATTCTTCACCAATCGCACATCCGGCATATGGTGCAATATACTGTAACGGTGCAAGTTCACTGGCAGTAGATGCAACTACTGTTGTATAGCTCATCGCGCCATATTCTTCTAATGTCTTTACAATCGAAGCTACGGTTGAAGCCTTCTGTCCGATTGCAACGTAAATACACTTTACATTCTGACCTTTCTGATTAATGATTGTATCAATCGCAATGGCAGTCTTACCTGTCTGACGGTCACCGATGATTAATTCTCGCTGTCCACGTCCGATTGGTACCATGGCATCAATCGCTTTGATACCTGTCTGTAACGGTGTATCTACGGATTTTCTTGTAATAACACCTGAGGCAACTCGTTCAATCTGACGGAACTTTTCGGTATTAACCGGTCCCTTGCCGTCGATTGGCTGTCCCAGTGCGTTTACGACACGACCTAACATCGCATCGCCAACAGGAACCTCTACAACTCGGCCTGTTGTCTTTACGGTATCTCCTTCGTTGATGTTTCTTGAATCACCAAGTAAAACCGCACCAACGTTATCTTCTTCCAGGTTTAAAACCATGCCGTATACTTCACCCGGGAATTCCAGAAGTTCACCCTGCATCGCCTTTTCAAGGCCATGAATACGGGCGATACCATCTGCTACCTGAATAACCGTACCGACGTCAGATACTTCGAGTTCCGTAGAATATCTTTTGATCTGCTCTTTAATTACCGAGCTGATTTCTTCCGGTCTTAAATTCATGGAGCCAACGCACCCTCTTTCTATTAATGTACAAGTTATGCCAGCTGGATTTTTTTCAAATCCTTTGCAAACTCGTCTAATTTTGTCTTTATACTGCTGTCTACGACCCTGTCACCGATCCGGATTACCATACCGCCGATGAGGGACTCATCTACGATATAATCAATCTCAAAATCAACATACCCTGTCGTTGCAAGCAGTCTGGAAAGCACTTTTTCTTTTTGTGCGGCTGTCAGCGGCTTTGCTGTAGATACTACCGCGCTGCCGATTTTTTTATATTCTCTGATTTTGCCGATAAAATACCGGAGTGTTTCCATAATTTGTTTCTGCCTGTCTTTTGAAACCATCAGCACAAGCAGACCGGTTAAATCCTTTGAAACAAACTGTCCAAAAGCATTTTCAATAACCTTTTCTTTTTCACTCTTATCAATCTTAGGGTGATTCAGTAATCTGCCAAGCTCGCTGTTTTCTTCAAAAACCTTCAAACAGTCTGTTGCTTCCGCATACAATGAATCTACTTTGGATTCCTGCACGGCAAGTTCAAATAACGCATCACCATAAGTTGCTGATACTAACTTAGCCATGTATTCTCACCCATTTCATTTAAAGTTTGCTCAATCAGAGCATCATTTTCCTGATCATCCATTGCTTTTGCAACAAACTTTGACGCCATTACAGCAGCAACTGAAATAATCTGTTGTTTTACTTCGTCTGCAACTCTTTGTTTCTCAAGTTCTGCTTCCGCATTTGCGCGCTCAATGATTCGTGCAGCTTCCTGCTTTGCTTCATCAACAATCTTCTGCTCATTGTGCATGGCAACTTTTCTTGCTTCACTCAGGATACTTTCAGCTTCTTTATCAGCTGCTTTTAACTTCTCTTCATATTCTTTCTTTAATGCGAGAGCCTCTGCCTTGTCGGATTCAGCGGTTTCTCTGTCGCTTGTAATCTTATCCTGTCTTTTCTTAAGCATCGTCCGTACCGGATTATACAAAATATAAGAAAGCAGAATAAAAAGAATAAATACGTTCACCGCAGTGATTGCTGCGTCGAGAAGAAGCTGCAAATCAAGTCCAAATAATCGCCCGCCTTCTGCCAAAGCGACAAATGTACCTAAATTATTCAAGTTTTTAGCCTCCTTCCTGCCAGCTTAAATGTTTCTACACTTATCTGTTGGCATTAACCTTTGAATGGCTGTACAAACATTAAGATAATCGCTACGGCGAAACCATAAAGACCTGTTGTTTCGGCAACGGCCTGTCCAAGTAACATTGTTGATGTGATATCAGACTTTGCACCCGGATTTCTACCTACTGCAGCTGCACCGTGACCTGCTGCGATACCCTGACCAACACCAGGACCTACACCGGCGATCATTGCGATACCGGCACCAATTGCTGACATAGCCTGAATAAATTCCTGTCCACTAATATTCATGTTTCATTTCCTCCATTTAAATAGAATAATATTTTGCCCTTAGTCGGCAATCTTGTCGTTGACATAAACCATCGTCAACATACTGAATACGTATGCCTGAATGCAGCCTGAAAACAAATCAAAATAAGCATGCAGCAGGGCCGGATACGCTACCGTATACGGTCCGAGCAGATCATAAATCAAGCCCATTAAGACGGTTCCTGACATAACATTACCAAACAAACGCAGTGAAAGAGACAGCGGTACAGCAAACTCACCAATTAAATTAATTGGGAATAAAAACCATATTGGCTGAAACAATGCTGTAAAGTGCCCAACGTGATTCTTTTTAATACCGTTAAACTGTACCAGTACAAATGTAATCAGACCCAGTGCTAATGTAACACCGTAGTCTGCCGTTGGTGGTCGAAGACCAAAAAGCCCTGAAATGTTTGAAATTATGATAAAGATAAACAGGGTTGTAATGTAATTTACAAATCTGTTGGCATTCCTACCCATAATTCCATCAACCATGCTGCCAAGCATCTCTATAACCAGCTCAATAATATTCTGGAACATTCCCGGCGTATCCGATGCGTTTGCTTTATTAATCTTGACTCTTGCAATAATCGCAACAATCAGGATAAACAAAGACACTAAAAGCATCGCCACATGGGTGGTATTGATACTGAAGTCATAATCAACCCCGGGTATCCGGAATGAACAGAGCGACTTAATCATAAAACTGCTGTCGCATGCCACCAATGATGTCATCATTGTGCTTCCCACTTTCTCACCTTCCTTTTTTTGATAATATTTTATTAGTAAACGGCTGTAAATAAGCCGATACTTTCATAGAAAACATTCCTATCAGCGCACACAATAAATCGCCGATATGAAACAGATATAATACTGTAAACAGTACAAGCATCACTGCAAGACGGATAAAATATCCGATAAGCAGGGTCTTTGATTCATTCGCGTGACCGTAAACAATCTTACGAATCCGAAAACTCATATGAACAGATGAAAATATGGAATAGACTACACCCATAAAAAATCCCACAGCACACATCTGCTTATTGGGTACCAAAAACCAGATAACCAGCTCTCCTGCCAGCAGATAAAGCAAATCTACCAGAAACACTTCCGGAAGCACTTCATTTAACTCTTTAATCCTGTCGATGATTTTTCTCATCCTTCGCCTTTCGCAGAACTTCTTGAATCTGCTCCTCCTGTTCTTTTTTCCGTCTTTTTTCGTCCATCCTGATAGTATCCATCGCAAGTGCATAAGCATTTCTGGCTCCCGCGGCAATCCCCAATATCAGCAATGGAAGCGTAAACCATGTATGAAATCTGTTATCCAACCATACACCGGCCGCTACACATATAAACACAGGAACAAGCATATTAATACCAATCTGCGAAATCAGGACAATATTCCGATACGGTGAACCCTTTCCACTCATATTTTTTCCTTTCGACCTATATGCTTGTTAATATAATAACATTTCTCGACAAAAAAGTCCATTTATTTTTGTGCATTTATTTTAGAAATATTTTCATTTACATTGAATTTTCCTATAAAAATTGCTATAATTTGCCCATAAACTTTGGTTGTGAAACAATTTTACACAAATTACTTTTACAGGAGGATGGTCTATGCCTGAACTTTACCGAAAACGCCTCATTCCTTCAGAATGTATTCACTTAAAAAATGATACGATTGTGTCCATTTCAGACGGACATATCATTACCCGCTGGAAAACACTGCATCCAAAGGAAGAATTTTCCTATGGAATATCCTACTATGTCGTAAAACACGGCTGGAAAATCAGCAAATTTTATAAGGAGAACGGAACGCTCGCTTATATTTACTGTGATATTATTGACACAAGCTATGATAAAAATACCGACACTTATATTTTTACCGATCTGCTTGCCGATGTTATTATTGAAAATGACGGTTTTGTCCGCGTTGTGGATTTAGATGAACTGGCAGATGCCTGCCGCATGTCCATTATCAGCAATGATATGCTGGTAACTTCCCTGCACCGCCTCAATGCACTGCTTTCTATTATTTATAACGGGGATTTTAAAGATTATTTAGATGAACTGGAACGGTATGAAGTATTAAATCCGGCTTTGAATCATTTATCAAAACTGCAATAACACGTAAGTACATCAATTTCCATGAATTTTTTAAGAACTGTAACTGACAGTACGCTCTGAGCATTTTTCTTTGCGCTTTGTCATTTACAGTCCTTTTTATCTACACTTTTCGTTAAACACACTGTACTGTTTTTGTCCATGCTGTCATGCACAAACGGCATATTCCCACGGAACCCTACAGTTCAATCTGCACGGTTCTTCCGGTCGAATCGTATTTATAATACCGTACGCCTGCGGCATTGAGCATTCTTTTCGATGCAATCACCGATGCCGTATCAGAATACTTGTCGCAGTCATAGACCAGTGTCTTAATGCCCGCCTGAATAATCGCTTTCGCACATTCATTGCACGGAAACAGTGTCACATACATTTTTGCATTCTGCAATGTGCCGCCCTGATAATTTAAAATGGCATTCAGCTCGCTGTGTGCCGTATACAGATATTTATTATCCAGCGGATCGCCTTCCCTTGACCACGGAAATTCATCATCGGAGCAGCCCCTTGGCAGTCCGTTATATCCCATGGAGAGGATTTTATTATCTTCGCTGACAATACACGCACCCACCTGTGTATTCGGATCTTTCGAACGCAGGGCGGAAAGCTTTGCAACGCCCATGAAATACTCGTCCCATGAAATGTAATCTTTTCTCTTATCGCTCATTGCATTCCCTGACCTTTCTTCTAATCCGCCATTTAGTCAAACATGCTGATTCTTCTGATATGACGTTCATCGTTTGAAAACGGAGTATCAATAAAAATGTCTGCGATTTTGCAGGCAAGTCCTTCCCCGATTACTCTTGCACCCATACATAATACATTTGCATTGTTGTGCTGTTTTGTGGCTTCCGCGCTGAAACAGTCATGGCACAATGCCGCACGGATGCCATCCACTTTATTGGCTGCCATGCTCATGCCGATACCAGTACCACAGATTAAAATACCCAGTTCGCATTTTCCGGATGTCACCAGATCTGTTACCTTCTTTGCATATACCGGATAATCACAGGATTCTGTGCTGTAACAGCCTGTATCTTCACACTCAATGCCGCGTGCCTGTAAATGCTTGATTACCTTTTCCTTTAACTCTACTCCGCCGTGATCACTGCCGATTGCTATCATCTTTTTCTTCCTCCATGTTCTTTCTGATTATTTCTGCTGCTTTTTCAATCAATACATACAACTGTTCAAAACATTGGTTATACTCATCAATGCCCCGTCCATACGGATCTGCAATTTCTGTTTTGCCCGCTCCGGCAAACTCCCCGAGCGTATACACATTAATTGCCCGGTCATAGCTTTCATAAATCTTCTGCTTCATTGACTGATTCATCACAAGTACCAGTGTGTTGTTGTCAAAATCCGTATTCTCAAGCTGTGCTGCACTGTTACTCGGCATAATCATGCCGTGTCCCGCACAGACTGCAACCGCCTTGGGATTATAAGGTTCAGGAAACAAGACAACCATTCCTCTTGAATCTGTAAGGATACCCATATCCTGTACAAACTGCTGCATGATTGTCGCCGCCATGGGACCTCTGCATGTATTTCCTGCACAGACAAACAAAATTCTGCTATACGTATTCATAGAAAGTCCTCGCTTCTGTCACTTTCAGACATTTATTATAGTATGTCCGGCGGCTTTAATCAACCGGTTCATGACTGCCTGCCCTACCTGATTTTCAGAAAAGCCCTCTGAATAAATGTATGCCACCTGCTGTTTGTCAAACTCCCGCAGAGCTGCGTACAGGTTGTGAGCGACAGTCGCCTCATCTTTTCTGCTGCCGACTACTTTTATAACACCGCTTTCATAGCGGTCTTTTGTTTCCTGTGTTGCCATAATACCTACACGGTATCCTAAGGCTTCTTTTTCCTTTGTCAGTGCGTTGATTTTATCTACAACTTTATCGATGTCACCCTCTACAATTGCAAGGTCTGCATCGGGCGCATAGTGCTTATATTTCATGCCCGGCGCTTTCGGTACAACGCCCGGCTTTACACTGCCCATAATCGCCGGATCAATACGTACTTCTCCCAGCACTTCCGAAAGCATTTCTTTTGTAATATAACCCGGTCTTAAAATTGTAGGAACATCTTCACTTAAATCTACAATCGTAGATTCTACACCAATATCAACCGTATCGTCTACAATAATCATATCAATTCTGCCCTTCATATCATGAATGACATGTTCTCCTCTTGTAGGACTTGGTTTCCCTGAAATATTGGCACTCGGTGCTGCAATATACACCCCGGAAGTTCTGATTAACTGTGCTGCAACCGGATGGCTCGGCATACGGATGGCTACCGTACCCAGTCCGCCGGTAATGGATTTTGGCACACAGTCACTTTTCTTTAAAATCATGGTCAGCGGTCCCGGCCAGAACTTCTCCGCCAGAAGCTTTGCCTGTGCGGTAACATCACAGGAAAGCTCCTCCAGTGCCTTTGTATCCGCAATATGCACAATCAGCGGATTATCGGACGGTCTTCCCTTTGCCGCATAAATTTTAGCCGATGCCTCCTCATCAAGCGCATCTGCACCCAGTCCATATACGGTTTCTGTAGGGAAAGCTACCAGACCGCCTCTTTTTAAAATGTCTGATGCCTGCTCATATATTTTTTGATTCTGTTCTTCATTTTCTGTGATTTGTGCAATAATCGTTTCCATGTTCCTTCCATTTCTGCTGCCGTATGCAGCGCTTTCTTCATTTTCCTGTAGATGTAAAATATTCCAATATTCCTTTGCAGAGTGCTTCTGCGACCTTCTGCCGGTATTCGGCAGTATTTAACAGAGCCGCTTCCTGTGGATTGGATAAAAAGCCACACTCCGCAATCACAGTCGGCGCACCGGTATGCAGCAGCATATAGTATGTACTATCTTCTTTTTCCTGCCGCTTATTCTCCGTATCCAGATTTTCCTTCAAAGATTTCTGCAAAATCTGCGCCAGTTTTTTACCTTCTGCCGAATGTTTATAATAAAATACCTGCGCACCTTTTACTTCCGGGCTTTGATAACTGTTCTGATGAATACTGACAACAATATCAGCCTTTGCTGCATCAATAATTGCACACCGCTTTTTCATATCTGCAATCTTTTTATTGGAATCACTCTCTGTATACAGGCCATTATCGTCTGTCCGCGTCATCACAACCCGGATTCCTTCTTTCTCCAGCAGTTCCTTTAACCGCTCTGCAATTGCAAGGTTGATGTGTTTTTCTAATATGCCGTCGCTGCTTTCTTTACCCGGATCAAATCCGCCATGCCCGCTGTCCAGTACAACGGTTCTTTTGGTACTGTCTGCCTGTGCCGTCTGATTTTCTTCCTGCCTGCTCTCTGACGTTTCATTTTTCCCTGCTGTCTGTCTTGCCGCGGGCAGTACAATATACATTCCCGTATACACTGCCAGCAGTAAAATCACCGTCATGCCCGTAATCAGTCTTTTTCGATTCAAACTACCCTGCCACATCTTATTTTTACTGTATTGTATGAACCGTACCGTTCTATTATGATGCGTAGTTTAGTCCATTACTAATAATACTCCATACCGACGAGGTTTCAAGTCCCAGTTTCCATTCTGCCACACCGCCCAGCTTGTATTTTGAATACAATTTCATCTTTTCACCGATAGAGCGGTCTTCTTCAAACCATATCTGAACCGTTCCTGCGGATGTTTCATAGGTGCAGTAATACTGTCCTGTTGTTTCGTCCCATTCGGCTGTTGCACCATTTTCCTGCATGGCATCCATCGCCGCCTTCATTCCCACTGCACGGCTCTTGGTTTCCCCGGCATTCTCCGTCCAGATGCGCGTGTAAAACGGAACAGCATTAATCACCTGTTCTGACGGTACCATGCTGACAGCTCTTGAAATACCGTCCTCCACAAATGGCAGGGAAGCCACCGATCCCGCATCTGAACCTGCGTAATGCTCATCATACCCCATAATCACAATGTAGTCCACAAAAACCGCCTGTTCTGCCAGTTCATAATGGGCATTGTGGTTTGCCGGTTTGTAATTATCCACGGATAACACCAGCCCGTTATTCTGGCATGCGATAGACAGTTCCCGCAAGAACTGTAAATAATCGTCCGCGAAATCTTTCTTTACATATTCAAAATCAATATTGTAGCCGTCATAACCATACTGACGTGCTTCCTGCATCAGGTTGTTAATCAGCTTCGTTCTTGCCGTTTTACTGGAATAAAACGCTGCATAATCAACATTATTATTAAAATCATTGACAAGCGGCCACACTTTTAAGCCCCTGGCGTGCATATTGCTTACAAACGTATCCGATGCCAGACTGGTCAGCTCTCCGGTGCCGTCTGCAATCGAATACCATGTCGGTGAAATCGTATTAATACCGGAAACATCCTCTAAATACGTATCAATATAAGCATTGGCGGCACGCTGTGTTACCTGAAACCACGTCATATTCACCTTGTAACCGCACAGATTGGACTGGTATTCTTCCGTATATGTATCTTCCGGTACTGCCGTGTATACATCCGAAGCCGCATTCTTTTTCACATAACCCTGATAACCGGACGGCGTAATCACCTCAATCCAGTCATCATCTACCGCACCCACGTACTGGCACACTGTACCTTTTTTCACCTTTTCAAGTACTTTGCTTTTAATACCTGCACGATACCGCACCACAGTGTTTTTGCGGATTGTCACTTCATTTTGTTCTTCATGGGTTGTATGAAGCACCAGACGCTGTGGTTCTTTTGCATATTCATAGGAAATGTTGCTGACTGCTGCCATGTATTCGAAATTGATATAAATCACACCGTCTGCCGTTTTTATCACTTCATACTCCGTATCATACGTATTACCGTTCTGGTCCCGATACCCCTTGACGTCCGGATAATACGTATAGACTGCGCTCCAGTCCGAATACAAAACCGCATTGCTTTCTTTGTCATAATAAAAACGCATATTGACATTATCCTGTACAAATGACTGCTGTAAATACAGCCTTCCGTCTATATAGCGCCCTTTATCGTAAAGTATTTCATTGTCCAATATCACCAGTGTGCTGTCATTTTCTGCTGCCGAATCTGTCTTAAAATAATCATATCCGCTCATTTTCTGACCTGTCGGCATATATTTTCTTATCAGCAGCACCGCTGCAAGAATTACCAGAATCCCTGCTGATACTGCCGCTGTTATCTTCCATAATTTTCTTTTTCTATCCCGTTCCATGATTTTCTCCTTTAACCCTGCCTTACGGCGTTCCTGTTTTCCTGTACACTAAAACTGTACGACAATTATAAACGAGATTTTGGCTTTTCTCAATACCAAATGGGCAGGGAATGTTCTTTCTTTGTCCATTCCCTGCCTTTTTTCTGCACAAAGGGGGATTCATACAGAAAATTTTGTAATTTTGTGATATATATTCATAGATTTAAAATCCGGTGTCCGTAAATAAACCGTATGATGTCTGTAGTTTCTTTTTACATCTCTGTTAATTTTACAAGTTCCAAAAATCCGTCCGGTGATAACTCAAACGGATTTCGCTCTGCCGGAATCAGCCCAACCCGGATGCCGTATTCTTTTTCCAGCTTTTTTGCCAGTTTCCTGTCATAACCCAGTGTGACACAGCGCCAGTGCGGTGAAGGCAGTTTCTCATTTTTTAAAAATGCTTTCAGCCGTCCTGCCTGCCATAAATTCATGCCGGCAACGACAATCTTTAAATCACTGCGCAAAAACTCCGTCATCACCTCTTTGCTGCCATATTTCATATCCAGTATGACTGCCTCGTATTTCATTGCTGAAATTTTTATAAGTTCTTCTTCCGAAATACACCGATAAAAATCAATTCCTGCATATTGAAATGTGTGAATGTCACCCGAAAGACTTTTTGTTTCTTGTGCCAGATGCAGGCAGACACTGCCCGTATCATGCACGCCGTACTCAACAAATGCGGTCCGCACCTTAATCCCGTTTGCCATGCTGTTTGCAAGCATCATGCAAAGGTGTGTCGTTCCGACACTCCCGCCAATACCCATAACTGCAATAACGCAGGGTGATACTGCTTTTGCACCCCAACGGACTGCCGTGCTTTTTTTACTTATTCTTTGAAATAATGTACTTCCGGCCAGCACCTGCACCACCTTTCACCTGCTTTCGGCACGGTTTAGAAATCACTGCAGACAACGCTTCCAAAAATACCCTGTCTAATAATTTACTGCCATTGTTCCAGTCATAGACACACGGTATCCTGTAAAACTGCCGTTTAATTTCAAGCCTGCCTGTTTCTTTATAAAAAACATTCCCGTCTGTATGATTCACAAAAATCAGACTGTCCTTATCTGACTGTAAAAGCCGTTCATACTCCAGCCTTCTGCGGTATCCGAAGTCTGTCACAACAATTTTAATGTCTGCCTGCGCTGACAACCCCGCAATTGTGCCGCAGTCCCTTACGATATAGTCGTACCCATACAGGTCAGCCTGTACCGCACCATGATACTGCGGACATACTGCAATTGTTCCACACCGGAACGTTCCGTCAGTCTGTAAGATGCTTTCACGGATTTCGCAGATAAAATCTTCTTCATCTGCTTCCTGCACATAAACCGCACGAAAACCGTTCCGGGTAAGATACGCCGTCAGACAAAGTGCTATGTGCGTTGTCCCGACACCGTGTTTTGTGCCATAAAGAGAAATGTTTTGAGCTTTTATGTTCTCTGGTAATTCATTTTCTGCCTGTAAACTGTATACCGCCTGCCTTACCTGTTTCACGCTGCGGTAACGCTGCCATATACTGTGATGAATACATTTTTTTACAATGGGATAAAACTTCTTATGATGCAGAGATTCTGCGTGACATTGTACATGTCCGTTGTCCATGTACAAAATTAACATTCCCAGACTATAAATATCTGCCCGGCAGTCCTGATACAGCCTGTGGTACTGCTCCGGCGCCGCAAATCCGATACTGCCGTAATGTGTGGCATGTCTTTCTCCCATCCTGACTGCATTGTCAAAATCGATGAGTTTTACACTGCCTGTATCTGTAATCAGAATATTATCCGGTTTCAAATCCAGATGAACCATTCCTTTGCTGCCCTGACTATGCAAATATTCCAGTATGTCACATATCTGCAGCACAAAGTCTGTTATCTGCGCAGCTGTAAGCATTCTGTGTTCTGCCACGTATTCTGTCAAAGATTTACCAGATATAAATTCTTCAATTATGCAGATACTATCTTTATCTTCAGCAATATCATATATTAAGGGGATTCCGGAATGTCTGAGAATTTTTAGAAAATCAGCTTCCCGCAGGATTCGCATATATCCGCCGGTATCTTTTCTGACGAACTTTGCTGTACGCAGTACATCAAGCTTCTTATGCCTTACAAGATACACCGTTGAATGATGCGTCTGTGCCTGCACACTGATGATATCATACGCTTCTGAGATTAATTTACCATAGGACCACTCCTTTCCATATCGGCATATAAAATTATCATTGACCAGCTCAATAAAGAGTATACTATAAAAATATTGAATTTGCAATATATTTTTTCTTTTTTTGATAAAATTTTTTCAAAATTATCTTTTATTTATTTTTATTTTTTTACAATTTCTTATAATATATTCATCAATATAACCTTTACATATCCACTAAAAATGGGTATTATAAATTTAGGACAATAGTGATAGGAAGTGATAATATGAAAATCGAAAAATTAAGTGAAAACCAAATACGCTGCACCCTGAATAAATCTGACCTGGCAGCCCGGCAGTTAAAAATCAGTGAACTGGCTTACGGCAGTGAAAAGGCAAAAAAGCTTTTTCAGGATATGATGCAGCAGGCTTCCTATGAATTCGGTTTTGAAGCGGAAGATATTCCTCTGATGATTGAAGCAATTCCTGTTTCTGCTGACTGTATCGTTTTAATTGTTACAAAGGTAGACGATCCGGAAGAACTGGATACCCGTTTTTCCAAATTTTCACCGTCCGACCCGGACGACGATTATGAGGATTATGATTACCCCTATGAGGATTATGATTCCATGGAAACAATTGATGCATCAGCAGCACATGCACTGCCATCTGCTAATGATGAGTTAAATGAATCTGATACAGACGCGGATTCCATTAAAGATGACGTTTTAAATATTTTCAGCAAATTAAATGATTATCTGAATAAAGACTCGGCATCCGGTTCAAAAGGCACCGGAACTGTCCCCGTACCTGCGGCAAATAAACCGGAATCGTCTGCCGATACACAAAAAGACGCCCCTGTCATCCGCTGCTTTTCTTTTGAAAATCTGGATGCCTTCAGTGAGGCCGCAAAAGCCGTTCTTCCGGTATACAATGACAAGAGTCATTTATTTAAGCATACCAACGGGCGCTACTATGTATTTTTGGAAAAGACCCGCTGTTCTTCTGTGGACTTTAACAAGACCTGCAACATTCTTTCCGAATACGGCAAAAAAGAATATCTTCCGGACAGCAGCCTTTTATTTTTCACGGAACACATGGATTCCATTATAAAAAACCGTGCAATACAGGTTATGGCAAAACTTTAGCTTTTAAATATAATGTATGCCGTCCCCCGGCATATCATCTAAAAAGCGGCGGAATTTACCGATTAAACGTAAATCCCGCCGCTTTTATTTTATTTATGAATTAACCTACTGACTGAAGATAGTCATGAATATCCTGTAATAATTCATCACAGTCTAAACCATGAACCATAGCAGCTTCTTCTAATGTTTCACCTGCTGATGACGGACATCCAACACAGTGCATTCCTGCACCCATAAGAATTGAAACAATCCCTGCATCATACTGAATTGCTTCGCCAATTGTTGTATCCTTGGTTATTCTTGTCATAAATATGTTCCTCCTGTTTATCGTAATGATTCTACTATAAGCTTGCCCCATTAAAATGTCAAGTATTCATTGAATCTCTGCTTAAAGCCGCCGCACATTATTTCTCTTTTTCCAGTACTGCCTCGACTTCTTCCCTGCTCTTTTCCGTAACGTCGGCTATCTGCTCTATTGTGTAGCCTTTTTCGTTCATATTGATGATAAACTTAATTTTGCTCTGTTCCCATGCTTCTTCTGCCGCACTTTCCACAAGGCTTTCTCCTAATCCGCTCACTTTCCTCACATCCTTTCGCAATTCATTTTTCGCTTCAATGTTATATTCTGATTCTATGATACTGATTTTCTCATCTGCCGTCAACTCATTTGTAAATAATGCCCCCAACAGCCTGTGCAGTTTATTTTTCTCTGTATAGGGTGGTAAGTTTTTTGCAAGTCCCAGTAAAATAATGTACAAGAATACTTGCCAGTATGATTTTGTGTGCCAATACCTGTTTTACACTTTCATCGTACTGTTCCATTCCCTGCACTGCACGCACAGTTTTTTTCAATTCTTCGTTCAATCTTTCTCCCCCTTTATTCGATTTTCGATTTCATACTGGAAAATTGGAATTGAGTTATTCCTAAGATACAAATGTAAACACATATTAAATATATATGATATAGATATGCATTTGCATTTACATTTGCATTTGCATTTGCATTTGCATTTGCATTTGCATTTGCATTTGCCAAGCCCTGAGCCTAATATCAGCAAAGGCTTCATAGATGTATGTTTTTTGTAGTTGTTTTTGCCTTACGGTATATGTATCATAACATATTCGTCTGTATTTTGCAAGTGTTTCTTTATTTTTTATTATATACAAAAAGTCCCTCAGGCGGACTTTTACCGTCTGCCCAAGGGAACTAAGATTATTACGATAATCCAAATTACTGAAGAAGTGAAAGAACACCCTGATTCTGCTGATTAGCCTGTGCAAGCATAGACTGACCTGCCTGCATAAGAATGTTGTTCTTTGAGTAGCTAACCATTTCTTCAGCCATATCTGTATCACGGATACGTGATTCGGCGGATGTTGTATTTTCAACAACGTTGTCAAGGTTGGCAACTGTATGCTCCAGACGATTCTGAACAGCACCTAACTTAGAACGCTGATCTGAAACCTTCTGAATAGCTGCTGTAATGGTATCAATTGCACTTGTTGCAGATTCTTCTGTATCCACCTTTAATCCGTCTACTCCAAGAGAAGCCGCACTCATAGACTCAATCTCAAGCTTAATCTTATTATTATCTGTAGAATCTGCTCCTACATGAAGATTTAAGCTTAATGCACTGTTAGATGTTGATTCCTTTTCTGTAACCGTAACATCGACAAATTCATTAATCCGTTCAGCACCAATCTCCTTCAAATCACCTTTTTTGCCTACACCACCTGCACCGTTAGCACCATCTTTACCATCAGCTGAAAGTCTTGAATATAATCCACCCTTGTACAGACCTGTTTTAGCATCAAAATAATTTGCTAAATCGGCAGCTGACACTGCATTACCCTTTGAATCCATAAGTCCTTCTGAAGACTGTTCTAAATCAGCAGTTTGAATATCTGTAGTTGTCAACAATTTACCATATTCGTTAGTTTTATCTGGTGCAACATTATAGATTTGATAACCGTCTTTTGCTTTGCCATCTTTGTCTACATACTTAGCCAAATCTGCTGCTGCTGTAGTTCCATCCAGCGTTGTTGTTGTTCCATTTGCATTTACAGCATAATATGTCTTACCCGTTTTTAACGTATAAGATTCTTTAAATTCTTTTCCTGCTTTAACAGCAAAAGTTGCAGAAGAAGTTTTTGTTGTTACCTTGTTTGTATCATCACCCTTTAACAGATAAGTATCATTAAACTTTGTTGTTTCTGAAACTCTGTCAATTTCTGTTGTAAGCTGGTCAATTTCAGCCTGAATTGCATTACGGTCAACTGTAGAGTTTGTACCGTTTGCACTCTGAACTGTCAGTTCATTCATACGCTGTAACATAGAATGTACTTCTGTTAAAGCACCTTCTGCT